>Ga0075423_10000906_pt1 | contig 25050 bp, 31 predicted proteins | sample SoiMethybrSBSTD2_FD_80114 | JGI IMG/M metagenome (GOLD analysis project Ga0075423, IMG submission 80114) | Bulk soil microbial communities from a Populus tree surrounding site in Tennessee, USA - Soil MetaG P. TD hybrid SBSTD2 | ecosystem: Environmental > Terrestrial > Soil > Tree plantation... | reverse complement strand
GACGACGCTGAAGTGGCGGCGGTCGAGCGTCGCCACTTCGGTGACATCGAGCCGCTCCGCTGCCGCGATCACCGAGGCGTCTACGGTGCCGAGCGGCAGGTCGCGGTACTCGGCGACGAGCTCTGCGATGCGAACGGGGTCACTGGCATGCAGCGGCTCGATCGCGAAGCTGCCGCTGGCGAGATCGCCGAGGAAACGGACCTCCGCCTGCCAGCCAAGCCGGGTTTCGATCAGGTAGGCGACCTCGGTGATGACGAGCGTGGGGAGGACGAGGGGCCCCGGGTGGGACTCGAGCAGCTCCAGGCAAGGAGAGTGGTGGGCGTCGTCGGCGTCGACGTAGGCGTAGAGAGGGCCGGCGTCGAGGATCAGCGCGATGGGGCGATCTCCGAGGCGAGGATCTCCTCGATCCGCTCCGAGATGTCGCTATGGCCGCTGCGCCCGCTGGCGGCAGCCTCGAGGCGACGGCGCCCACCCGCCCCGAGGTGCTGCTCGAGCGCGGTGCGGGTGACGTCGGCGATCGTCACCCCTCGCCGCTCAGCCTCGTGGCGAAGCCGAGCGTCGAGGTCGTCGGGGAGCTTTACGGTAGTGCGACGCATGGGGATGCCAGCATACCATTTGACTCTCTCCTGGTAGCCACGGATTCCTGGCCCTCTAGGCCCGGCAGAGGTTTCCAGCGGCTGAGCCCTTAGTGGTGGTGTCCTCGCACCGTCTGCCAGGAATCCCAGGTGATCTTGAGGATTACCGCCGTGATCGCCAGGCCAATCAGCGGGTCGGCCACTGACAGCCCGAGTGCGACGACGATTGCCGTGGCGACAACCGCCAGGCTGACGTAGGAGTCGGCGCGGGCGTGGTTGCCGTCGGCGATCAGGGCGGGGCTGTCGAGGCGCCTTCCCGCCCGGGTGCGTATCCCTGCAGCGATCCAGTTGCCGGCGAAGCCGATCAGACCAGCGCCGGCTAGGGCGGGCAGATGACTCGGCGTCTCGGGATGGATCAAACGCGAGATCGCCTCGACTCCCGCGACGCAGGCGGAGATGAAGATCGCTGCGACGACGAACAGCCCCGCCAAACGCTCGGCCCGAGCCGAGCGCAGCAGGAAGGCGATACCCAGCGGGATCGCCGTGCCGGCGTCGCCGAAGTTGTGGATCAGGTCGGCCAGCAAGGCGACGCTTCCGCTCAGCACGAAGATCAGCAACTGGGCGATCGCCGCAAGTCCCAGCACCGCGAGCGAGAGGCCCACCGCCCGCAGCCCCTCGCGCGAGCGTTTGATGCTCTCGTCGATCAGGCCGTGGGAGTGCCCGTGCTCGTGGGAATGCGTGTGGCGGTGCTCCTCCTCGTGGGTGTGCGGCCCCGTATGGGGATGCTCGTGGACGAGATGGTCGCCGTGTCGGTGGCGATTGCCTCCCAGCAGCTCGTACGTGGCGCCGTTTGCGGTCATTAGCGGAAGGCTAGTAGCAAGAGACATTCGTACGTATATATGAATGTATGTAGGATGCTTGACATGGCTCAGAACCCCGACACCTGCGATCTGCTCTGTCTCGATCTGCCGAAGGCCGAGCGGGTTCGCATGGGCCTTCCGACCGCCGAGGATTTGGAGCTTTGGGCCGCTGGGGCGAAGGCTCTCGGCGATCCGACCCGGCTGGCGGTTGCGCTTGCCCTGGAGGCGGGGGAGGTCGCCTGCGTGTGTGACTTGGCCTGGATCGTCGGCCGTGACGAGCGCCTTGTCTCCCACCACGTCCGGCTGCTCAAGGGCGCCGGCCTCGCCCGCTCCCAACGTGACGGAAAGATGGTCATGTACGAGCTGACCGAGCGCGGTCGCGCCCTGCTGGCGGCGGTCGCCGCGCAGGGGATCGCGGCGTGAGCCCGGTCGAGCTGCCGACCGTCCCGGCCGCGCCAGCAGAGGCATCGCGCCCGGTCGCCTCAATCTCGCGCGAGCGCTACGAGGAACTGGCCCACCGCGTGCGCCTGCTGTCCTGGCTCTCGCTCGGCTGGATGACCGTCGAGGGAGCGGTGGCGATCACCGCCGGCATCGTCGCCTCCTCGATCGCGCTGGTCGGCTTCGGCCTCGACTCGGGCATCGAGGGCGTGGCGAGCCTGATCGTCGTTTGGCGCTTCACCGGGCATCGTGTCTTCTCCCATGCCGCCGAGGAGCGTGCCCAGAAGCTCGTCGCAGTCCAGTTCTTCCTCCTCGCCCCCTACGTCGCCTTCGAGTCGGTGAAGGCGCTGATCGGCGCCGAGCATCCCGAGGTGAGCTGGGTCGGGATCGGCCTCGCGCTCGGCTCGGTCATCTTCATGCCGATGCTCGGCATCGCCAACGAACGGCTGGCCGATCAGCTCGGCTCGGCGGCGACGAAGGGCGAGGGCCGCCAGAACATGCTCTGCGCCTATCTGGCCGGCGCCCTGCTGGTGGGGCTCCTCGGCAATGCCCTCGTAGGCGCCTGGTGGCTCGATCCGGCGGTCGGCCTCCTAATCGCTGTCGTCGCGGTCAGGGAGGGCCGCGAGGCATGGCGCGGTGAGGGCTGTTGCGTCAGCTCGCCGCTCGACGGCGCGAGCTTCGCTGGCGAGTGCTGCGACGACGATTGCTGCGAAGGCTGCTGCGAGACGACGGCCTAGCCGGAGGCTGCCGAGATCCCATCGGCCTGCGGCTTCGACGCTGCGCGTCTCCCTGACACGCGCCGCACTTGGACCGGCGTGCCGTGGCGGGGGACGAGCGTGATGCCGCGCATGACCACGGATTCGCGGTCGGGTCGCGTCGGTTCGATGTCGACGCGCGAGACGACCGTGCGGATCACCTCCGCCATCTCGGCCTGGGCGAGCGCGGCGCCGATGCAGCGGCGGATGCCGCCGCCGAAGGGGAGCCAAGCGTAGGAGGGGGCCTCTTCCTCGATGAAGCGCTCCGGGCGGAACTCGTGCGGCTGGGGGTAGAGATCCTCACGCAGGTGGACGACCGTGATCGCCGGATAGACGCGGATCCCCGCCGGCAGGTCCCAGCCGCCAATCGTGCGCGGCTTGGTCAGGGTGCGCTCTGCCGCGTCGATCACCGGGCGCAGCCGCAGCGTCTCGGTCACGACCGCGTCCAGGTAGGCGTCGCCCTCGCCGGCCAGCTCGTCGCGCAGGCGGGCGAGGACCTCGGGGTTGCGCGGCAGCAGGTCGAACGCGAAGGCGAGTCCGGTGGCGGTGGTCTCGTGGCCCGCCATGAGCATCGTCATCAGCTCGTCGCGCAGCTCGATATCGGTCATCGGCTCGCCCTCCTCGTCGCGGGCACGCAGCAGCAGCGAGAGGACGTCGGTGCGCTGCTCGAGGTCGCTCTCTGAGCGGCGGCGGGCGATCTCCTCGTAAAGCAGGGCATCGGCGGCCTTCAAGCGGCGCTGGAACTGGCCCCACGGGCTGAGGCGCCCGAAATCGCGGCGCATCGCGTTCGGCAGGGCGAAGACCATCTGCATGTCGAGCACCGAGACGAGGGCATTTCGCAGCCGCTCGATCCGCTCGCGCTCCGTCACGCCGAAGACCGCCCGGACGATCACCTCGAAGGTCAGCGACCGCATCCGCTCACGCATGACGAAGCGATCGCCCTCCTTCCAGCCGTCGACCTCGGCCTCGGCGACCTCGCGGATCACCGTGCGGAAGTTCTGGATCGCCGACCCCTGGAAGGGCGGCAGCAGCAGCTTGCGCTGGCGCAGGTGCTCGCACCCGTCGAGGATCAGCACCGATTTGCGGCCGAGCACGGGCGAGAGCGGCTCGTTGGCCTCCCCCGCGTGCAGGTCTGACTGGTCGCCGGTGAGCATTCCGCGAATTGCCTCGGGGTCGCAGACGTAGACGCCGACGCCGAAGACGATCAGCGGCACGGTGTATACGTCGCCGTAGCGCTCGCGCCAGCCGACCAGCGACTCGATCGGCCGCTGGACGAGGCGGGCCATATTGACCGCGGCCGGGGCTCGCGGTTCCGGCGGCAGCGGCCCGTAGGAGCGGCGCCCCTTCATCAGTGCTCTGCCACCGCGATCGAGCAGCCGAGGATCGCGGCGACGAACTCGCCCAGCACCTCGTCGGAGATCGCGCCGGGATCAGCCGCACGCTCGAAGGCGAGACCATTCAGCGTCGCGCCGATCGCGGTGGCCAGCATCGGGGCGGGGAAGCGCAGCTCGAAGCCGAGCTGGGCGGCGAGGCGGTCGAGGGTTTCGGCCAGCGCGTCCTGCACGGCCTGGCGGCGCTTGGCGAACTCGCCCTGAATCCTCGCGCTGCGAACGCCGAAGGACCAGAACTCATAGAAGAGGAGCGGCCAGTCGCGGTCGCGCTTCAGCAGCTCCTGAAACTGACGGCCCGCTTCCACCGCGGCCTCTCCGTCGGCCTCGACGCCTTCGGCGACGGCGTGGATCTCGGCGACCTGCTTCTCGACCTCGCGGTCGGCCAGTGCCAGGAACAGCTCCTCCTTGCCGGAGAAGTTGGAGTAGACGGCCCCGGTCGAGAAGCCTGCCTCCGAGGCGATCTCCTCGACGCTCGCCTCGTGGTATCCGCGCCGTGCGAAGACCATCGCGGCCGCGTCGAGCAGCAGCTCGCGGGTCTGCTCCTGCCGCTCGCGCCTGGTCAGCACCTTCCTCATCTCAGATAGTCTCCATTATCTAGATAGTGTAGGTTATCGCGTGATGACCGAGGCAGCCGAACGGGTCAACCATCCGCTCTTCGCCCGCCTCTACATGAGGATGACGTCGGGCCGCAAGGCCCACGGGGAGGACGAGCACCGCCGCACGCTGCTCGCCGGCCTCACCGGGCGGGTAATAGAGGTCGGAGCCGGCAACGGCCTCAACTTTGCCCTCTATCCCGAGACGGTCCAGGAGGTCGTAGCTGTCGAGCCCGAGCCCTCGCTGCGCAAGGCAGCAATCGCGGCGGCGACCGAGGCGGCCGTGCCGGTCGAGGTGGTCGACGGCGTTGCCGGGGCGCTTCCGGCGGAGGATGAGTCTTTCGATGCCGCCGTCGCCTCGCTGGTCCTCTGCTCGGTAACCGACCAGCAGCGTGCCCTTGCGGAGCTGCGCCGCGTCGTTAGAGCGGGCGGGGAGCTCCGCTTCTACGAGCACGTCATCGCGCACCCGACGCGTTGGGCGCGAGTCGAGCGCTTCGCCGACGCGACCTTCTGGCCGCATGTGGCGGGCGGTTGTCACCTCAGCCGCGACACCGGGACGGCGATCGAGAACGCCGGCTTTCGGATCGAGAGCGAGGAGCGCTTTCCATTCACCCCCGGCCCGCCGGTCCCCGCCATTCCGCACATTCTCGGCGTGGCGCGCCGCCCGTAGGTGACGCTCGGCTCTGCCGGCCGGCCTCAGCTCAGAACGTCAGCGTCGTCTCCGCCCAGAGCGCCCACTCGGCCAGCTCCTCAAGGGTCGAGCGGCGAGCGCCCTCGACCAGCTTGGCCTCCTCGAGGCCGCGCGCGTCCATGCAGGTTCCGCAGCAGGCGACCTCGCCGTGGCGAACCAGCGGCTTGAGCATGCGGTCGAGGTGATAGTGCCCCTCGGGCAGCTGCTGGCCCGCGATCGCACACATCACCGCATCGCCGAAGAGGAAGACGCGCAGCTCGACCTCCTCGCGCTTGCTCAGTGCGGTGGCGAGGCGCAGGGCGTTGTAGGGGCGCTCGCTCCCGTAGGGGCTGGTCGTTGACGATCACCAGTGCGTTCATTGCCGAATCACACCATCGGCCTGAACCGCGGTCATCGGGGGAATACCGCCATGCGGCTGTGCGGAACCCGCAATCTCCCCGTGGTGAGGGCCTCGCGCGCTGGGCATGTCGCGCAGCACCCAGAGTCCCGAGGCGGCGGTCAGCCCGGCCACGAGCGAGATCGCGCCGCCGTAGCCGAGCGCGTCTGAGGCGACCCCCGCGATCAGCGCGCCGAGCGCGTAGCCCATGTCGCGCCAGAAGCGATAGACGCCGACCACCGGGGCGCGGGCGACCGGGGATACCGCGTCGGACATCGCCGCGATCAGCGTGGGGTAGACCAGCGCCGTCCCGAGCCCCAGCAGAGTGGCGGCCGCGACGGCGAGGGCGAAGCCGCCGTCGCTGAGGGCGAGCAGCGTCAGCGCCGCCGCCTGGACCAGCATGCCGGCGACGATCAGCGGCTTGCGCCCGATCGTGTCCGACCAGTGCCCGGCGCCGATCTGGGCGACGCTCCACACCCCTGGGTAGACAGCGGCGACGACGCCGATCTGGCCGACCCCGGCGCCGTGGGCGGCCAGGAACAGCGGCACCAGGCCCCAGGCGAGGCCGTCGTTGAGATTGTTGACCAAGCCCGCCTGCGAGCAGGAGCGCAGGGCCGGCACGCGGTAGGTGGCCCGCGCGAAGGCCTCACGCAGCCGCGGCGGCGCGCCGTCGGCGTCGGGATGGTGGCGCTCCTGCTCCAGGGCGACGTGGGCGCCGGTGTCGCGGACGAACAGCACCGAGACCAGGAACGCCGTCACGGCGATCGCGGCGCCGAGAACGACGACCACGTCGCGGGCGGCGAACTGGGTCGCGAGCCAGCCGCTAAGGCCGGCGGCGAGCGCGAGGCCACCGTAGCCGGCGGCCTCGTTGAGACCCAGGGCGAGGCCACGGCGCCTCGGACCGACGAGGTCGATCTTCATCACGACGGTCATCGACCAGGCGAGTCCCTGGTTGGCGCCGAGCAGGACGTTGGCGGCGACGATCCAGCCCCAGCTCGGCGCGACCGCGATCAGCACCGGAACCGGCAGCGCCACCGCCCAGCCGGCGATCAGGAGCCGTCGTCGTCCGGCGCGCTGCGCCAGCGCTCCGGCGCCGAGGTTGGTCAGCGCCTTGACCAGTCCGAAGGCGACGATGAACGAGAGCACCGCCGCGTTGGAGGCGAGGTGGAATTCGTCGCGCCCGATCAGCGGCAGGGTCGAGCGCTCGAGGCCGACCATCCCGCCGACGAAGGCGTTGACGGCGACCAGCAGTGCAAACTGGGCGGCGTTCTCGCGCAGCCCGAGTTCGACCCGGCGAGCGCTCATCCGTGCCTCAGGGGTTCGCGACCAGCGGGCGACCGGAGCGGTTGGCGGCGACGATCGCCGCCTGCTGCTCGGGTGCGGGCGGGATGTCCTTGGTCAGGGCGCTGACGAACTCCTCTTCGGAGGAGAACTGCAGAGCGGTGTTGTGGCGACGCTCGAAGCCGACGCTGGAGATCGGGTTTGCCGAAAGCCCGCGCCCGCATACCGAGCCGGAGTAGTGGGAGGGATAGAGGACCAGGTGGTCGGGCAGGGCCAGCAGCCGCTCGGTCAGCGATCGGTACAGCGTCCGCGCCATCTCCTCGACGCTGTGCTCGCTGCCTGCATGCAGGTCCGGTCGCCCGGCGTCCCCGACCAGCAGCGCGTCGCCGGTCAGCACCAGCCAGGGCTCGTCGCCGCGTCGGCGGTCGGTGACTAGGTAGGCATGGTGGGCGAGGGCATGGCCGGGCGTCGCGATCGCCTCGATCTCGGTGTTGCCGAGCGTGACGACCTCGCCATCGGCGAGGGGGTGGTGGTCGAACTCGACCCCGCTGCCGGCCGGCAGATAGGCGCGGGCGCCGGTGCGCTCGACCAGCGCCCCCATCCCGGAGACGTGGTCGGCCTGCACGTGCGTGTCGAGGACCGCGACGATCGGGATGCCCTGGGCATCGGCCAGGGCGATGTAGTCGTCGACCAAGTCGACGTGGGGATCGACGACGGCGAGCTGGCCGTGGCTGGCGCAGCCGAGCAGGTATGAGGCGCACGCGGTCTCGTCATTGAGGAGCTGCCGAAAGAACATCTAAGCCTCCAGGTCCGAATCGCCGGTAGGGCTTGACAAGTTATCAAGTGTTCTATTGAATATCAAAACATGGCTTCTGCACAGACTAAGCAAGCGCTGTTCGAGGCGATCGCGGTGATGGGCAAGGCGTTCTCCAGCCCCCGGCGGCTGGAGCTGCTCGACCTTTTGGCGCAGGCGCCGCAGAGCGTCGATGAGCTGGCCCGCGCGAGCGAGCAGTCGACCGCCAACACCTCCCAGCACCTGCAGGCGCTCCACGCCGCCGGGCTGTTGACGCGCACCCGCGAAGGCACGCGCGTCGTCTATGCGTTCGCCGGAGAGGACGCCTTGGGCCTCTGGCTTTCCCTGCGCGACGCCTCGGTCGCCCACCTGGGCGAGGTCGAGCGTGCGGCACGCGAGTATCTCGGCGAGGACGTCGAGATGATCGGTCGCACCGAGCTGCTGGAGCGGCTGAGGGAGGGCGACGTCGTCTTGGTCGACGTGCGGCCCGAGGAGGAGTTCGCCGCCGGGCACATCGAGGGCTCCCGCTCGATCCCGCTCGAGGAGCTGGAGCGCCGATTGGCAGAGCTTCCACCCGACCAGGAGGTCGTCGCCTACTGCCGCGGCCCGTTCTGCGCCTACGCGCACGAGGCGGTTCGCCGACTCAGCGATGCCGGTCGCAGCGCCCGTCGCCTGGAGGGCGGCTGGCCCGAATGGCACCTCGCAGACACCGCCGACCCTCAACGCGCATAAGGAGGCCGAATGGCCACGACCGGAAGCCAGCTCGACACCGCCGATCTCACCGAACGAGTCAAGGGGATGTACCAGGAGGTGGCGCTGCACCCCGAGCGCGAGTTCCACTTCGAGACGGGGCGGCCGCTGGCCGAGCGCCTCGGCTATCCCGCAGCCGACCTCGACCGCATCCCGGCCGCGGCAATCGACTCCTTCGCCGGTGTCGGCTACTTCCTCGACCTGGCGGCGATCGCGCCGGGCGAGGTGGTGCTCGACCTTGGCAGCGGCTCGGGCACCGACGCCTCCCTCGCCGCTCTCGCGGCGGGGGAGGAGGGCTCGGTGATCGGCGTCGACATGACCGCTGAGCAGTTGGCGAAGGCAACCGACCTCGCCGCGCAGGCAGGCATCGCCAACGCCGAGTTCCGCGAGGGCCAGATCGAGCAGCCGCCGGTCGATCGCGGCTCGGTCGACTGCGTCATTTCCAACGGCGTCATCAACCTCTCGCCCGACAAGCCGGCCGTGTTCGCCGCTGCCGCGACGGCGCTGCGGCCAGGAGGTCGGCTGGCGATCGCCGACATCGTCTCCGCCACCCAGCTCCCCGAAGGCGTCACCTGCGACGCCTCGCTGTGGGCGGCGTGCATCGGCGGCGCCATGCAGCGCGACCGCTACCTGGAGGCGATCGAGCTGGCCGGCTTCGAGATCGCCGAGGTCCGCGAGAACGACTACCGCTTCGTCTCCGATCGCGCTGACAACGCCACCCAGAAATACGGCGTGACCAGCATCTCGCTGCTGGCCCGGCGGAGGGAGGAACGATGATCGAGCGCCTTACCGCTTGGTCCCGAAGCTGCCTCACGATGCAGGGCTACGGCAGCCTTAGCGACGGCGAGAGGAAGAGCCTCTGGCTCGGCATTCGCTTCGCGCCTGCGGTCTGCTTCACCGGCATCGCGCTCGGCGTCGTCCTCGCTTCGCCCGTCCTGTTGCTGGCGATGGCGGCGACCGCCTTCGTCGGTGGGTTCCTCACGCCGAAGCATCCCTTCGACTATCTCTACGACGCCACGCTTCGTCCTCTGCTGGGCGGCCCGAGCGTGCCGCCCAGCCCAGCGCCGAGGCGCTTCGCCTGTCAGCTCGCGGCGCCCTGGATCGCGGCGATCGCCGTCGCCTTTCTGGCGGGCGTGACCGCGCTCGCCTGGGTGCTCGCCGTTCCCCTGCTCGTGGTGGCGGCGACGGTCATGACGACGAACTGGTGCCTTCCGTCGCTGATCTACGGCCTCACGCACACGCAGGGGAGGCGAAGCGGCGAGGCGACCCCAGTTTGAGCAAAGGCAGTTTGAGAAAAGCGAGATAGGAAGGAGCTGTTCGATGGCAGATGGAGATCGAGTGATCGTCGGTTGCACCCACGGCGAGGAGGACCCCGATCGGATCGTGGTCGCCTACCTGACGGCGGGCGCGGCGCTGGACAAGGGCAAGGACGTGGTGATGTGGCTGGCGGCCGACGGCGTCCGCCTGGCGCTGCGCGGCTACGCCGATCGCATCCGCGTCGGCATGGAGCCGCCGGTCGAGCGGGTTCACGCTCAGTTCATCGAAAAAGGCGGCCGCTTCTACGTGTGCCCGGTCTGTTTCGGCGAGCGCGACCTCGACGAGGGCGAGCTGGTAGAGGGCGCCGAGCTGAAGGGGGCGACGCCGCTGATGGAGTTCGCCGCCGAGGGCGCGATGACCTTTACCTACTGAGCGTCGGGGAAAGTACCCCGCCCTGGGCAGAGGCGCGTTGTGGCCGACGCCGAAAACGGGAAGCGGCACGATCGGCCGTTGGACGAGGCGGGCCATGTTGATCGCGACCGGGCGCGCGTGGCCCGGGTGGAGTGGGCCGTAGGCGCGGCGACCTTTCATTGCATTCACCATTGCAGATAGTCCAAGCGTCCACTCGTACCCTTACGACTGGAATGCTCCGTTAAAGGCCTGCCGTGCCTGCCGTGCCTGACCGGTATCCGATGTACTAGCTCAGAAACTTCCTATTCTCAGTCCGGAAACCGGGGTTCGAATCCCCGTAGCGGTATGGCTCTAGCAAGCCGAATCGACCGCCCCGAGGGGCGGTTTTTTCGTTCCAGGGCAACGCTTGGGGCAACACGATGCGGGTGCTGTGTAGAGCGCTTGGCCCCTCGTAACCCGAGGGCATGCCGTTGCCGATGTCTTCTGATTGCCTTGTCATCCGTGGTTTCGTGTGAGAGCTATCAGGGCCGTCGACGGGTCGTCGAGCGGCGCCCGGCCATCGTAGCCGAGCAGAAGCCGCATCTCGAACCACTCATGGCAGCAACTGGAAGGCGACCTCGTGCTGCGGGCGATCCCACCTTTGAACTCAACGCGCCGTCTATGCCGGGGAGGTCCCGCGGCTCGCGAGCTTTCCGACGAGGCGCATCGCCCGCGGCATCCGGCGGGCAAGGGTAACGGCAACACGGTCTGAGCGGCGCATGTGCCCCGCCGTCCCGTCGAGTTCGACCTGTGGCGTGCGCTCCTCTCCCAGGGCGTAGAGGCGCCACGAGCCCGGAACCCCCTTCAGCTCGTGCTTACCGCGGTCGCTGAACTGCATATCCGAGCCGACGACGAGCTCCTTGACGGTTGAGGAGACGACGATCTCACCCGGCCCCGCGAGCGCGCCGACCCGAGCCCCAATATGGATGGCCAGGCCGCCAAGGTCTTCGCCGATCGCCTCGCACTCGCCGGTGTGGATACCGCCCCGCAGCTCAATGTCGAGCTCCGCAACTCCGTCGCGCAGCGCTTCGGCGCAATGGATCGCAGTCGCCGGGCCGTCGAAGGCCGACAGTGCTCCATCGCCGATGTGCTTGACGACGCGCCCACCGTGCTCGGAGACGACGCGGCCGACGAGCGCGTCATGGCGCTCAAGCACTTCGCGCCACGCACGGTCGCCCAACTCCGCCGCGCGCGTCGTTGAGGCAACTATGTCCGTGAAGAGCACGGTAGCCAGTACCCGGTCCGGGTTGGCGTGGTGAACTGCACCGGTGACGAACCGCTCGATCTCATCGACGATCGCGTCAAAGTCCCCGATCCATATGGCGTGGTTGATGCCCGGATAGCTGGCGAAGCGTGCTCCGGAGATGCCATCAGCCAGCAACTTGCCGCCCTCGACCGGCATCGCACGGTCGCCGTCGACGTGGAGCACGAGGGCTGGCATGTGCACCGACGGCAGGACGTCGCGCACGTCGATCAGTTCGGCCGTCTCGATGAGCGCCTGGGCCATCCGGGGGCTTGCCGCCGCCCGCATGAATACCCCGTACGCGCGCCGCTCTAGCTCGTTCGCGCTCGGAACGAAGACCTTCGACAACCTCGCACCGTCGCCCCAGTGCTTGAACGTCTCCCGCAGCGCGTGAAGCGTTGCCTCATGACGCTGGATCACGTCGGGCGAATACTCCTCGGGCGCAAGACTTGGGAGGACCGCGAACGTGCCGTACAAAATCAGCGAGGCGATCCGCTCCGGTCGCGTAGCGGCCAACACCACCGAGGAGGGGCCGCCCTCGGAGATGCCGAAGAGCACGGCCCGCTCGGAGCCTGCGGCATCCAGTACCGCCTCGATGTCGGCACCGCGCTCCTCAAGCGTAGGCAGGTGCGGGATCGGGTCCGACAGGCCGGTGCCCGGCTTGTCGTACATGATCAGTCGCGTGAACGAGGCTAGGCGGGCCAGGAATCTCGTATAGCGCGGGTGCGTCCACTGCAGATCGAGGTGTGAAATGAAACCGGGAGCGACGAGCATGTCGACCGGCCCGTCGCCAACCACCTGATAAGCGATGGAGATCCCGTCTCGCTCGACGTACTGCGTTGGCGGAGGCTGCACGGTGAGACGAGTCTACGTCCGTGACCGTGTCGAGACACTCTCGCAAGGGGCCGCTCCGGGGGAGCGCTCCCAGTACTCCTCCCGCTAGGAACAACCTGTAGCAAGGGTGCATTCGCCTTTACACAATCGCTGGCGGCGGCGATGGCGGTGGCCGTTACAGAGTGCCCTCTCGCGCTTCGCGCCAGACATCGACGCTTCCGTCGGCCGTGACGCGCCGATCTATCTCCGCCAGCTCGTCCGCCGAAAGCGAGAGGTTGTCCAGGGCGGCGACGTTCTGCTCGAGCTGGTCCACCGAGGAGGCGCCGATGACGAGTGAGGTCACGCGCTCGTCCCAAAGCCCCCAGGTCAAGGGCTATGCCGAGGAGTTCCCGGTCAGCCGCTACTACGTGGATGCCCGGGTGCTGTCGATCTTCGAGGGCGCGGACGAGGTCCTTGCCCTCAAGGTCATCGCCCGGCGACTTGCTCGGTGAGCGGCGGGCATCACCGCTCGGCCCATGCGATCAACGCCGTGCAGGCCTCGAGCGCTTCGAGGTGTGGGGTTTCGTCTTCCCGCTCTCGGCCAAGCCCTCAGAAAGCTTCGGCAGGCGCGAGAAATGACGCAGGAGGGGGTCAGCCATGCCGCCGACCTGACGCTCGGGGCATACGGCCGCATTGAGCGCAATGAGGTTGCTCCGGCCTGGCCGACCGTCCGGGCCATCGCTCGCGGGCTAGGCGTCACCATGCAGGAGCTTGGTGCAGCGGTCGACCGAAAGGGTTAGGCAAGCCGGTAACAGCCGTAGGCGATGCGTAGGAATCGGGGATTGTGCCTCGACGCCCCTTCTGAGAGGCAGCTTTTGATCGAGCGGTAGTTGACCGGGCGGCCAAGGCGTTGCTCCACGGCTTGATGGATTTCTGAAACATGCATCGCTTCTGATGCGTCGGTCAAGACCTGGCTGACCGCATCGGCAATAGCGCCGATGCGAGGGGGTGGAGGGGTTGACTCAATCGCCGTGCTGGCGGATTCTTGAAGCAGCCTTTTGCGAAACGCGTTCAGGCGGGCCAGCCGCTCTGTCGTCTCGGCTCCTGAAAGTGCTCCCAGCAGGCGTATTGCGCTCGGAGACGCTCCGTCGCCTTCGCGGCTATTGCTTGATCGGCAGCACCGGACTTGCTGCTCGGCCTTTCTCCGAGACGCCGGCCTCACGCGGAGGAGTCCATAGGGCATCGCGACTACGATCTGCGTCGTGCCAGATCCCTTTGAGAAAGTGCTCGACGAGCTGGACCACCATGAGATGCACATACGCCGCTTGGCTCGGCGAATTGGCAAGGGCAGTGTTCCTTATGACCGGATTGAGTTGTTGGTGATCCGCAGGATGCAATCCGCCCTCGATTTTCTCCACGAGGAGTCTGAGCTGCGCGAGGGCGACAAGCCAAATCCCGCAACGGTTGTGGTCGCCCGTGCGAAAACCCAAGCAATCGCGATCTGCGATCTAGCGCGCGAGCTACAGAGCTTTGGTGTGAAGATGGGCCTGGACGAGATTGAGCGCCAACTAGAGCGGGATCGGGAAGCCATGAGCTACCGTCTTGAGATTTGGATCAGCGATGCCCCGAACGAGGTCGAGCCGATCACTGTCGCGAAGGATTACTACGAGTTGATCTTTAACCCGCAGCAGGAGCTGCTGCTGCGGATTGATTTCGCAATGGATGAGGTCGAACGCCGGGCGACATCGGATTAGCCTTCGATGCCGGGCCGGGAGAGCGCGCCCTTGGCCCACGCCTCAGTGTTCTGCTTTGGGTTGAGGAGGCACCAGCGAATGATGTCGCGGCTGACTTCATAGGCGCGGCTTGCGTTCGCGGCGGAAAAGTTGAAAGTCGACTTTCCCCCGTACGCAATCGTTTCGTCCGTTTCCTCCACGACAACCATCTCCTCCCACACCTCGGAGTGATGCACCGAGTTGTCCCGGATGGCGAAAAGCCAATCGAGATCTTCCTGCCAGCGGCGCGCCCTGGCGCCGACCTTGAAGCCGTGCTTCAGGCACTCAACGATCTGTCGTTGTCTTGCCGCCTTGCTTGGAGAGGGGCGAACCAGCGCCTTGACGGTGCCATAGAAGCCATCGATCGCGAAAGCCGAGGCGGTGATCGCGATCATTGCGGCCTCGGCCTCGGACCTTTCCTCCCTTGAGTCCTCGGGGACGGGAAAGTCCTCATCTCCATGCAGGTTCCTGCTGAAAGCGTCGACCACAGCGGGAGAGGTTTTGCGAGCCTGCGCCAAAGATGCGTGGTCCGCTGCAATCTTCAGCCACGCTCTCCATAGAACGAGCATGAACTGAGACTGCTGTGGATTCGAGCGATCTATTCGGGCCCCAGAGGGGAGCGCAGGCAGCTGGAAAACGCTTCGCTTCTCAGATTCCATGAGTTTCGTTCCACCCTTGACGCATCGTCTATTTCTAGCGTGGAAGCCCTTGCGGCGCGGGGCGATATTCGCCATAGGCGACGCGCTCGAAGCGCGGCCGCTTCTTCTGCGTCTCGCTCGACAGGCAAGCTTTGACCGTGCGGTAGCTGACCGATCGGCCAAGCTGATGCTCGACAGCTCGATGAATGGCGGTCGTGTGCATCGGCTCGTCTGCCCGAGACAAGACCTTGTAGATCGCCTTTGGCACGTCGCCGATTCTGCGGGGAGCGACCGTCTCGATTAGTGGCGTCGAGGGCGCGTTTGCGAGTATTCGGCTTCGGAGCTGGTTGAGCTTTTCTAGCTGCTTGGCCGTCACTGAGTTTGAAAGTGCTCCCAGTAGGTGTATGGCTCGGGCAAGCCGAATGCTTCCGTGAAATGGCCATGAGATTGGCTTTTCGGCATCATTTCGAGGGCGTCGACGCGTACTGCGAAGGCGGCGCCGCCGCGGCGCTCTCGCACCGTTTCCACGACGCCCACGATGCGCGGGCGATCACCGGCCCGCCTGGGGTGGAGGTGATCGTCTATGCGCTCGATGACTCGGTGATCGTCGCCGTGCGCGAGGAGGAGCTGCCCTCCCACCTGCCGGTTGCACTGCGCCAGCTGGCGAGCTACTCGTTCGAGACCAAGTACGTCCTGAACTCCGAGCACGAGAGCTTCGAGGAGGCGTGTGCGGCGATTGAGGAGCTCCTCAATCGGGCCAACGAACTGCTGCCGAGCTTCGCGGCGCTGCGGCGGGGAGAGCGCGGCCTCGATCACGACGGACGTCGTCGCCGCTTCGTCGCCCTGAGGCGCCTGGGGGGCCGGTGAAGCCGAGCGCGGCCTCGATACAGAGCGGCCTGCCGGCCGAGTTAGCTGGAGCTATGGGATTCCGATGTCGAGTTTGACCGCTTCGCCACCGGACGCCGTCAGCCCTTCTTTGATGTGGTAGATGCCGCTGGCGGTTTCGGGTTCTGTGCCACTGCTGGGGCAAAAGAAGTTAGTGCGATGGATTTTTACTTTGACGCCTTCGACGGTCCCAGGATCGACCAAGATGTCATTGCCGCTGTTTGTCAGTGTGACGGTTTTGAGTCCAGTCTGTGGCGGCACCGTCAATGTGCAAAAGGAAATTCCGCCTGTGAGGCTGATCGAGCTGGTGTACGAAAAGCCGGTCCGGGGAACGGTTGAGAAGTTCTATAGAGCGACCGCGATGGCCTACCTCGATCAATCGGAATGGCCGGGCGTCCCAGATCCGGTGAAGGCGGGTATGAGGGGCTCCCCTGCTTGATCTCCTCGTTGATGATGCCGTTGCTGCTGTTGGAGCCGGTCCCTATGACTCCATGAAGGATGCGCATATGAGCTGGACCCCGATATTCTTGATGAGAAGGGGCAAGAAGATATTGCGGCGGCACTTTTGACGGCGCTTGAGAGAGTGATCGAGATCAAAGAGGAAAGCGCCGAGCGGCTGCTCGCCCAAGACGCCAAGGGCAAGTCCTGCACCGTGTCGATTCTCGGCTATGGATCGGCGAATGAAGATCGGAAGGCAGGCCCGCTGATGGAGGATGTTGACGAGAAAAGCACTTCCGCCGAGAAATCGAAGGCCGACGAAAACGAGACGCGATCCAAAGGGACCGGAAAGGAGTGATCAGACAAACTTTGTCCCCAAATTTGTCCCCGCCTCCACCGAACTAGATCGAACTCAGCCGAACTTCTCGGACTCAGCAGGCACGGATCGATCACAAACGGCTTCCTAGAGCCTATTCTCAGTCCGGAAACCGGGGTTCGAATCCCCGTAGCGGTATCAGGCACGGCTTCTTGACGGTAATCGAACCGCGCAGGAGACGAGCGCGGCTTGTCAGGCCAACCGAGGCGGCGGATTTCGCTGGATGGCAGGCGGCGGGAGGGGCTTCACGCCGCTGAGCTTCTCGCTTTCGCGGAAGAGGCAGAGGATCTCCCCGCCTCCCGACCTCGCTGCGCTCACCGCTCGCACGCCGTTCCACCCCTCGGCGTGGAGCTGCTCGCCGATCTTCTGAAAGGCCCGCCAGCCGACGCGGCGGGGTAGCGGTACCGCGAGGCCGACTCGCGCAAGCTGCGACTCGCTCCGCAGGTCGGCGATTCCATCCATCGCCACCTCGAAGCGCCACAAGTCTCGCGGTAGCTGATCGGCGGGCCTCAGCGCCAGCTCGTCGATCTGCCGGTACCACTCGGCCCAGGCTGTCTCGCGCGAATCGGCGAGGTAGAAGCCGGCGACCGCGGCGCCGCGCTGCCAACGCCCGTCCGGCGGCGGCTCCGAGCGCCACCAGACCGAGCCGCAATGGGGGAGATGGCGGTACCAGACGCCATCGACGCCGATGCGGTCGACGTCGAGCGCCAAGGCTCAGGTAGCGACCGGTTCCTCGAGCGCGGAGACAATCCGCGCCACGTGCAGGTACTCGCCTCCGGAGATCAGCTCGATCGGCTTTCTGTCGTCGAGCGCAGGGACCGGCTTGTTCATCCAGACCGGGATGTACTCAGGATCCATCACCCGCAGCAGTCGTTCACTGATCGAGGAGAGCTCGGCGATGCGCTGCGCGCGCGTTCCCGAGGGAATGCGCTTCAGCGCCACCCAGGCCCGTGCGGTGCTCGGCGCGGCGCCGGTGGCCGCGGCGATGTCCTCGGAGCTGAGATGGGCCTCGTCATGGACGAAGGCGGCCTCCTTGGCAAACGCAGGTGAAGACACGAGCATAATTGTAGCGCATTTGTGCGCAATTAAAAGGAGCGCGCGCTACCGCGTCAGCGCAATCGGATTGGCGGCGATCCCCACTGCGTGGTTCGACTTATCGTATGTCTGGCCGAGAATATTTTCCTGTCCTCGATACGTTGCGTCGATGGGTAGTGATCTCATTGCTTGGATTGTCGCGATTGGGTTCGGCATTGTCGTCGTCGTTTTGGGGTTGCGACGCGATCTCGGTGAAATCACGAGAAACTGGCTACCACGGTCTGAAGGGGCCTCGGAGCAGGAGATCGGGGCACTGAGGCCATCCGGCGATGGCCAGAGTCCTCCCCCTCTCTCCCCACGTCAAAGGCGGTGGATGTCGGGGGGATTTCTCCTGTTGGGTCTCGCCTACGCAGTTATGGCGATGTTGTGGACCAATGACAGGTTGATTCACGCCGTCTTTGCCGCCCTGTGGGTGATCATCGCTGTAGCGTACTTCCGGGGAAAGTTGCCGCTTTCAGTGAATAGGTCTACCTCCTGAATCGATTCAGCGGCTTGCGCGATGGGCAAGCGAAATCGGGCCAGCACCGGAGCCGCTGCGGCGATGCTTGGGGCGTCGGCGCTTGTGGTGGGCCATAGGCGCAGCTTGTCAGAACTGGATGGTGAAGATCGCCGCGCCGGGACCCAATTAACAGCTCAGCCCGGCGTCCATAGAGCTGAAACCGGCAACGCCCAGAGGCCAGGGCCGAAGCGCAGCGTTTCCGAGCCCGTGTATACGACTGCGCCTAACTTGAACCGGACACCCAGTTTGCTTTGAAGGTGACGCAGAGCGCCGAAGTCGCGTCGGTGCGCGGTGGCGCCGAGCTTAACCTCAATGCCGCAGATCGACCCGTCGCCTCTCTCGAGCACGATGTCCACCTCGCGCCCACCCGCAGTCCTGAGGTGATGGATGCGGACGTTGGTTTTGGCCCACCCTGCTTGCTTCACCAGCTCCATCGCTACGAAGTTCTCGAATAGGGACCCGGCAAGAGCCGTCTCATCTTCTTCGAATCGAGCTTGGCCGTAGTCGAGCAGGTGACAGGCCAATCCCGTGTCGGGGATCCAAACCTTCGGTGCCTTGATCAGGCGCTGGCCGATATTGCGGCTCCATGCCCTCGCGCGGATCAGGAGGAACAGCTGCTCGAGGAGGGTGAGATAGCGTTGCACCGTGGGGCGGCTCATACCCGCATCGCGAGCGATCCCGGTAGGAGAGAGCAGCCCCGAAATGCGTGCCGCAGCGAGATGGAGAAGCGTGGGGAGCTCGTCGAGCTGCTGCGCATTCCGGGTGAGGTCCCGCACGTCCCGCTCCAGCGTCATCGCGACGTACTCCTCGAACCAGCGCCCCCGTCTGCGAGGCTCCGCGCGTGCGATCGCCTCCGGATACCCGCCGACCGCAACCGCCTCGGCGATTGCCGGGCGCCCAATTGGCACGTCTGCGAGATGAGGTACGCGGCTAGCGAACAGATCGTCGATGAGGGTCTCGTGCCGGCCGCGGAGCTCGCCTTGAGAGAGTGGCCAGAGAGGCACCCGCTCGGCCCTGCCCACGAGGGACTCGGAGATGCGGTGGGTTGCCCAGACGTTCGCCGACCCAGTGAGGATGAACATTCCCGCTGGGCGCTTCCCGCCAGCGCGCGCTCGGTCGACCCTGGCCTTGATCGCCGGCAGTAGGGCAGGCGCCTTTTGGAACTCGTCGACGCAGAGGGGAAGTGCTGAGCCCTCGACGAAGCCAGTCGGATCCTCGTTCGCCGCTTCCCGAGGGCCGTCATCGTCGAGGGTCACGTAGCGTGCGCCTCGCTCCTCGGCCACGAGGGATGCCAGCGTGCTCTTCCCCGCCTGGCGGGGCCCGACGACGACGACCACGGGAGTGTCGTCGAGGGCGGCGTCCAGCCCAGCCTTGATATGCCTCGAGTAGAGCTCAGTCATCTGACAATCGTTCAGAGTCTATCTGACAATCGTTCAGATTTGAGGTGATAATTGCTCGGCTGTGATTTCCTGCTCGGCAACGAAAGGCAACACGATGCTCGCAAGAAACCTCGGCCCGCGATTCAGAAGACCTACCTGAGCGGTATCCGATGCCGCATTACGGCAACCCCGTCTTCTCAGTCTGGAAACCGGGTTCGAATCCCCGTGGCGGTTGGCTACTGAGGAGGCGAGGAGGCGGAGATCGTCGACCAAGTCGGCCAGCGCATCCTCGCGCTCATCGTGGTCGCGCAGGCGCAGGATCGCCGAGGGATGCAGGGTCAGCGCGGCGACCGGGGCGAGGGGCGAGTCGATCAGCCGGCCGCGATCGCGGGTGACCCGGACCGAAGGGCCGAAGAGCGCTTTGCCCGCCGTTGCCCCGAGGGCCATCAGCCCCGTTGGCCGCACCGCTTTCAGCTCCGCGTCGAGCCAGGGTCTACATGCCTCGACCTCTCCGGCGCGCGGCGTCTGGTGCAGGCGGCGCTTGCCGCGCGGGCGCCACTTGAAGTGCTTGACCGCGTTGGTCAGATAGACGTTCTCTGCGTCTATCCCGGCGCTCTCCAGCGCCTGTGCGAGGACGCCACCGGCGGGGCCGACGAAGGGCTCGCCCTCGATGTCCTCGCGATCCCCAGGCTGCTCGCCGACGAGCATCAGCGCCGCCTTCCTCGGGCCGGCGCCGAAGACCGTCTGCGTCGCGTCCTTCCATAGCGGGCAGCCGCGACAGCCCGAGGCTGCCCGGAGCAGCTTGTCGAGCGAGCGGCTGGGAGGCACGAACTCGGCAGCGCTGCTCGCTTCGGAGTAGTTGCCGCCGCGACCGCGGTGGCCGTAGTGCAGGCGGAGGTAGGCGATCTCGCCGCACGGCCTCGCCTCCGGCAGTGGCCGGCGCTTGTCGACCCCGATCGCCAGCGAGGCTCCGTGCTCTGCCAGCAGCTCCCGCACCGGCGCCGCGAACCAGCTCGGATGGCGGAACTCGAAGCAGTGATCGGCGCGAGGAAGCTCCCCGAGCGCCGCGGCGAGGAGATCATCGTCGCGGTGGAAGCTCTCCGGCAGTTGCCACAGCACCGGGCCCAGCCGTCGCCTCTGCCGCAATGGCTCCAGCGGCTCCCAAAAGCGCGCGACGGCGTCGGCGATCCCGCGCAGCCGCTTCATGTGAGTCAGGTAGCGGCTCGCCCACGCTTGGGCGATCAGGGCGGGGTGGTAGCGCGGACCGGGCGGGGTGACGCCGGTGCCGAAGAGGACGCGCTCGGTCGCCTGCGCCGCGGCGCCGAGCCAGACCCAGGCGTTGCCCGACTCACCGCCCTCCCACCAGGGCTGGAGGTGATCGCTGCAGCCGATCCCGTCGAAGCCGGCGCGCTCGGCCTCGACCGCCTGGCGCAATAGGTCGTCGGGACCAAACTGCTCGTGCGCGCAGAAGTGCAGGTAGCGCATCGCGGGCCTACTTCGCGCGGGCGATCGCCGCCCGCAGCTCGTCCTTGCCCATCTTCGAGCGGCCGCGGATCTCAAGCGCGGTCTTGGTCTTGCCCGGGAGGTGTTTCAGGGTTTTCTTGTGTTTGGCGCCGGCCTGCGCCTTCTTCACGTTGCGCCGGGCGGCGGCTCGTTGCTTCTCTGAGGCCATGCGGCTCTGCTACCCGCTTGGGTCCTGGGCAAGCGGGGGTCGGCGGCTTCTCGGAGGCGGAGCTGCGCGAGGCAGCGAGCGAGGTGGCCAAGTCAGTCGCTGCGCTGGGCAAAGCTCGAAGCGCCCTGGCGGGACTTGCTTGAACCGTGTAGTCGATTGCCTCGCGGGGTAGACGTGGCGGCATGGCGATCATCCGCACCGTCGACAAGAAGAAGATCGAGGTCGAGGTAGGCGGCGCGAAACTAGCAGCCACCTGCCGGCGGTTCTCGGGCTCGCTCCGGCGGCCTCGGCCGTCTCTGTGAGCGCGAGCCCGTCCTCGAGCGCCCGTCTAGGCGGGTTTTGACAGGGCGGCCTTGGGTAAATCGTCGCCATGCTGCGTTCGGGCTGGCGCTGGCCGAGGTCTGCGCCCTCCAAGCCTCGCGGGGTTCAGCGTCGGCGCAGCTTCAGCTTCAAGGCCCGCGTCTCTGGCTCCCCGCCGGTGACCGTGACCGTGCAGACGACGCGAAGGTGGCCGCGGCGGGCGAGCATCTCGCGTGCCTCGCGGCTGAGTCGCAGACTGATGCCGCGGGTCAGGTCGGTGCCAAGCCGGAAGCGGCGCTGGGCGACAAGGGAGCCTCCGGCGCTTAGGCGCAGGCGGCCACGGCAGACGGCGGTAGCCGTGCCGTCGTGGCAAGTGATCCGGATTTTGGCCCGATGCGCTTTTGCGGCGGGACCACCGCCGTCGATCTCGAGCGCCAGGGGCGCCGGTTCGATCCGGCCGACGATGCCAGACTCGTAGTTGCCGCCCTGACCGCACGCGGCGTCCCTGGGGGCACAGGGAGGCTCGGGGAGGGCCGTGTACCAGACGCTCCCGTCCGAACCGGCGACGACGTCGATGACGCTCGTGGCGTGAGGGAGCTCGACCCGCGAAACCCGCCCGCTCGGGGTCATCCGCGCGATCGAGCCGGGTCCCGATGCGAACCAGAGGCGGCCGTCGGGCCCGGCGGCCAGGGCCCCTGCGTAGACTCCCTGCTCCAGCGGGAACTCGGTGTATTGGCCGCTCGGGTCGATTCGGGCGAGTGCCGCTGGGTCGTCTTTCTCCTCGGTGACCCAGAGGTTGCCGTCGGCGCCGAGGGCTATTTCGAGAGGGCGCGCGCCACGCGGCAGCTGGAACATCTGGATCGCGCCCGCCGGCGTGATCCTGCCGACCTTGTCTTCCTGCATTTCGGTGAACCAGACGTTTCCTTCGGGCCCGAGGGCGAGTCGGGTAGGAAAGCTGCCCGGGCCTGGCAATTCGAACTGCGTGAGCTCGCCGGTGGGGGTCATGCGGTCGATCGTCGCCACCGACTTGGCTTCGCCGCCAACGGAAACCGCCCGGTAGCCGGAGAGCCAGAGGTTGCCGTCGGAGCCCGTGACGATCGGGCCCGCTGCCTGGGTGAAGTTCTGCCCGACCTGTTCTTCGGGCATCGGAAAAGAGGCGATCTCGCCGCTGGCGGTCAGCCGGCTCACCCAGCGCGTGCTGGTTAGCCAGACGTTTCCGTCTGGGCCGAGCGTGAACCCCTCGGCTCGCTGGTCCTCGAAGGCGACGCCGACCTGGCCTTGCTGGTCGATCCGCATGACCCGGGGGAAGTAGTGGGCTTCTTCGCCCGGGGAATACGTTTCCGAGTAGTACCCGGTGAACCAGGCCTGGCCGTCGGGGCCGAAGATCAATGGTCCGCTCCCGCCGGTGGGTGGGGCGTCCGGTTGCGGGAAGACCGTCACACGGGCGCTCGAGGAAACCGCCGCCGCGCTGGCGCCAGCTGGGAACGGGAGCAGGACGACCGCACCGATCGCCAGCAGGCCCCAGACAGCCATTCTCCCTAGACCCCTCACCCCCTCCAGTCTTAACCACGCAGTGGTCGCCAAGTAGCGGCGCCTCAGTTTTCGACCGGATCAGTCGAGTGACGAGTCGGGGCGGAGCGGATGATGCGATGGCCCGCGGCACGGTTGCGCCCGCAGAGTAGGATCGAGGCCGACCTTCAGGCTGACCTGGAGGACTTCGTCATGGCTGACCACAAGATAGGCACGCGCGAGGAGCACGAGGCAGCCCGGGAGGAGCTGCTGAAGCAGGAGAAAGAGCTCGTCCGCCGCAGCGACGAGCTCGCTGAGCAGCGGCGCAAGCTGCCCTGGGTGCCGGTTGAGAAGGAGTACGTCTTCGACACCGACGAGGGCCGGAAGACGCTCGCCGAGCTCTTCGACGGACGCTCGCAGCTGATGGTCTACCACTTCATGTTCGGGCCGCCCTACGAGGCAGGCTGCCCGGTCTGCTCCTCGATCGCGGACACGCTTGATCCCCAGGTCGTCCACCTGAAGGCCAGGGACACCACTCTGCTGCTCGCCTCTCGGGCGCCGCTCGAGCAGCTCCTCGCCTACAGGGAGCGGATGGGCTGGGGCATCGACTGGGTCTCGAGCGGCGGCAGCGACTTCAACCGTGACCTCGGCTTCCTGCACACGGAGGATGAGCTGAAGCCGTTCCTGGAAGGCGAGATCCCGCCCACCGTCGAGGAGTACGCGCGCTCCTGCGGCACGGACGTGTTGGGGTACGTCTCCGAGGGACCGGGCCTGAGCGTGTACGCGCTGTCGGACGGGGCCGTCTATCGGACCTACGTGACCACCGCCCGCGGGCTCGAGCCCGCGATGGCCTACTACGGCTTGCTGGACCGGACCCCGAAGGGTCGCGATGAGAGCGCCACGACGCCGCTGTGGGTGCGGCGCCGCGACGAATATCAAGACGCTTGGTCGCCTTGACCCGCCCGCTTAGCGGATTTAAAGTCGCAAGACGGGGCTTTGGCCCTCGCGGTCCGGGCCCAGCGGAATCGACGGCGGCCTGGCGCCGCCGGGAAGGAGCGCTCCCATGGCCTGGAGAATCTCAGGGACCTATCTGGCTACGTGCTCGTGCCAGCTCTTGTGCCCTTGCCCAACCGACGGCCCGCCGACGGGGCCCAACGGCGAATGCCACGGCAACCTCGTCTTCGACGTCAGCGAGGGGAACCTCGACGACGTCGACCTCGGCGGCACCAAGATCGGCCTGATCAACATCTTCCCCTCGAACCTCAGCGCGGGCAACTGGACGGTCGGCGTGGTGGTCAACGACGACGCCTCCGACGAGCAGCTCGACGCGATCGACCGGATCATGCGCGGCCAGGAGGGCGGCCCGTTCGAGATGTTCGCCAGCCTCTACGGCAACTACCTCGGCACCGAGCGCGGCGAGGTCACGTTCTCAGACGGGGACATGCCGTCGTTCTCGATCCGGGGCAACTCGTTCACCTTCGAGCCGCTGCCGGGACCGGAGGGCAGCGACACCCAGACGACGGTGAAGAACGCCGCTTTCGGCTTCGCGCCTGAGTTCCGGGTCGGCAAGACCTCGGGGCACTCCGACGTCTTCGACGTCGAGTTCGACGCCGTCTACGCCGAGAGCGCCGCCTACGAGTTCGCCAGCGATATGGAGGAGGGGGCAGCGACGGGCCGGGGGTAGCTCCCAGCTCGCAGCGCCCCTGCCCGAGCAGCCATGGAGTCAGCGACCCTTCGCCGGCCTCCGGCCCTGCCTGAGGTCCTGAGATTCGGCCTGCTGGGCCTGCTCGTCCTGCTGGCGCTGATCGGCTGGGCGGTGACCGACGAGCGGATGCACGGCATGGACGCCGGGCCCGGCACCGACCTGGGCACGCTCGGCTTCTTCATCACCACCTGGGTGGTGATGATGAGCGCGATGATGTTCCCCTCGATCGCCCCGATGGTGCTCATGTACGCCCGCATGGAGACCGGCCGCCGCGAGCGAGGACAGAGCGCTCCGGCCGGGGCGACCGTCGTCTTCGTCGGCGGCTACCTGATCACCTGGGCGGCTGCCGGTTTGGTCGGCTACGCGATCTTCGGCCTGGCCCGCTCGCTCTCGATCGACGCCTTCTCCTGGGACCGCGGCGGACCGTACCTGGCCGGGGGAGTGCTGATCGCGGCGGCGGCCTACCAGCTCACCCCGCTCAAGGACGCCTGCCTGAGCAAGTGCAGGAACCCGTTG
>Ga0075423_10000905_pt1 | contig 25061 bp, 19 predicted proteins | sample SoiMethybrSBSTD2_FD_80114 | JGI IMG/M metagenome (GOLD analysis project Ga0075423, IMG submission 80114) | Bulk soil microbial communities from a Populus tree surrounding site in Tennessee, USA - Soil MetaG P. TD hybrid SBSTD2 | ecosystem: Environmental > Terrestrial > Soil > Tree plantation... | reverse complement strand
CTACTTTTCGTTTCTTGGCATCGGTCCGCTCGTGCCAGTGCCGAGCCGTCCGCAAGCGCTGCCCTCGTCACTCGACGAAGGCATCGAATTCGATCGCGTCAGCTTTTCGTATCCAGGCGGCACCGAGCCGGCGGTTGCGGATTTATCGCTCCACATCCGCAGTGGCGAACTGGTGGCGCTCGTTGGTGAGAACGGCGCAGGAAAGAGCACGCTGGTCAAGCTGCTGCTGCGCTTCTACGACCCTGATGCCGGACGCGTACGGGTCGGCGGCGTCGATTTGAAGGAGGTCGATCCGGAGAAGCTGCGCAGCCGCATTGGCGTGCTGTTTCAGGACTACGCGAGTTACGAGTTCTCGGTGCGCGAGAACGTCGTCATGGGCCGGCCAGACGGTCCGGTCGAAGACGCACGCGTGATGGAGGCGCTTCGCGACGCACGCAGCGAGTGGCTGCTGAAGAAGATGCCGAAAGGACTCGATTCGAAAGTCGGCAGGCTGTTCGAGGGCGGCCACGATCTCTCGGGCGGCGAGTGGCAGCGCCTCGCGCTCGCGCGCATCATGTATCGCGACGCCGACATCTGGATCCTCGACGAGCCGACATCCTCGCTCGATCCGGAAGCCGAAGCCGCGATCTTCGCCGAGCTCAAAGACAATCTCAAAGGCCGCATCGGCATCGTCATTTCGCACCGGTTCTCGACGGTGCGAATTGCCGATCGCATTGCGGTGATCGCGGACGGGCACGTGAAGGAGATCGGCACGCACGACGAGCTGCTGCGCGCCAACGGGCGCTACGCGCGTCTGTTCGAGCTGCAAGCGGCGGGGTATCGATAGCGTTCGTACGTAGGGGCCGCCTTCAGGCGGCCCGATCAATTCTCTGTCGGCTGATCGATCGAGTCGATGACGACGATCTCCACAGGGCCACGCTGATCCTGCAGTTTCAATCCGAGCTGCTCTTGAATCGCCGTGAATAGCGACGGTCCGTCTGGATCGATCGGCGGTGGCGCCGCCCCCGGAGGCAGCGGCCCTTGCGGCATCTGATCCGGCGACGGCGTGAAGTTCAACGCGATGTCGTAGTAGCCGGTCAGCCCGGTCTTGTCGATCACGACGCGCTGTGCGCGCTCGGATAACATGCTGGCGAACTGCTCAATCGTGTTGCCGCCGGCGCGAATGCGGCCGATTCCGCCCATCCGCCCACCGCACTGAATCGGACCGTCGAAGTTGAGGGAGGCAGGACCGCCGCGTCCGTCAGGTGGCGGCCCGGCGCGTCCGTCAGGTGGCGGACCGCCGCGTCTGTCGGGCGGCGGTCCACCGCGACCGTCCGGTCCCTGACCGGGGCGCCCGCGTCCACGCGATGTCATCATCGCCACGCATTCATCTGACGAACGGGTGAGATTCGGACCAAGCCGTCCATCGTTGCGCGCCAGCACGAGCGCGAAGACCGGCAGCTCGCGGGTGTCCTTGTGCGTCTTGAGCTTGAAGCGGTCCTCGAGAAGCTGACGAAACAGGGTCTGCACCAACGTCGGCCCGCCGGGCGGTAGCGGGCCTTCGATCTTGGCTTCGATATCGAATCGATCGGAATAGAGCCAGCCGGGTCCGCCAACCACCTGGAAGTCCTGTAGACCGTACGCCAGCCGAATCAGCATTCCGGCAGGCATTCCGGTCACCGAGATGTTTCCAGGCAGAACGCGAATCAAACCGCCGCCCGTCGTGTTCCGCTTGACCGACGCGACGTAGTCCAGGGGCGCAGGCGGCTCCTGTGCAGCGACGATTCCGAGGACGAGCGAGAGCACGAATGCGCAGCAGGCGATGTGCTTCATGGGATCGGCCGTTGTGCTGAATCAATGACGATGACGTCGAACGGTGCTTCCGTTTCGACGAGGCGCAGCCCGAGTTGGTCTTCGATCGCGCGCGGCAGCGGCGGATAGCCCAGTGGCTCGAAGACATTGGTGAGGATGGGATATCGAGCCATGAGTGCCGCAGCCGGGACGAGCGATTCGAAATCGACGTCGTAGCGGCCGGTCAGCCCTGTGCGGTCCACGATGTCGCGCGTGTGGTGCCCAGGCGCCGTCAGCCAGCCCTCGGCGTGCCGCAGTTCGTCGGCAAGCTGCGGCATCGTGATCGCGATGTACGAATGATGTCCGATCGACGTGCCATGCCTCTCCTCACCGCACACCGGCTGTCGTGGCACGGCGGGTGGGAACTGCAGCGGCGGTTGGCCGGAGGCAACCCATTCGGCGAAGTCGAAGCACGCGATCGTGGCTGGAACGAGATTCGGACCCAGGCTTCCGTCGGGGTGTGCGAGCACGAGCGCCCGCACGGGAAAGTTACGCTGCTCGACGTGTGTCTGCAGATGCAGACGATCCTCGAGCACGCGGCGCACGACGTCGGGCATTTCGTCCGCGCTTGGCGAGTGGTCGAGAGCCACCACCAGACGCAGGATCTCTTCGTCCATCCAGCTCGGTCCGCCAACGACGCTGGCAGACGGAACCTGATACGCGAATCGAACGAGATCACGACCTCTGAATCCGATGAAACGCATGTGTGAGTCGTTGTGGCTGAAGACCATCTGCCACGCCGCAGCGTCATCGGGATCGATGGGCGTGTGCGGCGAATCCTGCGCCGCACGAAGGTAATAGCTCGCGCCGGCCACACACAGGATGATGGCGATGATGCCGGCGAGCGTGATCACCGCCGGCGGCCGTGGTCCATCGTCGGATGGCACACCGAGAATGCGGCGAATTCGAATCAGCAATGGACCACCGGTCGCTGTCAACGCGAGCGGTGCCGTGTCGGTGCGCCATTGTTCGAGCTCGACGAGCGCTTCCGCGTACGCGATCGCGTCGCGGCAGACCGACGTCGCGATCTCGTCGCAGCAGTGCTCGCGTTCGGCTCGGATCCGCGACGACACCCACCACACAGCCGGGTGATAGAAGAGTCCCGTCTCGGCGGCGATTTGCACCAGATTGACGAGGAAGTCGTGCCGTCGAATGTGGGCGAGTTCGTGCGCGAGGATGGCGTCGACCTGTTCTGGTGTGAGATTGGCCAGCGCCGCCACGGGGAGCAGGATGACCGGCTTGAGCCATCCAACGACCGTGGGCGTATCGACGTCGATCGAGTCGACGACGCGCAGCATGCGATGAAGACCAAGCCGGGACGCGAGATGCTGCGCACGGGCCTGGAAACGCGAGGGCGCGGCAGCCATGGAGCCGCGCTGCAGATTGCGAACCGACCACCACGCGCCGGCAACTCGCGTGAACAGAGCCACGACTCCGATCATCCAGATCGCGACGACGATCCTCAGCCACGATGTGCCGGTGTCGCTGACGTGGGATACCGATTCACGGTTCGCATCGACTCTGGCTCCGTCCAACGGCACGGGCAGAGCGGGGATGAAGGATCGGGTCGCCGTGGTTGGTGATGGCAGCCGTCGCGGGCCGGGTGCACGCGCGAGGGTGACGGCTGTGATCGCCGGAGTTGCCAGCATCATCAGCAACGCGCCGCACGCAACGGCATACCGCGTCTGCGGCGATCGGCCTCGCAGCAGCTGCAGCAGCAGAGCAGCCGCCGCCCCGATGAGAGTGCCTTGCCACATGAAGTGGAGCAGCGCCATACCAGCCAGGTCGACGGCGTTCATTTGCGGCCTCCGCGTTGAGCGTCGAGCAGCTTGCGGATTTCATCGATTTCTTCGGGCGACGCCGTCCGCGTCGACAGCGCCTGCAGCACCAGCTTGGCGGACGACCCTTCAAAGACTTTGTCGAGGAGGTCGGCGACGAGCTGCCGCTTCGTCTGATCCTCGGAGGCGGTCGCCTTGTAGACGTGGGAGCGCGCCGACTCGTCGCGTCGAACCAGGCCTTTGTCGGTCATGATCTGCAGCAGCTTGAGGACGGTGGTGTAGGCGCCTTCCCGTCCCATCGCTTCCGCAACGTCGCGCACGGTAGACGGTCCGCGCGTCCACAGCACGCGCAGGATGGCGATCTCGGCGTCGGTCGGCTTGCGTCGGCTCTTCACGAGACCGATTGTCTACGACGACCTTCGTAGATGTCAATACGAAAGGGTTCGTAGTAGGAGGGAACGGGGGAAACGGAGATCTCTAGAACAAGCTACTCCGTTACCCCCGTTTCCCCGTGTGATCTTCCCCCCGTTATCAAACGGTAACCACCTCGGGTTCGCGGACGAGACCCAGCTCGCGACGCACGCGCTCTTCGATGGTGCGGCGGATGTCGGGGTTCTCTTTGAGGAACTGCTTGGCGTTCTCGCGCCCCTGGCCGAGGCGCTCGCCGGAGTAGGCGAACCACGCGCCGCTCTTCTCGACGATCCGCTTCTCGACGGCCAGGTCGATCAGATCGCCTTCACGTGAGATGCCTTCGCCGTACATGATGTCGAACTCGGCCTCGCGGAACGGCGGTGCCACCTTGTTCTTCACCACCTTGACGCGTGTACGTCCGCCAATAACCTGATCGCCGTCCTTGATGCTGGCGATGCGGCGGATGTCGATGCGAATCGAGGCGTAGAACTTCAGCGCGCGGCCGCCGGTGGTAGTTTCGGGGTTGCCGAACATCACGCCGATCTTCTCGCGCAGCTGATTGATGAAGATGAGGGTCGTTTTCGATTTCGAGACTACGCCGGTGAGCTTGCGCAGCGCCTGCGACATCAGCCGCGCCTGCAGACCCATCTGCGCTTCGCCCATCTCGCCATCGATTTCCGCCTTGGGCACGAGCGCCGCCACCGAGTCGACGACCACCACATCGACGCTGTTGGAGCGGATGAGGACTTCGGTGATCTCGAGCGCTTGTTCGCCGTTATCGGGCTGCGACACCAGGAGGTTCTCGAGATCGACACCGAGCTTCTGCGCGTACTGCGCGTCGAGCGCGTGCTCGGCGTCGACGAACGCGGCCATGCCGCCGCCGCGCTGGGCTTCGGCAATGACCTGCAGCGCCAGCGTCGTCTTGCCAGACGATTCGGGACCGAAGATCTCGATCACGCGGCCGCGAGGGAGGCCGCCGATCCCGAGCGCGTAGTCGATGCTGATGGCACCCGTGGAGATCACCTCCATCGGCGCGATGGCACCGCGCTGGCCAAGACGCATGATCGAGCCCTTGCCGAACTGCTTCTCAATCTGACCGACGGCGATATCCAGGGCTTTGGTTCGTTCTTTCAGGTCGTCGAACGGCATGCGATCTCCTTAGACGGGGACAACTCCCACATCAGAAATGAGGTTCATCGGTTCCACCAGCAGCATCGCGTGGTGGTGTGACACAGGAGGTCACAGCCGTGGTAGATCCTAGGAGCGTGCCGCACGAAAGTCAAGCGAAAATCAGTAAAGGCAAACGGGATTGATAGCTGTGATGTCAACGAGTTACAGCCGTGACCCACTTTCGCCCCAACCGTCGCCAGTTCGCAGAAAACGCCACCTCGGCGAGGCCCGTTTTCAGCAGGTTTTGATCACGCTCGTTCCAGGTAACAGAGTAACGGAGGCATGTCTCGACACAGAGGAACAAAGCAACAGAGATCAAACAGAGGCCGTCTGCTCGCGATTGTTTTCGGAGCGAGTGGGGCCGCGCGCAACGCGCGCGGATGGGGCGAGAGACGCACACGAATACAAACACCACACAACCGCAGGGTGCTTGTATTCGTGCGCGTCTCTCGCCCCATGCGTCGGCCGCAGGCCGACGCCCCCACTCGCGCATGTGCCCGTTAGCAATTAGCTCTGTTGGTGCTCCGTTACTCTGTTGCTCTGTGTCGAGGCGAGCCTCTGTTCACTCCGTTGCTCGTCGTGAGTCATCGCGACATCTCGACCGCCATGGCGACGCCGTTGCCGCCGCCGAGACAGAGTGCGGCGATCCCTCGTGAGGCCCCGCGTTGCTTCAATGCGTAGAGCAGTGTGGTGAGAATGCGCGCGCCGCTGGCGCCGATCGGATGGCCGAGCGCGACGGCGCCGCCATTCACGTTCAGCTTCGCGGGATCGATGGCGAGCTCGCGCAGGATCGCGACCATCTGCACCGAGAACGCCTCGTTGATCTCGAACAGGTCGACCTGATCGATCGGCCATCCGGTCTTTGCGAGCACGCGACGGATGGCTTCGATCGGTGTCATGAGGACGTACTTTGGCGCCAGGCCGCTCGATGCTTGCGCGACGATGCGCGCCATCGGTGTGATGTTCAGCATGTGGGCCTTCGCGTCGGACATCACGACCAGCGCCGCCGCGCCGTCGTTGACCGGCGGCGCATTGCCGGCAGTGACGGAGCCGTCCTTCTTGAACGCCGGCGTCAAGGCCGCCAGTCCCTGCAGGCTCGAATCGGCGCGGATCGATTCGTCATGCGCGACCACGATCGGATCGCCTTTTTTCTGCGGGATCGCGATCGGAAGGATCTCGGATGTGAACCGCCCCTCCGCGGCCGCAGCCGCGGCCTTCCGCTGGCTCTCCACCGCGTACTCGTCCTGCGTGACGCGGCCGATGCAGTAGTCGGCGGCGATCACCTCGCCGGCATGGCCCATGTGCCATTGTTCGAAGCTGCACCAGAGGCCGTCACCGATCATCGAGTCGGTGACCTGACCGTGGCCCATGCGCAGCCCCTCGCGCACGCGGGTCAGCAGATAGGGCGCGTTGCTCATCGACTCCATGCCGCCGGCCACGACGACATCCATCTCGTCGGCGCGAATCCCCTGATCGGCGAGCATGACCGCCTGGAGCCCCGAGCCGCAGACCTTGTTGATCGTCAGCGCTGATACCGACTCGTCGAGACCGCCGCGCAGCGCCGCCTGGCGCGCAGGGGCCTGACCCTGCCCGGCCGCGAGCACGTTGCCCATGATGCACTCCTGCACCAGGCCGGGCTCGATTCCAGCGCGGCGGACGGCTTCACGGACCACCAGCGCGCCCAGTTCATGGGCGGCAAACCCTTTGAGCGCCCCGAGGAACTTCCCGGTCGGCACCCGGACGGCCGAAACGATGACCGAAGACGCCATGACTCGATCTTAGTGCGTCGGACGCGTTAACCGCGCTCACGTCTCCCGCGTTGTGTATCGTAGGAGCCGCCTGAACAGGCGGCACTCGCACTCGTTGGGGCTGCCTCGAGGCGGCCCGGGAGAAACAGGATGGGCTCAGAGATCATCATCGTGCCGTCGATGTTCTTCATGTTCGGGTTCGTGGTCTACGTCATCGTCGAGGGCTTCCGGCGGCGGACGCAAGCGAAGATGGTGACCGAGTTCCACAGCAAGCTGCTCGATCGCATCGGATCGGCCAGGGAGTTTGCCGAGTTCTTCGCGAGCGATGCCGGCAAGCGGTTCATGGAGTCGCTGTCGACGACGGAGACCGGGATGCCGCAGCAGCGCATCCTTCGTTCAATCCAGTCGGGCCTGGTGCTGCTTGCGCTTGGCGTCGGCCTGTTCATCTTGATCGACCAGCGAACGTTCTCGCTCGAAGCCGCCGACGGCCTCGTCGTCACGGCGACGGTGACCGCTGCCATAGGCGCCGGGCTGATCTTCTCGACGCTGTTCACGTACGTGCTGTCGTGGCGGATGGGACTCCTTCCGACACAAGGGTCGCGTCGGACCGAGGGGCGTGAGACGAACTAGACGTGGCCCGACTGGATGAACGATCGTTCGCGGCGTTCTACGAGCGCACGAAGCGCGCCGTCTGGTCCTACGTGTATCGCGTCACCGGCCATTCGGCGGATGCCGACGATATCGTGCAGGAAGCGTTCTGCCGTCTCATCGGTGCCGACATTGCCGCCGACGATGAGGAAGGGCTGCGGCGATACGTGTTCAAGATCGCCAGCAACCTGATGGCCGATCGGTGGCGGCGCGCGGCGCGCGAAGCCTCGTGGCTCGATCGGCTGCGCGGCGGTAACGACACCTACGTCGATGCCGCGTACGACGACACCGTGTCGCGCGAGTTTGCGGCGTTGGCCCCGCGGGATCGCGCGCTCTTGTGGTTGGCCTACGTCGAAGGCGACAATCATCAGGAGATCGCCGACGCACTCGGACTGGCGCGAGGCAGCGTGAAGGTGCTGCTGTTTCGCGCGCGCGCAAAGCTGAAGCGCCTGTTGACCACGGCCGGAGTGGTGGCGAGAGTGTTATGAACTGGTTTGATCGCGACGCGACGGCAAACGACGAGCAGCGGCTGTCTGCCTACATGGGGAAGCTCAGTGCGGCACCCCTGCCGCGAACGGCGCAGTTTCCCGAGGCCGATCTGCTATGGGTGAAGACGCAGATGCTGCGCCGTTGGGAAGCGGAGCGCAGGGCGCAGGCACTGCTCGACCTGATGGAGCCGGTGCAGATCGCGGCCGGTCTCGTGGCCGCTGGCGTGCTGCTCGTGTGGTCGTTGCCTTCGTTGTTGAAGGTCTTCTAGAGCATTGTTGAATGCAAGATTGTTGATTATTGATTGGTTGTTGATTGGCGATTGGTGATCGTTGATTGAAGGCACAGGGGACGATTCGTTTCAATCACCGATAAATCAACAATCAACGATCACCAATCGAAAACGAATCAACTACCAAAGATCATGCATTCGACAATCAAACCGCGCTCAGCAGATCGCGTTGTCGCTTCACACGCGAATCGCGGTCTTTCGCGAACCGTTGAATGCCGTTGAAGATCGACGGCGCGTCGAGATGAGCCTCGGCGATCACGTCGGGCTCGAGGCCACCGGTCAGCCACTGATTGTCCCAGTCTGACGTCAGTGAGTATTCATCGGTCAGCGGACCCGGCGCTTTCAACGGCCACACGCGGCGCGTGCCGGTGCTCACCACCATCAGGTCGTACATCGCTTCGGGAGGCAGCACCGCGTTGCGATACGACTCAGGCTGCCGATCGAACAGCTCTTCGCTGATCGCCGCCACGACCTTCACATTGATCCCCGCGGCGGCGAGCTTGGGCAGCACGCTGACGAGATTCACCGTGGAGCTCGATCCCTGCGTGATCACGTAGCCGTGGCGCTCGCCAGGGGCGAAGTCGCGGACGACGTAGAAACCCTTCGCGGCCGCCAAGAGATCGGTGTCGGCAAATGTCGAACGGTCGGCGACGGGGAAGTCGGGCCTGGCTACTTCGAGCGTGATGATGCCGACGTGTGCCTCGCGGGCCGCGATCTCCGCCGCAGCGAAATAGGCGGGCGCCACGTCGTTGTAGTCCCAGAAGTTCAGGTGAATCGCCTGACCGCGTGGGAACAGCTTCCACACCTGCGGTGCGAAGATGCCGAAGTGCGTGCGGCCGTCGGCCGCCGTCTCCGGCCCGGAGTGCCCGACCAGGATGTGCAGCACGCCCATGCGGAACTTGCTGTCCTGGCTTTGCTGGCTCCACACGCGCGCTGGCGTATACATCAACGGCGTGAACGCACCATACGTGCCGCTGATCGCCCACACGCCGGCGAACTTGGTGGGATCGAGCGACGCGTTCTGACTGACGAGACCGATGGCCGACGACGCGTTGCCGGCCTCCTGAATCGCCGCTTTGATCCGTGTGCCCAGCGGATTGGCCTCGGGATCGTAGTGCCCCCACACACTGCCGTGTTCGAGATTGATCGACTCGGATAGATCAGCCGCGAGCGTGAGAAAGCGGTTGCCCGTGACAACGTTGACCCATTTGACGATCTCGGAGATCGCGCGCCTGGTGCCGGCGACCTCGCCGGCCTTCCTGAACAAGGTGATGCCGACTTCTTTCTCCGCGCCGGAGACGGCGTTCTTCACCGTGAGCTTCTGCGGTTCGACCGGCAGGTTCTTCACGCGCAGGCGCTCGTCGAGAAACGGATCCTCTCCGACATGAATGCGCAGCGGCACGTCGTCTTTCAACGAGTCGCCGATCTCGACCAGCTGATCGGCGAGCCAGTCGCCGAGGCCGTTGCCGTCGAGCACCGACATCACGACATCGAGGTTGGTCTTGTATTGGAGCAGCCGTTCGCGCGTGTCCTTGGTTGGCCCGCTGTCGATGCCCTCGAACCGCACACCGTACCGCTTCTCGAACGTCCGCGCGAGCGCAACGAAGTACTCCGAGTTCATCTTCATGGCATAGGGATGACTCGGATACCCGATCACCTGCTTGCCGTGTCCGGGAATCGTGCCTTCCACCGCCGCCGGCCAGTAGCCCTTCGTCGTCTTGCCGACGAGGACCATCGGCCGTCGATCGGATGGATCCCATTTCTCGAGCGTGCGCAAGCCCGACACCACCTGGCTGTAGTCGTTGCCGTCCTTCACCTCGAAGACGTTCCACCCGTACGAGGTCCACTGGTCGATGAGGCGGTAGGCGCTGTATTTGCTGTCGATGACACCGCCGAGTAACGCGTCGTCGATGCCGGCGTTGTTGTCGGAGATCATCACGCGCAGACGCTTGCCGACCTTCAGCGCGAGCGCCTGCGTCTTGAGCTCCTGCGCATGACCCTCGGTCATCGCGAACTCGCCTTCGAAGGCGATGATTTTCGGCGCCTCGATCGAGGCGCCGGCGACGTCCCAGAAGGCCGCCTTGCCGGCGGCGGTGGCGATGCCGATTCCCGAGGGCCCGCCGTTGACGTCGTTGGTCACGTCCACGCTTTCCGCGTGTCCAGCCAGCGCCTTGATACCGCGCGCCTTGGCCTGCGCAAACAGCGCGTGGTCGGCAAGGCCGTGGTCCTGCAGCAGCGTCTTCATCGCACCGGCGCCGCGCCGGAAGCCGAGCGCGTCGATCGGCAGCATCGCGACCTTCGGATCGGCGTAGTACTTCGGGTTGCCCGTCGCCTTATATCGCCGCTCGAGCGCCTGGCCCATGATCATCCACAGCGCGTAGCAGGTCGGGATGCAGTGACCGCCGGCGAGCATGAACTTGTCGGAGTAGGGATGCTTGGGACGCCGGTAATCGAACCGCAATCCGCCCAGCGATGGACCGGCCAAATGCACGGCGACGTTGTACGGCGTATAGGCCAGTGGACCGCCGAAATGCCCGGTCTGTGAGTAGTTGCCGAGCAGGACCAGCGTCATGCAGGTCATGAAGCCGACGTCTTCGAGCCGCTGACGCTCGAACGGCGTCGACAGCTGTTCGACGGGGGACACCAGTGTCGTAGCCAATCTCGTCAAGCCTCCTCAAAGCCGCAGGTGAAATGAGCGACCGATTTTCTCACAGGTCTCTCAATCAGAAGAGCATCACGCAGAGATCGCGGAGGCGCAGAGAACGCTGAGACGTGCCCGCCAACGATTTCGAGCGCGGGTGGGGTCGCGCGCTTCGCGCGCGAATGGGGTGAACGTCGCCCCATGCACCGGCCGTAGGCCGGCGCCCCACCCGCGCCTCTGCGGTCTCTGCCTCTCTGCGAACTCTGCGTGATCCCGCTCAGCGATCTCGGCGATCTCGGCGCTCGATCTCCTTCACATCGATATAGCGGACCACCGCCTCGCCCAGCAGTGCGTGAAGTCGCGAGCGGATCAGCGGCGCCGAGCGCTCGACTTCGCGCAGCCAGGCGGCATCTCTCGCGCGCACACGCAGCACCCCGTCGTGCAATTCCACGCTGGTGGCCTTGTCGACGGCAGGGCCCACCGCGGCGCGCCAGGCAAACGCCACTTTTTCCGGCGTCAGCGGCGCCTTGCGCAGAATCACGGCGAGCGCGCTCGGCATGAGCAGGTGTGCGGGCGTCACGGCGTAGAAAGATACCCGATATTTGCTTTGCTTCGAGAGGAATGCTCAAATCGTACTCGTGAATCGCGCGCTTCGACGCGGAACGCGACAGATGGCCGCTGCCGCCGCCATCGCACTCCTCCTCGGCCTGGCGGCGCGGCCGACGCATCTCGACGCGCAAGGCGCATCGACGGCCGCTGATTTCCCCTGCGACGTTCGCACCACCGAGCGCGTCGTTGCCGTCGGTGATATCCACGGTGCCTACGACCGGTTCGTCGCGATCCTGCGCGCCGCCAATCTGATCGACATGCGCGATCGCTGGATCGGCAACAAGGCCATCCTCGTGCAAACCGGCGACGTCCTCGATCGTGGACCGGATTCGCGCAAGGCGATCGATCTGATCCGCAAGCTGGAACGCGATGCGCAGGGGAAAGGCGGTCGCGTGTATGCGCTGGTCGGCAACCATGAGCTGTCGCGTCTGGTCGACGACTGGCGCTACGTGAGCATGGGCGAGATCGAGGCATTCAAGAACGGCGACTCGAACGACCTGCGCGAACGCGCGCTCGTCGTGTTCAGTGAGGCCGCCGAGAAGCAGGCCAAAGCGGCGGGCAAGCCGTTCGATCCCGCGGCCTATCGCCAGGAGTTCCTCAAGCAGATCCCGCTCGGCTATCTCGAAATGCGTCAGGCGTTCGGGCCGATGGGCGACTACGGAAAATGGGTCCGCGCGCGGCCGGCCGTCGCGCGCATCAACGGCATCCTGTTCATGCATGGCGGCATCAGCAGCACCGTTGCGCCCATGGGTTGCGAGGGGATTAACGCTGCGGTGCGCAAGGATCTGCTGGCTGCCCCGGTGCCGCTCGAACAGGTGCCGATGCTGTTTTCGGCGAGCGAGACAGGCCCGCTGTGGTACCGCGGGCTGGCCAGCGAGCCGGAGGCGACACTTGCGCCGACGCTCGACGCGATCCTGATGCAGATGCGCGCGCGAGCGATCGTGATCGGCCACACGACGGTGCTGCCCGGACGCATCCTGCCGCGCCTGGGGGGACGGATCATTCAGATCGATTCGGGGATGGTGGCCGGCGAGTTCTATCCCGGTGGCGTCGCATCGGCCCTTGAACTGCAGGGCGACAAGGCCACGGCGATCTACGTCGATCGCCGCGAGCCGCTCGACGTCCCGGCGTTGAGTGCGGCGGCCGCTACAAAGTGAACAGCACCGCCAAGTCCGACAACTTCGCGATCCGTTCTTCGTAGAGCTTCACGATCGCATCGCGCCGTGCCAGCAGCGCGTCCTGTTCTGCTTTGGTCAACGAGTTACCCACCGCTTGCGACAGTGATTCCGGCGTCATCGCCTTCAGCTTTTCGAAAAGGCCGCGCTCGCAGCGCGTGAGCTGTTCGGGCTTGAGCAGCGTCTTTCCAAGCCGGAATGCGCGCGTGTGATCGATCAGCCACATCGTGAAATCGCTGGTCCACAGAATGTTGCCCTGATTGCGATCGCGGTTCTGAATGAGCTCGTCGAAGACGCGCATGATCTGGATCTGCTTCGTCGTCTTGATCGGATCGGGGCCGAGCGTCTTCTGCTTCATGCGCTCTTTCTCGTCCATCTTGACGTCGTCGACCCACCACGTGACGGCCGCCTGCTTGCCGCCAATCGTGCGCTCCACTGACATCGGCACGTTGAGGCCGAGCAGCTGCGCGACGCGGTAGCCGGCGATGTTGTAGCGGTAGCTGTCCTTGAAATTGAGCTCCGTGGATTTGCCGGCCTCGAATACCGACTGGCTGATGTCGACGTTCTGAATGTGGACGTCGTGGGTGTAGTGCCCGTCGGTCATCGTGCCGCGCGCCGATGCCGTCACGCCGCCTCCGGCATCGCGGGTCTTGGTCACCTTGCCCTTCAGGAGAAACGCCTCCATCTCCTCCTTCGAGAGCTGGGAGGCGGTCGGTTTTACGACCTCCTGCGCGGCGACAACCGCACCGCAGACGAGGATGCTTATCCAGATGATCGGCAGACGACGGAAGATGCCCATACGGCGCTCCGTGAAGGTTCGGCCAACGTGAGTGGGAATACGGTCGAGATTCTACGCCAAAGACGCAGGCTCGATCCGTGACATTGCCACGCGGCTCGCCGCATGCGCATCGCGGATGGCGAGGGCGCCGCTGAAGAGACCCTGCATCAGGTCGACGTGGTCGGCCAGCACCACGAACAGATCGTCGCGGTCGACCCGCAACGCCCGGCCCTCTTGCGTCACCGTGGCTCGCCAGCCAGACGTCGCGCCAGCCAACGTGTCGGCCACCCCGATCGTCGTGCCGGCGCCCGCCACGACTGGATCGGCGGTGGGGCACTCGAGGGCGACTTCCCCCTGGAGGACGAGGAAGATGGCAGGAGGGCTGTTGGCGTCGAACAGGACCTCGCCTCTCTTGAGGGGAATCTCCGGTGACGTCGCACTCAGCGCCAGCAGCTGTGACGCCGACGCGCGTGCGAGGAGCGGGTCGCGCCGGAGCAGGCGAGCCGCGTCGGCGGGCGTCAGCGTCGCGCGCTCGTCGAGCCGTTGCGGCCGGGGCGATGGGACGGCCGGGAGACGAGGGCCCTCCGCCGACAGCAGCAGCGAAAACAAGCTCTGAGCCAGCAATACGTTGTCCGACACCATCGTCATGAAGTCGGCGGCCGACAGCCGGAAGCAGAGAAGATGATCGATCGCGCTGACGCTGCTCTTGAACGTCGTGCCCTGCAACACCTCCTCGAACCCGACCACGGCGGGCGCGCCGAGTTCGATCGATCGTCCCGATCCATCAGTGGTGTTCGTTCTGCCATCGAGCAGGAACAGGACGTCTTCCGCCGTCGCACCCGCGTGACAGAGATCGCGTCCCGCCGGATGGCGCGTTTCCTGACCGGCCTCGGCAATGCGAAACAGCTCGTCGACCGAGAGCGACGCGAACAGCGGAACGGCGCGCACGCGATCGGCGAGCTCGACGATCGGAAGCGAATCGGTCGCAAGCGTAGACGGCGTATGGCCAGCGTGCTTGAGTGCCAGCGCCCACGTGGCCGCCTCGATCACGACTCGCTCTTCGCGCGATCGATGGGTCGCCACGTAATCGAGGTCGTCGACGAGCGACCACAACTGCCGTTGGCCGACGAAATGAATCGCCGCCGCCGCGACGACGGGGTCGTCTTCGTGGACGAGTTGCGCGAGCGTGTCTTCGAGATCGCGGGGGCGGCTCTTCAGCACCAGATTCGCGTATCGGACCTTGTCGTTGATCGGCGAGTCATCGAGGATCGGCATCACGCGCTTGCGCACGGTGCCGCCCAGGAGGTTGTCGAGATACTCGACCGCCGCGGCTCGACGCCGTCCTTCGCCGCGCTCGATCGTGTGTCTCGCCGCGGCGACATCTTCGACGCGGTAGATCAGGCCGAGGATGCGATAGATGCGATCGACCGCGCGACGCAGCTTGTCCTCGAGCGCGCTCGCCAGCAACGAATGACCCGCGTCGGTCGTGTGGCGGAGCAGGTTCTGATGCAGCGTCAGGCCGTTGTAGTAGCGAGACGTCTCTTTGACGACCAGTGCTTCGAGGACCGGGCGCGGGCAGACGATCGAGGGATGTTCGCGACGTAACTGCTCGATGGCGACGATGGACTTGTAACGAAGAAATCCATCGGGATCGTCGAGCGAGGTGACGAGCGCGTTCATGGCCCGCTGCGTCCCGAGCAGCGCGAGCGTGGCCGGGATGTGGCGGCGAATCCAGACTTGTTCGCGTTGATCGAGCAACGCGTAGGCGAGCGCATCGATGATCGGTTCGCCGTAGCCGACCAGCGCTTCTCGTGCATCGGACTTGAGGGCACGATGCCCGAGCAGCGAGAGCAGGCCCGGCACGAAGAGCCCATCGGAGGCGCCCATCGCGCGAGCGCTGCCGATTGCCTTCTGGACCACGCGCACGTCCCGGTCGTATAGCAGCGGGACGAGGAGCGGCCTGAATCGCCTGTGTTCGATATGCGCAAGCGCGTTCGCCACCTCGGCGCGCCCTGGCGCGGCGCCGTCTCGAGTGTCGGCAATCAGCTGTCGCAAGGCCTCGTCGGCGGCATCGACATCGGCCGCTCGGCCGGAGTTGGCGAGCGCAATCGCAGCCGTGACGACCACGCGAGGTTCGGCATCGGCGAGGTGTCGTCGCATCAAGACCGCGGCGTCTTCATGCGCGAGCTCGGCGAGGGCGCGCAGCGCCGCGGCGCGGACGTCGACGTCCTCATCCTGCACCATGCGCTCTACGGTGTTCATCCATCCGCCGGCCACCCGCGATCGCGTGAGCGCGATCGCCTTGAGCGTGCGCGCGCGCACGCGCGGCGACTCGTGCTGGAGCAGCAGCGGCGTGATCAGATTGCGCTTGTCGAGTGATTCGAGCATCTCGATCGCGTAGAGCACCGCGGATTCGTCGGGGTTCGACAGCTCCTCGACCAGCGTTTCGATCGTCGCCGCATCGGCGACGTTGGTTCGCACGGTGTCCGGCGCAATCGCCCGGGCACCGATGCTGGCGCGGAAGGAATCGAGGTATTCGCGGCGCGCGACCAGCGCGACGACGATCCAGATGCTGGTCATGATCAGCGTCGCGTAGCTCAGATGCCGCCAATCCAGCCCCAGCCCCCACGGCTGCACGAGCACGAGCAGAAGCAGCGCCATCATCGCCTTCGCGAATCGGTCGATCGTCACGTCGATGAACGGCTTCGCGCGGTACCTCAAGCCGGCGGGCAGGGGCAGGAACAGCACCTCTCGTGTGGTCTTATCGAGCGAAAACCGCAACGTGGAATCGAGGACGCGCGCGCCGATGACTGCGGCGACGTTGCCGGTCAGGAGTATGAAGGTGGCGCTGGTCCCGAAGCCAACCGGCAGCAGGAGCAGAGCGAACAGGATGCCCAGCGAGCGATGGATGCGGCTGGTCAAGGCAAGTTGCACCAGAAACCCCGCGACCGACGCGTAAAAGGTGATGCCCGCAAGGAAGGCCGCAATCGCATCGCCGTCGCGACCGGACGCATCGGCCCACATGTTCACTTGCACGTCGAGCAAGGAGCCGCCGGCGGCGGCAAAGCCCACGATGAGGGCGAGCACGCGCAGGTGACGGGATTCGGCCAGCAGGCGAATGGCCTCCCGAGCGCCGACGCCTCGCTCCTCTTCGAGGTCGACGTGACCACCCTGAGACTGCCGCCGAACGATCATCGCGACGATACCGGCACACGCGACGAGCGCGCCCGCGCTAACGAGCAGGAGGTTGTCGCGGCCCACCTCTTCGACCGTGATATTGGTGATCGCGGCACCGAACGCTCCGCCCAGACTGGCGCCGCCTCCGATGAACCCGAACAGCCGCTTCGCCTGGCGCGCGTCGTACACGTCGTTGGCGAAGGTCCAGAACTGGCTGATCAAGAAGATCCCGAGGAACATGCTCAGGAAGTTCAGCGCGACCGTTACCCACCAGGCGCCCGTATGCAGCAAAGCCCAGAAAACAAGGAGCACGACGACGATGCCCGTCTGCATGATGGGGATGACGTGCCGGCGGGGTAATCGGCGCAGCGCACTCGCATAGAAGTGCATCAAGACGCCGATCAGCAGCCCGGAGACGAGCAGAACGTAAGGGTAGTTCTCGGACCCCAGCTGGTCGATGAACTGCGACCGCGTGACGGGCCTCAGGATGTTGTGCGACATCATCGCCAGGAACGAGTAGGCGAACATCAGCAGCGCGATGGTCGACTCGCCGTCGCGGACGACGACGACCCTTCTGAGCAGCCGTTCCTTCAGGGTTTCCATGGGAGGTGTGGCGCGACCGTATCGCGGTTGGCCGTCGTTGTGCAACAGATGCTATAAAAATGGTCCTTTGGGCGCGCCACGGCATACCAGCTTGATCGGTCGAACGGTGTCGCACTACCGCATTCTCGAGCGGCTCGGGGGCGGCGGCATGGGCGAGGTCTACAAGTGTGAAGATCTGCGCCTGAAGCGCATCGTCGCGCTGAAGTTCCTGCCGGAGAGGCTGACGCGCGATCAGCTCGCCAAAGAACGCTTCATGCTCGAGGCGCAGACCGCCTCGTCGCTCGACCATCGCAACATCTGCACCATCCACGAGATCGACGAAACCGAGGACGGACAGCTCTTCATCGTCATGGCCTGCTATGACGGCGAAACGCTGAAAAGCCGCATCGAGCATCGTCGCGTCACGGTCGATGAGGCGATCGACATTGCCATGCAGGTCGCCGAGGGGCTGGGGCAGGCTCATCACCGCGGCATCGTGCACCGCGACGTCAAGCCCGCGAACATCATGGTGACGAGCGACGGCACGGCGAAGATCGTCGACTTCGGCCTCGCCAAGCTCGATCGGCAGTCGACGTTGACGATGCAGGGGACGCTGCTGGGTACGGTCGCGTACATGTCACCCGAGCAGGCGCGCGGCTATGCGATCGATCAGACCACCGACATCTGGTCGCTGGGCGTCGTGCTCTACGAGATGCTGGCGGGGCAGCGGCCGTTCCGGAGCGATTTCGACCAGGGCGTCGTCTACGGGATCGTGCACGAGGAGCCGCAGCCGGTCTCGGCGGTGCGGCCCGATCTTCCGCCTGGTCTCGAGACCATCGTCGCCAAGGCGCTGGCCAAGCGCAGCGCCGATCGCTATCAATCGATGGCCGAGTTGATCGTGGATCTCCGCATGTTGCGCTCAGGAACCGCGACCGGGCAGACGCTCACGACGACAATATCGCGTGGCGGCGTGCCGCGGTCGATCGCCGTCATGCCGTTCCTGGACCTCAGTGCGGAGAAGGACCAGGAGTACTTCTGCGACGGCATGGCCGAAGAGCTGATCTCCGCGCTCAGTAAGATTGTCGGTCTCAACGTCGCCGCGCGCACATCAGCCTTCGCGTTCAAGGGCAAGGGCCAGGATGTTCAGACCATCGGTCAGCAACTGCGGGTGACGCACGTGCTCGAGGGCAGCGTGCGCAAGGCTGGCGACCGGCTGCGGATCACCGCGCAGCTGATTGCCGTGCGTGACGGCTATCAGCTGTGGAGCGAGCGGTACGACCGCCAGATGACCGACGTGTTCGCCATCCAGGACGACATCGCCCGATCGATCACGCAAACGCTGAAGGTCAAGCTCGGCGATCAGACAACCGGGCAGCTGTTCAATCGACGCGCGGATAATCTCGAGGCCTACCACCTCTATTTGAAGGGGCAGTTCTTCTGGAACCAGCGTCACAAGGGCGGGCTCCGGAGAGCGCTCGAGTGCTACCACCAGGCGATCGCCATTGAGCCGACCTACGCACTGGCGTACGCCGGCATCGCAAGTTCCTATGTAACGCTTGGAGCCTTCACGTACCTCTCGCCCGACGACGCCTTTCCGCGCGCGAAGGCGGCCGCTGAACGCGCTCTCGAGATCGACGAGGGGTTGGCCGACGCGCACACCGCTCTGGGAACTCTGGCGCTGCTCTACGATCGCAACTGGCAGAAGGCCAGGCAGGCGCACGCCCGAGCGCTCGAGCTCGATCCGGAATATTCCACCGGTCACTCATGGTATTCGTGGTGCCTGATCGCCGTCGGCCGGGTCGATGACGCGATCGCCGAGCAGAAAAAGGCGCTGTCGATCGATCCGCTCTCGCTGATGATCAACACGCTTGTCGGTGCGGTGCTCTATCATGCGCGCCGCTACGGGGAGGCGCGCGATCAGCTGGTGCGAACGATCGAGATGGATCCCAACTTCGGGACCGCGCGTTCGTACCTTGGCCTAATCTACGAGGCGCTCGGCGAGCACGAGCAGGCAATCGCACAGCTCGAACGTGCACGGGAGTTGATGGATCTGCCGATGGTGCTGGCCAATCTTGCCCATGCCTATGCCGTGAGCGGACGGCAGCGCGAGGCGCGTGCGCTCCTGGCGGAGTTGGAGGCCGCCACCACATCGCGGTTTCTGTCGCCGTTCTTTGCGGCCGCGGTGTATGCCGGGCTTGGACAAGCGGACCGCGCGTTCGAGTACCTCGATACCGCGGTGGCGATTCGCGATGCGTGGATTCCGTTTCTTCGACAGGATCCGCGCCTCGATGTCCTGCACGAGGATCCCCGGTTTTCTGATCTGGCGATGCAGATGGAGGCTGGCGTATGAGCACCGTTGAAGCAGTCGGGGGAGCGGCGAGCGAGCGAACCGGGTTTGGCGGGTGGGTGGCGCGGACACTCGGGGCAAGATCGCCGGTCGCGTTCTCCGTTCGCACGCCGGCGGGCGACGTGCTTCACTTCGGCAACGGTGCTCCGGTGTTCGAGCTGGTTGTCCGCAACCGCGATGGTCTCTCCGCGCTTCAATCGTTGAGCGAGCCCCGACTCGCGGAGGCCTACATCCGCGGCGATTACGAGATCGAAGGCGACTTCATTACCGCGCTGTCGCTGCGCGATGCCCTCTCCGATCGCAGCCTGTGGTTGAAGCTGTGGCGGCGGATCGAGCCGATCATCCGCGGCCGCGAACAGTGCAACCCGGCGTGGATTGCCAAGCACTACGACATGGAGAACATCCAGTTCTTCTGCACCGACACCGACTACCGCACGTATACGCCAGGCATCTACGAGAACGACTACGACTCGCTCGAGGACGGCGGCCGCCGAAAACTGGATTTTGCGTTTCGATCGCTCGGTCTGCTGCCTGGCGACACCGTGCTCGACATCGGATGCGGGTGGGGAGGGTTTCTTCGTTTCGCCGCGGAGCAGGGCGTGCGCGGCACGGGCATCACGCTCTCGAAGCATCAGCATGCGTTCGTAACAGAGATGATCCGGAAGAAGGGATACACGGCTGAAGTCCGTTTCCAGGATTTCTTCTCATTCGAGCCCGACGAACCGTTCAACGGCGTCGTGATGAGCGGCGTGATCGAAGACTTGTCGGACTATCACCTGGTGATGCAGCGATTGCCGCGGTATCTCAGGCCGGGCGGACGCGTGTATCTCGATTTCGCCACCACCCGAAAGCGCTTCGATACATCGAGCTTCATCACGAAGTACATCTGGCCCGGCACGTTCAGGCTTGTCTACATGCCGGAGTTCATGGAGGCCGTCGATCGATCGCCCTTCGAGGTGGTCGGCGTCTACAGGGATCGACACAACTACCATCTGTGGAGCAAGCACGGATACGACCGCTGGATGGCAAACAAGGCCACGGTGGTGGAGCAGGCAGGCATCGAACGGTGGCGGATGATGCGCCTGCTCATCGCCGGCTCGGCAGCGCTGATGCGCGATACGTCCCGGGGTGCGGGCGCCGCACGAGTCGTCCTCGAGTTGCCGCGCTCGCACGTCTAGCATGACGGGTCAGGTTGCGTGCGGTTGATTCTCGCCTCGGCCAGCCCTCGCCGTGCCGAACTGCTCCGGACCGCCGGAATCGAGGTCGAGGTGCGCCCGGCCGATGTCGACGAATCGGTCCGTTCGGGCGAGGCCCCCGAGCCCTACGCGTCTCGAGTCGCCTTGGCCAAGGCACGCGCGATTAGTCAGCATCTGCCTGATCGGTTCGTGCTGGGTGCCGACACCGTCGTGGTGGTCGACGATCGCATCCTCGGCAAGCCGACCGACTCGGCCGAGGCACGACAGATGCTGCGGCTGCTCTCCGGCCGGCCACACACCGTAATCACGGCTGTCGCCCTCATCCGTAGCACGGGGTTGCCTGGCGAGATCCTCGACGCTCGCGTCGAGCGCACCACGGTGGAGTTCGCGACACTCTCGAACGAGGATATCGACTGGTACGCGGCCACCAGCGAGCCGATGGACAAGGCCGGTGGATACGCGATTCAGGGCCTCGCGTCGCGCTTTGTGACCCGAATCGAGGGGTCCTATTCGAACGTCGTCGGCCTGCCGGTGTCCCTCGTTTATGGGATGTGCAAGAACGCGGGATTGCTGCTATCCTGACTCGTACCGCCTCAACACGGGAAGTCCTTTCATATGAGCCACAAAGCAGCAAAGATTGGCGTCACCTCGATCGTGCTCGTTGCCGCATTCGGAATGCTTCTGTACTCGACGCTTGGCGAGAGCATGCAGTACTACAAGTACGTCGATGAGGTCATGGCTCAACCGGCCGCGTGGGAAGGCAAGAAGCTGCAGGTGCACGGCAACGTCGTGCCGAAGTCGATCGGGCGCAAGCGCGATTCGCGCGAGTACGTCTTCGATTTGCAGCGCAACGGGAAAGTGGTGCGCGCCTACTACAACGGCATCGTTCCCGACACCTTCAAGGACAACGCCGAAGTCGTACTGACCGGTCACCTGACGTCGAACGGGTTCATGGCGACAGATATGACCGCCAAGTGTCCGTCGAAATACGAAGCAGCGCCGGTCGTCGGCGCCGCAAACCGGTAGGCACATGGCATCACTGGGTTACTACCTTCTGCTCACCGCGTTCGTGGTCTGCGCGTACGCGGCCGCGATTTCAGTGGCCGGCGCCCGCAGACGTTCGACGCGTCTGATCGAAAGCGGTCTCGGCGCGTTCTACCTGCTCACCGCGGTGATGGCCGTCGCCTCGTCGGTCATCGTCTACGCCTTCGTCACGGGCGACTACTCGATCAAATACGTTCAGCGCTACTCGGACTCGACGCTGCCGTTCTTCTACCGGATCACGTCGTATTGGGGCGGGCTGGACGGCTCGATCATGTTCTGGGTCTTCCTGCTATCGATCGTCGGGTCGACAGCCGTGTACGTGAATCGCGAGCGACATCGCGAGTTGATTCCGTATGTCGTGGCGGTCATCTCGGTGGTGCAGATGTTCTTTCTGTTCCTGATGATCGTCCACAACAACCCGTTCGAGACCTACCTCACGCAGAGCCCCACCGACGGCGCCGGGCTCAACCCGCTGCTGCAGAACTTCTACATGGTGATCCACCCGCCGACGATGTACTCGGGGTTCGTCGGGCTCACGGTGCCGTATGCGTTCGGCATGGCGGCGCTGATCACCGGCCATCTCGATGATTCGTGGCTGCGCGCGGTCCGCCGCTGGACGATGATCTCGTGGCTGCTGCTGTCGATCGGCCTCGGCCTCGGGATGATCTGGGCCTACGAGGAGCTCGGGTGGGGCGGCTACTGGATGTGGGATCCGGTTGAAAACGCCGGCCTGCTGCCCTGGTTCACCGCCACTGCGTTCCTGCACTCGGTGATGGTGCAGGAGCGGCGCGGCATGCTGCGGGTGTGGAACGTCACACTCGTCATCGTCACGTTCTTCCTCACGATCTTCGGCACGTTCATGACGCGGTCGGGTGTGGTGCAGTCGGTGCACGCGTTCGGCGAAGATCCCGAGCTCGCCTGGATGTTCACCGGCTTCATGATCGCGATCATTACCGTCAGCTTCGGGTTCGTGATCTATCGGCTGCCGCTGCTGCGCTCGCGCAATGAGCTCGACTCGTGGATGTCGCGCGAAGCGGCGTTCATGGTGAACAACTGGATCCTGCTGTTCTCGGCGTTCTTCGTCCTCTTCGCGACGATGTTTCCGACGCTGAGCCAGGCCATTCGCCACGAGCGCATCACGGTTGCGACGACGTTCTACAACACCTGGATGCTGCCGATCGGCCTCACCATGCTGCTGCTCACCGGGGTCGGTCCGCTGCTCGCCTGGCGCAAATCGACATTCGTGAACGTGCGCGAGCAGTTCCTGATTCCAGCCGTCGCGGGCATTGTCGTCGGTGGTGCGGTGCTGGCACTGGGAGTGCCGCTGTGGGCGTCGGGGTTGTGCTTCGCGTTCAGCGGCTTCGTCACCGGAACGATCTCGCAAGAGTTCTGGCGCGGGGCGAAGGTTCGTCAGTCCACCACCGGCACCGATCTCTTTACGGCGCTGATTGGCCTGGTCGGCCGCAACAAGCGACGCTACGGCGGATACATCGTCCACGTTGGCATCGTGCTGATCTTCCTCGGCTTCGCCGGCAACGGCATGAAGAAGGAAGAGAAGGTCAATCTGAAGCCGGGACAGCAGGTGAAGGTGGGCGAGTTCACCGCTCGCTATGACTCGCTGAAGGTTACCGACGACTCGCGCAAGCAGATGGTGACCGCGCAGGTGACGCTGTTCCAGAACGGCCAGCAGCTGTCGTTGATGTATCCGGCGAAATGGTTCTTCCGCAAGCACGAGAACGAACCGCCGACCACTGAAGTGGCGATTCGCCGCGGCATTGCGCAAGATGTCTATCTCGCGCTCTACACATTCGACGCCGGTACGCAGGACGCGGAACTGGGCGTCACGATCAACCCGCTGGTGAACTGGGTGTGGCTCGGGTTCGGTGTGATGGCGATTGGTATCGGGATCGCGCTCTTGCCGGAAGCCGCGTTCAGTTTCGCGATGGCGCAGGTACCAGCAGGCGCCGTCACCACGACAACGATCCTGCTGATCGCGTTCGTGCTGGCGCCGATGGTCTCGCTGGCGCAGACCACCATTGCGCCCATTCACCGTACACAGCTCGAACGCGATCTCGAGAACGAGATCATGTGCACGTGCGGTGGCTGCCGCCTGCCGGCCGGCACGTGCGGCATGATGAACTGCCACGGCAAATCGGCGCAGCTGTCGAAGCTGCACGGCTTGATCGAGCAGGGGCTCGATCGCGACATGATTCTTGCGGCGTTCGTGAAGGACTTCGGCGGCGAGGACATCCTCGCGCGGCCGCGCGACCGCGGATTCAATCGCTTGATCTGGTTGTTTCCCTATCTGGCAGCCGTGGGTGCGCTCGTCGGCGTCGTGTATACGGCCCGTCGATGGGTGCGTCCGGTAACGACGCCTCCGCCGAGCGCCGATACTGGCATCGATCCCACGCTCGACGCGCGTCTGGATGATGAGCTCAGAAACCTCGACTGAGCCGAACGTCGGCGTGGCCGCCGACGCCAACGCACTTCAACCCTGGCAGCTGTTCACGCTGGCGGGCCTGATTGGGGCGACACTGACGGTCTTCATGTCGCGCGGGCAGTCGCCCTCCGCGGTCATTCTGCTCAGCCTCACGATCTTCGCCGCCGCCGGCGTGGGCGTTGCGGCGCTTCGCACGTTCTTGCCGCTGGCCGGTCGATTCATGCCCGGTCGTGCGCAGTTGCTCGGCGGACGCACGCGGGCCGCGCTCGAACGCGAAAAGACGCTCGTGCTGCGCTCGATCAAGGAGCTCGAGTTCGATCGCGCGATGGGCAAGGTGTCAGAGAAGGACTTCAGCGAGATGAGCGCTCGTCTGCGCGCGCGCGCGGCGGGGCTGATGCGGCAGCTCGACGCGGGTGCCGGGTATCGCGAGCAGATCGAGAAAGAGATCGAGAAGCGGATCGGCAAGGTGGTCGAGACTTCGCGAAAAGGGGTATGCGCGGAGTGTAAGACGGCGAACGATCTCGACGCGCGGTTCTGCAAATCCTGCGGCGCCAAGATTGAGGCGCAATCATGACTGGGTTGGGCATTCGGCATTGGGCGTTGAGCGTGGCCATCCTGTTCGGTCTGGCCAGCATCGCACGCGCGCAGGACATGCCCGATCCGTCGCTGATCAACGGACGCGCGATTCCGGCTGCCGATCTGCCGAACG
>Ga0075423_10000901_pt1 | contig 25123 bp, 20 predicted proteins | sample SoiMethybrSBSTD2_FD_80114 | JGI IMG/M metagenome (GOLD analysis project Ga0075423, IMG submission 80114) | Bulk soil microbial communities from a Populus tree surrounding site in Tennessee, USA - Soil MetaG P. TD hybrid SBSTD2 | ecosystem: Environmental > Terrestrial > Soil > Tree plantation... | reverse complement strand
TCTGGTCTGATGGCTTGGTCTGGTCTGATGGCTTGGTCTGGTCCGACGGCTTGGTCTGGTCCGACGGCTTGGTCTGGTCCGACGGCTTGGTTTGGTCCGACGGCTTGGTCTGGTCCGACGGCCTGGTCTGGTCCGACGGCCTGGTCTGGTCTGATGGCTTGGTGTGGTCCGACGGCCTGGTCTGGTCTGATGGCTTGGTGTGGTCGGATGGCCTGGTTTGGTCCGACTAGAGCAGTTAACGCTGCGACTCAGAATTGGAGCAAATATGTGCAGACTAATTATTTGGAGCGAATGAGCCGATAGGGGGCTTGCCGGGCTCCCGCCCGGGTTGCAATGACTAGGCGACCGCCCACGCTTTCAACTCGTGCCCGCATCTACATCGCGACTGTTGTCGCGATCGGTGCGTTAGTCATTGGGATTTCGGCGTACGACCTACTGAGGCGGCCGATCGGTTCTGAGTGGTTGATTCTTGCCGGACTGACCCTTCTGACAGGGTCGTTCAGCATCAAGCTTCCGTCAATCAGCGCCCGGATTTCAGTCTCCGAGGCGTTCGTCTTCGCATCGGTATTACTGTACGGCCCTTCGGCAACGACGATCATCGTTGCGTTCGACACAATTATCCTCACCAGCTGGGCTCGGAACAGAACGCGTGATCGGATTCGCGCGATGTTCAACGTGGCTTGCGGCTCGGCTGCGATCTGGGTTAGCGCGCATCTGTTTCAATGGCTCCTTCCGAACACTGCGACGCGACCACAACTGGAAAACCTTCTGTTCCCAGTGCTGTTGTTGTCGACGTGTTACTTCGCGCTTAACAGTTCGCTGATCGCGATCGCAGTCAGCTGTGAAAAGCCGGTTTCTCCCCTAAAGGTCTGGAAAGAAAACTTCGCGTGGCTCGGGCTCAACTATCTCGGCGGTGCGTCGGTCGCGATGCTGCTGGTTACCTATCGTCAGCGTATTGATCTCCCTGCTCTGAGTGTGATCGTTCCGCTGCTAGTGATTACCTATCTGACGTTTCGAACATCGCTCGGCCGTCTCGCAGACGCCAATCTACATGTCACGCAAGTCAACAGTCTCTATCTTTCGACGATTGAGACGCTGGCGATGGCCGTGGACGCCAAAGATCAAATTACGCACGGTCACATCAGAAGGGTTCAGGTTTACGCCGTTGAGATGGCCAAACGGTTAGGTGTCGACAACGACGAGCAGTTGAAAGCCATTGAGGCGGCGGCGTTGCTGCACGATATGGGTAAGCTTGCGATACCTGAACATATTCTCAACAAGCCTGGCAAACTGACGACTGCGGAATTCGACACGATGAAGCGACATGCCGACATCGGCGCTGACTTGCTCTCATCGATTCGGTTTCCATACCCAGTCGTGCCGATCGTGCGCCATCACCATGAATGTTGGAATGGCAGTGGTTATCCAGCGGGAATCGCCGGTACGGATATCCCTCTCGGTGCTCGGATCCTGAGCGTCGTCGACTGTTTCGACGCCCTGAACTCCGACCGACCATACCGGCCGCGTCTCGAGCCAGATGAGGCCTTCGATATTCTTCGTCAACGTCGCGGAACAATGTACGACCCGTTGGTGGTCGACATTTTCATTGCGGCCTACCCTGACATCGCTCCATTGGCCGACGCAGCTGGCCAACAGGCGAAGACTTTGGTGAGCCCACGTGACGACTCAGGACAGACAACGTCGGTAGGCGCCCTCGAAGAGATCCGAGCGTCGGCTGCTGAGAGCGCCGCGCTGATACAAGCACGGCAGCATATGTCCGAGGCGAAAGGACCGACGGAGGCGTTCAACATCATCGCGCAGTGTGCGAGACAACTAACACCTTCAACCGTCTGCGTCTACTATCAGTATTCACCCACGGATGACGAGTTGGTATGCACTCTTGCCAGCGGAGGCGACAACAACAAGCCGCTCATTGGTATCACGATTCGGCCTGGAGAACGAATCACAGGTTGGGTAGCCGCCAATCGAAGGACGATCAGCAACTCCGACGCAACATTAGACTTGGGACAGACGGCCCTTCTGGTACAGCCCGAGCCCAGGAGCGCAATCAGCACCCCTGTCGTCATTGGCGAGCAAAATGAGCTTTACGGCGTTCTAACGGGTTACTCCCCGAAGGAGGCCGCGTTCAGTCATCGACATGTGTACGCCTTTGAACAACTAGCCGACGCGCTAAGCCATCATTTCTCCAGAACACGACAGCGACCTGAACGCCTCTTCGTCGTCGCTCAGCGACACGGATAGCACTTAGCAAGTCCAGTCAGTCTACAATCGACCGCGGCTCGGGAGACCACAATGACACTGAGTCTATCGGCGGTTGAAACGCTCCTTCGTCAAGGCCGGTTTCAAGAGATAGTCGCTACCTGCGCATCTGACAGCCGCTCGGGTTCTGGCGGCGCCACTGCGGAACACCGACTAGCCGTGGCCGAAGCGCTAGTACGCACGGGTCGCGTCCAAGAAGCTAGGGACATCGCGACAACCGTTGCAAACAGACCCGTTAGTGATCAAGTTCGAAGTCGCGCTGAAATGATTCTGGCTCTCGTCGCGCGCGAACTTGGTTACTTCGACGAGGCCATACGACGATTGGGCGCAGCGGCCAAGCTTGGCAAAGAGAGTGGTGCTACTACGAACGCCGCGTGGTCCTCACTGGCTGCATTCCGCCTTCTCGCAGAACGACAGCCCAGGGGAGTGGTCTCAACCATTCTTCAAGACACGCGAGTGCTAGTTACTCGACTCGGCGATGCACATCTTGCGGCGTCACTTCATGAGTCAGTTGCCCGATACGAAGCACAGGCCGGAAACCTCGACGAGGCGCGGCGACATCTGAGAGTTGCCCGGGAGCTCCTAAGCGCGTTTCCGAACATGTGGCTGGAACAGCTGGTTGCAGTGAATGAATTCTGCGTGGAATTCTCGCAATGTAACTTGGGGAAGGCCGAGGAACGATTGAGGCACGCAAGTTCGCTGGAGGGGACAACCGGCTCCCTGACGCAGGCGATCGCAAACAACCTCGGTCATATACAGATTCAGGTCGGCAAGTTCACGGATGCCGAAAGAACTCTGCGAGAAACTGCTTCACGAAACGTTGGACTCGTCCGGCAGAGCGCGATCGATGGGTTGGCGCGGCTGTATCTTGCGGCCGCTCGACTTGAAGATTGTGAGCAGATACTCGATCAGCTCAGCGAAGTGGAGAAGAGTGCTGAACTTGTTCCGTCGTTCTTGTTCCGTTCGAGTCTTCTGACTCGTGTGCGACTCTTACTTCATCGAGGTAAATGGGAGGAGGCCATTCGAACGGCGGATATGGCCATCTCGGAGTCTCGCAGCATCCCAGACCAAGTTGTCTTGGCGACAGCGCTGTTTCTGCGAGGACTTGCATTGTCGAAGACCGAACGAGATGAACAAGCCGCGAATGCAATCGCGCACGCCGTCGAAAACGGCGTGTGGAGCATACGCGAACATCAAGGGATGCTGCTGCAGGCGTGTTCCTGGATTGCGTTGGGCAGAGATCGCGAACTCGCGTCATATTGGTTCCGACGAGCAACTCGCGTCTGGTCACAGCAAGGCAACCTCTCAGCCCAAACTGAGTTCAAAGCTTACGCCTCCCAACTGGAAAACCCGGCCGATGAACAATCGGTTCCAATATTGAGGGATGCCTTTCCAGCTTCCACCCTGAGCGTTGTGAACTCGCTAGCAGACGTTTTCGAACTGTCCTACAACCCCCATCTGGTGGTGGCGGGACTGAAGGAAATCATTGAGCACACGGGCTGCTCCCCTTCCGTAAGGGTTGTGGAAAACGAAAACCATTCGACCTCGGACAAGACGTACCAAACCCTGATCTTCCCCGTGGACCAAACACAGAAGTTAACGCTGGTCTGTCAGATTCCGGGCGACCCGCTGAAGGCGATCCTGCTCGGCGACGTGCTGCGCATCGGCCGCGCCGCGCTCGCACTCGAGCGCGCGCGAGAAGAGGAGCGCAACCGCGCCGCGCTGTGGCCAGCCGACCCGGTCGAAGAGCAAGGCGATGCCATCTTCCTCGCCGAGGAGATGCAGACCTTGCTCGCCACCGTCCGCCGCATCGCGCCGACGACCGTGCCGGTCCTCATCACCGGCGAAACCGGCACCGGCAAGGAAGTCCTCGCCCGCACCATCCACGCCTGCTCGGCCCGCGCCAAGCACATCTTCCTGCCCTTCAACTGCGCCTCGACCCCGAAAGACATGCTCGATTCGCAGCTGTTCGGCCATCGCCGCGGCGCCTTCACCGGCGCCGTCGACCACTTCCAGGGCGTCGTCCGCACCGCCGCCGCCGGCACGCTGTTCCTCGACGAGATCGGCGATGCCGGCCTCGACGTCCAGCCCAAGCTGCTCCGCTTCCTCGACGCCGGCGAGGTGCACGCGATCGGCGATGCCCAGCCCACTCGTGTCGACGTGCGCGTGATCGTCGCCACCAACGCCGACCTCGATCGCCTCGTCAGCGAAGGCCGCTTCCGCGACGATCTGTTCTACCGCCTCAGCATCGTCCGGCTGCACATCCCGCCACTGCGGGAACGGCGCGTCGAGATTCCCTCGCTCGCCAATCACTATCTGCGCAAGCACGCCAAGGAGTACGGCAAGGGCGATCTGCGTCTGTCCGAAGACACCATGGAGTACCTGGTGCTCTACAAGTGGCCCGGCAACGTGCGCCAGTTGGCCAGCGAGATGCGGCGCCTCGCGGCGCTCGCCGAGTCGGATGCGGTGCTGATGCCCGAGCATCTGTCGCGCGACATCGCGGCGTCGCGCCGGACCATCCCGGCCTCCGAACGCGTGCTCGATGCCAACGAAGTGGTCGTCCGACTCGATCAGCCGATGGCCGCCGCGACCCAGCACCTCGAACAGGCGATGCTGCAGTACGCGCTCAAGCGGTGCGGCGGCCGCGTCGAGGAAACCGCCGCGATGCTCGGGATCTCGCGAAAGGGGCTGTATCTCAAGCGACTGAGGTTCGGAATCGATCCGCCGGCAGAAGCACCGAAGGCGCTCGCGGGATAGGCGACACCCATGCGGTTGATGACAACGGCGATCGTCGTCGCAGCGCTGTCGATTCCAATCGCCGCTCACGCACAGACGTCAGCGGTCGAGCACAAGACATCGGCCGTCCAACTCGAACAATGGGGCATACCGCTGGCGGCGCTCGGCGGTTCGTTGTGGCTGTCGATCGAGCTCAATGCACCCAACTGCCGCTGGTGCGATCGCGACGACATCGGCGGTGACACGTTGAACGGCTTCGACCGCACGATCCGGACGACGCTGCTGTGGCCGCCATCGGCGCGAGGCGCCGCCGCGCACGCGAGCGACGTCATGGCCGGATCGATGATCGCGCTCCCCTACGTACTCCTCTGGCCGCGCAACCACCACGCCGAAGCCATCCAGAGCATTGCCTGGGTGTTCGCGGCCGATGCGGCGGGAACGGGAATCCCCAAGCGCGTCGCCGCACGCGAGCGACCGTACGTCCATTTCAACGACACGTTCGCAGCCTCCGACTCATACGCCAACGCCTCATTCCCGTCCAACCACACCAGCCGCTCGTTTGCCTCGGTGGTTGCCGCCGCGCGGCTGTGCGAGATGACCGACTGCCCGCACGAGGAGCGAATCTGGTGGATCGGGGTGCCGCTCGCCGCGGCCACCGGACTGCTCCGCATCGGCGCCGACAAGCACTACGCCACCGATGTCCTCGCCGGCGCCGCGGCTGGCGCCGCAATCGGCTGGTACGTGCCGGCTCTCGCTCGCACGGTCAAAATCGGCAGTTCGTCCCAGCTTTCGATAAAACCTTTGCTCGGACGATCCGAAGTCGCGATTTTGTGTGCCTTGCAGTGAATAATTGATGGGGCTCTATTTTTCGTAGCCCCTCGAGGCCCCTCTGATTTAGGGCCCCTATGCTGCAAATGGCCGATGCCGACTCGAATCGACTGATGCCGCAACAGCCGCGACGCGAATCCCCTCGCATTCCCGGTCCGTTCGAAGGTCGCCTCGTCGGCGACAGCGCGGTCCCGGTGCAGGTGCGCGATCTCAGTACGGCCGGCTGCTTCGTCGACGCCGACGGCCTCGTGCCAGTGGCGACGGCGATGAAGCTGCACATCGAGCTGCCGGGCGAGGGCTGGATCACGACCCAGGTGGAGTCGGTCTATCGCCTCGGTCGTGAGGGCGTCGCCATGAAGTTCGTCGATCTCGATCAGGCGACGCGCGAGCGCATCCTGCGCGAGATCCAGCGCGTGCTCACCGAAGCCGGTATCTGAACGCCCTGCATCGTCGCGCGCGACGCGATCAGCACAGCGAAACCGCAGGATTGCACGGCGTCGGGTAAGTGGCCAGCAACTGATGCTGGCGTGCCACGCGCAACGCGGGCGCGTCGTACAGTTCGTAGGCGAACGTCGCGGCGCCTTCACGATGGATGCAGCTGCTCGCCTCGATCAAATGCGCGGTGAGCCGCTGCCGGATGTTTTCCGCCTGACCAAAATACAAATAGCTCCCGTCGGCGCGGCAGATGGCATACACGCCCGCGACCGGCGGCGCCAGCGCAACACCCACGACGTCGAACGTGTTGGTGGGCTGCCCGGGTCCGATTGACATCACGAAACTCCGTCCGAGGGTCGTACGGAGGGGGCGGCACGAGACGATAACACACCCACTCCGCACGAGCGTCGTTCACAACTCACAGACGAGCCGCACCTGCGTCGGTCACGCGCAACGTATCTGAGCTGTAGGTATTTCACCTGAGTGGAGCGCGTCGCGCTGACTGCTACCCTGTGACGCCCTCATGTCGGTGCGAACGCGTGCGGAAGTCCATGCACTCTTGAAGCAGGCACAGGATCACTTGCGCAAGGCGCAGGATCTGTACGCCGATCTTCAAACCTTGATGCACCGGCTCGCACACGAAGGGATCAAGAACAAGCGCAAGGCGCCGCGGCGCAAGCCGGCGAAGTAGATCAGGTGTTGGATCGCGCGTTCCTTCCGTCAAACCTGACTCACAATTCGAGTTCTTGCCCGATGTGCACGCATCGTGCGGATGGTTATGCTGCCTTCTCGATGCCGACGTGGATTACTTCCGGTGCGACCACTGCGGCCACGTCGTGGTGCCATGACTTGCACGATCGGGGGTCAGCACGCAACGACGCGACAAGTCACCCACCGAAGGCCAGCTGAATCCTCAGCCCTTCAACATCTCAATGACGCGCGCGACGCGCCGTGCGCGCGTCTCCTCTTTCTTCGCATCCGCCACCCATTGCGCGTGCTCTCGGCGATGCGAATAGGAAAGCGACTCGAACGTCTTCCGCGCGGCGGCGTTCTTGGCTAGGGCGCGTTGGAGATCCGCAGGGACATCGACAGTGCGAACCTCGGTGTCGGGCTCGATCGTGACGGTGATCGTCTTGCCCATCTCGAGGCCGGCGGCGTCGCGAATCTCTTTGCGAAACCCGATGTAGGATTTGCCGCCGTAGACCGCAACGGTGGTGCGGAGCGCGACGCCATTCACGGTCACGCGTACTTTCGCGCGCGCCGATCCGTAGGTGGCCTTCACGTCGAAGGGGATCTCCACCAGTGGGTCGCCCGTCTCGCCCCCGAATGTCGCCGTGAATGTCTTCGCAGCCACGGCGCGATTCTAACGCGTAAGATCGCTCGGTGATGATCCATGTGGTCGATGGGACGTACGAGCTGTTTCGCGCCTACTTCGGGGCGCCGAAGGCCATCGCTCCAGGCGGCACCGAAGTGGGCGCCACGCGCGGCCTTCTCCGCTCGCTGTACTTTCTCCTCCGTCCGTCGACTCCGCTCGGGACGGGCCCATCGACGTCGCTCGGGACCGGCCAGGGCCAGGTGACGCACGTCGGCTGCGCGTTCGATCACGTCATCGAATCGTTCCGCAACGATCTCTACGCTGGTTACAAGACGAGTGCGGGCGTGCCAGACGATCTGCTCTCGCAGTTCTCACTCGCCGAACGCGCCACGCACGCGCTCGGCATCGTGGTCTGGTCGATGGTGGAATTCGAGGCCGACGATGCGCTGGCCACGGCGGCATCGCGGTGGAGCTCGGCGCCAGGCGTCGACCGCGTGGTGATCTGCACACCCGACAAGGACGTGGCGCAATGCATCCGCGACTCGGAGGTCGTCGCCTTCGATCGACTGCGACGCCGCCTGCTCGACGAGGACGGCGTCATCGCGAAGTTCGGCGTACGTCCGCCATCGATTCCCGATTGGCTTGCGCTCGTCGGGGACAGCGCCGACGGCTATCCCGGGGTGCCGCGGTGGGGGGCCAAGTCGGCAGCCGCTGTGCTCGCGGAATACGGCCACATCGACGCAATTCCGGACGACCCCGGCCAGTGGCGCCTCGGCATCCGCGGCGCCGACGCACTGGCCCAGAGCCTGCGTGACCATCGCGACGAGGCCAGGCTGTATCGGCATCTCGCCACATTGCGCACGGATGTGCCTCTGGCCGAGACGATCGACGATCTGCGTTGGCTCGGCGCGCGGCGAGATGAGTTGACAGAGTTGTGTCGCGAAATCGGTGACGAGGCGTTTCTCGAGCGCATCACGACGTGGCGCGAGCCGGCATTGTCGTAACGCCGTTACGGATACCTCAGCGCGTCAACGGCATCGGCCAGACGGGCTGACGCATCGAACAGTTGTCGCGCGTGCTCGGGATCGCGCTCGTCTCTCGCGTAGAACACGTGTAGCACCGCGTTGTACAGACGAACCGTGTTGATGTTGGCCTGAAGAAGGCTGCTTCGCACCAACGAATCCGACACAATCCGCATCGCCGCTCCGGCGTCTCTCGAGAGAACGAGATACCTCCGATCGAACTCGCGATCGTCGCTCTTGATCGTGTCGAGGCGCAACAACCGATCGAACAGATCCTTGCGGCGGATCTTCATGCCGACCAACGACGGGTTGGCCACGTCGACCGCAACCATCGTCCACGTGCGTCGCCACGACAACCAGGTCGGCCGCGCGCTCGCGGTCCTCATCACGAGCGATCGACCGCGGTAGACCCCTCGGACCTCCGACGGGTTGACGATACCGGGCTTGACCGACAGCCCCGTCAGCGCGGCAATCGCACCATAGCGGCGGAGGCGCGCGCGATGACTCACGAATCCGACCCCGAGCAGCAGAGCAACGATGATCGCCGGCGGGATCAGCCACACTTCGGCCGGAAAGCGACCGAGACGCTCGAGCCAATCGAGCATGAGGACACTTCAATGTGTCACACTTCGGCCCTTCGCGTGTCCTTCCAGTAACCGCACATGGACCTTCTCACTGCAGACGTCGCTGCCGCGCAGGCTGGCGATATGGAGGCTCACGGCCGGCTCGTACGCGCGACGCAGATGATGGCCTTCGCCGTCGCGAAGGGCGTCTTGCGCGAACCGAGCCTCGCTCAGGACGCGGTGCAGCAGGCGTACCTGCGTGCGTTCAGGCGGCTCGCCGATCTGCAGGAGCCGGCGGCATTCGCCGGATGGCTGCGGCGCATCGTCATCACGACGGCGTTGAATCTGCGCCGTGCTCGACGATCGACGTTCCTGCGTCTCGAGGACATACCCGACGTCCCGATCCTCGATGAACAGGAAACGCGCTGGTCAGACCTACAGCGGCTGCGGCTTGCGCAGGCGCTCCTCACGCTCAGCGCCGAAGAACGCCAATTGTGCGATCGGCGCTATCACGGGCAATGGAGCGTGGCGCGCCTCGCCGCGCACGCCGGCGTGGACGAAGCGGCCATGCGCAAGCGCTTGCAGCGCATTCGTGACAAGTTGCGGAAGGAGATCGAAATGGCCGAACAACGCGGAATCCGATCGGACGACCTCGCCGCCGACCTTCCAGCGAGGATCGTCGAGCTGCTCGCGCGCCCGCAGCTGACCGACTTGCCGGAGAACCCAGTGGGACGCGTGCGCGAGCTGCTTCGCAGCATGTACGCCGAATTCACCGACGTGCCGCTGCCAGAGGTGATCGATCTCCCTGATGCGTCGACATCGATCGCCAGGGACGCGATGTACATCGATCCGATCGAGCTGCACCGCATCGACGGCGGCCGAATCCTTCGCTACGATCTCACGCTGCCGCTGTTGCTCACGGTGCGCTACACCGGGGCGCCACTGCGAATCTGGGTCAGCGGCAAGGCGTATCGCATGTGCCAGATCGACGCCACCCATCTCGACGCGTTCCATCAGGCAGAAGTGCTGTGGCTCGACGAGCGATCGAACATCGATGCGTGGCAAATCACCGGCCGCGTGCTGCAGTCGGTCGAGCGTGTGCTGCCTCGCCGCACGGTCAAGATCGTGCCGACCGAATACGCGATGTGCAGCCAAGCCTGGGAGCTCGAGGTCGAGGACGAGGACGGGCAGTTTTCCGAACTGCTGGCATGGGGCGTGTTCACCGATCGCATCGTGAGTCATCTCGGCGGCGATCCGGCGCGTCACACCGCGGTCGGCGTGGGCTACGGACTCGAGCGGCTGGCGATGCAGCGCTACAAGATCGACGACATCCGGAAGATCGACGTCGCCAGCGTGGCATAACCTACGTGGGTCCGGCTTGAGCCGGACCAAGAAGCTCGTGATACAACCGTGGAATGCCGTCGGCGTTTCCGATCGAGCCGCCTATCGAGCCGATGCTGGCGAAGCTCGCGACGGCGCTGCCCGAAGGACCGTTCCTTTACGAGCCCAAGTGGGACGGCTTTCGAGCCATCGTGTTTCGCGGCAACGATGACGTCTACATTCAGAGCCGTGAGCTGAAGCCGCTCGATCGCTACTTCCCCGAGCTGCACGACGCGCTCGCCGCCAACCTGCCCCCTGGCTCGGTCGTCGACGGCGAAATCGTCATTCCGACAATCGACGGTCTCGACTTCGACGCGCTGCAGCAGCGTCTGCATCCGGCGGCGTCGCGCGTCGCGAAGCTGGCCAAGGAAACCCCGTCGGCCTTCGTCGCCTTCGATCTGCTCGCCGTCGACGGCCGCGACGTTCGCGAGTCGCCCCAGCGAGAACGTCGCACGCTCCTGGAGCGGGCGCTGTCGAAGGCCGCTCGGCCGATCTTCGTGACGCCCACAACTCGCGACGTGAAGACGGCCACCGACTGGCTGGCACGATTCGAAGGCGCCGGTCTCGACGGCGTCGTTGCCAAGCCGGAGGACGCCACCTATCAGCCCGGCGTACGCGCGATGATCAAAGTGAAGCACGCGCGCACCGCCGACTGTGTCGTCGCCGGCTTTCGTTGGCATGTCAACGGACCGGGGACGCTCATCGGATCGCTGCTGCTTGGTCTCTACGACGATCGCGGACGGCTCCAGCACGTCGGCGTGACGTCTTCGTTTTCGATGGCCAAGCGCGCGGAGCTGGTGCAGGAGCTCGCGCCACTTCGCGAGCGTGCGCTCGACGAACACCCATGGCGCGAATGGGCGGACATGTCCGCTCACGCGTCGGGACGAGTGCCGGGTGGACAAAGCCGGTGGAGCGCAGGCAAGGACCTGTCGTGGGAACCAGTGCGAGCCGAACGTGTGTGCGAGGTGAAGTACGACCACATGCAAGGCGATCGTTTTCGTCACGCAGCAGTGTTCCTGCGTTGGCGGCCGGACAAGTCGCCACAGGAGTGCCGCTACGATCAACTCGACGTCACGCCGGCGTTCGAACTCGAGAAAGTATTCGGGGCTTGACTTGACTTGTCATAATGAACTAGTACAATAGATCATGCGTCTCATCGAACGGAGGTGGACGATGACACGTCTCTTCAACCTCAACGGCGCGGCTCTCCTGCTTCTCGTTGTCGCGCTGGTAGTCGCCACCTGGCCGTTCTTCGGCACATTCACCGTTGCCACGCTCATCGTCGGACTCTTCGCCGCAGCAGCGATGCGGTCGTGGCACGGGCAACACCCGAGCACAATCGCACTGCCAGACCGGCCGCTTCGGTCGGACATCAACCTCTCATCGATTCCCGTTCGCGACGACGCGGGTGGACTGCTCTTCGCTCTTGCCTCGATGGCGATTCTGCTCGGGCTGCCGCAACTGCGATGGTTCATGATCGGATCGCTCCTGTGCGCGGCGATGGTCGCATTCGCGCTCATCGGCTGGAGGCACGCTGACCCGCCACGGACCCCGTAGTCGCAGCGTCCGGTTTCCCTGGCCGCGGTAGCGCGGAGCGCGACAGGTAGCACCCAGACCTCGTCTTCGGTTGTATATATCCGCGGCGCAATTTTTCCCGCCTGCGTTTCACTTCCACATGCGGTGTGCCCCTAAGGGGAACCACTAGACGCACACAACTCTTTCGTCATGCTGGTGTGAAACTTGCGAGATCGTTATCGACAGCGTCGCACCTCACGCGATCGTGAGTTCTGTCCGGCTCCTTCGAGGGGCACGATTGGGCGGTAACGGATGGTTGAGGAGGGCTCCGATGGCTGCTCTGAGCGGTTTGAAGGTGGCGGTTATTGTCGAGAGGGGCTTCGAACAATCTGAACTGCTGGAGCCGCGCAAAGCGCTCGAAGACGCAGGTGCAGAGGTTGACGTCATCTCGCCGGTCGAGGGCACGGTGACCGGCTGGAACGCCGAGGAGTGGGGTGACGAGGTCGACGTTGATCTACCGCTCAAGCAGGCTCATCCTCGCGAATATGATGCGCTGTTCCTCGCGGGAGGCCTCATCAACCCGGATCTCCTGCGCACCAACGAACGCGCGGTCCAATTCATCCGGACCTTCAACGCGCTCAGTCGACCGATCGCGGCGATCTGCCACGCCGCGTGGATGCTCATCGAAGCCGACGTCGTTCGCGGCAAGCGGATGACATCGGCGCCGGCGATCAAGACCGATCTCAAGAATGCCGGCGCGATCTGGGTCGACAGCGACGTCGTCGAAGATCGCGGCCTGGTCACCGCGCGCAAGGCCGATGACATTCAAGCCTTCATCCACAAGATGATCGAAGTCTTTGCCGGCGCCGTCGGATCACGTTTCAACGTCTCGCCGAGCGCTCCCTGAGCGCGGCCTAGTGCTTCGTCTTCTTCTCGGCCTTGATGTCAGTGAGCATCACCGGCTGCGTCGCGAAGTTCTCGAGTTCGATTGTGTTGCCGTGCGCGGTGATCCTGGTCGCGTACGAGAGCGTGCCTTTCCCGCGGCCATCGGCGCCAATCTGCATCTGAATCACCGTGAACGGATACTGAATCGTGCGCGGCTGATGTGACGCTTCCCAGAACCCGATCGGCCGATCGGTCGCGATGACGATCTGCCGCCCGCCGTCCGGCGCCGCGCTTTCATGCGCATAGCGCAGATCGTACCCGAGCGAATCGGGCGTCCGGATCGTTCCAACCGATTTCATGCCTTTGAGCTCATCGAGCAGCTTGTCAGGACCCTTCGATTTGAGCGTGCTGATCAGCCGTGAACGTTCCGACTCGGTCGACCATCGGGTGACACGCATCAGGACCGTTCCCGCTCCGCTGGCGAGGTTGTTGTTAACGATCGCGACGGCTGTGAACTCTTCCGGCTCGCCGTTGGTTTGTGCCTGTAGGTTGAGCGGCCGCGCGGTCGCGATGACCGCGCCGATCACGCATAGGCACGCACTCACACCTCTGCTGATGGACATCATGATGCCTCCTCAGAAGGGGAGATTCAGAATGTGTGCCGCGACGTACCTGCGTGCGTCGTTCCGGCTTCAGCCGGACCTTACTCAGCCGGACCGTCCAACGTACCCGCTGAGCACGGGCACTCGTCTTCCCGCAGCTGCGGCGGCGACATCGGAGGCAATCGCCGGATCGATGTCGCCCAGCGTTCGCAGCATGTCGCCTTCGAGCGCAGCAAGCGGCACGCCGTTGCGGTAGACGAGCCGGTTGCCGGCGGCGGTCCGGATGCGGTCGCCGAACGTAACGATGCCGGTCAGGTTGAGTGGATCGGCGGCGGCAATCGTGATGAGCGCGTCATCGTGGGCCGACCGCCGCATCTCGCGCAAGCGATCGACCGCATCGGGCAACGCGAATTGCTCCCCCGACATGCCCGATACAAAGCGGCCACCGCGAATTTCGCCGCGCGCTTCGAGCGAGCGATACACCCGCACGATCTCCCGCCAGGGCACGCCGATCGCTTCGCGCGTCAGCACGCGCCGGAACACGACGCCGTAGCGTCCCAGTAGCGTCCACGCCAACATCTTTACCGCCTCATCGCGCGATAGTGTGGTCGCGGTCGGCACCAACGACCATCGTCCGGCGCGATCGGCGCCCTGTCGCTGTCCTGGTGCCACGATCGCACGCAGGCCCGCGAAGCTGTCGGACGCCACCACGCCTGCGGCGACGAGCTCCCCGAGTGCGGCGTAACACTCGTCGCTATCGAGACTGCACGCTGCCCTGATCTCGTGCGCGAACGACGCGCCCCGTGCGCGAAGATGCTCGAGTACCCTCTCCGCAGCGTCAGTGTAGGCCGGCTCTTGAGAGCCGGCGTCTCGGATAGAGCTGGCGCCTTGAATGCGAAGCGTCGCCCATACGTCCGAGTGTGATCGCAAGAACAGTCCGATCGGCGTCGCCCCAACGGTCTGCGTCGGTCCTGACGACACGCGTGCCCAGCCCACTTCGCCTGTGAGACACAACATGTCGAGCCACGCGCGATCGAAGTTCTCGACGCGCGCCGGAAGGACGTGCCGCTCCCACGCCGCCGCGGGCAGCTCGAGTCCATCGAGCTGCGCGATCACCGCTCGCAGGCCTTCGATGGCGGACAAGCGGCTTCCCTGATCGACGTGCTGCCAGGCAAACAGGAAGCGCATGTACTCGGCGGGACTCACCGGCGAGATCTCGGCGCGCAGGCGATTGAGCGTGTAGCGATGAATACGTGCGAGCAGGCGTCGATCGCACCACTCGAGCGCGCGCGATCCGGGAGTGAACGTCCCGCGCAGGATCGCACCTTCTGATTCGAGCGTGAGCAAGGCCTCAGTGAGATCCGGTGCCGGGACCGCCGTCGAGGCAGTGAGATCTTCCACCGTTGTCGGACCGATGATCGCCATCCGGCCGCGCAGCAGTTCCACGAGCGCCTCGGCTCGCGTCCACATGCGTGAGGCTCGCGACGCAGGCGTCGCGATCGCCGGGTCGAGCACAGCGTGCGGATGCACCGCGAGCAGTTCGGGCAACCGTTCTGCCGCCACCCAGATCGTGGTCTGGTTGACGCGGGCGCAAGTAGTGCGGCCTGTGGCGGCAAGCTCCTGAGCCCAGGCGCGATCGATCTCGCTCTCCAACAGGAATCCGGCGGTGAGCAGCGCGTCGTGCAATTCGTCGAGGTCGCGCGGATCGGGATGTATTTCGTCGCGCACGCGATCGATCGCCGCCGCATCGAGTGCGCCCATCTCGCTCGGCGATCCGGCCCGCCGTGTCTGCACCGCCTGCGTTCGCCGCTCTTCGAGCGGCGCATCATCGACGAACGCGTACGGACGGGCGTTGAGGATGTCGTGAGAGAAGACCGATGGCTCCGGGGTGTCGCGTGAGACGCACGTGAGCTCGGCGCGATGGATACGTCCGAGGATGTCCTCGAGCTGCGCGAGGTCCATCGCTTCTTCGAGGCAATCGCGCACGGTCTGATTGACCAGCGGATGGTCGGGTACCTCGCGATCGCCGGGAATGTTCTCGAGACAGGCGGCGGCATCGGGAAACACCGCCGCCATCAGATCGTCGGCCTGCATGCGCTGCAGCTGCGGCGGCACCTTGCGTCCGGCGCGGTTACGCGGTACGGCCAGCGAGATGGTGGCGTTCCACCGCCAGCGGGTTTGAAACACTGGCGCGTCGAGGAAGGCCTGCACGAGGATGTCGCGAACGCTCGCCGGATGCAGATAACGGAACACGTCGGCAAGCGGGAACGAGTGCTGCGGACCGAGCGAGAGCAGCAGCGCATCTTCGGTGGCCGCCGCCTGCAGTTCGAAGTTGAACTGACGGCAGAAGCGCTTGCGAAGCGCGAGGGCCCACGCTTTGTTCACACGGCTGCCGAACGGCGCGTGCAGCACCAGCTGCATGCCGCCCGATTCGTCGAAGAAGCGCTCGAGCACGAGCGTCTGCTGCGTCGGCACGACGCCGAGCACACGCCGACCTTCGGCGAGATAGTCGATCGCTTGGATCGCGGCTTCACGATCGAGGCCGGTGTCGGCGGCAAACCAGTCGACGGCTCCGTCCATCGACGCGCCGGCGGCGGACTGGTGCACCGCGAGACGGGCGTCGGCGGCCGCGCGCAGGTCGGACACTTCGCGCGACAGCTCATCGCTGCGAGCTGGTGCCTCGCCAAACCAGAACGGAATCGTCGGCGGCGCACCCTTGGCGTCGCGCACGCGGACCGTGCCCGAGACCACCTGCGTGATCTGCCACGACGTGTTGCCAAGTTGAAAGATGTCGCCGGCCATGCTCTCGATGGCGAAGTCCTCGTTCAGCGTGCCGATGAACGTGTCCTCGGGCTCGAGCACGACGCGATAGTCGGCAACTTCAGGAATCGCTCCACCCGACGTCAGCGCAAGGAGTCGCGATCCGCGGCGAGCGCGAAGCTGCTGGTGCACTTCGTCGCGATGGACGAGCGCCGAGCGGCGTCCGCGCGGCGTCGCGAAGCCTTCGCACACCATCGCAATCACGGCGTCGAAGTCGGCCCGCGATAGTTCGCGATAGGGCCAGGCGCGTCGCACGAACGAGAACAGCGCGTCCTCCCCGCGCTGCCCGCAAGACGACTCGGCCGTGATCTGCTGCGCCAGCACGTCGAGCGGCGCATCCTGCGACACGATGGCGTCGAGGTCGCCCCGACGCGAGGCGCGCAGCAGCGCCCCGCACTCGATCAAGTCGTCGAGCGAAGCCGGGAACAGACGACCCTTCGGCGTGCCTGAAATCGTGTGTCCCGAACGGCCGACGCGCTGCAGCAACGTGGCGATGCGATGGGGCGATCCGATCTGACACACGAGATCAACGTGGCCGATGTCGATGCCGAGCTCGAGCGACGCAGTCGCGACCAGCGCTTTCAACGTGCCGCTCTTCAGGCGATGCTCGGCGTCGAGGCGGCGTTCCTTGGAGAGGCTGCCGTGGTGGGCGGTGATCGCGTCGTCGCCCAGCCGCTCGCTGAGATGCCGCGCCACCCGCTCGGCGAGACGCCGCGTGTTCACGAACACGAGCGTGGTCTTGTGCTCGGCGATCAGGGCTGCCAGCCGATCGTAGTACTCCTCCCAGACTTCGTGGGCCATGACTGCCGACAACGGGGAGCGCGGCACTTCGACGGCAAGATCGATGGTGCGCCGATGCCCTTCGTCGACGATCACACACTCGCCGCGCGATCGATCGTTGCCGACGAGAAATTTCGCCACCTCGTCGATCGGCTTCTGCGTCGCCGAGAGGCCGATGCGCTGGATTCGCGATCGCGCGGGCTGAAGCCCGCGCTCTACGGTCGCTCGTAGAGCGGAGGCTTTAGCCTCCGCGGCGGCCCCCACAATTTCTTCCAGCCGCTCGAGCGTCAACGCCAGATGCGCGCCGCGGCGCGTGCCGATCACCGCGTGGATCTCGTCGACGATCACCGTGCGCACGGTCCGCAGCATCTCGCGGCTGCGCTCGGCGGTGACCAGCAGATACAACGATTCCGGCGTCGTCACCAGAATGTGCGGCGGCGTCCGCACCATGGCCGCCCGTTCCGACGCGGTCGTATCGCCCGTGCGCACGGCGGCCGTGATCCGCGGGACGTCCAGTCCGGCTTCTTCGGCGCGGCGACGGAGTGCACGTCGAGGCTCAGCGAGGTTCTTGTGGATATCGGCGCTCAGCGCCTTGAGCGGCGACACGTACACGACGCGTACTTCGTCCGGCAGCGGCGAGGCGAGCCCTTCGCAGACTAAGGCGTCGATCGCAGTGAGAAATGCGGCCAGCGTCTTGCCAGAGCCGGTAGGCGCGGCGATCAGCGTGTGATGACCGGCCTGGATGGCGTCCCATCCGCGACGTTGAGCCGATGTCGGCTCGCCAACGTCTTCGGTGAACCAGCGAGAAACAAGGGGATGAAAATTCGGGAGCGACATGCTTGGGATACTCAGGTGTGCTCCGCCTTGCCTTGGGCTTCGGCGAGACTCGCCGCCTCGAAAATCCCGAGGGCGGCTCGGCCTGTCATCGTACTCCATAGAACGACGGCAGACGCATGTCGCGCATCGTGCGCAGACCTGGCGGGGCTTCGAGCACGGCAGGAATGGCGTTCACGGTCATCGACGCCGTCGCAATGTCGCCGTGAATGCCGCCCTCGACTTTCGAGAAAATGCGCGGCGATCCCTCGATCAGCACGGATTCATACGACTCGGGCGCGCCGAGATAGGCCTCGAGCTGCAGCGTGATGAGTGGCGTGTCCTTGGCGTAGCCGACGCCCTTCTGAATGATCCCGCACACCTGACCGGCCTTCACCGACAGCCATTCGCTCGCCACAGACTTGTGCGCAATCTTCGCTGCGACATCGTCGGCGATTCGATCGAGGCGCCAGCCCATCGCGTCGGCGATCATCTGAATCGATTCGCTGAAGCCGACGTGCCGCACGCTGCCGTCGCCCACCTTCTTCGCAAACTCCTCGAGCGTGAGCCCGGCTCCGATTTTTTGCTGAAACGGCAGGCGTCTGACGCGCGCGTCCTGACAGCGCTTCACCTCGATCCGATCCACGCGCTCGCACACCGATGACAGCGCGATCGGCAGCGCGTCCATCGTGAAGCCGGGGTTGACGCCCGTACCCAGAACGGCCACTTTCGCCCGGCGTGCGGCTTCGTCGATGCGCGTCGCCAGCATTCGGTTCTTCTTAATCGGATACGCGGCTTCCTCGGTGGTGGTGACGATCGGCACGCCGTGCTTCAGGACTTCCAAGAACTGCGGCACGACGGCCTTGAGCGATGAGCTGGTGCAGAGCACGGCGATGTCCGGGTCGCATGCGGCGATCGTTCTGGCGATGTCGGCCGTGACTTTCACGCGGAGGGTCCGCCCCGACTCGATGACGTCGGCAACATCGCGCCCGACCTTCTGCGGATCGACGTCGACGGCGCCGACGATCTGAAACCCCTTGCGCGCAACGATCTGCCGCGCCACCGCGGCACCAATCGGCCCGAGCCCTACATGCATCACTCGAATCATGCCGGGCATTATGGGCCGGCCGCTGGGGCGGCCGGTAGGGCGGCGGCTTCGGGCGCGCGTTGCGCGCGTGGGGCCACCGCTTCGCGCCGGCGCGGCTCGCGGGCGATCGCGAGCGCCGGCACCGTTAATAGTTCTTCAGAAGATCCAGTCCTTTGTATAAGCCCGCCACCTGGTCGCCGTAACCGTTGAACATCTGCGTCTTCGTGTTCCTGAAGAACGACGGAAGCCGGGCTTCAACGGCCTGACTCCAGTTCGGATGATCGACTTGAGGATTGACGTTGGCGTAGAAGCCGTACGCGTGCGGGTAGTTGAGCATCCACGACGACACCGGCCGTTTCTCGACGAAGCGGATCTTGACGATCGCCTTGATGCCCTTGAAGCCGTACTTCCACGGCACGACGAGTCGAAGCGGAGCCCCGTTCTGATTCGGCAGCACCTCGCCGAACAGACCGACGACGAGAATCGTGAGCGGGTGCATTGCTTCATCCATGCGCAGCCCCTCGACGTACGGCCATTCGAGCACATCGCCGCGTTGTCCCGGCATCTGACCAACGTCGTGGAGCGACGTGAACTCCACGAATGCCGCCTTCGCGGTCGGCTCGCATCGTTTGATCAGATTGCCGAGTGGAAAGCCGACCCACGGGATGATCATCGACCAGCCCTCGACGCAGCGATGCCGGTAGATTCGATCTTCCAGCGTCTGTCCCTTGAGCACGTCCTCGAGGTTGATCGTGCCCTTCTTCGCACACTCGCCCTCAATCGCAATCGTCCACGGCTGCCGCGCCTTGAATCGCGGCGCATTGCGCGCCGGTTCGTCCTTGCCCGTGCCGAACTCGTAGTAGTTGTTGAACGTGGTGAGGTGCTCCCACGGGTTGGGCGGCTCGGTCGTGCTGAGCGCGCTCTTCACCGTCATCAACTTGCGACCGTGCACCGCCGGCTCCTGCGCGATGAGACGCGGATCGTCGACGAGGCCGCAGCCACTCGCCGCCAGCGCCGCGGCGATGAACGCGCGTCGATTCACGTACACCCGCTTCTCGGTGATCTCGGAGCTGCGAATCTTATCCATGGAAGCGCACCTCGGCATTCATCCGCACTTTGATCGGGACGCCGCTTTTCATCGCCGGCGTGAATCGCCACTGCTCGAAGTGACGCACGGCGCTCTCGTCCGCCTCCGGCGTGAGCGAGCGGAGGATTCTGACGATCTTCGGCGACCCATCCTGCAGCAGCACGACGTCGAGCACGACCGACCCTGACACGCGCGCCGCCGGCATCACGTGCGACCGGCGGACGACGCGCGGCGGCGTCACGTCTGGGCCGACCAGCGTCGCCATGTCATTGGCGATCACCTCGTTGACTGCCTCGCTGCGGAGATCGAATTCGATGTCGACTTCCGCATCCATCGCCGTCGGCACGTCGTTCCGCGAGCCGGCCCGGAACACCCACTGCCGCAGCGCGACCAGCGCGTTCTGATCGAGCCCGAAGCCGAGACCCTTGTCGACGCGCGACGACATCAGTCGACCACGCTCGTCGATGTGCACGGCAATGGTCACGATCCCCTCGATGCGCCGCCGGCGCGCCTCGTCGCTATAGAGAGGCGGCGTGGTGTACTCGGCAATCTCGGGGAGCACGACGCGCTCGTCAGCGGCAAACCTGGCCACGGCCGTGTGCGCACGCCGTACGGCTGGAAGCATTGGCTGCGGTCCAGCCTCGCTCGACGCTCGCACCGCTACCGGAACATCGGCGGCTCTGATGTCGACATCGATGCCGCCAGCGCCGGTGATCGCTGCCAGCGGCAGCGCGGTCGCAACCGCAAAGCCCGCAGTGACGATCGCCGTGCGCCGGGCGACGTGCGTGCGATTCGCGTGCGGACGAAGCAACGCAGCAACGCGCCGCTCGAGGTGCGTCGCTCGCGCCATCCCCACCACCGGTGCGTGGGCAGACATCGGCACGCGGCAGGCACGAACGATCGCGATCAGCTGCTCGGCGTACTGGCTCGCATCCAGCCCGAGTGCGACCGCGCGATCGTCAGCGGCCTGCTCGCCCTCACGGCCAAGCGCGCGCTCGGCGGTCCAGAACAGCGGATGGAACCAGTAGATCGCACAAACGACCTGAGCGACGACGTGCACGATCCAGTCGGCTCTCGCGACGTGCGCCAGCTCGTGCGCGAAGACGACTCGCACACGCTCGCGAGACCACTCGGCGACGTCCGCCGGCAGCAGCACGCACGGATGTCGCACGCCCCAGGTGATCGGAACGAGCGCGCGCGGACTCACCAGCAGGCGAGGGACGCGCCCGAGGCGCAACCGTCGAGCGATCGTCACGCACATCTCGAGACAAGCGCGATCGCGAAGCGCCTCGGCCGGGCGCACGAGCGCGACGAGTCTCGCCACATCACGACCGAGACGCGCGACGAACGCGAGCGCGCCGACCGCCCAGAGCAGTGCTGCCCATTGCGCGATGCCCCAATCAGTCGGCTCGACCGAAGTGGGGCGCAGGATCACTTCCGGACCGTCCGAACCGGCCCAGAGCGGCATCGTGATCAGGGCGGGCCACGCGTCAGCGGCTCGTGTGGCCCACTCGAGTTGCCACACAGGGACCACGAGACCGAGGAGCGGCAGCGCTGCCGCCACCAGCAACGCGATCACCCACAGCAGATGTCGCTCGGCGGCCGATCGGGATCGCAACTGCGGGATGACGAGATGCGCGACGAGCAAGACGAGGGCGCTGCGGATCACTTCCGTCGTCCGTCGCGCCGGGCGCGGTCGATGAGCTCAGCGAGGCGGTCGAGCGTGTCGTCGGAAAGGCCGCGACCATCTCGGCCGACCAGCGCCTCGACGACTTTTTCCGGCGATCCCTCGAAGAACGTGTCGATGAGATGTTTCACGGCGGATCGGCGGATCTGGTGCGCAGGCGCAGCCGCCAGATAGACGTAACGGAGCTGCTCCTCTTCGTGCCGCAGGTGGCCCTTTTCCTCCAGCACTCGCAGTTGCGCACGCACCGTCGAATACGAGGGCTGGCCCGACAGCGCGGCCTGAACGTCGGTGACAGAGGCGCGTCCGAGCCGGTGGACGATGTCCATGATCTCGCGCTCGCGGCGGCTCAGCGCGGCAGGGATCGGCGAACGAGCCATGCCTAATTTTCTAGCACACTGCTATAACTTTAGGCAAGCCCTCCCTCCTTTCGGACCGGCCTGTTACCATCACCCTGTGAAGCGCTCTGGCTTCGCCGATCTCCCCCTGCACGGCGGACGCGTGCCCGCGTGGCTGGCGACGCGCATGACCACGCTTGGCACCGCGATCGTCGAGAGTGTGATCCTTCACTACGGCCGTTCGGCGCTGCTGTCGCGGTTGAGCGATCCGTTCTGGTTCCAGGCGCTCGGCACCGTGATGGGCATGGACTGGCATTCGTCCGGCATCACCACCTCGGTGATGGGCGCACTGAAGAAGGGACTCAATCCACGCGCACACGAGCTCGGGCTGTATGTGTGCGGCGGACGCGGACGGCACTCGCGCAACACACCGGCCGAATTGCGCGCCATCGCCGATCGTGCCAGCCTCGACGGTGACGCGCTCGTTCGGACCAGTCGTCTCACAGCCCGCGTCGACAACAACGCGATCGCCGACGGTTTTCAGATCTACCTGCATTCGTTCGTGCTCGCCGCTGATGGTGAATGGGCCATCGTCCAGCAGGGGATGAACGAGGCCAGTCGGCTAGCACGCCGCTATCACTGGCATTCGGCCACCGTTCGCGACTTCACCGCCGATCCGCATGCCGCGATCGTCGGCGAGCACACCGGCACGATCATGAACCTGGTCGATCGACGGGCGCGCTCCGCTCAGGATGCGCTGCTGACGATCGCGCGAGACGATCCGTCGCACACGATCGCAGAAGTACGGCGACTCGAGATGCCGGCGCATCACGACGTCCGGCCGGCCGACGTGAACGAGAAGCGGCTCGGCGCGGTGCTCGCCCTCGCCCACGAACGCGACCTGCGCGACTTTGCCTCGTTCCTCCTGTTGGAGCAGCTGGGTCCGCGCACGCTGCAGTCGCTCGCGCTCGTCGCCGAAGTCGTGCATGGCGCACCGACGCGCTTCGACGATCCCGCGCGCTTCTCCTTCGCGCACGGCGGCAAGGATGGTCACCCGTTTCCCGTGCCGCTGAAGGTGTACGACGAATCGATTGCCGTGTTGCGGCGAGCCATTGACGCGGCGAAACTGGGGCACTCCGATAAGCTCGATGGCATGGCGCGCCTCGACACGTTTGCCCGGCTGATCGAAGCGCGCCGCGCACCCGAGGCCGACATCGACGCCACGATCGCGCATGAGCGCGCGATCTCGCCGGCGTTAGGCGGTCGCACGGTCATGGATGATCGCGGTCGTCGCCCGGCGCCGCAATCGCGCGGTCAGCTGAATCTCTTTGATCGATAGGCGGGTCTTTAGACCCGCCCGGCAACAGTACAATCAGCGCCGCATGCGCATCGCCGTCGTCGGCGCGTTGTTGTCGTTGGTCGTGGTGTTGACGGCCGCGCAATCCCCACCGGCGCCCCAGGCGCCGGCCCTACCGCCGAAGGCGGAGGCGGCCCCACCGACGCCGCAGGCGTCGGCCCCGCTGTCTCCCCGCAACGCCAACTACGACATCGACGTCCGCCTCGACTCCGATGCCAAGACGCTCCGCGGCCGCGAGACGATCCACTGGCGCAACATCAGCGGGCAACCGACCTCAGAGCTGCAGTTTCATCTCTACTGGAACGCATGGCGCGACGCCGAATCGACGTGGCTGCGCGAGCGTCATCTCGCGGGCATGTACACAAAGCCGCAGGACGATGCGTGGAGTGCGATCGACATCACGTCGCTTCGGGTTCGCGACGCATCCGGCAACTGGACCGACCTCACCGCGCACTCACGCTTCATCTCTCCAGACGATGGCAACCCGCGCGATCGAACGGTGATGTCGCTGCCGCTGCCCTGGACGATCGGCCCCGACGCGACCGCCGATGTGGAGGTCGCATGGACATCGAAGATTCCGCGCCCGTTCGCGCGCACCGGCTACATCGAGGACTACTTCTTCATCGCGCAGTGGTTCCCCAAGCTCGGCGTGCTCGAGGACCGCGGCTGGAACACCCACCAGTTCCACAGCGCCACCGAGTTCTTCTCCGACTTCGGCGTTTATAACGTCGCCATCACGGTGCCACACCGCTTCGTCGTCGGTGCATCGGGGCGCGAGAGCGGCCGCAGCGACAACAACGATGGGACGACGACTCATCGCTATCACGGCGAGGACATCCACGATTTCGCGTGGACGGCCGCGCCTGATTTCATCGATCTGTCGAAACGCTTCACGCACGCCACGCTTCCCGCAGTGGACATGCGATTGCTCCTTCGGCCCGAGCATCGATCGCAAGCCGAGCGCTACTTCAGCGCCGCTGCCGCCACGCTCAAGTACTACGGTGAGTGGTTCGGCGCCTACCCGTACGGCCACGTCACCATCGTCGATCCCGCCTATCAGAGCGAGAGCGACGGCATGGAATATCCGACGTTCTTCGTCGGCCGCGCCACTTGGCTGGCGCCAGCCCACCAGCAGACGCCGGAGAACGTGACGATGCACGAGTTCGGGCATCAGTGGTGGTACGGGATGGTGGCGACCAACGAGTTCGAGCACGCGTGGATGGATGAAGGCTTCAACACCTACTCCACCGCGCGCGCCATGGACCAATGGTTCGCTCCCAATCGCGTCGCGCTGCGCTACTTCGGCGGCTTCGTCCCGTGGACGTTCGAAGACATTCCGCACTCGCGGCTCGACAACGATCGACTGGACGGCTACCGGCTCTACGCCGAGACCGATCCGCCCTGGGTCCCCACCTTCACCTATTGGCCCGGCACGGCGAGGTTCATCACCTACAACAAGACCGCGTTGTGGATGCACATGCTCGAGAAGCAGGTGGGATGGCCGACGATGCAGCGGATCATGTCCACGTATTTCGAGCGATGGAAGTTCAAGCATCCGAAGCCGGCCGACTTCTTCGACATCGTGCGCGAAGTGAG
>Ga0075423_10000900_pt1 | contig 25124 bp, 17 predicted proteins | sample SoiMethybrSBSTD2_FD_80114 | JGI IMG/M metagenome (GOLD analysis project Ga0075423, IMG submission 80114) | Bulk soil microbial communities from a Populus tree surrounding site in Tennessee, USA - Soil MetaG P. TD hybrid SBSTD2 | ecosystem: Environmental > Terrestrial > Soil > Tree plantation... | reverse complement strand
GCCGTTCTTGGTCACCGAGATCTGCGAGAAATCGTGCTCGCCCATGACGCGGATGGCGACCTCGATCGGCTGCGACGCCTCCACCGCGCACAGTTCGCCTGACACGCCCATCGCCACCAGGTCGCGCGCCGCCATGCCGGTGAGCTCGAAGAAGCCCTTCGCACGCATCCAGTCGTCGTTGTACATCTTGCCGAGATAGCGCGTGCCGTGGTCGTGGAAGATCACGACCACGGTCTCGCCCTTCCTGAACCTGTCGGCCAGCTGCACCACGGCGGCCATCGCCGCGCCAGCGGAGTTGCCGGCGAAGATGCCTTCCTCGCGCGCGACGCGCCGGGTCATGATGGCCGCGTCCTTGTCGGTGACCTTCTCGAAGTGGTCGATCAAGTCGAAGTCGACGTTGCCGGGAAGGAAGTCCTCGCCGATGCCCTCAGTGATGTACGGATAGATCTCGTTCTTGTCGAAGATGCCGGTCTCCTTGTACTTCTTGAACACCGATCCGTAGGTGTCGACGCCCCACACCCTCAGCCTCGGATTGCGTTCTTTCAGATACCGTCCGACGCCGCTGACCGTGCCGCCGGTGCCGACACCGACCACGAGATGGTTGACCTTGCCGTCGGTCTGTTCCCAGATCTCGGGTCCCGTCTGCTCGTAATGCGCCGCGGTGTTCGAAGGATTGTCGTACTGATTCGCCTTCCACGCGCCGGGGACCTCGCGCTCGAGACGCGACGACACCGAGTAGTAGGAACGCGGATCTTCCGGATCGACGTCGGTGGGGCAGACGATCACTTCGGCGCCGAACGCCTTGAGCGCGTCGATCTTCTCTTTCGATTGCTTGTCGGTGGTGGTGAAGATGCAGCGGTAGCCTTTGACCGCGGCGACGATCGCCAGTCCCATGCCGGTATTGCCCGACGTGCCTTCGATGATCGTGCCGCCCGGCTTCAACTTGCCGCTCCGCTCCGCGTCATCGATCATGCGAACGGCGATGCGGTCCTTGATCGAGTTGCCGGGATTGAAGGTTTCGAGCTTGATGAGGACCGTGGCCTCGGTCAGGCCGTGCGTGATGTGGTTGATCCGTACCAGCGGCGTGTGGCCGATCGTCTCGAGGATGTTGTCGGCGATCTTCTTGCCCGGCGGTGTGGACACGGAACGATTCTAGCTCGCTTCGCTCGCGTGCGGGCGCGCTCGCCTTCGGCTCGCGCGGTGCGAAGCGCTCGGCTTCGCCTCGCGCGTGCGGGCGCTCGCTTGCGCTCGCGGTGCGAGGCGCTCGCTTCGCTCGCGCGTGCCGGGCGTGCGCGCGTGCGAGAATCACGGGCTATGTCGTCTACGGTTCTGCTCGCCGTCCTTGGCCTGATGGCCTCCAATGTGTTCATGACGTTTGCCTGGTACGCCCACTTGCGAAATCTCGCGGAGCGACCATGGTATGTAGCGGCGCTCGTCAGTTGGGGCATCGCGCTATTCGAGTACGTCCTGCAGGTACCCGCCAACCGCATCGGCTTTCAAACGCTGTCGCTCGCGCAGCTCAAGATTCTGCAGGAAGTCATCACCCTCACTGTCTTCGTGCCGTTCACGCTCGTCTACATGCGGCAGCCGATGAACTGGAACTTTCTCTGGGCGGGCCTGTGCATGCTCGGTGCCGTCTACTTCATGTTCAAGTAATCCGGCCGCACGCGCGAGGCGAAGCCGAGCGCTTCGCACAAGCCGGCGGCGAGCGCACGCACCGCGCGAGCGGAGCGAGCGCGCTCGCACGGCGAGCGAAGCGAGCCCCGCACTCTAGTGCGTCATCGTGTACACCATCGCGTTAATGCCGACAGCGTACCCCTTGGGTGAGAACTCGTAGAAGTAGCGCGGGTCTTCGCCTTCGCGTTCCCACGCGTCGGAGATGTCGGTGTTGTGCGTCATCAGCACCATGATGCGGCCGTGCTCGTCGGAGATCACTTTGAAGTCGGGGTGCGCGCTGTCCTCCCCGCGCTCCGAGGTGGTGTACGGATTGCCGCGCCAGTGCTGAATGGAGGGAATCTGCGGAAAGTCCTTGATCGCGAACTGGGCCTTGTAGATCGCGTGATCCTGCAGGATGTCGCGAATCGGATACTGATCGGGCGGCAGCACGCGGCCAATCTCCTCGGTCCACTGTTCCCACGCCAGCGATCCCCAGAAGTCGTCCACCCACACGAACCCACCCTTCAGCAAGTACGCACGCAGCGCGTCGACCTCGGTCTCGGTCAGTTCCATCGTGCCGACGTCCTCCATGTGCACGAACGGGCACTGAAACAGCGCATCATCGGTGAGACGGACGGTCACGATATCCGGCCTGTGCTGCGCATCGAACTTCACGCGGATCTTGGTCAGCTCGGCGAGACGGATCGAGAAGTTAATGTCGGCATCCGGGTAGTCAGTGGTCCAGCCGCTGCCTCCGGCCTCACCGCGGTTGCTGGCGTACATGCCTCGACAGAAATTGAAGCCGTACCCGAATGTGTCTTTGTGCGGCGGGCGTGGAGGGTAGCGGTTTCGAAAACCAAAGCCGCCGCCGAAGCGGCCGAACTGCGCGGCGGCCGCACTTGCGAACACGAACACAAGTGCGGCCGCGAGCAGAGAGCGGGTGTTCACCGCGGTGATTTCGCGAGTGACTTGTAGTACTGCTCGACCAGTGCCTTGAACTCTTCCGGCACTTCCTCGGATCCGGTGAGCGCGCTGGCGCCGGCGTCGGCCTTGACCTGTCGGCGCAAACCGAACTCGAACCGTTTCAGACCCTCGGCGACAAATGCCTGCAGACGCGCGAGCTCCTGGACGTTCTGGTAGACGCGCTCGTCCTGCAGTTGCTGCAGGTTCTTGATGATCTCGTCGAGCTCGCGCGGATCGATGTTCTCGCCGCGGAGCAGATTGCGCAGCTGCTGCGCGTCGTTGGCGTACTGACGCGCCTCGCCGCGAAGCTGGCGGCCGTCTTCTGCCGTGAGGCGTCCGCCTTCCCACCATCCGCCCCAGGTCGCGTCGCCGCGCCAGCCGCCGCGATCGGCGCCGCCGAAGCCGCCGGCATCGGCGCGATCGCCCAGGCCGCCGCGCGCGCCACCGTTCTGACCGTCGCCGCGCTGACCGCCCTGCCCCTGCTGGCCCTGCCCCTGCTGTCCTTGACCCTGACCACCCTGGCCCTGCTGGCCTTCTTTCCCCTGCTGCCCCTGGCCCTGACCCTGTTGGCCCTCTTTGCCTTGCTGGCCTTCCTTGCCTTGCTGGCCCTGTTTGCCCTGCTGATCGCCGCGATTGGCCTGCGCGCGCTCGCGCGTCCGCTCCTGCAGCGATTCGGCACCGCGGGCGAGACGCTGCGCGCGCTCGACCGCCTGATTGCGCTTGTCGCCAGGCTGCCCCTGCCCGAGTGCGGCTTGCGCCTCGTCGAGGCGCTGACGCACTTCTTCGATGCCGCGCGCGATGTCACCCTCAGCGGCCGTAGCCTGCTGAGTGTTCCCGCGGCTCACCAGCGGCTTCGAGTACTTCACTGCGTCACGCAAACGGTTGTCGCGGATCGCGGCGGCCGCTTCGGACATCTTGCGAGACGCCTGCTTCTCTTCCCGGCTCGCATCGCGCGCGGCGCGATCGAGGTTGCCCTCGAGCTCACCGAGCTTGGCCTCGAGCGCGTCCTTCCGCTCGTTGATGCGATTGGCCTGCTGTGCACGTGTTTGAGGGCTCGCCGGAAGCTGCTTCACCTGATCGAGGATCTCCTGCTGCTCGCGGGCGATCGCATCGGCCTGGCGCTTGGCGTCCTCGACGTCGCGCTGCGCGCGCTGCGTCAGCGATCGCTGCAGCTTGCGCTCGGTTTCGCGCAGACGCTCGAGCGCGGCCTGTGCCTGCGCCGACGCGTTGGCATCGCCACCGGCCGCAGCACGACGCATCGCATCCGCGGCTTCGCGCATCTGCCGTGCGGCTTCCTGCAGCTCTGGCCGCTGCTCTTCGCGCGACAAACGCTCCAAGCGGCGTGCCGCCTCTTCAACTTGATCGGCCAGCGCGCGCTGCTGCGCACCGCTGCTGCCGCCGCCCTGCTGACCCTCGATCGCACGACGACGCTGACGCTCGGCTTCCTGCTCCTGCCGGCGCGCCAGCTCCTTCAACTTTTCGAGCAGCTCGTCGACCTCGCGATCGCGGTTCTGTTCCGAGGCCTGGCTCGCCGTTTCATACCGGCTGGCCATCTTGTTCAGTTCCTGCTCGAACAGCGCGGCGAGCTCCTGCTGCACCTGGCCACCGCCGCCGCCCCCGCCGCCCTGCTGACGGCTCACCTGAATCTGTGTCTCGTACTCTTCTTCGGCCTTCTGCAGAATCTGCAGCGCCTTGTTCTCGACCGGCAGCGCCTGATCGGGAGCGGCCGCGCTCAACTTGGCCTCGGCCTCTTTCATCGCCGTCACGGCCTGCGGCAGCAGCTCGCCGATCTTCGCGAACGCGGGATCGCGCTCGATCAACTGGCTGTTGATGCGCGTGAGCAACCCTTCGACCTGCTCGCGGAGACGCGACTGCGAGAGCGACACCACCGTCGAGTTCTCGCGCAGCTTGTCGTTCGTCAGCTTCTTGCGATCGCGCTGGATGTTGAACGTTGCCGAGATGATCTGCCGCTGCTGCTCCGACAACGCTTCCACCTGGCCGGCGCCACCGCCGCCGCCGCCACCGCCGCCACCCTGCGACTGCGCCTGACGGAAGTCCTTCTTGAACGGCCTGACGCGCAGGAAGTAGAGATCGCTCGACGTCTGCTTCGCACCGCTGACCGCATCGTTGTCGGTGGCGCGCGCGTAGTACGACACCGCGTCGCCGGCCTGCACGTTCAGCTCCTCGAGATAGAACGTATGACCCGCCGATACTTCGGGCAGCCGCTTGGTGCCGTTGAACAGCTTGATCACTTTCTCCGCACCGCCGTTCACCGAGTACACCAGCTCGAGATCCTTCACACCGTAGTCGTCGACCACGTTCGCTTCGGTGAACACTTCTTCAATCGGCGACACCGACGTATCGCGGCCCGGCTTGTTGAAGGTGACCACCGGCGGCTGATCGGCCAACACGTCGATGGTGAACTGCGGCGATCCGATTACGTGCTCGCCGTTGGGCGCGTCGAACTCCACGCGATAGAAGCCGTCCTGATCGGCGGTGAATGCCGCCGTGAACGTGCCGTCGGCTTCCACCTTCAGCGGGATCGACTGCTTGTCGTTCAGCGAAATCCGTCCCGCTCCGGTCTTCATCGTCGGGAAGATGTGCACGCGCACTTCCGATCCGCGCAGCACCGCGACGTCGCCGCCATCCTCGACTTTCTGCGGCTCGAGACCGGTGTAAGCCGGGAAGCGATATTCGAGCTCGAGGCGCTGCACGTAGGGCACCTCGACCACTTTCATGTGATGCGTTGTCGACAACACACCGTCGGCGATCACGTAGTAGTCCAGCGCCGCCATGATGTCGAAGACCATGCCCTCGTACTTGCCGGTCTCGTTGTTGCGCGCCATCGGCACCGGTTCGAACGAGCCGCTGGGCGTGCGCTGCACCATGACCTGCACGTCTTCGGAATTGAACCCGGAGAGCGTGGCGGCGACTTTCTGATCGGAGCCTTTGGGAACGGTGACGTCGCCCGGCGTCACGGCGATCTTGTACGGTGACGCGGCCTGCACGCTGGGGATCAACACCAGCGCGGTGATCGCGTGGCGCAAAAACGCGGGGCCAAGCAGCAGGGCCAGCACGGCGACGAGCGCTGTGCCGCCGGTCGCCGCCGCGTAGCGGCGCAATGGAATGCGCTCGACTCGATTGGCGGCATCGATCCTCGTGCAGGTCTCGATGGCCTGTTCAATGATTCGGCGCACGAGCGCGGTCGATTCGGGAACGTGGCCCTCGCGGCTGGTCTCCACCGCGCTGAGCAGCATCGCCTGCAGCGACGGCTCGTGCTCTTCGAGATACAGTGCCACCTGCTCGTCGGTGACGCGCCGCCGCAGCGGCCGCACCAGGAACCAGGCGAACAAGGCCACGGCACCCAGCAGCATCACCACGCGGGCGACGATAATCGACGCGTCGCTGAAGCGCGCCCATTGCAACCCGTAAGCGGTCAGCAGAAACAACGCGAACCCAATCAGGGCAATTCCCAGCGCACCGCGCAGCGCCAGCTTCAAGCGCCACTGCGAGCGGACGGCCGCGATGATCTCGAGGAGCGTGGTTGGAGTCGCAGACTTGACGCGCAGGTACTCGAGCATGAGACCCTCAATTAGGTTCAAGAGCGTCCGTGGTCCTTGGTGCTTGGGCCTTTGTCCCTGACGTAGGACCAAGAACCAAGACCCAGGGACTAAAGACCAGAATACGCCCGAAGCGGCCGTCCCGCTTAGGTTTTTGCCAGGCGGTTCGAGAGGTAGGTATCCACCGCCAACAGCATGATTCCGCCGCACAGCAGATACCACCAGAGCCGCTGATTCTTCTCTGTCTGCTCTGGCGTCATCGGCACGCCCGAGGCCGTCGACGTGTCCCCCGAGCCCGACAATCCTGCGGCGGCCGCGACGATTTCCTTCGGATCCATCGGCGTCAGGTCGGACTCCGCCGGATCCACATTGACCGCCACGACCGTGACGTTCTGGTTTTCGCCGCGCAGCTCGTAGAAGCCCTGATCGCTGAGCTCCACCACGTCCGACCCCTCGTCCTCGATCGGCACGCGCTTGCCGGAGGGGGTCAGGATCATGCGCTGCCCGCGCAGCACGGCGGTGGCCGACGGGTCCAACACCTGTCCGACGGTGACCCAGGGCTGCGGCTCTCTGTAGTTGGCGAGGTGCCGCACCGTGCGATGCACGAACGGCAAGTACACCGGTCGCTGCGGCAGCTCGCTCCACGACCTGTCGAGCGACGAGCCCCACATCACGATGCGTCCGGCGCCGATTTTGCGTTCGAGCACCGCGGGCGAGCCGCCATCGAATCGCGCGAGCACCTGCGCACCCTTGGCCGCGGTGAGATTGCGGTAGCTGTAAATCGGCACCGCCGAGAAGTCACCGCTGCGCGGGGCGCGGAACACCTCGAAGATCGGATGGCCGTACTCGAGCGCGCCCACCCGTCCCACGTCGCCGCGTGTACGATCGACGGGAGGACCGATCGTCGCCGGCAGCGCATCGACATCCTGCGGCCACGTCGCACGCGAACCCGTGGCGACGAACAGTCCGCCGCCCTGATCGACATACTTCGTCAATCGTCGCGCGAGCCCGGTGCCGACCTCGACGTCGTTGAGCACCACAACCGCGCTCTTCTTGAGGTCGTCATCCGACACCGCGTCCGGTTCGCGCGAGATGACGTCGAACCGCGGCGCGTCGCCGATCGAGAGCGCGCGGGTGAGATACAGCGTCGACGTGGCGCTGCCGCGATCGACGACCGTCAGATGCACCGGCTCCGACGGCGAGATCACGAAGTTGAAGGTGTTGTCCGCGGCCAGCGCATCGTCGCTGACGCGCACGGTGCCGCGCATGTTCTTGGCGTTGATCGTGAACGCATCGAAGCTCACCGACGCCGCGCCGCTGGGATCGATGGCCAACGGCTTGGTGCCGATCGGGATGCCGCCGACTTCGAGCACGATCGACGCGCCGGACACCGGCCGCTCGCTGCGGTTCAAGACGCCGGCGGTCACCGTGGCGCGCTCTTGGTTGCTGAACGTCGATCGCGCGATCGAGAGACCGGTCACCGTCACGTTGGGACGATCGGCGCCGCCCTGAATCGCCACCGGCGTGAGCGTGACGCCCTTCGGCAGGCGCGCGCCTTCTTCACCGCGCCATCCGCCGCGCTGGAAGTCGCTGATCAGCACCACCTCGCGACGCGGCAATGCCGACTCGCTGAGGATGCTGCCGGCCACCTTCAACGCCGGCGCGTAGCGCGTCGACGAAAAACGAGGCTTCGCCGACGCCACTGCCGCGCCCAGGCGATCCTGCTCCGCCGTGGCGCGCATCAGGATGTCGGCAGACGAGGCGAACAGCACCACCGATCCGCGATCCGAGGCGTGCAGCGTGCCGATCTGCTGGCGCGCCGCGGCCACCGCACGCTCCCAGTGATCGCCGTATCCCATGCTGTAACTGTTGTCGACCAGGATCACCACCTCGCGCGCACCGGCACCGGGAGGCGGCGCCTGGTTGGTGCGGCTGAACAGCGGTCGCGAGAACGCCAGGACGATCAGCGCCAGCGCCGCGAGGCGCACCATCAGCAGCAGCCAGTTGTGAATCTTGCGGCGCCGCACGGCTTCGTACGGAATCCGCCGCACGAACATGAGCGAAGGAAAATGGATGATCTGCTTCTTCTCGCGCTGCGTGAGGTGCAGCAGCACGGGAATCGCCAGGCCAGCCAGCGCGACGAAGAAGAGCGGCGCAAGGAATTGCATTATCGAATCTTCATCGTCCGCGCGCGGCTATTGAGATAGCGATTCAGCGCGTGGTCGAGGGGTTTGGACGTATCCAACATCGTATAGTCGACGCGCACCGCGGAGAAGCTTTGCGTCAGCGCGTCGATGTGCGCTTTCACCAGCGAGCGGTATTCCTCCCGAAACGCCTCGGGCACCACCGGCATCTGCTCGCCGCTCTCCAGATCCTCGAACGGCTGCGCATCGTTGAAGCCGAATTCGATCTCCGTCGGATCGAGCAGGTGAAACACGATCAAATCGTTGCCGCGGAAGCGCAGCGGCGAGATCGCTTCGAGAATCGACTCGGGCTCCTCGTAGAAATCGGAAATCACCACCAGCACGCCGCGGCGTCCGAAGTGCTCGGCCAGCTTGTGCAGCGGGCCTTTCAGGTTTCCCGGCCGGCCCGGCTTCAGCCGGTCGAGCACGTGGAGCACCGTCTCCATGTGCTTGGCCGACGGCGGCACGTGCTCGAGCACTTCGCTGTCGAAGGCGACGAAGCCGACGCGATCGCGCTGATGGTGCACGAGGTTGGTCAGGCACGCGGTGAGGATGCGCGCGTACTCGAACTTGGTGATGCCTTTCGTGCCGTAGTCCATCGACTTCGAGGCGTCGAGCAGCACCGAGAAGTTCATGTTCGACTCGGCTTCGTACTCCTTGATGTAGTAGCGATCGGTCCGCGCCCACAGTTTCCAGTCCATGCGGCGGATGTCGTCGCCAGGCACGTAACCGCGATGCTCCGCAAAGTCCACCGACGCCCCGAAGTACGGCGCCTTGTGGAGGCCGTTGATGAAACCATCGACGACCGCGCGGGCGACGAGCTCCAGGTTGCCGATGCGCGCCAGGACCGTCGGGTCCATGAAGCGCGCGCCCGGAATGGCGTGGGTTTCGACTGGCATCACATCCCTGAGCGCGGCAGCGGCACGGCCTCGAGCAGCCGATCCACGATCGCGTCGGTGGTCACGCCTTCCGACTGCGCATGGAAGTTGGTGATGATGCGATGGCGCAAGACGGGATGGGTGAGTGATCGGATGTCGTCGAAGCTCACGTGATAGCGGCCGTTGGTCAACGCGCGCGCCTTGCCGCCGAGCACGAGATACTGCGCGGCGCGGACGCTGGCTCCGAACGCCACCCATTTGTTGATGAAGTCCTTCGAATCGGGGTTCCGCGGACGCGTGGCGCGCACGATGTCGAGCGCATGCCGCATCACCGGCTCGGCCACCGGCACCTTGCGAACGAGCTGCTGGAACGCGATCAGATCGTCACCGCTGACCGGGCGTTCGAGCTGCGGGTTCTGCAGAGCGGTCGTCGTTCTCACGACGCCGAGCTCCTCGTCGTACGGCGGGTGGTCGATGATGATGTGGAACATGAAGCGATCGAGCTGCGCTTCGGGCAGCGGATAGGTGCCCTCCAGCTCGATCGGGTTCTGCGTGGCGAACACGTAGAACGGCTCGGCCAGCGAATAGGTGCGTCCCTGAATCGTGACGCGATGCTCCTGCATCGCCTCGAGCAGCGCCGACTGCGTCTTCGGCGGCGTGCGGTTGATTTCGTCGGCGAGCACGATGTTGGCGAAGATCGGACCGGGTGCGAACACCATCTGCCGGCGGCCGGTCGTCGCATCCTCCTGCACCAGGTCGGTGCCGGTGATGTCCGACGGCATCAAGTCGGGCGTGAACTGGATGCGGGAGAACTTCAGATCGACGACGCGCGCCAAGGTGTGAACGAGCAGCGTCTTGGCGAGGCCTGGTGCACCGACGATCAGACTGTTGCCGCCGACGAACAGCGTCGCCAGCACCTGCGAGATCACTTCGTCCTGGCCGACGATGATCTTCTTCAGCTCGCCGACGATCTGTTTCCGCCCTGCATTCATCTTGTCGGCAAGGGCGATGTCATCGGGCGAGCTCAGATCGACCATCTGAGCGTTGGCGGTTCCTTGTTCGATCATCGGCCTGGTGCTCCCTGCGTCGCTCCCTCAGCGGCGCGAATCTCGCGAGTCTTGAGTGCGATGGCGGTAACGAGTTTCTCCAGCTCGGACGAGTACCGCGCCGGATCCATGCTGTCCTTCAACAGTCGCAGCGCCTCGACGCGACGCTCGAGATCGCGCCGCTCGAGCGTGAGCGCGCGCAGCTTCGGGTCGGTGGGCAGATTGTCTTCGCCAGTCGCCCCGAGCGACAACACCGCGGCGACGCGGCCGTCTTTGCCGGTGGCGGACGGATCCTGGCTCCCCTCTTTATCGCCGTCATCATCGAGGAGCGCGTGCTCGGTGGCCAGCAGCCCTTCGCGCTCGTAGGCGCGCGCCACTTCGGCCTTCGCGTACTGGAATGCCTCGAGCACACTGACCCGTTTGTTCTTGTCCGCATCGGCGGCGGGCGAGGTCAAGGCTTCGATGAAGTAGCCGCCGAAGAGCGTGGTGAAATGCTCGGCGCCACTGCGCGTCGCCGTAACGATGGTGCGACCCGGGCCCGACAACGCCTCGACGAACGGTCCGCTCGCGCTCGACGTGTTCACGAGCACGATCTGCTTGGTCGGCAGCTTCTTCAGCAGCGCATCGATCTCGCCTGCCGAGATGTCGGGGCCGGGCAGATTGAACTTCGCGGTGCGGTTATCGTCGCTGCCGTGTCCGATGAGGATCATGAACACGAGATCATCGGCCGCGGCCTTCTTGGCGATGCCGTCGAGCGCCTTGGTCAGCTCGTCGCGCGTCGCCTTCCCGGTGACATGCGTATCGCCTTCGGCAGGCTGATCGACGAGATAGACGAGACGCTCCTGCGGCACGCCGAGCTTCTCGGATGCTTCCGCCAGCTGGGTGCCCCACTTGTGGAACGTCTTCCCGCTTTCGGGATCGCCGGCCAGGCCGACCACGATGATGAGAAACGCCTTCAGCATCAGGCCATTCCCACCGCTCGGCGATAACCCCATTCCGCGCAGACGAGACCCATCAATGCGAGGAGGATGATCGGCATGTTCCAGAGGTCGCGCTCTTCGATCGACGTCACGCCGCGCCCGGCGTAGCGGATGTCTTCGGCGATGCCCTGCGCGTTCGCCGGGGTGTAGAACCGGCCGCCGGTCTCTTCCGCTATCCGCCGCAACGGCGCCGCGTGCATCGTCGGATCGAAGAACTCCGCTTCGCTTGCGGCGGCGCGCACGTAGGCCACGCCCGTCCCAACCCGCTGACCACCCGCACGCGTGGCATCGATGTTCACTTCGTACGCACCGGCGTCAGTACTGACGAACGTGCCGCGGTACTGGCCGTCGTGCTCGCCGGTCCACTGCATGGGCACGGTTATCGTCTTGCCGTTCGGCTGCGCGACGGTGGCGACCACGGTGGCGTCGTTCAGCTCGACGAATCGCTTGTCGACGACCGCCGCCTCAATCGTGACCGCCTCGCCGGGCTCGACGCGATCCTTGGGCATGTGCACGTCCACTTGATCGGGCACGCCGTCGACCACCCAGCGCAGGAGCTGCCGCCAGTAGTGCTCGTGGGTCATGTCCTCGAGCGGAATCGAGGCGTGCATCTGCCACTGCCACGTTTCCTGCAACGTCTGCGCGATGCTCCTGCCACGGCCGTAGCGCTGGGACACGAGGACGGGCACGGTGCGGCCGCGCTCGTCGGTGCCGTTGAGCAGCACGGTCGCGCCAGGCTTCACCGGCAACGGCGCGTTGGTGGTGGTGACCTGCGGCAGCTCGGACCAGCGCTTCAGCGAGGCTTCCTGCGAGTCGGCGATCTGCGCCACGGCATGCGACTGCCCCTCGCGGGTCGGCGTGATCTTCAATCGCGCCAGCGGCCCGGGATCCGAGGCGCGCGTCTTCGGATCGATCGCCAGCGGCAGCGCATCGGCCACCGGCGTACCACCGTAGCCGCCTTCGCCGAACGAACGCGCGCCGCCGAGCATCAACAGGCCGCCGCCGCGCTTCTCGACGAACTCGGCGATCATCTGCAGCTGATCGCCGGAAAAGATCCCGGCCTCCACCGATCCCAGAATCAGCCCTCGATATCGGAACAGCTCTTCGCGCGTCTTCGGAAATCCGCCCTCGAGCTCGTCGGGATTCTCGGGATCGTTGCCGAACAACCGCATGAACTTGTTGTCGGCGGTGCGCTGCAGCGTCACCACTTCGAGGTTCTTGTCGTCGGCCACCGCGCGGCGCAGGAACTTCATCTCCCAGCGCGGCTCGCCTTCGAAGTAGAGGATCTGTTCGCGCGCATCGCGGACGTTGACCAGCGATTCGCGGACGTTGTTCTGCGTGACGAGCTCGCCCTCCTGCGGCGCAACGCGGAACTTGAAGAGGCGCGGGCCCGATTCGGTCGCCGTCGCCCGTACGCGCACCGACACCGGTGATCCATCCGCCGGCAGCTGCACCTGCTGCGATCCGATGATGCGCCCCTCGTCCTCGACATCCACCGTCACCGAGCGCCCCGCATATCCCGTGTTGCGGACCACGACGTCGACGAGCAGCGACGCGTCCTTCAACACGCTGCGCGGCGTGTTGACCCGATCGATCTGCACATCGCGCGGCAGCTGCTCACCGCCGACGGCGACCGTGAACACCGGAATCTTCTGCGCCTTCATGCCGAGCAGCGACGGAGCCAGACTCGCGTCGGTGGTGTCGGCGCCATCGGAGACCAGCACCACCCCGGCCACGGGAAGACCCGCGAGCTCATCGCGCGCACCATCGAGCGCGGTGCTCAGTTTCGTTTGCGCTCCCGTGAACGTGAGGTCCTTGGCCGACGCCATGCGGTTCGCGGTCGACGAGAAGCGGAACGTGCGCACGAGGAACTTGCTCGAGAGCGATTTCAGCAGCGGGCTCTCCGGCGCGGCGAACTGCTCGCGCAGATACGCGCCTCGCGGCTGTCCGTTCCAGTCGGGAATCTGCATGCTCCGCGAATCGTCCAGGAGCACAGCGACGACGTTCTGCTGATCGACGGCGGCGCGAACGATCAGCGTGGGACGAAAGAGGCAGAAGAGCACGAGCGCGAGCGCCGCGACGCGCAGCGACGTCAGGATGATGCGATCGCGCAGACGCCCTTCGTCGACTCTGACCCGTCGATAGGTGAGCACCGCGAGCGCGACCACCGCGGCGACGAGCAGCGTGGCCACGAACGACGCCGTCGTGACATCGAAGCGGAACTCCCCCTGCTGAAATACGACGGGGCGATATGAAAACAGTGCCTCGAAGATGGCGTCAAACACCGGCAAGCCCCCAGGAAGTCAGGCCTTATGCCGCGGCCCGGATGCCTAAGGTCGCGATCATACATTACCCATCACCGCGCTGAGCGCCTGGAGCGCAAAGCCCAGCCGGCAAGCGCCACGACGGCCGAAGGAAGCCAAACGTACCAAAACTCGCTGGCCAGCACGCGGACGCCATAGGAGGCACCGGTCACATCGCGGGCGATGAAGAAGCCGACGCCGATGGGCGACACCTGTATCGGTCTCCAAGGAAAGAAGTAGCGCGTATCGTTGAACGGCGCAAAGAACGCGACGCCGAGGCCGCCGTTGGTAAAAGCATCCAGGAAACCGTGTGAAGCGGTCACGACGAAGAAGTGAAGAAACAGGGCCCAACGCGTCGGGCCACGTCCCCATTTCCACGCCGCAACACCCCCGACCAGCGCCGCGAACACGAGCGAATGCGAAATTCCCCGATGTCCCAGCACGTGTCCGTAGGGAATCCCCAGTGGGAAGGCGATCACGTCGGCATCCGGCAGCATCGCGCACACCGCCGTCCACACCCAGAACGCGCGCGGGCGCGGTGAGCGAGAGAAGCCTCCGATCGCCAGACCCGATACCGCGTGCGTCAGGATCGTCGGCATCAAAACAGCCTATAGAGCAGGAGGCCACCGGCGCCAATCGAGACCCATCGCGCCGATCGCGGCCGCACGTGCTTCCATCGGTTCCAGTAGAACGCCAGCACCACCATCGCCGCGATCAGGACCATCACGCACGCCAGCATTTCGACCGGGTTGAGGGTCGGACCGAATCGCTGGACCAGACCGCTGTTCCAGATCGATCCGTAGACGATGCACAGGTGCACGAAGTAGATGAGCAGCGTTTCCTGCGCCACGGCGCCGAACACGCGAGGGAGGCGAACCACGCGGCGGCTCGCGTGCGCGATCGCGCCCAGCACGATGAGTGACGGCCCCATGCGCAGCGCGACCTGCGTCGGCATCGCGTCCCAGGCGTCGCCGACGAGCGACATGGGCAGCGCTCCGATCGCGAGGGCGGCGGCGAACAAGGCGACCCCTGGGACGAGCAGCGCCCGGTTCGCGTAGCGCGCAATGGGAGCGGCGCCCGACGCGGCATAGAACTGCCCGAGCATCGCCCCGGTGAGGATGAAGGCGGCCCACGGAAAGATCGGGAACTGCGATCCGGTCTTGGGCGACAAGTACGACGCGATCCACGGCGGCATGCGCGACGCGTCGAGGCTCCAGATCCAATCGGTGAGGAAGATCGCCATCAGCGCCGCGATGAAGAGTGCCGTGGTGAACGCCCGCCGCGACCGCGTGGCGATCACCAGCAGTTGCACGGCCAGGAACGTCACGCCAATGAGTTGCAGCACGTCGATGGCGAGAAACGACTGCCAGCGGTCGTTCGGCGCCGTGGCGAGATCCGCGAGGCGCTGCACCGGAAAGTGCAGCGCGTAGCCGAGCACCACGAAGAGCAGGAACCGGCGCGTGCGGCGAATGAACGCGAGCGACAGATAGCCGTGCGCCGTCCAGTGCTTGCTGGTGGCAATGCTGAACGCGAAACCCGAGAGCAGGAGAAAGAGGCTGGACGTGAGTCCGCGTTGAAACACCCAGATCTCGAACCAGGTGCCCTTCTGGTACTCCGGTGCGAGCAGCGCCGCCACCGCATGGCCGTAGAGCATGAACACGGTGGCGAGTGCCCGCGCGAGATCGATGAAGATAACGCGGCGAGACTGGCCCCCAGCCCCGCCCTGCGGTTGGGGTTCTGCCACGTCAATGCGTCATCGCGTGCAGCAGCACGTTGATGCCGAGCGCGTAGCCATTCGGCGAGAACTGGTAGAAGAAGCCGGGGTCCTCTCCTTCGCGCTCCCATGAGTCGGCGACATCGGTGTTGTGAGTCATCACCACCATGATGCGGCCGTGCGCGTCGCGCACCGCGCGGAAGTGCGGCACCCGGCTGTCATCGCCGCGCTCCGACGTCTCGCGGCCACCGGAGCGGCGCCAGAATCCGATGTTGGTGATCTGCGGCACCCGCGACACGATGAACTGCGATTGAAAGATCGGATCGCTCAACGGCACGTCCTCGATCGGATACTCGGACGAGGGCAGGACCTTGTCGAATTCGTGCGACCACTGTTCCCACGCCAGCGTGCCCCAGAAATCGTCGACCCAGAGAAATCCGCCCTTGAGCAGATACAGCCGCAGGCGACGCGCTTCCTCGGGCAGCATTCCGATCGTGCCCACATCGGACGCAATCGTGAACGGACACTGAAACAGCGCATCATCGGTGAGGCGGACGACGTAGTGATTCGGTTGACGGGCGCCGATCCAGCTGACGCGCGTTCGGGTCAGCTCGGAGAACCGGATCGACAGATTGATCTCGCCGTAGGGGTAGTCGGTGCGCCACCCGCCGCCCGCAGGCTCGCGGCGCACCGACGTATACATCAACCGGCACACCGCGAAGTTCGCGTCGGGCAGCTGCTTGGGTGCCATGCGCGCGGGAGCATTGGAATCGCCGCGCCCGAACCCGAACTGGGCGTAGGCAAACCCGCCCGACGCGATCAAGAGAAGCGCCAGCAGGGGAACGGCTTTCGTCGCCTGCCACGCACCACGCATCATGCTCACTTCAACGGAGAGTAGTCCGTCGGATCGAGGAACACCGATTCCACCTTGGCGACGATCTTGCCGTTCTTCTGCGATTCATTCGCCACTTTCTGCCATTCGGGATCGGCCTGGAACGCGGCCCAGTTCGCCTTGGCCGCGTCGCGGCTCGGATGCGAGATCAGATAGATGAGCGTGTTCTGCGACAGCGGGGCATCCTGCGGCCGGAAATAGGCGACGTTGGTCATGCCGTGGTTCTTGAAGATGCGCATCGTGTGATCGCGGAAGCGCTTGTGCAGCTCCTCGAGCTTGCCGTCAGGTGCAGTGTAGGTCCGCAGCTCGAAGACGCGCGCGCCCTGCGCATGCGCCACCGGCTCGCCCGGCACGATGCCGCGCGCAAGGAATCCGAGAACGAACGCGGCGCCGATGGCCGCAGCACTCCACATCGTCTTCATCGCTCCTCCTACGATCGCCCGCCTTCGCGCTCCGCGCTACGGCGGGCAAGCACATGCGCCTCGATCGCGCTGAATGGTGAGTCGGGGTCAGGACAGATCCGGCGGCAGCGCCACTTGCGCATCGCGACCGACAACGGTGGTCCACTCGCGGACGCGCCACTGCTTGACGAGCCCATTCACCACGTACGGATCGGTGGCCGCGAAGGATTCAGCCGGTTGCGGCGAGTCTCCCTTGAACAGCAGGATGGCGTGGTCGGCAGGATTGGCGAGCGCGCCACCCAACACCAGCTCGCCACGCGCGATCGCCTGCTTCGCATGCGCGACGTGCAAGCCGCGCAGCGGCGCGCGGCGCTGCATGTAGTCGTCCGCCAAGTCGTACATCAACAAGTAATGCATGAGAAAGCGACATTATAGTGAACCGCATCGTGAACCTGCAGTTCCGGGTTCGATGTTCGAGGTTCGAGGTTCGATAGTTCCCTGTTGTTGGTTCGCCGTTCGGCGCTTTGCGGAGGCCGTCGTACAACCCGGTTGTCGAACCATGAACAAGGAACCAACAACTCGGAACCCCGAACGTCGAACCTCGAACATCGAACCCCGAACGGCAGATACCGCCAGCTACGCTCGCTCCGTCGGACTCATCGTTCCCGAGCCGGGCAGCCGCGGCCCATTTCCGCCGTGCGCTTCCCCGTCGATCAGATCCTCGACCGATCCGTAGCGATAGATAACCTGGGCGTTGTTCTGGAACAGACCGCCGGTGTCCGCTGTCGGTCCGTACGTCGAATACAACGACTGGCCCCACAGTCGCAGGTAGACCGTGAGCTGTCCGCGATGATGCGCCGAGTGTGTCATCCGCCGCGTCAGCACCCACGCGCGCGAGCGCGTCACGTCGAAGAACCGCGTCTCCTCCTCGAACCAGTCGTCGGACGTCGACTCGAGTGCGATGAGCCGCTCCAGTGACGTCGCCGCATAGTGCTCGATGAACGCGAGCCGCGATTCGTCGGCCGGCAACGCCGGGCGCGACACCGTGATGCCGAGCATGTTCCGCATCCACGTGTCCTCGCTCACACACTGATGCACCATGTGCTCGTGCGGCGTCCGCGCGCGCCGCTCGGGACGAAACGTCATGCGCGCGTCGGGCACTTGCGACCACACGGTCAGTGTCTTGAGCCGCTCGGTGCGGTAGGTTTCGATCAGAAAAGCGTAGCGGGACATGAGAACCTACTGTTCCACGTTCGAGGTTCGAAGTTCGGTGTTCGGGTGTTCCGTGTTCTTGGTTCCTCGTTCATGGTTCTGCGGCATCGAACCCGAACGCGGAACGGCTACGCGCGCTTCTTGGGCTACTTTGGTCCAATCGGCGCGCTATCCTCGGTCGTAAACATCACCACCGGCTTCCCATCCTGGCCCACATAGCCGCGTGACATGCCGGTGCTGTTGAACGAGACCGCGACGTTGCCGGCGTGGTCCATGCCGATGATGCCGCCTTCGCCGCCAGCCTTCTTGAGCTCGTCCTGCACGACGGCGTCGGCCGCAGCCTGCACGGTGGCGGACTTGTACTCGACGCGCGCACAGATGTCGCGCGCCACGGTGTAGCGGATGAAGAACTCGCCGTGGCCGGTGGAGGAGATCGCACAGCTGCGATTGTCGGCATAGGTCCCGGCGCCGATGATCGGCGAGTCGCCGACACGGCCGAACCGTTTGTTGGTCATGCCGCCCGTGGACGTCGCCGCCGCAAGGTTGCCTTGCTGATCGAGCGCCACCGCACCGACGGTCCCGAAGTAGGCGCCTGCGCGCGCCGGCGTCGGCAGCTGCGCAGAGCCGCTGCCTTTCGTCGTCTGCTTCTTCTCGTCGTCGAGCGCACGCTGCAGCGCCTGCCACGATCGTTCGGTGTAGAAGTAGCGCTCATCCACGAACGCGATCCCGCCTTGCTCTTTCGCGAATGCCTCGGCGCCCTCGCCCACCATCATGACGTGCGGCGACTTCTCCATCACCAGGCGCGCGAGCAGCACAGGATTCTTGATGTGCCTCAAGCCGGCGACGGCGCCAGCGCGGTGGGTCGCGCCGTCCATGATCGACGAGTCGAGCTCGTTCTTGCCTTCGTGATTGAACACCGCGCCTTTGCCAGCGTTGAAGTACGGCGAGTCTTCGAGGATGACGATCGCCGCTTGCACCGCATCGAGGCTCGAGCCGCCGCCTGTCAACACGCTGTGTCCCGCCATCAGCGCCGCGGTCATCGCTTCGCGCATCGGCTCGCGTCGATCGCCCAGGCTCGCGAGCGTGAACTGACCGGCGCCCGTGTGAATGACGATGCCCCATCGCGGCGACTGCGCCGGCGCGGCCTGCGATGAGGCCGCCGCCACAGGCGTGGAGTCGGTCGACGAAGACGAGCACGCACCAGCGACCAGAGAGAGTGCGACGACGAGGGAGAACGGCTTCATGTCAGGTTCCTCTCGTGAGATTGTCGATCTGGATCGGCTCGATGACATCGGCCGGTGCAAAGCCGAACACCGCACCGTAGAAGTAGAGCTCGGATTCGAGACTGCGAACGATCGTCTCGGCCTTGCGGAACCCGTGCTGCTCGCCTTCGAACGCGAGATACGCCACCGCAAGCCCTTTCGCCCGCACGGCGTCCGCCATCATCTCCGATTGATTCGGCGGCACCACCTTGTCTTCGAGTCCCTGAAACAGAATCAGCGAACACGACAAGCGATCGACGAAGTGAATCGGCGAGCGCGCGCGATAGATCTCACGCGCCGCCGGATAGGGACCGATCAAGGTGTCGAGGTAGCGCGACTCGAACTTGTGCGTATCGTGTGCCAGCACCTCGATGTCGCTGATGCCGTAATAGCTGGCACCGGCGGTGAAGGCCTGCGGGTGAAACGTCAGCGCCGCGAGCGCCGTGTACCCGCCGGCGCTGCCGCCGCGAACGATCAACCGCCGCGGATCGGCCAGGCCCTTCGACACGAGAAACTGCGCCGCGCGGACCACATCTCCGACATCGACGACGCCCCACTGTCCGCTCAACCGCTGCCGGTAGGGCCGGCCGAATCCAGTACTGCCGCCGTAGTTCACGTCGACGACGGCGAACCCGCGAGTCGTCCAGAACTGCACCTTCAGGTCGAGCGTGGCGTTGGCGGCTGTTGTCGGTCCGCCGTGACTGATCGCGATGAGTGGCGGGCGGTCGCCGTCAGGCGCGGTGGCGTTCGCATTGCGCGGAGCGTAGTAGAACGCGTGCGTCCGTTCGCCGCGCTGGTTGGCAAACTCGATCGCCTCGGGCACCGAGACGTCGGCGTCGGCGAGCGCCAGGGTTGATGACGAACGCAGCGTCTCGACCGTCTGCTGCTCGAGATCGATGCGAACCACCGCTGGCGGCTTCGCCGCCCATCCAGCCACGAGCACCGCGTGAGTGGTCGTCGCGGCGAGCCAATCGTGCGGTTCCACACCGGGGACGATGTCGATCATCGCGCCGCTGACAACATCGACGGTCGCCAGCACCCAACGACCCGCGCGCGTGTACGACACCACCAGGCGCGACGGATCGGCAAAGACCCACGTCGCGCTGCCGAAGACCCACTGCGGCCGGCCGAACTCCGCGTCGGCGGGCGCACCCTTGATCACGCGCGACACGCGCGATCGATCGGATCCCTCCGCGCGATAAAGCGTCCACCATCCGTCGCGATCGCTGACGAAGTACAGCGTGCCGTCGGGCGACCATCCGGGCTGATAGATCGACTCGGTCTCGCCGCCGGCGACTCGAGTGGCGTTCTCGAGCGTTCCCGCATCCGTGACGCGCGCAACCCAGAGCTCGGTGCCATCCCACGGCATCTGCGGATGCCGCCATGACAGCCAAGCGAGGGTCGAGCCATCAGGGCTGAGTCGTGGCGTCGAGTAGAAGTCGTAGCCCGAGGCGATGACATCGCCGGCGCTCGTCGGAGGGTCGGGCGGGTCGGGCGGGTCTTCGGGCGGGTCTAAAGACCCGCCCCTACGTACGATCGGAATACTCACGAGCGTGGTGACCGCTTCGCGATCCGGCTGCGAGTGATCCTCTCGAACGCAAATCAATCGCCGCCGCTGCGCATCGAACGCCGCGTCGGCGTAAAACCATTTGCCCGGAGGAGTGATAGCGTCCGTAGACGCGAGGCTCCGATAAATCCGTTGATCGGAAAAATTCGAGAAAAAGATCTCCCCATCAGCAACCACGTACGCCCCGCCGCCGTACTCGTGCACGCGAGTTCGCACGTTGAAGCCGGGCGGCGTGACGTCTGCGATGCGGCCGTCGGCGCTGCGCTTCACCAGCACATTGCGCCCGGCTTCGCTTGCGCGCCCCTCGACCCAGTAAATGTCCCCGCCATCCACTGCCACGCTGCCGAGTCGGAGTCCCTGTATGGCGACGATCTGCGCGGAAAGAGGAGACGACCAGCTGCCGTAGGTTTTGATCACGTGGGTGAACTGTACATCGTAGAATCGCGACGGCGGAGGAACGGAGGAGACGGAGAGAACGGATCAACACGGGGTGAACGGGGAAACGGGGCGAACGAAGATCGGTCGCACTCCGTTAACCCCGTTCCCCCGTTACCCCCGTGTTAAACCGTTCCCTCCGTCTTCTTCGTTACCTCCCAAGCAGAGGAACAACCATGCGAAAGCTTGCCGCAGTCTCCGCACTGATCGCGATCGGATCGATCCTCGTTGCCCAGCAGCGTCAATCGACGGTCGTCGAGTGGCCGTACTACGGCGGCGATCCCGGCGGCACGCGACACTCCGCGCTTGCCGACATCAAGACCGACAACGCGCAGCGGCTGCAGATCGCATGGCAATGGAAGCATTGGGAAACGCCGCTGAAGGAATACGAGACCACGCCCGGTCAATTCGAAGCCACGCCGCTGATGATCGACGGCACGCTTTACGTCACGACGCCGTACAACAGCATTGCGGCGCTCGACGCCGAGACCGGGAAAGAACGCTGGCGCTTCGACGGCGGCGCCTACGAACTGGGACAGGTGCTCTCGGGCAGCGGATGGAAGCTGCGAGGCACGGCCATCTGGCGCGACAACGGCAAGCTGCGGATCTTCCTCAACAGCCGCCATCGCCTGTTCCAGCTCGACGCGCAGACCGGCAAGCCGGTCGCGTCGTTCGGCAACAACGGCCAGGTGTCATTGACCGAAGGACTGTCGCGCATCTCCGACCTCCGCCACGCCACGCAAAGCTCCCCGCCGACCATCTACGGCGATCTCGTCATCGTCGGCAGTCAGGTGCCCGACCGCGTGCAGCTGCCGGATCCGATGGGATACGTGCAAGCGTTCAATGCACGCACCGGCAAGCGCATGTGGACGTTCTCGGTGATTCCAACGTCGGCAAAAGACCCCGGCGCGGAGACGTGGGAGAACGAGTCGTGGCGGCGCAACGGACACGGCAACGTGTGGGCGCCGATGGCGCTCGACGACAAACGCGGACTGCTCTATCTGCCGACGTCGACGCCGACGAGCGACTACTACGGCGGTGGACGCCCCGGCGCGAATCTGTTTGCCGAATCGCTGGTGTGTCTCGACGCCTCCACCGGCAAGATCAAGTGGCACTTCCAGACGGTGCATCACGGGCTGTTGGACTGGGACATCCCGACGCAGCCGACGCTGGTGACGATCACCGTGAACGGCAAGACCATCGACGCGGTGGCGCAGGTCACCAAGCGCGGCGACACCTTCGTCTTCGATCGCGTGACCGGCACGCCGGTGTGGCCGATCGTCGAGCGTCCGGTGCCGACCGACAGCGATGTGCCCGGCGAGAAGCCGTATCCAACGCAGCCCTTCCCTACGAAGCCGGCGCCGTTCGTCGCGCAGGGCGTCTCGCTTGACGATGCCAACAATCTGACGCCGGAGATCAAGAAGCTGGCGCAAGAGCAGTTGCAGAAGTTCCGCATCGGACCGATCTTCACGCCGCCGTCGCTCAAGGGCACGCTGCAGCGGCCGAGTCAGGGCGGTGGCGCCAACTGGGGCGGCGCGGCGTTCGATCCCGACACGGGTTACCTGATCGTTCGCGCGAACAACACGGTGGGCGTCAATCGCGTGGCGAAGAACACCGGATCGAATCCATTGGTCGGCGTCGATTACTCGAACGTCTTCGCCGGCGGCGGCGAGACAGCCACGCTCCCCGGTGGCCTGCCGCTCATCTCGCCTCCATATGCGATTCTTGCGGCGATCGATTTGAATCGCGGCGAGATCGTGTGGAAAGTGCCTCTCGGCGAGGCCAGCGCCGCCATTCGCAACCATCCTCTGCTCAAAGGCGTGACGCTGCCCGATCGACTCGGGTCGTCGGGAAACGCGGGCGGGGCACTGGTGACCAAAGGCGGTCTCATCTTCATCGGCGGCGGCGACGGCTACATCTACGCATTCGAAACCAAGACCGGCAAAGAGGTCTGGCGCGGCAAGGTTCCGTACAACGCCTCCGCCAACCCGATGACGTATCGCACGGCGTCGGGCAAACAGTTCATCGTCATGGCCACGGGCACAGGGGCCGACAACGCGCTGGTCGCGTTCTCGGTGAATTGAGGACGTATGAAGACGATAGCTTTGTTGATTTCTTGCGTCGTGCTCGTCACCCCGAGCGCACGCGCACAAGGATCGCAAGCCGCGAACGAAGCGCTCTGGGATGCGGCGCGCGCCGGCGACACGGCCAAGATCACGGCGGCGCTCGCGAAAGGCGCCGACGTCAACGCGAAGTCGAGGTACGACGTCACCGCGTTGTTCTTCGCCGCGAGTAGTGGCCGTCTTGACGCGGTGAAGCTGCTGGTCTCGCGCGGCGCCGACGTCAACGCGCAGGACACGTTCTATCACGCCAGCGCCGCCGACATGGCCCTGGGCAACGGCCACACCGACGTCACCGTGTTTCTGGTTCAGTCGGGGGCGTCCGCCGACGGCGCGCTCGTGAGTGGTGTGCAATCGAACAACGAGGCGGTCGTACGCGCGGCCGTCGCCGGCAAAGTCACGCGTCAAGGTCTGCAGGCGGCGCTCGGCATGGCCGGGTCGATGAAGCGCGAGACGCTCGTGCCGATCATCAAGACCGCATTCGACAAGCTGCCGCCGGAGCCCGCGGTGGCGGCATTCAAAGTCGATCCCGCGGCATTGCCCAAGTACGCCGGGACCTATCGCGACAACGCCAGCGGTCTGACGCTCACCGTGTCGCTGCGCGAAGGCGAGTTGATGGGACAAGTCACGGGCGGGCCGCTGGTGCGACTCGTGCCGTCCGCGGCGGACGTGTTCAAGATCAACGAGGCGAACGCCACGCTCACGTTCAACGGGCGCGGCGGTCTCGTCGAATCGGTGGGACTCGTGCAGGGGCCGGCGAACCTGACGCTTGCGCGCGTGACGGGAGATGCGCCGGCAGCGCCACCCGCTGCCGCTGCCGCTGCCGCAGCGCCTGCCGCTACCACCGCGCCACCAACGGCCGTGTCGCGCGCAACCGGTGCACGCAACTGGCCGTCGTTCCGTGGCGACGGCACGAGCGGCAACGGCGATGGCCAGCACGCGGTCACGGAATGGGACGTGGCGAGCGGCAAGAACATCAAATGGAAGACGGCCGTCCCCGGCATCGCCAACTCGAGCCCCATCGTGTGGGCGAATCGCATCTTCGTGACATCCGCGTTCAGCAAGACCGGCGACAACACGTTTCGCACCGGTCTCTACGGCGACGTGAAGCCGGTCGACGATCTATCGGTGCACGAATGGAAGATGTACTGCCTCGACAAGGCGACGGGAAAGATCCTCTGGGAGCGCACTGCGGCCAACAAAGCGCCCGGCACCAAGCGCCACACGAAAAGCAGTCAGGCCAGTTCCACACCGGTGACCGATGGCACACGCGTCGTCGCGGTGTTTGGATCGGCGGGATTGCTGGTCGCGTGGGACTTCAACGGCAAGGAGCTGTGGCGCGTCGATCTTGGCGTACTCGACAGCGGATGGTTCCTCGACCCGTCGTTCCAATGGGGGCACTCGAGCTCGCCGATCATCTACCGCAATTCGGTCATCTTGCAGGCGGATGTGCAGAAGGGTTCGTACATCGCGGCGTGGGATCTCGCGACGGGCAAGCAGCTGTGGAAGACCGCTCGCACCGACGAGATCTCGACGTGGGGAACGCCGGCCGTTGTCCGCGGCGCCGACGGACGCGAAGAGCTCGTGACCAACGGGACCAAGGTCCGCGGCTACGATCCCGCCACTGGCAAGCATCTCTGGACGCTCGGACCGAACTCCGAGATCACGATCGGCAGTCCGGTTGTGGCGAACGGTCTCGTATTCGTCACCGGCGGGTATCCACCCGTGCGTCCGATCTACGCGATCAAGCCAGGCGGCGAGGGCGACATCTCACTGCCGAAGGGACAAGACAAGAACCAGTCAATCGCGTGGAGCAACATGACGGAAGGCACCTACATTCCGACGCCGCTCGTCTACGACGGCCTGTTGTTCACACTGAACATCAACGGCGTGTTGACGGCGTACAACCCGCAGACCGGCGAGCGCGCGTTCCGCGGCCGCGTCGGCACCGG
>Ga0075423_10000899_pt1 | contig 25142 bp, 26 predicted proteins | sample SoiMethybrSBSTD2_FD_80114 | JGI IMG/M metagenome (GOLD analysis project Ga0075423, IMG submission 80114) | Bulk soil microbial communities from a Populus tree surrounding site in Tennessee, USA - Soil MetaG P. TD hybrid SBSTD2 | ecosystem: Environmental > Terrestrial > Soil > Tree plantation... | reverse complement strand
TGGACATCCAGCTTCCCGGCATGGACGGCGTCTCTGCACTCGAGCGGCTGCGCAAGGATCAGAAGACGTCGCGCATCCCGATCGTGGCCATGACCGCGTCGGTCATGAAGGAAGACCGTGAGCGTTTCGACAAGGCGGGCTTCGACGGCTTCATCACGAAGCCGATCGACGTGCGCGCCTTCCCGCAGCAGGTCCGCGACGCCGTCGCGCGAGGACGAATCACATGAGCGAGCGTCGCAAGGTCATGGCTATCGACGACACGCCCGAGAACCTGCGGCTGGTGGAGGCGCTCCTGGGCCCCGCGGGCTACGACGTCGTCACGGCGGCATCGGGGCGCGACGGGATCGCGAGGCTGCCGATCGAGCGGCCCGATCTCCTGCTCGTCGACCTCCTCATGCCGGAGATGACGGGCTTCGACGTCACGAAGGCCATCCGCGGTGACGAGCAGTGGCGCCACCTCCCGATCATCGTCATCACCGCGACCGGCGGTGCGGACCTCGTGCGCGCGCTCGAGGCGGGCGCCGACGACTTCGTCGCGAAGCCGTTCGACCGCAACGAGCTCCTCGCGCGTGTGCGGTCGCTCATCCGGGTGAAGAGCTACTACGACACCGTCCAGCGGCAGCGCGAGGAGCTCTCGCGCTTCTTCTCGCCGGCCATCGCCGAGCTCATCACGAGCGAGGAGGGAAAGCGACTGCTCGAGGGACATCGCCGTCCCGTGACGGTCGTCTTCTGCGACTTCCGCGGGTTCACGCAGTTCTCCGAGACCGTCGAGCCCGAGGAGGTGCTGACGGTCCTGCGGACGTATCACCAGGCGATGGGCGAGCTCATCGCCGAGTATGGCGGCACCCTCGAGCATTTCGAAGGCGACGGGATGATGGTGTTCCTCAACGACCCGATCGAGGTGCCCGACCACGAGGTCGCCGCGATACGCATGGCAATCGCGATGCGCGATCGGTTCGCCGATCTCGCCGCCGGCTGGAAGAAAAGGGGCTACGACCTCGGGCTCGGGTTCGGCGCCGCGGTCGGGTACGCGACGCTCGGGCGGATCGGCTATGAGGGGCGCTACGACTACGCGGCCATCGGCAACGTCACGATCCTCGCCTCGCGTCTGTCGGCGCGTGCCGAAGCCGGGCAGATCCTCATCAGCCAGCGCCTCAACGCGGCGCTCGAGGGCAAGGTCGAGACACAGCCGGTCGGTGAGCTCGAGCTCAAGGGCATGAGCCGACCGGTGGCCGCGTTCAGCGTCACGCGCGCGCTCGTCCCGGCGGCGAGCTGATCGGATGGACGGCTTCTGGGAGGTCCTTCGCCAGCGCCTCGAGTACGCGACCCTGGTCCCGCGCCCGATCCCGGAGATCGAGCGCGCCGACCTTCACCGACGTGACGGCACGCCGTACACCGTCCTGAAGAACCCGCGCGGCGACCGCGGCGCGGGCCTCTATGTGCGGCTCGAGCCGGAGGACGTCGCGCTCTTCGAGCTGATGGACGGCGCTCGACAGGTCCAGGACATCCTCGTCGAACACCTGCAGCGCACCGGCACCTTCGCGCTCGACCGGCTCGCGCGCCTGACGAGCGCGCTCGCCGCGAACGGGTTCTTCGGCGAGGAGCGGCCGCGCGTGTACGAGCGCCTGCGCATGCGGCGCGCGATGCGCGACCCGCTCACGCGCATCATGCTGTGGCTGCGGCGGCTCATCGTCTGGGACGTCGCGCGCTGGCCGAACGCCGACGGCCTCGTGCGCTCGATCTACCGATACGGTGGACGTCTCGCCTTCACGCGGGTCGGCGCGACGCTCGTCATCGCGCTCTGCGTGGTCGGCGTTGCCGCGTGGGTGAGCGAGGTCCGCGCCGGCCGCCATGCGCTCGTGACCATCGACGGCTCGGTCCTCCTCGGGCTCCTCGCGCTGCTCCTCCTGCAGGTGCTCTCGGTCTCGATCCACGAGGCCGGGCACGCGCTCGCGATCGTTCACTTCGGGCGTCGCGTGCGACGGCTCGGCGTCGCGATCTACTACCTGTTCCCCTGCGCGTACGTCGACAGCACCGACATGACGATGTCGACGCGGCGCGCCAGGATCATCGTGTCGCTCGCGGGCCCGATCGGCGGCCTCAGCGTCGGCGCGGTCTGCGCGATCGTCGCCGCTGCCGAGGGCGGCCTCATCGGCGGGCTCGCGTTCAAAGCGGCGAGCCTGCTGATCTTCCAGTTCGCGCTCAACATGCTCCCGATCCTCGAGCTCGACGGATATTTCATCCTGTCCGACATCCTCGACGCGCCGTTCCTGCGCGCGCGAGCGATGGCGTTCGCGCGGGGCGCCGCGATGCGCAAGCTCCGACGGCGGGAGCGCTGGACGCCGAGCGAGATCGGCCTCGCGACGTACGGCGGGCTCGCGATCGTGACCTCGCTGCTCATGATCGCGTTCTCGCTGACGCTGTGGCAGTCGCGCGTCGTGTCCGCGATGCACGAGCTCGCCGCAGCCGGTCCGGTGGGCCTCCTCCTCATCGCTCTCCTCGTCCTCGTCTTCATCGGGCCGCCACTTCTCGCATTGGTCGCGCGCGTCGTCGGTTGGGGTAGAGCCTTCGCCCGCGCTTCGGCCGCGCGCGTGCGCCGCGCCGAGATCGCCGCCCTGCAGGAGCGCGCGCGCGTCCTCTCGCGCGTCCCGTTCCTGGCCGGGCTCACCGGGCCGTCGCTGATGGCCATCGCCTCGCACCTGGTGGCGGAGCAGGCGGCGGCGGGGACCGCGGTCGTCACGATCGGCGAGCCGGGCGACCGCTTCTACCTCGTGCGCTCGGGCGAGCTCCAGGCGCTCGACGGCGACGGCGCAGTCCTCAGCACGATCAAGCCGGGCGAGGGCTTCGGCGAGCTCGCGCTCCTCGACCGGCGCCCGCGCGGGGCGACGGTGCGCGCGGTGGAGGACAGCGAGCTCTGGTCGCTCGACCGCGGCCACTTCGAGCGGTGGGTCAAGGACCGCTACGAGATCGCCGGGCGCATCCGCGCATCGTCGGAGGAGCGCTCCGCGCTCGCCGCGCTGCCGTTCTTCAAGGGCCTCGATCCGGTCGAGCTCGACCGTATCCTGCCGCGCCTCCACACCATGCGGGTGCCCGCCGGCGAGGCGGTCGTCCATGAGGGCGACCCCGGGGACCGCTACTACCTCATCCGCGAGGGCGAGGCCGAGACCTCCGTCGGTGGCCGGGTCGTGAACCGGATGGGCAAGGGCACCGGTTTCGGGGAGATCGCCCTCCTCACCGGGAAGCCCCGAACGGCGACGGTGACCGCCGTCAGCGACCTGGTCCTGGCCGCACTCGGCCGGCGGGAGTTCCTCTGGCTGGTGCAGGCCTCCGGCGAGACGATGGGCCAATTCCGGGCCAGAACGGCGCATTATGTCGGCGTCGCCGGACTCGGAGAGGCGGTACGGGGAGCGTGAAGAGTTGGACTGCTGGACATGCGAGCGGACCGCGATCGGCGCGTGCCGGTTCTGCGGGCGCGGCACCTGCCGCGATCACGCGAAGACGCACCCGTTCCTGATCGACGTGTTCCGCGGCAAGACGCATGAGACGCTTCGCGCCCTCGTCGTCGAGGACGCGCTGCACTGCGGTGTGTGCCGTCCGCGCGGGGAGCCGGTCGAGCTTCCCGAGCTGGAGTGAAGGGAGGCTCAGCTCGAGAACTGTCACGACGATCACATAACGGACGCCACGACGATGGACGAATCGCGATCCAGTCGGGACGAGTCTCTCGGTTGAGCCAGAGAGGCTTCAAGGAGGAAGCAACATGACACGTGAAGCAGTCATCAAGGTGGTGCAGCGCGCCGTCAGCGACGGAGCGTTCCGTACGCAGCTCTCGCGCGACGCCGCGACGGCGCTTCGTGGCTTCGATCTGACCCCGGCCGAGGTCTCCGCGATCAGGAGCGGTGACTCGGGCCGCATCTCAGCGCTCGGTGTCGATCTCCGGATGAGCAAGGTCTTCACGCTCGCCGGGACCGACGGCCGCGCCGACAGCGTCCTCACAACGGGGACGGACTCTTCGCTCACCTCGGGCGTGAACTCGTCGCTCACCTCGGGCGCCGACGCCGCGATCCAGTCGGGCACCGACTCGTCGCTCACCGCCGGCGCCAACACGTCGGTGAACTCCGTCGACACGATCGACGCGGGCTCGATGGGCAGCGCCGCCCAGACCGGCGAGAGCGCTGGCACCCAGGTCGTCCAGTGGGACGGCAACGACGACGCCCCGCTCGGCACGGTCATCCCGGGCGAGCCCGCTCACGCCTTCGGCGCTCAGATGCCCGAGGGCGGCGCCTTCGGCGACAACACCCTCACCGCTGGCGACGAGGGCTATCTGCCGAGCGTCGGCTACGCCGAGACGAGCCAGGGCGGCACGCAGGCGTCATCCGCCGGGTTCGCGACCGACGAGGGCCAGCTCACCAACGATCTGAACAGCTCGGCCTCCGCCGGCGAGGGCGGCGCAGGGACCGGGGCCGAGGCACACGACGGTCCTGAGATCCAGCCTTAACAGGCTCTCTGGCGATCGCGCGACGAGCGGCCCTTCGGGGCCGCTCGTCCCGTTAGTGGCGGATCTCTTTGCGAAGCAGGTCGGGGTCGGTGATGTTCACGTGACCCCGACCCAGGCGTAGCGCGCCGCGCCGCTCGAGATCGACGAGCACGCGGTTGACCGCGACGCGCGTCGCGCCGACGAACGATGCGATCTCCTCCTGCGTCAGCTCCACGCGGCCGTTGCCGCCGGCCAGCTCGTTCTGATCGACGAGACACTTCGCGACGCGCCCCGGCAGATCGAGGAAGACGAGGTCTTCGATGTGGCCGGTGCTCCGGCGGATGCGCCGCGCGAGCAGCGCGAGGAGCTGCCGCATCGCCTGGGTGTTGTGCTGCAGGATGTCCATGAAGTCGCGGTTCGCGAGCGTGAAGGCCGTCGTCTCCGTCATCGCGGTCACGCTCGCCGAGCGCGGGCCCTCGTCGAAGAGCGCGAGGTCCCCGAAGACGTCCCCGCCACGCATGAGCGCGATGACGACCTCCTGGCCGTCCTCTTCCTCGACGGTGATCTTCACCGTGCCCGAGGCGATGAGGTAGACGTGCTCCGCCGGATCGTCCTTGTGGAAGATGACCTCGTTACGCGCGAAGTGGCGCCACCGCATGCGCTGCGCCAGGTCGAGCCGCTCCTTCGGTGAGAGCGGCGCGAAGACGGGCGAGAACTGCAGATAATCCGCGATCGCAGCCGGGTCCAAGGTTCCCCTCCGCTGGCTTCCCCGTGGCGAGGCGTGACGCCGGGCATGATGCGCCATCCCCGCAAGCACTGAAACCGGGGTTTCGGCCGCCCCGTAACGACGATCACGCCGCCGGGGCGATCCGGGTGGACGAACGCGTCTTCCGCCGGGATGACAGTCTCTCTGGAGAACGAAAGGGAGGGACAGGCAGATGTCGAAGGAAGCTCTTCGGACGGTAGTCCAGCGTTCGATCAACGACGCGCAATTCCGTCGTCAGCTCGCGGTCGACGCGGGCGCCGCACTGGCCGGCTACGACCTCACGGCGGACGAGCTCGGCGCGCTGCGCAGCCGCGACGCCGGCAAGCTCACCGCGTTCGGGATCGACACCCGGATGAGCAAGATCTTCACCATGGACCAGGGTGCGATTGGCAACGCCTCGATCACGATCGACCAGGGCGCGCTCGGCAACGATGTCGTCATCACGGGCGAGCCGCGCGACGTCGGACCGATGTGGATCGGCGATGGTGCGGCCCACGGAGCGGTCCAGTCGCCGGATGCGGCCGACCGCAACCTCGCGTACACGAGCCTGAGCGAGAGCGTGGCGACCGGCGCGGTCCAGTCGCCGGACGCGATGGATCGCAACGCGCTGCTCTCGAGCGGCGCCGTCGAGCCGCGCGACACCGAGCCGACCTGGATCGGCGACAGCGCCGCTCCCGCGCACACCTTCAGCGGCGACGACAACCCGGGCCCCGAGGTGCATCTCACTGGCGACGAGAACGCCGACCACCTCGCCGGCGACGGCAACCTGCAGCAATAGCCCTTCTCGGGATGGGGGAATGAGCGGCCTTCGGGGGCCGCTCATTTCTTTGCCTGAGGCGGCCGGGGCTTGCGCCGGGGGAGTAGGGTCTCATTGATACGGGGTGGGCGGCGGGGGGAGACCCTTACGTAACCACGATGACGCAATCCGCGCCGCGTGGGTTGACGAAGCGGTCCCCGTCACCACGAACAATCGCAGCACGATCACGAGGGAGGAACAAAGATGTCGAAGCAAGATCTGATCAAGGTGGTCCAGCGGTCCATCAACGACGCCGCGTTCCGGCGTCAGCTGACGACGGACACCACGGGCGCGCTCCGCGGCTACTCGCTCACGCCGGACGAGATCGGCGCGCTGCGCAGCCGCGACGCCGGCAGGCTCACCGCGTTCGGGGTCGACACGCGCATGAGCAAGGTCTTCACCATCGACCAGGGCGCGATGGGCAACGCGACGATCACGGGCGACAGCGGCGCGATGCACACGGTCCAGACGCCGGACGCGTCCGAGCGGAACGCCGCGATCATCGGCGACCCGCAGCTCGCGACGACCGGGGGCGTGCAGTCTCCGGACGCGGTCGACCGCAACCTCGCGTTCACGTCGGGCGGCTCGGAGCCGCGCGACAGTGAACCGGTCTGGGTCGGCGACCTCGGCGAGACGGCCACGGGCGCGGTGCAATCGCCGGACGCGATGGATCGCAACGCGCTGCTCTCGGGCGGCGGCGTCGAGCCGCGCGACACCGACCCGACGTGGATCGGCGACACGGCCGCTCCGACCAACTACTCCGCACCGATCGATGGATCGCCGGAGTCGTTCACTCACGCCGACGACGGCGACACACCGTCAGGTTCGGAAGGCGCGATCCACCAGGAGTAGGACATCCGCGAACGCTGACCTCTGAATGAGCGGCCCTTCACGGGCCGCTCATTTCATGTCAGGCGCGTACGGCTCCCGTCAGCCGCGCACGGCCTTTCGCGGATCGTCGCCGGGATCGATCGTCCAGCCCGAACGCGCGACGGTCCCGAACACGATGTCGTCGGGACGCACCGGTACGCGATTGAGCTCGCGGCCCGTCGCCGCGCGGATCGCCGCGACGATGGCGGGGGTGCTCGAGATCGTCGGCGGCTCGCCCACGCCCTTCGCGCCGTAGGGCGCGTCGGGATGCGGATGCTCGACGATGTCGCACACCACCGGTGGCATGTCGAGCATCGTCGGCAGAAGGTAATCGGTGAACGACGCGTTGCGGAGCTTGCCGTCCTTCAGCTGCAGCTCCTCCATCACCGCGAGACCGAGGCCCTGCGCGATGCCGCCCTCCATCTGGCCGACGACCGCGACCGGGTTGATCGCTCTACCGACGTCCTGCGAGGTCGCGACCTGCACGCATTTCACGAGCCCCGTCTGGACGTCGACGTCGACCGTCGCGCGGTGCGCCGCGAACAGGAATGCGACGTGGCCGTGGTTCTGCGTCGTCTCGTCACGCGGCTCGGTCGGTCGATGGCGGTGCTTGGTCGTCCGCTCGATGGGCTCGTCGAGGAGGTCAGCGATCTCGATGTCGTCGAGCGATCGGCGGCGCGCGCGGGCGCGCGCCTCGAGCTCCGCGCGCACCTCGCGGCACGCCGCGAGCACCGCGCCCCCGGTCATCCAGGTCTGCCGCGACGCTGATGAGGAACCCGCGGAGTCGATGCTCGTGCTCGGCGTCTGGACGACGACGCGCTGGACCTGCAGCGCGCTGCGCGCGATCTGCTCGCAGACGAGGACGATCCCCTGCCCCACCTCGGCCCCCGCGGTGAGGATGTAGGCGACGGGCTCGCCGCGCTCGCGGACCAGCCGCACGCGCGCGGTCGAGTAGTCGTCGAAGCCGTGCGAGTAGCAGACGTTCTTGAAGCCGGCAGCGAGCGCGGTCCCGCGCCGCACGCCCTCGCCGCGCGTGACGTTCCCGACGCCGCCGGGCATCGCGACCGGATCGGCCGCGTCCGGCGCGGCCGGCATCGGCAGCGACGCGCAGCGGCGGATGAGGTTCGCGACGGGCTCGCTGCCCACGACCGGCTGGCTCGTGATGATCGCGTCGCCGTCGCGCAGCGCGTTCTTCGCGCGCAGCTCGATCGGATCCATCGCGAGCGCCGTCGCGAGCCTGTCCATCTGCGCCTCGTAGGCGAAGCACGACTGCACCGCGCCGAAGCCGCGCATCGCACCGGTCGGCGGGTTGTCGGTGTACGCCCCGACGGCGTGGACGACCGCATTCGGGACGCGGTACGGCCCCGCGCCGAAGCAGGCCGCGTTCGCGACGACCGCGGGACTGGACGAGGCGTAGGCCCCACCGTCGAGCACGATCGTCGCGCGCACGTACACGAGCGTCCCGTCGCGACGGGCGCCGTGCTCGTACCAGAGCCGCGCGGGATGGCGGTGCACGTGCCCGTAGAAGGACTCCTCGCGCCCGTAGACCATCCGCACCGGCTTCCTCGTCGCCAGGGCGAGCAGGCAGAGGTGGATCTGCAGCGTCACGTCCTCGCGCGCACCGAACGCACCGCCGACGCCGGCGAGGACGAGCCGTACCTTCTCGCGCGGCAGTCCGAGACACGGCGCGATCTGCCCGAGGTCCTCGTGCAGCCATTGCGTCGCGATGTGCAGGGTGACGCCGCCATCCGTGTCGGGTATCGCGAGGCCGGCCTCGGGACCGAGCGGTGCCTGGTCCTGCATGCCGATCTCGTACTCGCCCGAGACGACGACGTCGGCCCGCGCTCTCGGATCGCCGTGCACGACGCGCACGTCCTCGATGACGTTGCCGAACGAGTGGAGTTGCGGCGCGCCGGGCTGGAGCGCCGCGACGGGATCGGTGACCGCCGGGAGCGGCTCGTAGTCGACCGTCACCGCCTTCGCCGCAAGACGCGCCTGCTCGGCATCCTCGGCGGCGACGAGCGCGACCGGCTCCCCGACGTAGCGCACCTCGCCGCGCGCCAGCACCGGCTGATCGCGACGCATGAGCCCGAAGAGCTCGTCGGTCGGAAGGTCCGCGCTGCTGAGCACCGTCACCACCCCGGGCATCGCGCGCGCCGCGGACGTGTCGATGCGCACGACACGCGCACGCGCGTGAGGGCTGCGCACGGTCGCGCCGTGCAGCATCCCGTCGCGCGCGAGATCGCTCGCGTACTCGAACGATCCCTGCGTCTTCGGCGGCGCGTCGCTGCGGGGGGCGGATTCACCGACGACGCCGCGGAGCGCCGTTCGGGCGCGCGGCTTCGGCGGCGCGAGCGTCATACGCGCTGCCCCGCGGCGCGATGCACGGCCTCGAGGATCTTCCCGTAACCGGTGCAGCGACAGATGTTGCCGGCCAGCGCCTCCTTGATCTCGGCGTCGCTCGGCTCGGGGTTCGCGCGCAGGAGCGCGACGGTGGAGATGACGAAGCCCGGTGTGCAGAAGCCACACTGCACCGCGCCGGCGTCCACGAAGGCGCGCTGCACGGGATGCAGGCGCTCGCCGTCGCCGAGCGACTCGACGGTGCGCACGTCGCGCCCGGCCGCCGCACCCGCGAGCACGAGGCAGGCGCATACGAGCTCGCCGTCCATCAGCACCGAGCACGAGCCGCACTCACCTTGCTCGCACGCGTTCTTGCTGCCGGCGAGCTGCAGCGCCTCGCGCAGCACGGTGAGGAGGCTCTCGTGCTCCTGCGCCTCGAGCTCGCGCGCGATGCCGTTGACGCGCAGGGAGATCCTCACGCGATGGCGCTCACCCGCGCGAACGCGCGCGCCGCGATGACCCCGAGGACGTGGCGCCGGTACGCCGCGGTGCCGCGCACGTCGTCGATCGGGCGCGCGGCCGCCGCGACGAGCCGGCCGATCTCGGCACGGGCGGCGTCGCTTGGCGAGAGCGGCCGGTCCCACCCACGTTCTTCGAGCACGCCATGCGCGAAGCGCTCGGCCTCGGTCGCACGGATGATCGTGGGGCCGCATGAGCCGAGCGCGATGCCGACACGACGTCGCGCGCGGTCGACGACGAACGCGAGCGACGCGACCGCGATGACCATCGCGTTGCGCGTCCCGACCTTCACGAACGTCTGCGCCGGACCGGCGTCGTCCCATTCGACGGCGACGACGAGCTCGTCGTGACGCCGCTCGTTGCGCTTCGGCCCGGTCATGAAGCGCGCGAACGGCACGCGTCGCTCCTGCGAGGCGGAACGCAACACGATCGTCGCGTCGAGCGCGGCGAGCACCGGCAGCGTGTCGCCGGCGGGCGACGACGTCGCGATGTTGCCGCCGATCGTGCCGGCGTTGCGGATCTGCGGCGAGCCCACCGTGCGCGACGCCTCGGCGAGCGCGGCCGACCCCGCGCCGTCGTTCAGCAGGCGCGTGTACGTGACGCCCGCGCCGACGGAGACCCGGCCGTCGAACGACATCTCCTGAAGCTCGGGCACGCGGTCGATCGCCACGACGTCGCGCAGCCGCCTGCGTCCGAAGTTCACCTCGACCATGAGGTCAGTGCCGCCGGCGATCGGCTCAGCGGGGTGGTGCGCGGCGAGCGCCGCGAGCGCGTCGTCGAGCCGACGCGCGACCTGCACCGGCATGACAGGACTCTAGGCGAGCGACGCGCGCTCGCGGAGGGCGGTGGCCGCCTCGGTGGCCTTCGCGCGCGCCTCGCTGGGGTCGATCGTCCGCACGACGCCGTCGCGCACGATGCCGACGCCGTCGACGAAGACGTCGCGCACCGCGCGGCCACCGCCGCCGAAGACGATGCGCGTCGCTGGATCGCCGAGCGGCCCGGCCAGGCGCGCACTGTCGAGGACGACGACATCGGCGCGCTTGCCGGGCTCGAGCGTGCCGATCTCCTCATCGAGACGGAGCGCCCTCGCGCCGTGGCGCGTGGCCATGGCGAGCGCCTCGCCGGCTGGGAGCGCGGTCGGACCGTGCAGGCTGCGCGCGACGAGCGACGCGAGGCGCGCCTCCTCGAAGCCGTCGAGCCGGTTGTTGCACGCCGCGCCGTCCGCGCCGAGCCCGACGGTCACGCGAGCGCCGCGCAAGCGCACGACGTCGGCGATGCCGGCGCCGAGCTTGAGGTTCGAGGTCGGGCAGTGGGCGATCGACGTGCGCGTCTCGCGCAGCATCGCGAGCTCCGCGTCGTCGACGTGCACGCCGTGCGCCGCGATCGTCCGCTCAGACGCGACTCCCGTCTCGGCGAGGTACGCCACCGGCGCGCGGCCAGTCGCGGCCTCGATCGCGGCGCGCTCGGACGGATCCTCGTTGGTGTGCGTATGGATGACCATGTCGTTCATCTTCGCGAGCGTCGCGACGGCTTCGAGCATCTCGCGCGTGCACGACAGCGCGAAGCGCGGCGAGTATGCGTACTGGATGCGGCCGTTGCCCGACTTGTGCCAGCGCTTGTGCAGCGCGGCGCTCGCGTCGAGCGACGCGCGCGTCGTCTCGAGCAGCTCGGGCGGCGCGCCCTGGCCGGTGTCCATCATCGCCTGGCCGAAGAACGCGCGGACGCCCGACCGCACGAGCTCCTCGCCCACGACGTCCCCGTGCTTCGTCGTGCCCATGTCGACGATCGTCGTCGTCCCGGTCTGCAGCACCTCGACGAGACCGAGGCGCACGCTCGCGCGTACGGAGTCGGCGTCGTGCGCGGCCTCGAGCGGCCAGATGCGCCGGCGGAGCCAGTCGAGGAGCGTGAGGTCCTCGGCGAGCCCGCGGAAGATCGTCTGCACGAGGTGCAGGTGCGTCTGCACCAGCCCGGGCATCACGTAATGACCCGGGCGGTCGAGGACGTCGGCGCCCTGTGGGATCTGAGCGTTCGGTCCGACATGGGTGATGCGGGATCCGGACATGACGAGATCGCCCGGGAAGGCGCGCGCGCCGTCGACCATCGACAGCAACGTCGCGCCGCGGATGACCGTGCTGATCGGCCCGGCCGCGACGTTCCAGCTCATGCGGTGTACGCGAGCTCGCGCAGAGCGGTCGCGAGGACGCGGGTCCCGAGCACGACGTCCTCGGCCGCGGTCGCCTCGTCGGGTCGATGCGAGCGGCCGCCGATGCTCGGCACGAAGAGCATCGCCGCGAACGCGACCGCGCTGAGGATCTGCGCGTCGTGACCCGCGCCGCTCACCATGTCGCGTGGCTCGACGCCGGCGGCGCGCGCGGCGCGTCGCAGGATGTCGGTCGTACGTTCGTTGAGCGCGACCGGAGGGCGGTCGCGCAGCGTGCGTACCTCGACCGACAGGTCCCGCTCGCGACCGATGACCTTGCAGCGCTTCTCGATCTCGGCGACGAGCTCGCGCCGGCTCGCGTCGTCGCTGTGGCGGGCGTCGACCGTGAAGCGCGCGAGGCCCGGGACGACGTTGATCTGGCCCGGTTCGACCGCGATCGTACCCACCGTCGCGACCGCGGGCGGGCCGATCTCGCGCGCCGCCTCCGCGATCGCGATGGTCATCGCGGACGCGCCGAGGAGCGCGTCGCGGCGGCGATCCATCGCCGCGGCACCGGCGTGGTCGGCCTCGCCGCGTACCGTGACCTCGAGGTGTGCGGTGCCGGCGATCGTCCGCACGACGCCGAGCCGCCCACCCGACTCGTCGAGGACCGGCCCCTGCTCGATGTGCAGCTCGACGAAGTTGTCGATGTCGCGACGCACGGCCTGCGAGGTCTTCGTCGGGTCCAGCCCCACGCCGCGCATCGCGTCGGCGAGCGTGACGCCGTCGGCGTCACGGACGCGCTGCGCCTCGTCCGGCTCCAGGCGATCGGCGATGGCGCGCGCTCCCCAGAAGTTCGTGTTGAAGCGGCTCCCCTCCTCCTCGCAGATCGCGACGCACTCGAGGATGCGTGTCGGCCGGCCGAACCGCGCGACGAGGCTCGCGACCGCCTCGAGCCCCGCGACGACGCCGAGCGCGCCGTCGAGCGCGCCGCCGCCGCGCACCGTGTCGATGTGCGAGCCGGTCACGATCGCGCGCCCGCCGCGCGATCCCTCGACGCGTCCCCACACGTTGCCGACGGCGTCGCGCCGCACGAGGAGGCCCGCCTCCTTGCACCAGTCGGCGTACAGCCCCGTCGCGGCGACGTGAGCCGGCGTGTACAGCGCGCGATAGAGCCCCCCGCCCGGGAGCGCGCCGCGCTGCGCGAGGTCGTCGAGGCGGCGCAGCAATCGGCGCTCATCGATCGCGACGAGGTCAGTGGCGAGCACGCTTCACCTCGCGTTCGACGAGCCTTCGGACGAACCAGCCCTCACCTTGTTCCACCGTCAGCTCGGCGTCGGCGAACACGGTCCGGCCGCGCACGATCGTGCGCACGACCGCGCCGCGGAACCGTCGCCCGAGGTACGGCGAGAGCCCGCTGCGCGTCTCGAGCGCATCTCGCTCGAGGGTCCACTCCCGTCCGAGATCGACGACCGCGAAGTCCGCGTCCGTGCCCACGCGGATCTCGCCCTTGCGCGGCCAGATCCCAAGGCGCTTCGCGGGTCGCGTCGCGAGCAGCTGCGCGAGCAGCTCGAGCGGCATGCCGCGCCGGTCCACCCCTTCGCTCAGCATGAGCGCAAGTGTGGACTGCACGCCGGAGATCCCGCCCCACGCCCTGAACACGTCGTCCCCCTGCTTCAACTCCGCCGCGCACGGCGAGTGATCCGATGCGATGTAGTCGACGCGCCCCGCAAGGACCTCGGCCCATAGCTCCTCGCGCACACCGTCGCGGATCGGCGGCGCGCACTTGAGCAGCGATCCCGCACCGAAGTCGCGCGCATCGAACGCGAGATAGTGCGGACACGTCTCGGCACTGATGTCGAGGCCCGCGCGGCGCGCCTTCGCCACCGCCGCGACGCCGTCGGCGCAGGAGACGTGCACGACGTGCACGCGCGCACCGGTCGCCCTCGCCGCCGCGGCGAGGCGCTCGATCGCGACGACCTCCGCCGCGACCGGCCGCGAGTCGAGCCACGCGTGCAGGTCGCGGCCGCGCGCGCCTGCGGTCGCGCGCGCGACCGTGGCTTGGTCCTCGCAGTGCGCGGCGACGAGCAGACCCGCGTCGGCCGCGGCGCGCAGAGCGGGCACCAGCGCGTCGTCGCCGAGATGAGGGAATTCCTCGACGCCGCTCGGGCAGAGGAAGCACTTCACGCCGACGACGCCGCAGTCGGCGAGGGCGCGCAGCGAGCCGACGTCGGTGCCCACGAGGCCGCCCCACAGCGCGTAGTCGACGATCGCCCCGACGCCGGCCGCGCGATCTTTCGCGTCGAACGCGGCCTCGTCCACCGTCGGCGGGATCGAGTTGAGCGGCATGTCGGCGATCGTCGTGACGCCGCCGCGCGCCGCGCCGCGCGTCGCGGCGACCCAGCCCTCCCACTCCGTCCGACCCGGCTCGTTCACGTGCACGTGCGCGTCGACGACGCCGGGCAAGACGACGAGACCGCGCGCGTCGATCGTCTGGGCGGCGTCCCCCTCGCCGGGCGCGACGATGCGGATGATCGAGCCGGCGAGGACGAGCACGTCGACCTCGCGCACGCCTTCGTGCAGGACGACACGCCCGCCGCGGATCGCGAGATCAGCCACGTCGCACGGCGATCACGGCGCGGCAGGTCGCCGCGCTCACGCGATCTCGTCGATCGCGAAGTCGAGCGCGCCCTCCCACAGCGTGAGCCGACCGACCTCGGCGAGGTTCTCGTTGCCCTCGACGACTGTCGCGAAGTGATTGCCCGCGAGCTGACCGACCTTGCTCGCGAAGAGCGTCGCGCCATAGGGGAAGAGGATCTCCATCTCGCTGACGCCGCCGGGATACACGAGCACCTGTCCTGGTGCGGGGTGACTCGTGTGGTTTTCGAAGTCCACGCCAAGTCTCCGATCGCCCATGGGGACCCACGTCGCCTCGCCGCTCCAGCGCACGTGCACGAGCTTGCTGCGGAATGGGAGGAGCTTGCGGATCGCCGCGCATGTCTTCGGTGCCTTGTCTTCCTCGAGCCTCGCCTTGAATGTGAACGCGCCCGCGGTGATGCGAAGCATGCGCATTGCGGACGTACGATACGTCGCCGATGGCGAAGGGCTCCCTCTCCACGCACGTCCTCGATACGACGACCGGCAAGCCCGCATCGGGTCTGCGCGTGCGGCTCGAGACGCAGCGCGACGCGAAGGTGATCGCGACGGACAGGACCGACGGCGATGGCCGCGTGCGAGAGCTCGCGCGCGATCTCGATCCCGGCGTCTACCGTCTCGTGTTCGAGACGCGCGAGTACGCGCCCGACGTGTTCTTCGTGCAGGTCACGCTCGACGTGGATCTGCGGGAGGGTCACACGCACGTGCCACTGCTGCTGTCGCGTTACGGCATCACGTCGTACCGAGGCACGTGATGCCGGCGTCGGCGCACGACCTGAGCATGGTCTTCGAGCGCAGCCCGGGCCTGATCGAGCGGCTCGCACCACGCGTCGCGCCGTCGGACTCGCCCGAGGACGTCGTCGAGAAGGCGCGCGTCGTCATCGCCGGCCTTCCCGAGGACGAGCGGATCGCGATCCTCGATGCCCACCCGCGCATCGGCGCGCCCGTGAGCACGCTCTCCGAGCCGTCGCGCCGCGAGCAGGGCGCCGAGGCCGAGGCGCACGTCCTGCGCGAACTCATGAACCTCCAGGCGCAGTACGAGCGCGCGTTCGGGTTCCGGTTCGTCGTGTTCGTCGCCGGCCGCGCGAAGGAGCAGCTGCTGCCGGTCCTCCGCGAACGCATGACCCGTTCGCGCGAGGCGGAGCTGGGGACGGGCATCGACGAGTTCCTCGCGATCTCGCTCGATCGCCTGCGGCGTGCCGCGGACGACGACGCGATCCGGAAGGCGATGGACGTCGACTCGTGACCATGGAGATCCGCTACGGGAAGACGCGGGTCGTGTTCTTCCGGCTCGCGAGGCGCACGGACCCGCCGTTCGCGGCGTCGGTGGACATCGACGTCTTCGGCGAGCGCTTCAAAGCGTCGTACACCGAGGGAGACAACAGCGAGGTCGTCGCGACGGACACGATGAAGAACTTCGTATACGCGACCGCCGCCGAGTTCGCCGGTCGCACGCTCGAGGCCTACGTGGCGTTCCTGGGCCGCAGGCTCCTCGCGACCTATCCGCAGATGGAGCGCATCCGCGTCACCGCGACGGAAGTGCCGCTCGACGCCGGGCACGCGGAGGCCGGCTCGAGCGATGTCGTGTTCCGGATGACGCGCGCTGACACCGCGATCGCGCACGCCGACTTCACTCGCGACGGCGGCGAAGTCGCCATGGCCCACACGCGAAGCGGCATCGAGGGGATGCGCCTGCTGAAGGTGACCGGCTCGTCATTCGCCGCGTTCGCGCGCGACCGGTACACGACGCTGCCGGAGCTCTCCGACCGCCCGCTCACCATCGTCCTGGACGCGCACTGGCAGTACGCCGACGGGCGTGCGTTCTCGGGCGAGGGCAAAGGACACGTCACCGTCGACGAGATGCGCCGCTCGCTCGAGCACACCTTCCACGACTTCGACAGCCGATCGATCCAGGAGCTCGTCCACGAGATGGGTCAACGCGCGCTCAAGGCGTTCCCGGCCATCTCCGCGATGGAGTTCAGCGCGCAGAACCACACGCCCGACAGGGTGGCCGACGGGAAGGACGAGGTACGCGTGTTCGCCGAGCCGCGTCAGACGTTCGGGAAGATCGGCCTCGTCCTGAGGCGCTGATGGCCGGCGACGTTCTCGCGCGGCCGACCGTCCTCGCGCCGCCCAGCGGCGCGCACGTCGTGCGGGACATCGTCTATCGGACCGACGCGCGTGGCGACCTCGGGCTCGACGCGTACCGTCCGGCGTCGGGCGCCGGGCCGTGGCCCGCGGTGCTGCTCGTCAACGGCGACGGCGAGGAGCCCGTGATCACGCATGCGAAGGACTGGGGCGTGTATCGCTCGTACGGCCAGCACCTCGCGGTACGCGGCCTGGTCGGCATCCCGTTCAACCACCGCTCGACTCGGACTGTCGGCCGGGCCGAGGTCTCCGCGGAGGCGACCGCGGCGCTGGCCTTCGTGCGCGAGCACGCGACGGAGCTCGGTGTCGATCGCGAGCGCATCGGCGTGTGGGCGTTCTCCGCAGCAGGTGCGTTCGCGCTCGCGCCGCTCCTGCGCGAGCGACCTTCGTACGTTCGCGCGATCGTGGGCTTCTACACCATCTGGGACCTCGCGCCGTTCCGCGGCTCGACCCCGTTCGACCCGACGGATGAGACGGTCGCCGAGTGGTCCGCGACAGCGGCGCTCGGCACGTCAGCGGCGGGCCTGCCCTCGATCCTTGTCGTCATAGCCGATCGAGACAACCACGCGCTCGTCGCCGGCGCCGAAACGTTCGCGTCGCGTGCGCGCGAACTCAGTGTGGCGGTGCGCGTCGAGCGTCACCCGAACGGCCAGCACGGCTTCGACGTTCGCGACGACGACGGCCGCTCGCGCGAACTCATCCTGGATGCGCTCGAATTCTTCGCGCGCGCCCTGCGTCTCTAGGAGATCCCCGAGAGTCCGACGAGCGCACGGGCGTGCTCGATCTCGCCGAGATGCCGCGCGGCGTGTTGGAAGACGTACGCCTCGATGACCTCGCGCACGCGGATCGGGCCGGACGGCACGAGCATCCCGAGGAAGGACGTCTGCAGGTCGGTCGGCCGTCCGTCGGGGAAGGCGTCACGGTCGAAGACCGGAAGCGGCGCGTTCGCGAGCGCGCTCTCAGTCTGCGCGAACACCGCGCTCTGGTACTCGTGCCACGCGCCGATGTCGCGGAAGCGGATCTTCTCGGCGTCCTCCATCGGCGCGCCGCGCCGCGGGACGGTCGGGACGCCGATCCGTTTTCCCCAGTCGCCGCTCTCCCATAGGGCCGGCGTGTTCGTGACGAAGCGGCTCATCGTGCGGTCCTGCCCGCCGACCACGTGGATGAGGCTGAACGCGAGCGGAAGCACGCCCTTGCGCTCGACGTGGTTCACCTGTTCGAGCGTGAGATCAGACGCGGCGATCTCGAGCATGTCGTTGATCGCCGTGATCCGCGCGGCGATCGCCGTGCGCCATGGCTCGCTCGCCGGCGGAAGGGGACTCGGCATGGAACGCGATTATTCCTCTATCTGGGCGACGCCTGCTGCGACGAGCATGGCGAGCCCTTCGACGATCTCGCCGCGCGGCCGCTTCGACTCACGAACCAGCGTGTCGACGTCGTGTTTGCCGTCGAGCCTCTCGATGAGCGCCGCGACGTTCTCCGACACGACGGCGCGATGCTCGCCCGAGTCACGCACGAGCGCGCCGCCGAGCTGCGGATCGCGCACCGCGTACGCGCCCCGCGCGGCGCGCACCTTCGCGCGGTCGCCGAGCCGCGCGGCGATGCTCCGCACGCGCTCCTGGTGGGCGATGATCTCGTTCGCGACGTCGGCCATCCGCAGCTCGTAGATCCACGTCTCGCCGACGGCGGCGTAGCGCTCGTCTTTCTCACGCTGCACGAACTCGCCGGCCGGCGTGCGCTGCCCGTCGCCGAGGCGCTCGACCGCCCCGCGCCGGACGAGGTAGAGGTCGTCGTCGCGACCCTCGACGACCTGGTCCGGTTCGAACTCGCGGGGCCGCAGGCGACCCGCGAGCGCGCTCACGATCTCCGCCGGCAGGTCGCGCAGCGGGCTCTTTCGCTTCATGAAGGCGTCGGCGACGACGAGGTCGGTGCGCTCGCGCATCGCCGTGCCGAAGAGCGGCTGCCCGTCGACGAGCTTGCGCAGCTCGCTGCCCGGGATGCGCAGCACCGTGCAGGGCGTGTCGGCGATGACCGTCGCGGTGCGCTTCGTCGCGCGCACCGGCGCGACCTCGCCCACCAGCGCCGGCGCGCTCAGCAGCGCGAGCGTGCGCTCTTCGCCGCGCGCAAGCACGCGGACCGCGCCCTCGAGGAGGACGAACGCGTCGTCGCCGGTCGAGTGCTCCTCGATGAGCACGTCGCCCTGCGCGAGGGTCAGTCGCGTCGCGAGACCGCGCAGGCGTTCGCGCGCGCTGCGCTCGAGCAGGAAGAACGGACCGAAGTTCAGCTCCTCAGGCACGCGGCAGCGCCGCCCCGATGACGTCTCGGATCGACGACAGCCCTTGCTGCCGCACGTATGCGGCGAGGCCTTCGATGATGCGGATCGGCGCCTCCGGATCCGCGAACGTCGCCGTGCCGACCTGCACCGCCGAGGCGCCGGCCATGAGGAATTCCAGCGCGTCGTCCGCGCTCGTCACGCCACCCGCGCCGATGATCGGGATCGACACGGCCTGTGCGACCTGATAGGTGATGTGCACGGCGATCGGTCGTATCGCCGGTCCGGAGAGGCCGCCGCTGCCGGTGCCGAGCATCGGCCGGCGCTTCGCGGTGTCGATGCGCATGCCGAGCACGGTGTTGATCGCGGTGAGGCCGTCGGCGCCAGCCTCCTCGACCGCCCGGGCGACCGCGACCACGTCGGTGGCGCTCGGCGTGAGCTTCACGATGACCGGTAGGTCCGTCGTCTCGCGGACCGCGCGCGTCACCTCCGCCGCGAGCGCGGGATCCTGACCGAAGAGCAGGCCGCCCTCCACGTTCGGGCACGAGATGTTGAGCTCGAACGCCACGACGCCCGGCGTCTGCGCGAGCGCCTCGACGACGAAGACATAGTCGTCGACGCTGTATCCCGCGACGTTCACGATCACCGGGACGCGCAGCTTCGCCCACTTCGGTCCGTAGACGCGCGCGACCTCTGCCGCGCCGGGGTTCTCGAGGCCGATCGAGTTGAGGATGCCCGCGGGCGTCTCGGCGATCCGGTACTGCGGGTTGCCCGGCCGCCGGTTGCGCGTCGTTCCCTTGTTCACGATCGCGCCGAGCCGCGACACGTCGATGAGCTCCGCGTACTCGAGGCCCTGGCCGAACGTCCCCGATGCGGTGAGCACCGGGTTCCGGAGGCGCAGTCCCCGGGCGGCGTCGACCTCGAGGTCGACGCCGCGCTCCGGCCGCGCCTCTTCTTTGGTCGTGACGATCTGTGCCGCCGCGAGGCGCTCGGCGTCGACGTCGATCGACGGCGACTGGGCCGCGTCCTCGGGCTCGCCGGTCGCGGCCTCGACGATGGATGCGCCGTCGAGCGCGGCGAGCTCGACCGCGTCCCGCTCCTCCTCGCCTTCCGCGGCGCGCTCGAGCCGCTCCTCGGGCGAGCTGCGCTCCGTGAAGCGCTCCTCGGTCTTCCGCGGACGCCGCCAGGGCATCAGTGGCGCGGCCCGCAGCACGTGTGTCGATCCGCGGCCCGGGGCGCCGAGACCAAGGAGCCGAGGAGCACGCGAGGGAGCCTATCTGGAGATAGGTGACCGAGCGCGCGCACGAAGGCGACACAGGTATAGGCGGTGCCGGGCCGATGGAGCGGCGTACGGGCTGCGGGACGCGTCACTTGACCCCGACCGTCGCCGGCTCGCCCGCGTCGAACGCGACCTCGCCGAGCGGGAACACCGGACCCTCGCGGCACACGCGCGCGTTGCCGTCCGCGGTGACGATGACGCACGCCCGGCACACGCCCATCGCGCAGCCCATGTGCTGCTCCACGGCGATCTGCGCGTCGACGAGGGCCTGGCGACCGGGGACGACCGGCCCGCGCAGCGCGTCGTCGCGCATGCGCCCGATGGCCGCGAGCATCGGCCACGGCCCGCAGGCGAGGAGCTGGTCTGCCCAACTGAGCAGCTCCGGCATGACGTCGGTGACACGGCCCTTGATCCCGAACGAGCCGTCGTCGGTCGTCGCGACGTACTCGACCGACGCGGGCAGACGATCGGACGGCCAGAGGTGCGCGACGCTGCGACCGCCCATGACGAGCGTGACGTTGCGACGCGCGGACTCCTGCTCGGCGATGACGCGCATCGGCGCGATGCCGGTGCCGCCGGCAACGAGGAGGAGGTTCCGCGTGTCGCGCCGCACGACGAACGCGGTGCCCAGCGGGCCGAGCAGGTCGAGCGTCTCGCCGACGTGGCGCGTCGCGATCCACTCGCCCCCCGGGCCCAGCGGCTTCACGATGAGCTCGACCTCACCACCGCGGCGGTCGATGCGACAGAACGAGTACGGACGGCGGAGCAGCGGATCCCATCCTTTGCCCGGGCGCACGTGCACGAACTGTCCCGCGCTCGCGCGCTCGGCGATGCCCGGCGCGTATACGGAGAGCAGGGCACCGAGCTCGCCGATCTGCGTGTTCGCGACGACGCGGCCGTCCTCGACGATCACAGCGGTTCCGGCACGACCTCGCCGACCGCCCGACGTACAGCGCGGACGACCGACTCGAGCGTCGACGTTGCCACCCGAGGACCCCAGGGCCCCCGAACGACGAAGCCGATCTGTAGCGTCGTGAGCTCCTCGCAGAAGAGCACGCTTTCCCTCCGTATCCCGCCCTCTCCCGATGCGATTCGCACGTGCGTGGGACTCTCGGCGCCGATCGAGAAGATCGGCACGACGATCACGTCGTCGGCGACCTCGTTGCGGTAGTCAGAGGAGATAACGAGCGCGGGTCGGGGCTGATGGGGATCGTCTGGCTTCCCGGGCAATCGCACGGACCAGATCTCGCCGCGCATCGGCGCCATCAGCGGCGCTTTGTGAACGTGCGCGTGGCGGCGGCGTCCCGGATCTGCCTCCATGCGACGCGTTCGGGATCGTCATAGTGCTTCGCGTCCTCACGGATCTGCCGCTGCATCGCCATCCCCTGCTCGCGTTCCTGCCATAGCCGTAGCGCCTCGTCGATCACGGTGCTCCGATCGAGACCAGCATGTTGTGCAACGTGCGCATCGACCGCGGCAACGAGCTCGGGGTCGAGGGTCGCACCGACCTTGACGCGCCGCCGCGTTGTTCCCCCCTTGTCGCGCGCTTTAGCTGACGGCATATCGGACAATATATCGGACAGGAAGCTTAGATCGCAACGCCTACGGCGAACGTGTATCCGTCGGGATCCTCGAGCACGACGTCGCGCCAGCCGTGCGGCCACTCCTTCGTCGGGTACAGCACGGTGTGCCCACGCTCGCGGGCGCGGCGTTCGGCGGCCTCGGGATCGATGCCGAGGATGCGGATCTCCGCGCCGAGTCCGCGCTTACCGGACTCGGCGAGGCGCGGCGCCCAGGGCTGCGCGGCGTAGGTGTGATCGGCGTGGAGCATGAGGCGCACGCCCTCGCGCTCGAGCGCGGCGAAGTCCGGATCGTGATGGAGATCGCGGAAGCCGAGGACGTCCGTGTAGAAGGGAAGGCTGCGGGCAACGTCGCGCACGAGCAGGTTGAGCGAGAGGCCCGCCAGCGTCCGGCCGTACTCGGCCGAGCTCACGCTCCACTTCTGCGATTCGGTGCGCTTCGTCGTCATTTCTGCGCCTCCGCCGCCCACCAGAGTGGCACGGTCAGCGCGAGCAGGCCCGCCCCCGCGAGGAGCGCGGTCGATGCGCCGAGTGTCGCGAGCACGCCGCCGGCGAGCGCGCCCGCCGCGGCGCCGGCGTCCTGCCAGGTGTGCAGCGCCGCGAGTACGCGCGGCCGGTCGGCCACGGCAGAACGGCGCGCGACCGCGAGCTCGACGGCGATGGTCGCGGAGAGGCCGCTGGTGAACGCGAGGCCGCCGAGCGCGACGAACGCCGCGGGCGGGATGTCCATCACGAGCGCGACGATCGCCAGGGTCGCGCCGACCGTCGACAGGCCGAACGCGAGCGAGGCTGAGCGATCGCTCCAGCGTCCGGCGATCGGCGTCCACGCGACGTTCGCGATCCGCTGCGTGAGCGCGAACGCCGCGGCGATGAAGGTCGCGGGCACGAGCGCACCGGCGATCGGCGCGCCGTCGTGGAACAGCTCATCGATACGAAAGCCGCCGGCCGCGACGACGATGCCGGCGAAGAGCGACAGCTGGATCGTCGCGGCGACGAACAGCATGAGGAAGCGCGGCTGCCACACCGATGCCGGCACGTGGCCCTCGACGATCCGCACCTCGCGCCGCCAGTCCGACGCGACGAGGGCGGGGCCGAGGCCGAGCGCCACCGAGAGACCTGCGGCGACGACGCACGCGGTGGACCAGCCCCACCCCTCGACCGCGAACGGCGCGTAGACCGCGCCGGCGAAATAGCCGATGCCCCAGATCGCTCTGGTGTTGCCGATGCGCCGTCCGGCGTGGACGGATGCGTCATCGAGCGCCGCGAGGAATGAACCGAGACGCAGCAGCGACCAGCACAGCCCCCACAGCGCGCGGCCGCCGAGGAAGAGGACGATCGCCGCGGGCAGCGCGTACGTCGTCGTCGACACACCGGTGAGCAGGATCGCGGCGACGATGAGGGCGCCCGCGGGGAACCGCTCGTAGAGGCGCGCCGCGAGCGGGTTCGTGCCGAGTCGCACCCAGCGGTTGATCGAGAGGATGACGCCGACGGTCGGACGCGACAGGCCGAGCGAGCTCGCCTGCACCGGAAGCACCGTGTAGAGGAACGTGTCGCCGAGGAGTGACGCCGCGACGACGAGCGCGCTCGCGAGCGCGGGAGCGCCGCGTTCGCGGGCTCGCGGCGCGGCCGTGTCGATCAGCCTGCGGTCGCCGTTTCCGGAGCTCGATACGCGGCGAGCGGCGCGACGTCGTACGTCACCGCAGATGCGCGCAGCGCCTGCACGACCGCAAGGGCCGTGTCGAGCGAGGTGAGGCACGGCACGCGCGCCTCGACCGCGGCGCGCCGGATGAGGAACCCGTCGCGGTCGACGGTCCTGCCGAGCGTCGGCGTGTTCACCACAGCCGCGCAGCGACCCGAGCGGATGACCTTCAGGATCTCGTCGGCGCCCTCGGAGAGCTTCCCCACTTCGCGCACGTCGATGCCGAGCGAGCGGATGAGCGCCGCGGTGCCCCGCGTCGCGACGAGGTCATACCCGAGCCAGTGGAAGCCCTCGATGATCGGCACGACCTCGTCCTTGTCCTTGTCCGCGACGGTGACGAGCACCTCGCCGCTCGGCATCGGCGCGAGGCCCGCGGCGATAAGGCTCTTCCAGAGCGCCGGCGGGAACGCGCGATCGATGCCCATGACCTCGCCGGTGCTCTTCATCTCCGGGCCGAGGTACGTGTCGACGTCGAGGAGCTTCGCCATCGAGAAGACCGGCGCTTTGAGCGCGACGAGCGGCTGGTCCGGCCAGATCCCGTCCTCGCGCGCGTAGCCTTCCGACGCGAGCGTCGAGCCGAGCGAGATCGCGACCGCGAGGCGCACCAGTGGCACGCCGGTCACCTTCGTGAGGAACGGCACCGTGCGCGATGAACGCGGGTTCACCTCGAGGACCCACACGCGGCCCTCCTCGACGATGAACTGGATGTTGAGGAGTCCTTTCACCGGCAGCGCCTTCGCGATCTGCGCGGTGAGCTCGACGATGCGGCGGCGCTCGGCAGGCAGGAGGTTCTGCGCGGGATAGACCGCGTACGAGTCGCCGGAGTGGACCCCCGCGCGCTCGATGTGCTCCATGATCCCGGCGACGAGCGTGTCGATGCCGTCGGACACGGCGTCGACCTCGACCTCCCTACCGCGCAGGTACTTGTCGACGAGCACGCGACCGGTGCCCGCTTCGAGCGCGGCATGGAAGTACCGCTCGAGGTCCTCGGGCCCGTAGACGATCTCCATGCCGCGGCCGCCAAGCACGTACGACGGGCGGACGAGCACGGGATAGCCGACGTCGCTCGCGATCGCGAGCGCCTCGGAGAGCGACGCCGCGGTGCCGCCGGGCGGTTGCGGGACGCCGAGCGCGTCGGCGAGGTCATGGAAGCGGCGGCGATCCTCCGCGAGCGCGATCGCGTCGGCCGACGTCCCGATGATGCGCCCGCCGATCGCCGCGATGCGCTCCGCGACGTTGAGCGCCGTCTGACCGCCGAACTGCGTGAGGACCTGCCCGGCCGCCGACCCATCGCCGCGGGACGACGCGCCCTCGTTCTCGAGCACGCTCGCGATCGACTCCTCGTCGAGCGGATCGAAGTACAGGCGCGCCGACGCGTCGAAGTCCGTGGACACCGTCTCGGGATTGCTGTTCACCATGATCGGCGCGACGCCCTTCTCGCGCAGGCTCGACGCCGCCTGCACGCAGCAGCAGTCGAACTCGATGCCCTGGCCGATGCGGATCGGACCGCTGCCGATGATCACCGCCTTGTCGCCGGGGAGCGGTGTGGCCTCGTTCTCCTGTTCGTAGGTCGAGTAGAAGTAGGGCGTCACCGCCTCGAACTC
>Ga0075423_10000897_pt1 | contig 25204 bp, 24 predicted proteins | sample SoiMethybrSBSTD2_FD_80114 | JGI IMG/M metagenome (GOLD analysis project Ga0075423, IMG submission 80114) | Bulk soil microbial communities from a Populus tree surrounding site in Tennessee, USA - Soil MetaG P. TD hybrid SBSTD2 | ecosystem: Environmental > Terrestrial > Soil > Tree plantation... | reverse complement strand
TGCGGCCGTACCCGGCGTCGTTCCTTCCGGCGACAGCGCGCGCGGCCATGTCGTCATCGTGGGGTATGGACTCAACGGGAAAAACTTGGCGCGCGTACTGAAGGAGGTGGGGATACCCTATCGCGTTCTCGATATGGATCCGGCGGTTTCTCGCGCGGCGAAAGAAACGGGCGAGCCGGTTTCTTTCGGCGACGGCACACGGCCGGAGATTCTCAGCGGAATGGGTATCGCCGGGGCGCGGGTGCTCGTCGTTGCGGTTTCGGATCCGGTCGCGACCGCTCGCATCGTCGCCGAGGCGCGGCGGCAAAAGCCAGACGTCTCCATCATCGTGCGCACGCGCTACGTCGCGGAAATCGAGCGGCTCTATCGCTTAGGCGCCACCCAAGTAATTCCCGAGGAGTTCGAGACATCCGTCGAGATCTTCGCGCGCGTGCTGGAGCAATATCATCTGCCGCGAAATTTGATCTCGCTCCAGGTCGATCTCATCCGCAGAGAGCAGTACGGCGCGCTGCGCGGCCTGCGGATCCAAGGGAAGCGCCTGAATGAACTTGGCGAATATCTCGCCGGCACCACTGCCGATACGGTGCTCGTGCCCGAACGCTCGGGCGCCGCGGGAAAAACGCTCGCCGAGGTGGGTCTCGGTGAGCGCAGCGGCGTTACCGTCATCGCCGTGGTGCGCGGTGGGCGCTCGACGCCCAACCCGAGCGCGGATTTCATACTCTCCGCCGGCGACATCCTTGTGCTGCTCGGGAGCCATCAGCAGTTGGACGAGGCGATGAGACTGCTGGAGCCGTCGGTCCATTGATTTCTAAGGGTTTTTAACTTAAGAATCTTAGGTAAGCTCAGGTCCGTATTTGCCGCGGCGAACCAGCTCGGTATCTCGGTATATTGATCCCCGCAAGCCAGCGCTTGCGGCGCTGTTTTTCGGAGGAAGCGTTCATGTCATACACCGTGACTAATGAAAAATTAAAGCAATGGGTGAAGGAGACGGCCGAACTCTGCCGGCCCGATTCCATTTACTGGTGCAACGGCAGCGACGAGGAATACGACAGAGTAATGACTCAAATGGTCGAAAGCGGCATGGCCGAGCAGCTCAAGACTCCGCCCGAAAGCTTCCTCTTCCGCTCCGATCCCAGCGACGTCGCGCGCACCGAGGACCGCACCTATATTGCGTCGCTTAAAAAGGAAGACGCCGGCCCGACGAATAATTGGATCGATCCCGCCAAGCTGAAAGAAACCATGACCGGCCTTTATAAGGACAGCATGAAAGGCCGCACGATGTACGTCATCCCGTTTTCTATGGGGCCGATCGGCTCGCCGATCGCTAAGATCGGCGTGCAGATCACCGACAGCCCCTACGTCGTCTGCAACATGCAGATCATGACGCGCATGGGGAAAAAGGTCGTCGACGAGCTCGGCCCCCATGGCGAATTCATCCCGTGCCTCCATTCCGTCGGCGCGCCGCTGGAGAAGGGGCAGAAAGATTCCTCCTGGCCGTGCGCGCCGATGGACAAGAAATACATCAGCCATTTTCCCGAAGAAAATCTCATCTGGTCCTACGGCTCCGGCTACGGCGGCAACGCGCTGCTGGGGAAAAAGTGCCTCGCGCTGCGCATCGCGTCGGCGATGGCGAAGCGCGAGGGGTGGATGGCCGAGCACATGCTGATCATGCGGCTGACCAATCCCGCCGGCAAGCAGTACCACGTCGCTGCGGCGTTTCCGTCCGCGTGCGGCAAGACGAACCTCGCGATGCTCGTGCCGACGATTCCCGGATGGAAATGCGAAACCATCGGCGAGGACATCGCCTGGATGAAGATCGGCCCGGACGGCAGGCTCCGGGCGATCAATCCCGAAAGTGGCTTTTTCGGCGTCGCGCCGGGAACATCGTCGCAGTCGAACCCGATGGCGATGGCGACGCTGAAGAACGACGTGATCTTCACGAACTGCGCGCTGACCGATGACGGCGGCGTTTGGTGGGAAGGGATGGACGGCCCGCCCCCGAAACATGCCATCGATTGGCACGGGCACGATTGGTCTCCCGACAAAAAACAGCCGGCGGCGCATCCGAACGCGCGCTTTACCGTCGCGGCAGATCAGTGCCCATGCATCTCGAGCGACTGGGAAAAGCCCGAAGGCGTCCCGATCGATATCTTCATTTTCGGCGGCCGGCGCTCCACGGTCGCGCCGCTCGTCACCGAGTCCTTCGACTGGGACCACGGCGTCTTCATGGGCGCCACGGCGGCCTCGGAGACGACCGCCGCGGTCATCGGGAAGGTCGGAGTGCTCCGTCGCGACCCGTTCGCCATGACGCCGTTCTGCGGCTACAACATGGCGGACTATTTTCAGCACTGGTTCGACATGGGGGACAAGCTGGGGGATAAAGCGCCGCGCATATTCTACGTCAACTGGTTCCGCAAGAGTGCCGACGGGAAGTGGCTCTGGCCGGGTTTCGGCGACAACGCCCGCGTGCTCAAATGGATGTGCGAGCGGCTGGAAGGCAAGGCCGGCGGAAAAAAGACTCCGATCGGCTATCTACCGAACGAAACGGATATCGATCTCCGCGGCCTCGAAATCCCGCCGCAAAATATGAAAGAGCTGCTCCGCTTCGACCTGCCTGCATGGAAAGCGGAGATACCGGACCTGGAAAAACACCTCGCGCAGTTCGGCGACCGCCTGCCGCAACGGCTGAGGAAGCAGCTCAAAGAACTCGTCGGCAGGCTGAACGGTTGAATGGCTAATAAAAAGGTTGAAGGGTTGCAGAGTTTAAGGGTTGAAGAGTTAAAACCAAAACGGCCGTGCCTCGCTCTTGTTTTTAACCCTGAAACCTTTCAACCCTTAAACCCCTAAACCAAAACAGCGATCTTAAACTTTCCCGGGGCTTGTGTCCGCGGCCGCTAATTTACAACATGCCTCCGTCTACTCTCGTCCTGTTCGACATCGACGGCACGCTGGTCGACTGCGGCAAGGCTGCGGGAAAAGCCTTCTCTGCCGCGTTTCATGAGGCCTTCGGCGTCGCGTGCCCCATCTTCGCCGTCGAAGAAGTCTCGGGTCTGACGGATACCGCCATTTTGATGGAAGTCGTGCGCCGGCTGGAGCTTACACCGGACGATTTCGAGCAGCGGCGCGATCAGGCCTTTAAAATTTACGCGCGAAATCTCGAGCGCGAGCTCAAACTGAACCCCGCGAAGGAGCTTCCCGGTGCCGCTCGGGCCGTCGCCAGGATAAAGTCCATCGAGCATTGCGCCGTCGGGCTGCTCACCGGGTCGACCGAAGCGACGGCGCGCGTGAAGCTCGAGACGGCAGGCATCGCTTTCGATCAGTTCGTCTGCGGCGCCTACTCGGAAGACGGCGAGCTGCGCGAGGCGCTGCCGCCGGCGGCGCGCCGGCGTTTTGCCGAGCGTTACAGTCGCGAGCCGCGGCAGACGATTCTTATCGGGGACACGCCGCGCGATGTCCAGGCGGCGGTTGCAACCGGCTGCGAGTTCATCGGCGTCGCGACCGGGCCCTACGACAAGAGCATGCTCGAGCAGGCGGGCGCGCGCGTCGTTTTGAGCCAGCTGGAACCGGCTGACGACCTTTGGCGCGCTGTCGCATCTTTGTGTGGTCTTGAAGGATAATTTTTTCTTGTTCCTCCGTCGCCGCGGTGATAAAGATCGATTTTTCTTCGGGATTCGACCATGAAAATCATCGAGCGCGTCCTCACGACCGAAACTGACGGCCTTCCAGGTTATCTTGCCTACCCGCAGCGGAGCGAACCCGGTCCGGCACTATTAATGGTGCATCAAAACACCGGCGTCACCGATTACATCAAAATCGAGGCGCTCAAGTTCGCGAAGCTCGGCTATACGACTATCGTGCCGAATCTCTACGAGCTTGTCGGCTATCCGGACGTTACCCATATTCATACCGGCCGGCAGATCCAGGCCAAGACCTCGGATGCCCAATTCGTCCGCGCGATCGGCGAAGGCTGGCGCTATTTGCTGTCCCGCGCGGACGTCGACAGCCGCCGCGTCGCCGTGTCCGGCTACTGCATGGGCGGCCGCCTCGCGATTCAGTTCATCGCGGCGACGCCGGGCGTGCGCGCTTTTGTCGGATACTATCCGACGGTGCGTGATGAGCCGGTGACGGAGCTGCGCCCGATTCCGCCATGGCAGGCCGTTGGACGCTTCGAATGCCCGTCGATTGTCCTTTACGGTGCCGACGACATCGTGACGACGATTCCCGTCCAACGCAAAATGTGGGATGCTTTTTCAACTAACGGTCAATCCCTTGAGTGGCATTTCTTTCCTTTCGGCGGCCATGGCTTCGTCGATCCCGGCACGCCGGGTTATCATCCGCACGCGGCCGAGCTCGCCTGGCCGCTCGCCGTCGATTTCCTCGCGCGCGAGTTAGCCGCGGAGTGACGCGGCGGCTTCCGCTCGCGAAGAATTGTCCTTTTTAAAAAAATTCTTCTTGATTTTGTTGCGCGTGAAAGCGTAAAGTCGATTTTTCTTTCGCGGCATCTCTTCTCTTCAAACGGCGAAGTCATTCGATGGCATCTGTAGACGAGAATCTCCGCAAAGTTCCCCCGCAAAATCTCGAGGCCGAAGCCTCGGTCCTCGGCGGCATTCTGCGCGAGAACGACGCCGTCAACCGCGTGCTCGAAATCCTCGCGCCGGGCGATTTCTACCGCGAATCGCACCGGAAGATCTTTCGCGCGATGATGGAGCTCACCGACCGCAACGAACCGGTCGATCTCATCACCCTTAGCGAGACTCTCAAGGGCAAGCACGAGCTCGACCTCGTGGGCGGCTCGGCCTATTTGGCGGGCCTCACCGATCAGGTTCCGACCGCCGCGAACATCGCGTACTACGCGCGCATCATCCGTGAAAAAGCGATCCTCCGCCAGTTGATCGATTCCGCGACCGAAATCGCCACGCGCGGCTTCGAAGAGCAGGGCAACGTCGATGAGTTTCTCGACGCGGCCGAGAAGGTCATCTTCGATATCGCGGAAAAAAAGATCAAATCGGCGTTCGTGTCCGTCGGCGACATGATCAAGGACACCTTAAAGACGGTCGAAAGGCTTTACGAGCGAAAGGAGCTCGTCACTGGCGTCCCGACGGGCTACAAGCGTTTGGACGAGAAGACCGCCGGCCTCCAGCCTTCGGATTTGATCATTATCGCCGGGCGGCCGAGCATGGGAAAGACCGCCTTCGCGCTCAATATCGCGACCTATGCCTCGCTTGAGGCCGGCATCGGGGTCGCGGTGTTCTCGCTCGAGATGGCGCGCGAGCAGCTCGTTCTCCGCATGCTCTGCTCGGAGGCGCGAGTGGACAACTCGAAAGTCCGCGCCGGTTATTTGGGCGAGCGTGATTTTCCGGAGCTGGCGAAAGCCGCGGGAAGGCTGCACGAGGCGCACGTCTATATAGACGACACTCCGGCGATCTCGATCCTGGAGCTACGGGCGAAGACGCGGCGGCTGATCCGCGACCGGGAGAAAAAGATCGGCCTAGTCATCGTGGACTATCTCCAGCTCATGCGCGGGATGGGAATGGCGAACAACCGCGAGCAGGAGATCTCGGAAATCTCTCGCTCGCTCAAGGCGCTTGCGAAGGAATTGCGCGTGCCGGTGATCGCGCTGTCGCAGTTGAACCGCCGGGTCGAGGATCGCGGCGACCGGCGTCCGATGATGGCGGATCTGCGCGAGTCGGGCGCCATCGAGCAGGACGCCGACGTGATCATGTTCATCTACCGCGACGAGGTCTACAACCCGAAATCGGCGGATCAGGGAATCGCCGAGATCATCATCGCCAAGCAGCGGAACGGACCCATCGGCACCATCCAGCTCGCGTTTAGGAACGAATATACGCGCTTCGACAATCTCTCCAACCGCGAGACAGGCGATTACTATGAAGAGGCCGAAGAGGCGTAGCGCTTAATCGGCGAATCCCTTTCTCGTCATTCGCAAAAAAATCGCCGCCTATCTTCAAACATCTCCCCGAAGGTGCCACACTTAAACAGCGGAGCGATCTCCGCTGCAACAATTCAAGAGGAGGTGCCACGCATGGCGAGGTACGGAAAGAAAGCATCGCAGAAAGTCAAAAGGGCGATGCACGAGCGCAAACGCGGGAAACTCAAGAGCGGCCGCTCCGGCAAGCGCGTTCGCAGCCGCAAGCAGGCGATCGCGATCGGGCTTTCCGAGGCGCGCCGCTCGGGCGCGAAAGTGCCGCAGAGAAAGCGCAAGAGAAAATAGCGACGGTTACTGCCTGATGCCGGCGCGCGCGAGATTGCCGTCGCGCGTGACATTCATGTCGCGCACGACGGCTTTCTTCTTGAGGCAGCCGCCGGAAGATTCCTCAATCCGTGGTTTTGGTCGTTCTTCTCTCTAGTCTGACTTCGTCTTGAATCCTATCGTGCCCCGGCTCGAATACACCTTTGTGGTGGAAATAGATCATTCCCGCCGCCAGGCGCATCGGCCTGGTTCCGAGGAGCAGGTTGAAGACGAAGTCGCTCTGGAAGTGATCGAACATGAAGCGCAAAGCGCGTTTGGCGCGAAATCTCGGATAGGATTGCACGAACCACCCGCTCGGATCGTCACGCTTGCCGGCGAGATAATCGGCAATAGCGTAACCGGCCGCGAGTCCGTGCTTGAGCGCGGTGTGAATGCCGCCCGCGGTGACCGGCGATACCATCCCGGCTGCGTCGCCGACGAGAAGCGCTCGTCTGGCGGCGACCGGTCTGACAATCCCGCCGCAGGGTATGAGCCCGGCGCGCACCGATGCCGGCCGCCGCGTGCGGAAATCGAACAACGGCGAGATCTTCTCTAAAAAAAACGCCATCGCGCCATGAACGCTCGATGGATCGCTACTCATGCGCCGCGCGAGGCCGATCTGAACCATTCCCACGCCGGCGACGACCCAGCCGATATAACCTGGCGCCAGGCGGCGATCGATGAAGCAATGAAGCTTGTCGGGGTCGGCGATCTCGGCGCCGCGGTACTCGTATTCGACGCCGAAGAGGAATCTTTCACTTTGGCCGAGCCTCAAAGCCTTGGCCACGGCCGAGCGCGGCCCGTCGGCGCCGACGAGATAGCGCGCGGTCGCTCCGTTTCCCAGCTCGAAGCCGCTCTGAGTCCGCTCCAACCGTTCGAAGGATTGTCCGTAGACGATGCGCGCGCCGGCCTGCTCCGCGCGTTCCGCCAGCCAGCGCATGACCTCGGGCGTGTCGGTCGCGAGAAAATAATAGCCGGGCGCCGTCAAATCCACATAGCGCAGATTCGGCGCATAGAGCCGCACGCCGGGAATGCGGCGAACCATCTCGTCCGGCAGGCCGTCGAGCAAGGCGATCTGATCGATCGCGTCTTTGACGATGATGCCCGTGGTGTGGAACTTCTCGCCTGGGTCGCTCTTTTTTTCTAGAACGACGACCTCGAGACCCGCGCGGGCCAGCGCGGTCGCACAGGCGAGCCCGGCGAAACTCGCGCCGACGATGACGCAATCGGAGTGAACGGGTGACATCGCTTTATCTTTGGCCGGTCAAGCGCGGGTTGTCATTGCCAAGAATAGACCCCTTTCCCTCGGCGGCAAAGAGGCGGCAAATTCCGCGATCGCCTCGGCCGCCGCTTGGGGAGCGGACTGGAGCACCATGTGCGGCCCCCGGCAGCGCTTTGAGCAGCGGCTCGAACAGGATTCCCGTGCCGTCCATGCCCGGTAACAAAACAAGCTTCATACCTCGATCTCGAACTCCCGCCGCCATTCGTCGGCCGGCGCCTCGCCTTTCTCCGCTCGCTTGAGGAGCTGCCAGATCTGAAGGCCGAGTACATCGACCTCCGTCGAGGCGTAGTGCTCGCCGCCGAAGCGGCGCGCGGCTTCGGTCTGGCGCGCGAGCATCGCCGCATCCTGGCGGAAGATTCTTAGCGCCACGGGCTCGATCAACACGCGCACAAGCCAGCCGGGAAACCGCGTGCGGAAAAGAATCGCCGCATAAAGCCGCGTGCGGAAGGCCTCGACGGGGGTAGCGAGTGTCGTGATCAGGAAATGATTTTCTGCGCCGAGACGGTATTCGACCTGTGCGATCGACGGCAAAATAAAGCGGTCGGAGTGCGCGACGACGCCCCCGGAAGGGGAGAGGATCTTTCCCGCCAAGCCCTCAGGCCGTCGCTCGCCGATGTATTCCGCTTCGACGCGGTCGGCCGTGCGCGTGACGCGGACCTGAATCCGGTTTGTCCTGCCGCTGCCGCGGAAGAGTCCTTTGTGAAGAAACGCCGTGTGCGGAACATCGAGCGCGTTTTCGAGGGCGGCGTGCAGCGTGCTCTCTACCTCGACGGCGCGGCGCACTTCGGTATAGCCCGGTGGAATTTGCGGCGGGCGGTAAGGCTCGCACGCTGGCTCTGCGTCTGCGGTCGCGTATATCCAGACAAAGCCGTCCTGCTCGCAGGCGGGAAAGCGCGGCACGGCGCGCGGCGTTTTTTCCACGGCGCCGACGAGCCCCGGCACTTTGACGCAGGCACCGGAATAATCGTACCGCCAGCCGTGGTAGGCGCATTCGATTTGGCCATCGATGTTCCGGCCGAGCGAGAGCGGCGCGTTCCGGTGCGCGCAGCGGTCGAGCAGCGCCGTCGGCTTGCCGTCGGCGCCGCGGAATAACACGAGTGGAATATCGAGAATGGTGCGCGCGAGCGGCGTATCGCCGAGCTCGCGCGATGCGCAGGCCACGTACCACGCGCGCGCGACGCGCGCGATCGAGAATCCTTCTGTGGCGCTCACCATGCGGCAATCATCGTTCGATCCGCTTCTCGCGGCGTTATCCGAGGGGCACGAAGTCGTACTCGCCCATGCCCTGAAGCAGAAAGAAAGCCGCGGGGGTCGCGCCGTCGTTGATCACAAGATGGGGACGGCGCGGAGCTATCGAATAGGTGTCGCCGGGACGAAGTCTCGTCTCCTCCTTCGGCTCGCGCAGGAAGAGCCTGATCTCTCCCTCGACGACATAGACAGTGTCGCGAACATTGCTGTGGCAGTGCCACGGGATCTTCTGCGTCGGCAATAGTCGCAACTCGGTGATGCGAAAATCCGGCCGCATGATATGAGCGATCCGGCGCTCGATTTCGTAGGGTTGGATTTCATCTCCGGCCTGCTTCATAGCATCCCTCCGTCATTGGGCGATTCCGGCGTCTTCGAGGAACGGATATTTGGTTTTGGCAGAAAAAAGACTCGAATCCGCGACGCGCACTCGCGAATGGAGGTGGAATTCGGGGATATAAGCGCCGTTCGACTCCGCCATGCAGACGGAATCTTAGCAGTCTTAAACAGCCTCGGCCAGTTCTGCGACGGCCTCGCTGGAAGCCGCGGGCTCATCGGGCGTGCCGCAGGTATAAATCACCGCATGTGATTTCGCTCCGAGCGTGAGCCTTTTCGACTCCCGGAGCCACGGCAGATTTTCTTTGATGAGGTCGAGATCGGTCGGATTCGTCGGGCTTAAATGGACGATCGTCACCCTCCGCGGCGCTTCGATGATCGACTGGTGAACGTTCGCGCAGACTTGCCGCAAAACTTCACCGCTGAAAGGGTTCCACATATATATAACTGTCACGTCTTCGGGGATGCTGAAAGTCCGCGCATCGGCATTGTAAAGCTCGATGTCGCGGCAGCGAAGCCGGCGGAGCGCGCGGCGGATGTTTTCCTGAGCTTTTAGGTGGAGGTCGGTCACGAGCTCGACCCCGATCACCCTAGTAAACGGATAAGTCGCCGCCAGAATCACCGCTCGCCCGAGTCCCGAGCCGAAATCGAGAAAGACGTCTTCGTCGGCATGGATTTCGACGTGCTTTATCAATTGGCGAAAACGCACATAACTTGTCGCGAGGTAGTCATGACACGCGTTGTCCGTGATCCCGAGACCGGCTACTAAAATCTCAGTGTCGGAGACGATGCCGTAGCGCCATTCGTAGAAAAGCTCGGTGAGTCTAAAAAGCGCGCGGCGGAGTTTCTGAATTAACTGCTGGAGAGTGACCTGATCGAAAGAGAATGATAGCCCAAAGAGTGCAATCGGCCAGCGCGCCGCAAACCAGTGAGCGGTGGGTCCGTAATGCGTCAGCATGTGCCCGCCGAACTGCGCCGCTGCCACGTGTGCCATGATTCACCTCCGAGCGCGCGAAAACACGGCCCATTCTGACGGGAGGAATGGCGGCTCGCAATCAGGTGATCGCCTTTGACGGATCAGTAAAACTACTGACCTTGATTAACAGTTAGCTGAGATTATTCCGATACCGGCAGGTGCGACTCGTCGATCGCCGCCCATTTTACGCGGCTGCTCCACTGGCGATGCGCCGACGGTCCCATCGGCGGTGGATCGTCCAGGCCGCCGGACGGGACGATCATGTGCTCGCGGGCGCGCGTCGGCCGCGGCACGGGGCAGTTGCAGCGCGTGCATATGGCGGTCGAAAAGCTGCGTGCCTCCGGGAGATCGTAGCGATGGATCAAGTCCTCGCCGGAAATCCATTTGAACTGATCCAGCGCGACCGCGATGTTGGTCCCGCGCGCCGTTCCCGTCGCTTTGCGGCAGCGCGAGCAGTAGCAGTGCGCGAAGCGGATGAAGGGCGGACGGATCTCGTACTCGACGGCTTTGCAGAGACAACTGCCTTTGAGAGTTGGTTCGGCCATAACGTCTCCTAATTCTTCAATTAGTGTAAATGCCGGCCCCGACGTAGACTGTGTCTTTGTCGAGCTTCGCTTTCCGAACGTACGCCGACTTCTTCGATGGCCTGGTTTCGCTGGGCTTGGGCCATGCGTAGTCTACCCATCCCGAATCGCGGGTTTTGAGCATGTCGATGATCTCCCGGACGAAAGGTTTTCCGTTGGCGTCCTTGAGGTCGAGCCGGTTTTTACCCTCCTCGTCGGGAAACGCCGCGTTGACGAGAGTGACTCCGTCCATTCGCGCGACGAAAAGGTAGGTATCGTCCTTGAACCATTCCCCGCCCTTCTTCTTGAATTCGGGAAAGACGTCTTTGCCCTTCTTCTCGATGAGCCCCGCCGCCCGATCGACCAGCGCCGTGATCCCTTTGGCCTCTTTCGACTGCGGCTCCGGAGAAGTGGCAAAACTCGCCGAAGAAATCAAAAGCGCTGCGACCAAGAGTACCGAAGTGCCCCGACCGTCTCTTCTCATCGTATGTTTCCTTTTCCGCTATTTATGTTCTTAGGCGCGTCGGCGGGATTGACGTAATTAAACTTCCATGGACCCGTGGCGTGGACCTGAAGCACGGTCTCTTCCTCCGTCCAGGCGAAATGGTGCATCTTCGCCGGCATGATGGCGAAACCGCCGGTTGGAAGCGGTGAAGTCTTGTTTTTGTCGAGCTTGTCGCCGGTGCCGAGGTTAAGCGTGCCGGAGAGGACGGTCACGTGCTCGGTCGTGGGATGCCAGTGCGCGGGTATGTCGTAGTTCGCCGGCAGCTTGATGCGAAAAGCGACCGGACCTTTTCCATCCAGCGGCCCTTCGAGCACCGCGACCTTCGCGCCGGGCGGCAGCGACGGCACGTCGGCCCATTTTAGATCGTCCGGCTTGACCATCTTATGGGATTCGGTCTGCGCCAAGGCGGTTGTGCCGAAAAGTGAGAAAGCGAGGAAAAGATAAAATGCAGCGAGTTTTTGTGTCACGGAGATTCTCCTTTTCGATCAGACTTGTCAGAGCGTTTCATACTGCGGGCGCACGAGCCAGTCAAACGACGACAACTCAGCTAGGTCTCGTCTTCATCCAACAGGCTGGCCGTCAATCCGGCTTTGGACAAGCGGGGCATGTGTCACAGTAGAATCACCGCGAGCGGACAAATGCGCGCGCGATGAGCAGTAAAAGGGGTCACAGCGTCACCATCCATATCCCCGTGACAACTGCACATGATGCGGCGAGCAGAAGTGGAAACCAGATCAAAGCCAAGAGTGTTTTAGTGTCCCCCAATAAAATCGCTGCCGCGATAATAGATGCGCAAATAAAAATGCCGATGGCAGCGAAGAACCTAAGCGCCTGCTTCGGATTGGTCATGACGGTTTCCGTAGCGGATGCTTGTAGGCGAGGATTTTTTTGATTTTTCCCCCCACATCCTCCGCCCCCATGATGTCGCTGATGATCGCGGCGCAGTCCGCGCCGGCGTTCCAGACGTCGGCGACATTTTCCTCGTTGATGCCGCCGATGGCGACGACGAAAATTTTCACTGCGCTTTTAATTTCGCGCAGCAGGTCGAGGCCGCGAGCCGAGTAGCCGGTCGCCTTGGTCGTGGTGCCGAAGATCGGGCCGAAGCCGATATAGTCGGCGCCGCCGGCTTCGGCTTGCTTCGCCTGAGCCGCATCGTGCGTGGAGATGCCGACGATCAGGCGGTCGCCGGCGATTTTCCGCGTCGCGCTTAGCGGCAGATCGTCCTGTCCCAGATGAACCCCGTCGGCGCCGACGGCCAGCGCGATGTCGAGGCGATCGTTGATGATGAGCATGGCGCCGGAGGTGCGCGTCAGTCCGCGCGACGATTGCGCCAACGCGAAGAATTCATTCGACGGCAAGCCTTTGGCGCGCAGCTGCACGATTTTCACGCCGCCGGATAAAAATTGCCGCAGGATATCGAGCGGCGCGCGGCCGCGGCTCAAGTCGGTGTCCAGAATCGCATACAGCGGAGAGGGGAGGACTCGGTCGCGCATGGCCGAAGCGTCGTCAGGCGTCCTTTTTGACGACGATGTGCAGCTCGGCGATTTTCTTTCTCAGCGTGTTTCGATTGATGCCGAGAATCTCTGCGGCCCGAATTTGATTGCCGCCGGTTTTCCTCAGCGTAAGCTCGATCAGCGGGCGCTCGACCCGTTCGATGACCAGCGAATAGAGGTTATCGATGTCGACCCCCTTCGTGCGCTGAAAGTAATCCTCCAATTTGTGATGGATGATCTCTTCGAGCGAGAAATGGTCGACCGCGGGCGGCGGCTCGCCCGGCTGCGCGCTGTGGAAAGTAAAGTCCTTGGGGAAAAGAACCGCGCCGGGCGCGAGCACCGCGGCGCGGATGAGCGCATTTTCGAGCTCGCGCACGTTCCCCGGCCAGAGATGCTCTTCGAGCAGCTTCAGCGCCTCCGCCGAGACGCCGGAGACGCGCGTTCCCATCTCCCGGTTGATCTTATCAATAAAATAACCGACGAGCTGCGGGATGTCGCCGCGGCGCTCGCGCAAGGGCGGAAGGAAGATCGGAATGACTTTCAGGCGAAAGTAGAGGTCTTCGCGGAATCGCTTCTCGCGCACCGCCCGCTCCAGGTCCTGATTGGTCGCGGCCAGGATGCGCGCATTCGCCTTTAGCACTTCGCGCCCGCCGACGCGGCTGTATTCACGCTCTTGCAGGACGCGGAGCAGCTTGGTTTGCAGCTCCAGCGGGATGTCTCCCACCTCGTCCAGGAACAGCGTGCCGTCTTCGGCGAGCTCGAATTTGCCGATACGGCGCTCGAGCGCGCCGGTGAACGAGCCTTTTTCGTGGCCGAACAACTCGCTCTCCAGCAGCTCGCGGGGTATCGCTGCGCAGTTGACCGCGGTGAAGGGCTTGTTCCAGCGCGGAGAGTTGTAATGGATCGTCTTGGCAACGAGCTCTTTTCCCGTGCCGCTCTCGCCCTGGATCAAGATGCTCGCGTCGGTGTTGGCCACCTGCCCGATGATCTTATAGACCTTCTGTATCGCCGGGCTCGTCCCTACCATGTTGCCCGGCTCGTAGCTTTTGCGCACTTCCTTCTTTAGGTCGTGAAAGTCCTGGACGAGCTTGCGGCTCTCGAGCGCGCGTCGGACGTGTACCAGTATTTCGTCGTTTTCAAACGGCTTGGTGATGTATTCGAAAGCGCCGTTCTTCATCGCATCGATGGCGTTGCGCATCGTGTTGCGCGCGGTCATGATGATGATAGAGGCGGTCGAGCCGTTTTCCTTCGACTCCTTGAGGATGTCGAGGCCGTCCATGTCGGGCAGATTGATGTCGATAATACAGACATCGAAATCGCTCTCTTTAAGCTCGGCCCGGCCGCGTTGTCCGGTTTCGACGGCCCGCACCCAATAGCCGTCGTCCTCGAGCAGATCTTTAAGGACCGCGAGCACCGACTTGTTGTCTTCGACGATGAGAACTTTTCCCTGGTTCATCGGATCAGGCTATCAGTAGCGAAACTTTGAAGCAGGCGCCAGCGCCGGCGCGGCTCTCGACGCGGATGAGGCCGGCGTGCTCGTTGACGATGCGGTAACAAATCGCCAGCCCGAGGCCGGTGCCGCCGCTCTTGGTCGAAAAAAAAGGCGAGAAAATATGCGGCAGGTCTTCCTCGGTGATGCCGGGCCCGTCGTCCTCGACTTCGATGCGGATGAATTTCCCGCGTTCGCGCCCCTCCTCCCGAACGTGAAAATCGGTCTCGATCCGACTCGTGATCGTTAGCATGCCGTGTCCGCCCATCGCCTGGAAGGAATTCTTGACCAGGTTCAAAAACACTTGCGTCAATCGCGCGCGGTCTCCGCGGACCAGCGGCAGGCTCGGATCGAAATTTTTCCGGATCTCGACCTGGAGGCCCGCCGGGTCCTCCTTCTCGAGGAGCAAAACCTGATCCAGGATTTCGTGGATGTTAACCTGTTCAAAATTCATCGTCGAGGGTTTCGAAAGATCGAGAAGCTGATCGATGAGAAGGTCCACTCGATTGACCTCCTTGACGATATTATTCGCATGCCGGCGCAGCGCTTCGTCGTTCTTAAGTTTGCGCGTGATCAGCTGCGCGGCGCCTTTGATGCCGGCGAGTGGATTTTTGATCTCGTGCGCGAGCCCGGCGGCGAGGGTTCCCATCGCGGCCATCCGGTCGGCGCGCTTGAGATCCTCTTCGAGTTCCCTGCGGTGCGTCAAGTCGCGCAGAAGCACGACGGTGCCGAGAAAATGATCGTATCGGTCCTGCAGCGGCGAAACCGTGAGATTTACGGGGACGCGCCGGCCGCGCGGGAGGGTAAGCTCGCCTTCGCCCCGGCTTCCCGTGAAGTCCGGCGGCTCGCTCTTTCTGATCATCTCGACAAGCCACGGGCTTCTGCCGAAGACCTCCGCATACGGAAGGTTGACCGCGTGCGAAGCGGGTAGCTCCGTCAGGACCTCGGCAGCCTGGTTGAAGAAGGATATCTTGCCCTCTGCATCGGTCACGACGACGCCTTCTTCCAGGCTCGTGAGAATGTTCTCCCACGATACGCGGGCCGCCGAGACGGATTTTTCCGGGGCGGTTTTCGTAGCCTTCATGAGGCGAAAAGCATACCAGAATCGACAACTTAACGAAACTTCTTCACCGCATGCCCTTGCATTGCATCGATTCGGTGTGTTAAAAATTTAAGTACACTTTAGGGTTAGCACTCAAAGTGGGCTCTTGCCCGCTTTTTTATTTTGAGGCTATGATGAGTGTCGATCCAGTCCTGGCGCGCATCTGGGAAATGGCGGGGCCCGTGGCGGCCGGCGACGGAATGGAGATCGTCGACATCGAATTCCGCCGCGAGGGCAGCCGGTCGGGGAGAGTGCTGAGGATTTTCCTCGACAAAGAGGGCGGCCCCACGCTCGATGATCTCACCCGCGTTAGCCGCCGCCTGAATGAGATTTTTGATGGGCTGGAGCTGGAGGGGGCGTACGTTCTGGAAGTCTCCTCGCCGGGGATCAACCGTACGCTCAAGACGCCGGAGCACTTCGCGCGTTTTATCGGCAAGCGGGTGCGCGTCCGGACACGGGACTTGATCGACGGGCGCAGATCGTTTTTAGGCATTCTTAAGGAGGCGACGCCGGGCGAAATCGTGGTCGAACTGGAAGGGCGCGAATATCGCATCGCGTTTCCGCAGATCGAAAAAGCGAACTACGAGCACGACTGGAGCGCATAATTATGCAGCAGGACTTAAATCGGGTCATCGAGCAGGTCAGCAAGGAAAAAGGCATCGACAAGTCGATCCTCATCAGCGCGTTGGAAAACGCGATGGTCTCGGCGGCGAAAAAAACCTTCGGCCACCAGCGCAAGATCGAGGCGCAGTTCAACGCTGAGATCGGCGAGGTCGAGCTCTTCGAGGCGAAGACGGTCGTCGAGACGATCCAGGACCCTGCCGTCGAGATCACCCTCGACGAGGCGCGCGAGACGCTCGACCCCGAGGCGCAGGTCGGGGATGAGCTGCTTTCCAAGCTCGACACCGGCAATTTCGGCCGCATCGCCGCGCAGGCCGCCAAGCAGAATATCGTCCAGCGCGTGCGCGATGCCGAGCGCGAGATCATCTACAACGATTTCAAGGGCCGCGAGAGCCAGCTCGTAAACGGCATCGTCCAGCGCTTCGAGAAGAAAAACATCATCGTCAACCTGGGAAAGACCGATGCGATCCTGCCCGAAAAAGAGCAGGTCCCGCGCGAGCGTTACCGCCAGGGCGACCGCATCCGCGGCTATATCGTGAGCGTCGAGATGACGAGCCGCGGACCGCAAATTGTGCTGTCGCGCACGCATCCGGGCATGTTGATCAAACTCTTTGAGCAGGAAGTGCCGGAGATCTACGAAGCGATCGTCGAGGTGAAGGGGGCCGCGCGCGAGCCTGGTGGCCGCGCAAAGATCGCAGTCGTCTCCCACGATCCGGACGTCGATCCGGTCGGTGCGTGCGTCGGCATGAAAGGGACGCGCGTTCAGGCGGTCGTACAGGAGCTCCGCGGCGAGAAAGTCGACATCGTCCACTGGACGCCGGATCAGGCCGAGTACGTCTGCCGCGCCCTGGCACCCGCCAAGGTCTCCAAAATCATTATCGACGACGACGAGCACGGTATGGAGGTCATCGTCCCCGACGACCAGCTCTCGCTCGCAATCGGCAAGCGCGGCCAGAATGTCCGCTTGGCCGCTCGCTTGAGCGGCTGGAAGCTCGACGTCCGCAGCGAATCCGAGATGGAGGAAGAGACGCGGCGCGCGCGGGTTTCGCTCGGCGCGATCCCGGGAGTCAACGACATGTCGGCCGAGCTGCTCTATCAGGCGGGCTTTAAGTCCGCGGAGGAGGTCGCCGAAGCGGAGCTAGATACGATCCTCGACGTCGACGGCATCGGACCGGAAAAGGCCGAGACGATTTATAAATCGAGCCGCGAGTATGTCGCCGAAAAGAAGCGGCGCGAAGAGGAAGAGGCGAAGGCGGCCGCGGCGGCGGCCGCTGCCGCCGCCGCCGCGGCCGACAACGAAGTGCCGAGCGAAGGAGGCACATCGAGTGGCGACGAAGCGCCGGCGGCAGGGGACGAAAAATAGCGCCTCGCGGCGAACGTGCCTCGGCTGCGGGGAAACGGACGAGCAATCGGCGCTCCTGCGCATCGCGATTCGAGAAGATGGAGAGCTTGAGATCAATCGCTGGGGCAAAGGCAGAGGCGGCTATCTCCATACCGCCGAAACGTGTTGGGATTTGTTTTTAAGAAAAAAAAGTATTTATCGGGCGTTCCATAAGGAATTTGATCGTGCCGTCAAGGAACGGCTGGTATTAGTGCTGCGTGAGCGCCGCTGAAGGATAGGAATGGCGAAAACAAGAGTTAACGTGCTGGCGAAAGAGCTTGGTCTCGAGATCAAAGACCTGACCACGCATTTGGACAAACTCGGGATCAGGGGCAAAAAGCCGCAGAGCACGCTCGAAGACGACGAGGTTACACGGATCAAGGCTGCGCTCGCCGCGCCCGCCCGGCCGCAAGTCGTTGTCGGCGAGGAAAAAGTCGTCGCCGACCGCGTCGTGACGACCGAGGATCTACAGGCGCACGAGCAGGTGGTCGAGCGGCGCGTCCGCGCCAACGTTATCCGCCGCCGCACCAACCGCACCGAAGTCGTGAGTCAGCCATCGTCTGCGCCCAAGCCGGAAGTCGAGCCGCCGGTCGAGGAACCTCTCGAGGACGCGGCTTTGGCGGTCGAAGCGCCGGAGTCCGAGCCGATCGTAGAGTCCGAGCCGTCTGTTGAAGAAGCTCCTCCAGCCGTCGAGGCCGAAGCCGCCGAGGCGCAGCCTGAATCTGCAGCGCCGGAACCGTCTCCGGAAAAGACCGAGGAGAAGCCCGCACCTGCACCCGCGCCCATGGCCACGGCGCCGGCGGCTCCGGAGCCGCAGCGCGGCGCCCGCGTCCTGGGACGGATCGATCTCAAACAGGTCTCACGGCCGGTGCCGGCGCCGAGCGCGCCGGTTCGGCGTCCGGTTCCGCCGCAGCGTCCCGGTGTCGCTGCGCCGGCGGGAGAAGCTCGCCCTGCGCCGGCAGGCGACGGTGCGGCGGGCGCCGAAGCGGCCAAGCCGGGCAAGCACAAAAAGCGCGTCGTCAAGAAGCAGGATATTCTCGAGCTTCGCGAGCGCGAGCTGCGCTCCGGGCGCTTCCCCAAAAAGAAGCGCGCGCTTCCTGGGAAAGAGCAGAAGAAGACCGAAATCACGGTTCCGAAGGCGAGCAAGCGCGTCATCCGCATCTCCGAAGTCATCAGCGTCGGCGATCTCGCGCGTGAGATGGGCGTCAAGGCGGGCGAGGTTATCAAGAAGCTCATGCAGATGGGCATGATGACGACGATCAACCAGATGCTCGACGCCGATACCGCGGCTCTGGTTGCAACGGAATTCGATCACCAGGTTGAAAACGTCGCCTTCAACGCCGAATCGGAGCTTGAGGTCGAACACCAGGTCCAAGAGCCCGAGGCATCGCTCAAGCCACGGCCGCCGGTGGTCACGATCATGGGCCACGTCGACCACGGGAAAACTTCTCTGCTCGACGCTATCCGCAGCACGAACGTGACCGAGCGCGAAGCCGGCGGCATCACGCAGCACATCGGCGCCTATCACGTTGAAGTCGACGGCCGCGGCGTTACGTTTCTCGATACGCCCGGCCACGAGGCATTCACGGCGATGCGCGCCCGCGGCGCCAAAGTCACCGACCTCGTCATCCTCGTCGTCGCCGCCGACGACGGCGTCATGCCGCAGACCGTCGAGGCGATCAATCATGCGCGCGCAGCACAGGTGCCGATCATCGTCGCGATCAACAAGATCGACCGGCCCGACGCCAATCTGGAACGCGTCAAGCGCGGCCTGATGGAGCACGGTCTGGTTGCGGAAGAGTGGGGCGGCGACGCGATCTTCGTCCCGGTTTCCGCCAAGACCAAAGAAGGCATTCCGCAGCTTCTCGAAATGATTCTGCTCCAGGCCGACGTTCTCGAGCTCCGCGCGAATCCCGACAAGCTCGCGCGCGGCACGATCGTCGAGGCAAAGCTCGACCGCGGCCGTGGCCCGGTCGCTACGGTGTTGGTCCAGGAAGGCACGCTCCACGTCGGCGACGCCTTCGTCTGCGGCGTCTTCACGGGACGCGTGCGGGCGATGATCGACGACCGCGGCCGCAAGATCGACGCGGCGTCCCCGGCGCTGCCGGTGGAGATTCTGGGCCTTCAGGGCGTGCCGCAGGCCGGCGACACCTTCGTAACGCTCACCGACGAGGCGAAAGCCCGCCAGATCGCCGAATACCGCCAGAGCAAGCAGAGAGAATCGGACCTCGTCAAAACCAGCAAGGTCTCGCTCGAAGAGCTCTACGATCAGATCAAGACCGGCGACGTCAAGGAGCTCAGAGTCGTGCTCAAGGCGGACGTGCACGGCTCCGTCGAAGCCATCACCGAGGCGATGACGCGCCTTTCGACCAACGAGGTGCGGCTGAACGTGCTGCACGGCTCGGTCGGCGGCATCACCGAGAGCGACGTGCTGCTCGCCGCGGCCTCCAACGCGATCGTGATCGGCTTCAACGTTCGCCCCGAAGTCAAGGCGGCGAACCTGGCCCAGCAGGAAGGCGTCGACGTCCGGCTCTACAGCATCATTTACGAGGTCATCAACGACATCAAAGCCGCCATGGAAGGCTTGCTCGAGCCTACTTACAGAGAGCAGGTCCACGGCCGCGTCGAGGTGAGAGAGGTCTTCAACATCCGCGGCGTCGGCGCCGTCGCCGGCTGCTACGTGACGGACGGCAAGGTCCAGCGCGGCTATTTGGTGCGGCTGCTGCGCGACCAGGTCGTGGTTCACGAAGGCAAGCTCGCGAGCCTCAAGCGCTTCAAAGACGACGTGCGCGAAGTGGCGGCGGGCTACGAATGCGGTCTCAGCCTCGAAAACTATCAGGACATCAAAAAGGGCGATACGATCGAAGCTTACGAAAGGGTCGCGGTCCTCCGCCGCATCACCCCGACGCCGGGCGGACGCGAGAGCCGGGCCTCGGCGGGTGAGGGCCGATAGGCAGACACCATCCTTCCTCCGAGAACGCTCCGATAGTCATCGGAGTGCTCAAGCTCAGCTTGATTCTCGCCGAGAACCACACGCTCAAAGGCAAACGCGGCGTCTTGAAGCGCGTTCAGGCGCGGGTTTCCCAGCAATTCAACGTCTCGGTCGCGGAGTGCGGCGATCAGGATTTATGGCAGAGCTCGCTGCTCGGTTTCGCCGCCGTGGGAAGCAGCCGGCCGATCGTCGAGGCCACGCTCAATAAGATCGTCGACTTCGTCGACAGCCTCGGGCTGGCGCAAGTGGGCGCTTACGACACGGAAATCTTCTACTGCTGAATGGCTGCTGTATGGAATACAAGCGTTCGGACCGCGTCGGCGATCTGCTGCTCGAAGTGATCTCGGAGCTGCTGGTGAAGGAAGTCAGCGACCCGCGCATCGGCGCGGTGGCGCTCACCGGCGCCGATGTGAGCCCGGATCTGCGCCACGCGAAAATCTTTTTCAACCTTCTCACCGGAAGCGCCGACAAGAGCGAAGCGACGAAGGGATTGAAGAGCGCGGCCGGCTTTATTCGCGGGCGCGCGGGTAAAGCGCTCAAGCTCCGCGTCGTGCCGACGATTGAATTCATCTACGACGACACCGCGGAGCGCGCCCGGCGCATCGAAGAGCTGCTCGACGAAACGAAAAAAGACCGGTGAGATTCGCCTTGCCTCAGCCGGCGCTTTCATGGTCTTTCTTCACTCGTGACTGAAGCTTTCTATAAACCGCTGTCCCGGCTGGAGCGCGCCTTTGTCGGCCTCGGGTTCGCCGGCCTGGCGATCTTTGTCCTTGCGACGCAAACGCGAAACGTCGGTTTTGCGCCCGATTTCCACGGCCTCGTCTCGTCCCACACGCTCGCGATCGCGAGCCACGCCGACTCCACCACCGGCTTCGTCGGTTACAGCATCCGCCGGGAAGACGACGCGGGAAAAACCGACTACGATTATTTCGACCGCAATCCGGTCTTCTTCAGCGCCGGTATGAACCTCCTGTTGAAGGCGGCCGGGCCGTCGCCGGCTGATAAATTATATCTGGCGCGGCAGGTGATGAACGTCATCTTTCTCGCGACGCTCGCGGTGGGCTTCCTGCTCGTCCGCGAACTGACCGGCGACGGCTTGACCGCTGCCTCAGCCGCCATCCTGACCTTTTCGGGTTCGTACTTCATGTTCTACAAGGACATGATCCATTTCGAGGAGCCGGCTCTTCTCGGCTTGCTGCTGCTTCTTTACGCGATCATGCGCCGCCACCGGGGAGGAAGCCGCGCACCTTTGTATGTCTGCGCGCTTTTCGCCGTGAGCTTCGGGCGTGGTTACGTTTCTCTCGGGCTTCTGGCTCTCTGGACGGCGATCGAATATGGCAAGGCGCTGCTGGCGGAGTGGCCGAAGCCGAGCGCGGCGGCTGCACGGTGGTTGAAGCAGGATGCGATACGGGTGCTGACGCTCGCGACGCTGCTGACCGCCGGCTATCTGGTTTACAACGTCGCCACCGAAGCGCGAGTTCGCGGCGTTTCGTGGGCCGAGACGAGCATCATCAACAGCGGGGGACGGCGCCTGGGATACCTCCCCGATCAGAAGACGCAGTTTTTGAGCCCGTGGAATCGCTACCTGCCGATCACCGCTCGGCGGCTGGCACGATTGGCGCTGCCTTACGCGGCAGTCCACATGTTGTTGCAAAAGTTCGATGCCGAGAGATTACATGCAGCGCTTCCGCTCGCGGCCTCTCTGGCGGTTCTGGCGGCTGTTTTCATCGCGCATCTCAGGGCCGTGGCAACCGCCGACAGGTCGTTTTACGTTTTGCTGATGCTTTCCGGACTGCCCTGGCTCGTACTCGTGAGGCGCCACGCGACGCTCGACTACACGGCCATTTATTTTGCCGGTTTGCTGCTGGTCTTCTACGCGGCGCTCTGTGCGCGAGTTCCCGTCAGGCTCCGCGGCGTCGCACTCGCTGTCGCGCTTGCGGTTTTCGTCGCTTCGACCGCGGCGGTGAACGCGGACCGTTCAGCCATCGCCGCGAACGATCCTTACACGCCGGATTTCGCACGGATGCTCGGTCGCCTCCGGCCGGGCGACCGGATTTTTGTTCCCGGCGATTACCAACAGCTGCTGCGCCGTCGTCCTTATGCCCTCGGTTTTTATTTGAGCCGACAATCCATTGCTCCGCTGTCCCGGGCCGATTACGCGCTCAGCGACGACCGCAGTTTTGCTCCCGACAACCTGACTCTCGGCAACGAAGCCGTCTTCCTGTTTTCGATCCCTCGAGACACAGAAAGAAGGCGATGAGCCGCGTTCGGCGGTGTCAGCGTCGGCAGGCCATCTTTGCCGCTCAGCCGGCATTCCTTTCGCGATCAGGCTTTTGCGCCAGTGCCATATATTGCGCTCCCGTCATCCTAAGGCCTGGAAAGTTCCGTTCGGCGAGCGCTCGAAGAAAGCAATCCAAGCGGACCGAGATCGAATCGCTGAAAATCTCGCGGTCGCAGAAAGTAAACGGCCAAAATCCCACAGTCTTCGATCGAATCTTCGCTAAACCATGGCGGGAAAGCAGGCGATCGATCTCGGCGGGGCGATGGCGCTTGGCAGCGAACCCGCACGGGGACTGCGGGGTCCGAGCGCCGGGCAGGATCGCTTTCACCATACGGCGCAATGGGGCCAACGGCGGCGTCGAAATCGGATCGAGAAGCCGGTCGAGGCGGGATTCGTTGTCCGTCGCCACCAGGATATAACCGCCCGGCTTTAAGACCCGCTGCATTTCAGAGATCGCCACCGCTTCCGAGTAGAGCCACGGAAGCACGCCGAGCGCCGTCACGACATCGAAGCATCCGTCGGAAAACGGCAACGCGTGAGCGTCACCGGCTGCAACGGTAAGCCGCGCGGCGACTTCGCTGCAGGCCGCGCGCCGCCGAGCGATTTCGATCATCGCCGGCGCGGTATCGATCGCATCGACCGCGTAGCCCGCGGTAGCCAGCGCCGCCGCCAGCACCCCGGCTCCGCAGCCCACGTCGAGGACCCGCGCAGACGCCGGAAGACCGACCGCGGCGATCCAGCGCAGCGCGACGTCCCGGCGCTGCTGATAAGTCAGCGGCCTGAGCCGTTGACTGTGGTAGATCTCCTCCCAATAGGCTGCGGACGACTGGAAGTAGTAATCGACCTCGGCTCGCTGCCGGCCGGATTCGGCGGCGTGGCATTCGCCGGCTTTGGCCGCGGCGCGCTTGGGCGACGGCGGAATCGGCGGACCGATCCGACGTGCGGCATGCCGCACGAGCCTGCTTCCGAAGCGCGCGCACATGCAGAGAAACGGGCGGAGATCGTCGCGCGCGAACCATGCCCCCTCCTGAATTCCCCCGTAAGCCGCGATCCATTCGCGGGCGGTGAGCGCGCGGTCACGGAAGTAGTCCCGGCTGGAGACGAGGTCGGCGTCTTCCAGCAGCCATTTACGGCCGGGACGAATATCGCTCGCCGGCACCGGCTGCCCGGTGAGATCGAGATAGGCGGCGCGGACGACGTCCATTTCCCCGGTCCCGACGAACAATCGGAAAGTCGCGCCCAGCCGGGGATTGGCGTCGAGCAGCTTATAAGAGCCGTCCCGAAAATCATACCGGTAACCGATGTCGAGAATGCCCTTGTAGCCGGTCGCTTTGACGAGCTTCTCCGTCTGATCCCGAACGGTCGGGTTCGGTAGGCAGATCCCTAGCGCCGTCATTCCCGTGTAAATCGGGGTCTGATGGATTTTCTTTCCGGTAACGCCGAAGAGACACTCCGAGCGCTCGTTGAAGTATCCGTTGAACATCCATACCGAGTCGTCGCCCCCAGGGATATATTCCTGCAGCATCATCGTGGGATTCGACGGATCTTCCATCGCGTCGTAGTGCGCGAGGAGATCTTCGGGCGTGCGGGCGATCACCATTTTTTTTCCGGTGCGGCGCGCGACGACGATATTGTCGGCGGCCTTCAGCATGACCGGGAAGCACGCCGTTCCGGCGAATTCTAGGACCTCGCTCCGGCTTCGGGGAAAACACGTGGCGGCGGTCGGAATGTCGAATTGCCGCGCCAGAAAATGCATTTTGCGTTTGTTATACAGCGCCTGCACCAGCTGCAGAGGATTATTCGCAAACACGAATGCCGGTTCGAGCTGGCTCTGGTGTTTCGCCACGAAAAGCGCAGTTTCATCGTTTGTGGCCAGCAGCAGCGGCCGGCCCCCGATGTGGCAGGCCGCCGCGAGAAGAAAATCAACCGAGGTGTGGACCGGTCGGATGTCGAGGTCCCAGGCGAACCCGCCGTGACAATAGCGTGAGCGGAGCGCAAGCGCTCCGTCGTCGGCATCGAGGCCGTAAACCCGCACACCCAGCCTGCCCAGGCTGCGCATGACGCCCAGCGCTCCGTGGTGCTCCATCCGGAGGACCAATGCCGGGACCGATGCGTCCATGACGCGTCCGGCCCTGATCAAGTTTCCGCCGGCGGCGCGCCGACGATCTCGGCGCCGGAGATTTGAAAAGCGGAATCCACGTCGTCGAAGTGGTCAAGGATAAAATCGAGGTCATGCAGCTGATGACTTCGGCGCAGGTATCTCACGCTAGGGCTCCGCATGAGAGCGAGCGGGGAGGCGGACGCCCATTGCCGCACGAGAGCCGCGGTTCGTCGATCCGCGGCGACATAGCCCGCGTCGATCAGACCCGCGGCGATCCAGGAGCAGCACATCCGGTCCTCCGGGCGGAAATTCCCCTGCGTAGCGGCTCCGATCATAGTCACAGGCAATCCGCGCTGCGCCAGATGGCGGATCGTCGCCCGGTAATTGCGGAAGCTCGCCACATAGGCGAAGGGAAAGCTGCGGATGGCGTCGATCAACCGCGTTCCGGAAGAGGACAGGAGGACCACTGGTCGCCGGTCGTTCAGCGCCGCCAGCTCGGCCGGACTATTCGACAGCATAAAACCTTCGGGCACGACCCCGCCGATCTCTCCCGCTAGGAGCGCATCGGGCGTCAACGCCGCCTGGCG
>Ga0075423_10000893_pt1 | contig 25315 bp, 19 predicted proteins | sample SoiMethybrSBSTD2_FD_80114 | JGI IMG/M metagenome (GOLD analysis project Ga0075423, IMG submission 80114) | Bulk soil microbial communities from a Populus tree surrounding site in Tennessee, USA - Soil MetaG P. TD hybrid SBSTD2 | ecosystem: Environmental > Terrestrial > Soil > Tree plantation... | reverse complement strand
TCCTGCTGGACGAGGTCGAGAAGGCGCACCCCGACGTCCACGAGATCTTCTTCCAGGTCTTCGACAAGGGGTTCATGGAGGACAGCGACGGCCGCTACATCGACTTCAAGAACACGATCATCCTGCTCACCTCCAACACCGGGGCCGATCGCATGATGACGCTCTGCAAGGACCCGGAGCTCCTGCCGGATCCCGAGGCGCTGGCCAAGGCGGTACGCGAGCCGTTGCTCAAGGTGTTCCCGCCGGCCTTGCTGGGCCGTCTAGTGGTCGTGCCGTATTACCCGCTGCCGGACAGGATTTTGGGCGACATCGTCCGTCTGCAGCTCGACCGGATCGCCCGGCGCATCGCCGAGCAGCACAAGGTGCCGTTCACCTACGACGACGCGGTGGTGAAGCTGGTGGTATCCCGGTGCACCGAAGTCGAGAGCGGAGGCCGAATGATCGACGCGATTCTCACGAACACCATCTTGCCGAGGATCAGCGAGGAATATCTGGACCGCGTGGTGAACGGACGTCCGCTGGGCGCCGTCACCCTCGCGGTCCGGAACGGCGACTTCGCGATCGAAGTCGCATGAGTACCGTCATGGCCCGGATGATGGAGCTCACCTCCCCGGTGGGGAAGGATCTGCTCTTCCGCTCGCTGCGCGGGCGCGAGGAGCTGGGCCGCCCGTCTGAGTTCGAGCTGTCGGCGTTGTCGACCCGCAACGACATCAATCCGAGCGATCTGCTGGGCAAGAATGTCACCGTGAAGCTCGAGCGCGTGAAGAGCGGATACCGCTACTTCAACGGCCACGTGACGCGCTTCGCCCAGGGGGACACGCTCGGTCGCTATTACGAATACCGGATGACCGTCAACGCCTGGATCTGGTTTCTGACCCGCACGGCCGACTGCCGGATCTTCCAGGAGAAGACGGTCCCCGACATCATCAAGGAGGTTTTCAACGACCACTCGATGGCGGTCTTCGACGACGGGTTGAATGGGACGTACGCGAAGCGCGAGTACTGCGTGCAATACCGTGAGACCGACTTCGACTTCGTGAGCCGCCTGATGGAAGAGGAGGGTATCTATTACTACTTCGAGCACGGCGACGGCAAGCACACGCTGAAGCTGGTCGACGCCGATTTGGCGCACAAGAAGCTCGAGGGCAAGGACACCATCGCCTACCACCTGCCGGGCCGCGCCCTGCACGGCGACGAGGAATACATCCAGGTGTTCCGGCAGGCACAGCGCATCCAGCCGGGTCTGGTGTCGACGCTGTCCTACGATTTCGTCAAGCCGAAGGCCGATCTGGGCGTCAAGGCCCAGCACGTCGAGAAGCACGAGAGCGCGGATTACGAGGTCTACGACTTCGCCGGCGACTACGTCCAGGCGGACAACGGCGACCACCTCGCCCGCGTCCGCGTCGAAGAGCTTCACTCCGAGTTCGAGCTGGCCGAGGCCGAATGCAACGTGCGCGAGATCGCGGTGGGCCGGCTCTTCAAGCTCACGAACGCTCCGCGCAAGGATCAGGAGAAAGACTATCTCATCGTCAAGGCCGAGTGGGATCTGCAGAACAACACCTACGAGACCAACACCGACGAGGACGCGATCTACCGCTGCACGATGACGGTGCTTCAGAGCAAACAGCAGTTCCGTCCGGCGCGGATCACACCCCGGCCCACCATGGGCGGCCCCCAGACGGCGCTGGTCGTCGGGCCCAGCGGCGAGGAGATCTACTGCGACAAGTACGGACGGGTCAAGGTGCAGTTCCACTGGGACCGCTACGGGAAGAAAAACGAGAATTCGAGTTGCTGGATTCGCGTGTCGAATCCGTGGGCCGGCGCCAACTGGGGCGGGATGGCGATTCCGCGAATGGGCCAGGAGGTGGTCGTCGACTTCCTGGAGGGCGACCCCGACCAGCCTATCATCACCGGACGCGTCTACAACGCCGATCAGATGCCGCCCTACGCGCTGCCGGCCAACGCCACCCAGACCGGCATCAAGTCACGCTCGAGCAAGGGCGGTGGTGCTGCGAACTTCAACGAGATCCGGTTCGAGGACAAGAAGGGCTCGGAGCAGGTCTTCCTGCACGCCGAGAAGAACCAGGACATCGAGGTCGAGAACGACGAGACGCACTGGGTGGGCCACGACCGCAAGAAGACGATTGACCACGACGAGATGACGCACGTCAAGCACGATCGCACAGAAACGGTCGACAACAACGAGACGATCACGATCAATGGCAATCGTACGGAGAATGTCCAAAAGGACGAGTCGATCACCATCACCGGCAATCGCACCGAGAATGTTGGGAAGGACGAGTCGATTACCATCAGTGGCAATCGCACCGAGGCCGTCAACAAGAACGAAGCCGTTTCCATCACCGGCAAGCGAACGGTGGAGATCGACAAGGATGACAATCTCAAGGTCAATGACAAGCGCGTCGCCACCATCGCAAAGGACGACAACCTGACGGTCGGGGAGACGCTCGCTGTTCAGGCCGGCGATCAGATCTTGTTCCAGACAGGCGACGCGTCGATCACGATGAAGAAGGATGGGACGATCACTATCAAGGGTAAGAACATCACCATCGAAGGCAGTGGCAAGATCAACGTGAAGGCTTCTGGAAACGTCGTGATCAAGGGCAGTAAGGTCACACAGAATTAGGTGAGCCATCGACGGAGTCGCGTCTTATGGAGATGGGCGAGCTGATAGCGGTCGAACTCGTTGCCGACACAATCGATCAATGTCCATTCGATCACTCAACCGAAGCGCCCGAAGACATCGAGAACGATCTGGTGGGAGTTGGCACGACGCTCGGCCAGAAGATGACGGATGGCGAGGGGACGCGTACCGGGCAGACTGGCCTGGGCAAGGACCCCCAACCGAGAGATGCTCCAGGTCACTCATTGCACAATCAGGAGAAGCCGATTTGGCTGCCTGAGTATGACCCTGAGCTCTTTCCGCTCACGTGCGCTGCCCATCACCTGATACCCGCTCAGGCGTCCTTGCGGGATTCAAAACTGGTCAAGTGGCTCGTACACGGATCCGTCTCATCACAAACAAAAAGCGGGAAGGGGCAGGGAAAGCTGAGTCACAACGTTGGATACGATGTGAACGGATCCCAGAACGGTATTTGGCTGCCCGGACCGTACGCGTTGAGCACAGACGCCGTGAAGGTCGCGATGGCCAAAGCACAAAAAGGAGCCGGTCCCAAGGGAAAGGCTCAGAAGGCCAAGGAACGGTTGGCGACCGCACCGCCCTTCGTCCCGAAGGATCCTCGAGCGACCGACCTGGAGGAAGAGGACTTGCCGGCCGGCGGACCATCGGCTTCTGGGCCAGGTGGAGCCCTCATGGTGAAGGGTCGTTCTGGGACTGCAGACACCGCCGCGAGCTTTGACAAACCACCGACGGAGTGCGAAGGCGATTTCCCTGCGCGATATGCGTATTACTTCATCTATACTGTCGGCGCGATGCAGAAGGTTAATGGGCAATATCACGACGCGCACACTGACTACAGCAAACGAGTCCGCGAGGCGCTCGATGAAGTCAATACGAAAGTGATTCACTTCGCCCTCGAGGGTGGATGCAGCCAGTGCAAGAAGAAGAACAAGACGCGTACGGAATCGTCCAATGACTTCCCACCGCCACGTCGACTGATCGGCACGCTCGACGGACTGTCCGGGAAGTTGCGCGGGCTCGTCAAGTTCCCTGGAAGTGGATGGAAGTGGCCGCTGTACACATCCAAGATGGCGTTCCACTACTGGGTGTACAAGAAGGATCAGGTTTTCAAGACTCTGTAAATGCCGATGTACTACCTGCTCGAAGAGAAGCCAGTCGGGGACACTACCGATCTCCTTGGTCTCGGTCCGGAGCCCGACATCCCTGGAGTGGACTTCATGCGCGGCCGTCGTTTTGATCCGGCCATCGTGATACCTCGCCCGCTACGCTACGAGCTGAGCCCGGAGTTTCCCGGTGAGCTGCCGTGGTTCTTCAAGAGCGGCGGACCGCTGATGCACGACAGCATCGTGGAGGTCCTGAGGAACGTTGGTGTCGACAATATCGACGTCTATGATGCCCTGCTTGTAGACACAGCGGACGGCACTGAATGGACCGAGTACAAGGCCGTCAACATCATCGGCGTGGTAGCTGCAGTCGACGTCGCGCGGTCACGGTTCGACCCTGCCCATGCCGATCGGTTGATGACGTCCCGAATCGAAGAGCTGACCTTGGACGAGAAGAAAGCCGGTGATCTCCTGATCTTCAGACTTGCCGAGAAGCTGTCCGCGATTGTGGTGCATGAGAACATCAAGCTGGCTATCGAAGCGACGGACATCGGTCCTTTAGGCTTCATCGAGCCGAAGGACTGGTACGGAGGAATCTGAGTCGAGGGTTGAAACGACAGACCTCAACCCATGATGTTCTTGTCGTTGTGAAACAGCGGATCTGCCAGACGACAGACGTTCTTTCCTTCGTACTTCACGTCGAACGAGTACAACATGTACTCGCACACGCCTTTGACCTTGTTGCTTATCACGCCTAGCGCCGAGCCTGCCTCGTCCCCAGTCGACATCATGTATTTGGCGTCCTTCGTCATCGGCATCACGCTGTCGTTCTTGACCGACGTCGGCCCGGCGGTAGTGTCCGCCGACTTTCCGATATTCGGGTACGGAATCGGGATCGGCCCACCGGGCGAGGGCGTCTTGCACACATCCGGGAACACGGTGCTCATGCCGCCGCTGCCTTTGTGGGCGACGCCGCGCGAATTGGCAAAGACAGTGACGGGCATGGTTCTATGGTCGCTTCCTCACTGCGTAACCGACACCACCGCACACGCGCGCGGTTCGCGATCGGACGCAGCCCACACCAGCGCCGGTCCTGGACGTGCTCCAACGGCCAGTGACTTCGCCGCAAGCGCGACCAGGATCGCTCCTGTGGCCGCGCCAGCGTCGCCGAATTTGTCAGCCGGGTGATCGATCACCATCGCCGGCGCAAAGAAATCGTGGTGCCGCATACGCGCGACGCCCCAGAGCTTCGCATCGAAGCTCTCGCCGTTGAAGCCGGCGAAGGTGGCGCCGATCGGACCCGGCGGTTCGGGCATGCGCTGACGCAGCTGCGCCATCGCGGCGGCGAGTCCCTCGCCTTTCGCGGGCGCATCGCCGTAACGATGCCCCGGATCCATCGCCGATGCCGCAGCGTGCACGACCACGCGTCGCTCGTGTGGAGCGGGCGCGCCGGCGCCGGACAGCGCATAGAACGCTGCGCCCTCGCCGGGGATGAAGCCGTCCATCACGCGCGGACCGAGGATGCGCCCCTCGCTGTCGAGCGTGCCGAGCAGGCGCAGATCGAGATAGGTGTCCACGCCGCCGACGATGACGGTCGCCGTCGGATTGGCTTGCAGCGTGTTCAAGGCGAGCTCCAGCGCCATGAGGCCCGCCGCGCGACCGTGGGGAACGACGGCGCTCTTCTGGCGGTCGATCCTGATGCTGGTGAGCTTTTCCAGATACGCGGGCACGTGGACGAGCCAGGGCGCTTCAGTGGGTTTCAAGTCTGGCAGCCCGATGAAGAGCGGCACTGAACCATCGAGGCGTTTGGCGACAGCTTGAAGAGCGGGTGTCGCGAGCCTGAACATTCGGCGCGCTCGTGAGGGGAGCGGAAGCTTGTCGATCTCCGAATCGAGCGGCGGCAGGTTGTCCTCGGGCACGAGTCCCATCTGGATCGGCTCGAGATGGCGGTCCATCACGTGCGAGCTGGCGATGCGCGCGATGCCCGCCCGTGCCGAGGCCCATACCTGATCGGTGCCGTTGCCGATCGAACACAGCACGTGCGTCGCGCCAATGACCGCGCTCATGAGCGGCTCACCACGATCTTCTCGACCTTGAGCGCCTTCCGGTCGCACGGCACGAGGGCGCGCCACGTGAAGCACGCGCGGTTCTCGTCGGGCTCGATCGCCAGCGTCTCGAGGTTCGCCGGTGGCGCCTCGATGGCGCCCGCGATCGTGACCGCCACGCTCAGGCGTGAGCTCGGGATGGTGAAAGCGATCGGCCCGTCAGGCATCACCCCGGTCACCTGCACCGGCTCGCCTGGCTGCAGATAGCGGTCGAACGCAAATTCCGGCGCCGCGCACTGGAGGAAGCGCGGATCGAAATCATCCGGAAGATACGGCGCGCGAGCGCGCTGCCAGCGCTCGTCGTACGTCCCGGCGAACGCGCGGCGCGGCAGCCACGAAGGCGCAATCGGCGCTAGGCACGCCGGCGTGGCGGCCTGACCGACTTGGCGAAGCGGCGCCGCCGGATCCTCGAGATTGGGAACCGGAAGGCCCTGCATGTCAGCAGCCTTACGACCGCCGGCGAAACCGCACCCGACCGGGTTGCGTTCCTCGGCCGCGACCTTATCACCGTTTCGATGCATGCCGCCGAAGGCGCGCTCCCAGACCAGCGGCATCGACTCGAACGGCTTCGGATCCGACGGTTGCCCGTCTCGCCACACGCGGTCGCCCGTGACGAGGATCGTCTTCTGACGGCCGGCTACAGACAGGCCGACCTGCATCCGTGGTACCGGTCGCTTATCTGGAGCCCACGCGCGTCCGATGAGGATCACGTCGGTGCCGATCTTGCCGATGTGCATCTCCGACGCGTACTTCAGGCCGGACGCTGCGGGATCGGCGTGGTACTCGTCGGCGAGCGTCGGCGGCACCTGCACCTCGGCGAGCGCCAGATTGGGCCTCAGCGACACGGTGGCCTTGACGATCACATACAGCGTGTCGATGCCGGCCCGATCCGGGAGCACGGCGATCGCAGCCTTGAACGGTGTCTGGTTCTCGAGCTGAAGCACGATCAGCGGCTTCCTTCGCCTGGCGGCTTCGGCGCGGTAGGCTCCGCGCGACCGGACACGGAAGCCCGGCTCGCCATCATCATCTGACGCTGTCGGCCCGTGAAAGCTCGCGGCTCGACGTCGTAGCGTCCACGGGTCTTCACGCGCAGCTCCAGCGCGATATCGGATCTTCTGATCATCGGCCCCGTTTCCATCGTCGCCAGTAGCACCTCGCCGTTTGCTGGTGTGCCACGAATGTGACGGATGGTCGCGGGCCAGCCGGACCTGAGCCCGAGCCAGTGTTTCTTCACGGCCTCCGGGTCGGGCAGCGGCCACAGCGCTTCCGGGGGCGGCACCAGGTTCGCGTCGAGGTCGTCGTCTTCGAATGATGGCGCGTCAACCGGCTTCTCCTCCGCCGTGAGCTTGTCCCGCTCGAGATCGGCTCCCGTGATCCAGCAGTACGCTTCGCCGCACGCCCGCGCGATCGTCTCGTGCTGCATGCCGGCGACACACGCGTCGGCCGCGCGCATGTTGCCGATGTGACCTAGCGCCCAGATCGCCAGCAGCTGCAGCTCCGGAACGCGAAGCGCCGCGTACACCGGCGCGTGCTCGTCGGCGGTTCCGAAGATCGCCAGCAGCTTCAGATAACGGCCGGCTGCCGGTCCGCGCTGAGTCGCCAGCTGCGTCGCCGTCTCCCACGTTCGATCGATGCGCGGGCAGAGCCCGCTTTCGACGGCGGCGTATCGGACGTCGTCGTTGTCGCTGCTCAGACCCGCCGAAATCCACCGGGCAGCGGATTCCGCCGGCGCCAGCCGTGCCGCGCGGACGGCGTCTACTTGGACATCGGCGACTTTCGACGCGAAAGCCGTCGCCAACTCATCACCGGGCGCGACGCGACGGAACAGTTTCAATCTGCACAGCGCGCCAGCCTGCGCCGGCCCTGGCGCGGCGAGCACGGGCGCAGCCGCTCGCAGCACCTGATCGGATCCAAGCAGCTCGAGGCCTCGCAGCATGGCCTCCAGCCTCTTACCCTCGGCGACCTTCAGAGCCGCCACGATCGCGTCCGGCGCACCCGGTTCGGCCACCGAACTCAGGATCGCCGTGGCAACGGTGACTCGATCGGCCTCGTCGGACTGGAGCTCTTTCGTGGCGAACTCGACGGCCCGCGCGCCACCGACGCGCACGCCATCCAGAGCGCCGTGCAGACGATCCTCGGTCCAGGAATAGATCTCCTGGAGATTGCGGGTCAGACTCGTGAGATCGGTCTCCCAGCGGCGCCAGAGGAACGCCGCCTCGTCGAAGCTTTCCTCGATGAGATCCTGAAAGGGTTCAGCCACAGTACTGGAGGCTCAATTGATCTGAACCTGTCCTCCCTTGATGCGATTGGTGCCTTCCGACCGGCTTTCCACATAGGTGCCGCGGATGATCACCCGGCCGTTGCGCCGCAAGGTAACCGACGCGCTTCCGCAATGCAGCACGATTTCATCCTGCGCGGTCACGCGCACACGTTTGCCGTCCACGTCGGCCTCGATAACGGGAGGCCTTTCCGACTCGGGCGGGTCAGATCGAAGCGTCTCGACGAACCCGACGATGATCGGCTTGGTGCGATCGCCTTTTTCGAACAGCACGATGGCCTGCTGGCAGTTGGCGATCGCCTCTTCGATGCGTCGGCGCGTCGCGGACACGGCCAATCGAGCGGGAACAGCCGGGGTGCCGGGATCGAGCTGGATTTCCGGAACGCCGTCGGCTGTGAGAGAGACGATGGTGGCGGTGTGAGCGGCGGCAGCGTCGAACATTGGCTCCGACAAACGGTCTAGAAGTACAGCCACAGTCGTGTCGTTGGTCAGCATGTGGATCCCCGTTTTGGTGATGGCTTGTTCCGAGAAGTTGATTGGATCCTAGGCCACTGTCGCAGGTCAAGACACAACGCGGCGCGCGGGCGACGAGCAGGGCGGCGCCGTCCTTTCGCAGCTTCACGACCTCGAGCTCCAGCGCCTCGAGTTGCCGCTTGCTGTGGTGCGCATTCACGACGATGTCCCCGCCGCGCGAAGGCCGCAACGGGATGGCCGCGGGGCATCTCCAAGGGGCGGTTGGTGCACCGGGGAGGCTGCGTGTGGGGCTCGATCAGCCCTTGCATCACTGCGCCAAACAGGTCCTCCAGCATGGCGCGCCGAATCTGGTAGGTCGGCCGTCCGGACGCTGCGCGGCCCAGTGCGCTGTCGCACAGTGCGTCGACGTCGATCGCACACGGCCAGTGTTCGATCAGGATGGCGAACGCGGCCTTCGTCGCCGCCGGCGATGCGACAGTGGCGCGAGAGGTGTCGCTCGCAAAGGTCACGCTCACGTCTGGCTCGAGGTCCGGCGATGAACGATCGACGGCGGCCGATGTGGACATCGACAGTCTGTACAGAGCCTTCGTTCTCGGCACCGCCACCCTGCCACCCGGCCGGCGCTCGTCCCACGGCATAGCGCGGACAACCAGCCTGTCACGGGATTCTCTGCCGGAGCAGGGCGCCTGTCCAGAGGGAGGCCCTCGCCCCAAGGCGCCACCGAACACACTTCGGCGACCGGGCGTCCGCACGCCGCTGAGGCGCCGAGTCCCCCGCGGGACTGGGCGGCTCCCCGGCCGCGCCCGGAGGCGCCCGCCGTTCCCGCTCGCGCGACGCGGCGAGCGCGGCGAGGATCGCGGGAACCCCGAGGCAATCCCCGGGTCTGTACGGTGAAGGCAATCCTCGCTAAGGAGGCCCGCGTTACTCTCGAGCCCTTGGAATTGCGCTCTTTCGACGACCGTCCCAGCTGTGCCGGGTTAGCGGATCAGCTCTGCAATACGCGTCTTGAGCGGGTCCCTTAGATTGGCCAGGGCATCGATATCAATCACTTCGACGAAGGCCGGCACACCGGAGAAACTCGTTGCCGCCAGGATGAGATCATCCGCGGGGCGGAGGGACGGCAGGACGCTCGTGATCAACGTCAGCGGGAGGCCCGGCAGGTCCGGAGCAGAGTCGGTCTGAAGGTGGTAGCGCAGGTCAGCGATGAGCGCACCAAGGCCGGGGGTGTGAGCCATCATGAGCTGGGTCACCAAGGCGTTCACGACGAACTGGCGCACGTGCTCGGGGCGACGCTCGCCCTTGCCAGTGACCGCCTGCTTTAGCTGCGATAACGTGTAAGCAGATGTATAGCTCACCACCCAGCGTACGGGCGACGTCATGATGATTGTTTGGGTCTCGCGCTCCGTCCGCGCCTCATGAATGTATTCCCACGGGTAGAGTGTCACGCGGTTGCCGACCAGCGTCAGCCAGTGCGGGTCGAACTCGGCCGGCAGCTCGAACGGGCGCGTGGTGAACGACTTGTAGGCTTGCTGAAGTTGGGCAAAGGCGCGGTCGGCCACCGTCGCGTCTCCGCGGCCGCCGACGTACTTCCCGAACACTCGCTCAGGCACGAGAACCGGGCGGAGAGTCTCCAGGTGAGCTGCGAGTTGGTCCCGAAAGAGCTTGGAGACAAGTTCGGTCTGGGAGCGCAGCTGGCTGAGCTCCTGAAAGGTCAATTCTCTGCCGCCTCCGCCACTCATGCGAGAGGTACTTATCATATCGAGGCCAGATGGACAATTGGCCAGCGTGCCCCCGGCCTACCGGTGGAGTACAATCCCCGATACCGTGCTGCAGATGCGCGTCGTTTCGTTCAAGGGCCGCCCACCGGGGCAAGACCTGTTGGCCAGGTTCGGCAAGGCCGGAGGCACGATCGGGCGGAGCGAGAACAATACCCTGGTGCTGCCCGACCCCGAGCGTTACATCTCGCGAGTCCACGCGAGTATCGCGCTTCAAGGCGGCGGGTTTGTTCTCATCGACAACGGGACGAAGAACGCAACACTCGTGAACGGCCAACCCATCGGCCAGGGTAATCAGGCGAGGCTCTCCGACGGGGACATAATCAGGCTGGGCGACTACATCCTCGCGGTGACGGTGAACATGGCGGATCCGTTCGGCGATCCAGTGGCGGCATCGCCATACCCGACACCTCTGCTTCCGCCCGATGCCGGGTTGATTCCGCGACCTCGCGAGGCCTCGATCGATGCGGATCCGTGGAATGCACGGCCGCAGACCATTCCCTCGGATCGTCCGCCTGAGAGGCATCTACCTGCGGATGCGCTTGCTGGTATCCGGCCATCGGAGCCGAACGTTGAGGACTTGTTCGGGTTGAAATCTTCCCGCGGGGCGGATTTACTCGGTCCTGAGCCCGTCAGGGCAGGGCCGGCTACGCCGGCAATGCCGGGTAGCGTGGACCCGCTGGCGTATCTGACCGGCGCACAGAAGCCGACCCCGCCGCCAGCCGTACCGGACCACGGCCCCGAGATCTTCTCCTCTTATCTACCTCCAGCAGCCAAACCGGATCCTGCCATGGGAATCACGGCTCCGAACTCAGCGTCGAGCGGCGCGTCCAAGGTCCCGCGTTCTGTGGAGTCGGAAGAACTAGGCAGATCCAGGCCCGCGCCGTGGCCTCCCGTCGGACCGCAGACCGATGAGACGCTTCTCCGCGCGTTCTTGAAGGGGGCCGGAATCCCCGACGTACAACTGCCAAAAGGTCTCACGCCCGAGAGCATGGAAGGTCTCGGGCGGCTACTCCGCGAAGCCGTGCACGGCACTCTCGACCTCCTATACGCGCGCGGTCTCACCAAGAGCGAGATGCGAATCGACGCCACCAGGATCATGCCTACGGGTAACAATCCGCTGAAGTTCGCGCCAACCGTGGAGGCGGCGCTCACCCAGCTTCTTGGACCGGCGGTCCCCGGCTTCATGCCGCCCGTCCGCGCGATGCGGGAGGCCTACGATGACCTGCGCGCGCACCAGATCGGCTTCCTGGCCGGCATGCGCGCGGCTCTGGAAGATGTTCTTAAGCGGTTCGAGCCCGAGGCTCTGGAGAAACGCTTGGTGGACCCCGGTCTCCTCCGTAACCTGGTGCCGACGAATCGGAAGGCCAAACTGTGGGAGGTCTTCCTCGAGCATTACCGACAGATTGCCGGGGAGGCCCAGGAAGACTTCAATACCGTCTTTGGGAGGGCATTCCTGATCGCCTACGAGGCGCAAGTAAAGGAATTGCGGGCCCGGGCCCCTGCTGCGCGGATGCCTCGTGATCGGGACGCACAGTAAAAGCACAACGAGTACGGTTACTGAAGCGACTTAATGCGTCACGGTGCGTGCCTACCGTTTCGGAGCAGCTTCTTTCCGTTCGACGAGCTTGTCCGACGCGCACCGGAACCCAAGATCAGCCGCGTAGGCGGCCTCCGTCAACATCTCGCGCTCGATGATGCGCACCGTTGGCGCCGGACTGAGCAGATCAACGTTCCAGCCGCCACCACGTAACACACGGGCCCTGAGATTACCCGGGAGTATCGTGACGCTAGATGTCCACTCCTTCACATTCCCTGCCATGCCCAGCACACCGAAAGGGCTCAGGTCACGCGAAAATAAATCGACGGGACACGTTCCCCCTTCGTTCCGCAGTGTAGCGGTCGATACACCACGTTTCAGACAAACGCGTTGATCTGGTGCTTCGGCCCCCCAAGGGTATAAGCGGCCGTCAGTGCCACGTCCGGCGAACTCCCACTCTTCCTCTGTCGGAAGGCGCTTGGCCACCCACGTGCAATAGGTGTTCGCCTGAAGCCAATCTACACAGTTGACGGGATGTTTACCTCGTGACTCTCGCCGCCGCCAATTACACGTGTCCCACCGCTCACGTGGCGGCGTGCACCGTCCGGCATTAACGCACAACGCGTAGCGTTCGACAGTAACTTCGGTAACGTCGATCCAGAAGGGGGCGACTTGCACTGGGGTGCCGGGGTCTGCCCCCTTCTCTTCAAGAAGTCGGAAGCTGCCGCCAGGTATGTGTTTCATCGGCGCACCTTCAGCTGGGCTGTTTGCGGAGCGCGGCTGCCCGGAGGCATCGGTCGGCTGCACCAGTCTCGGGTACTTCGCGCCGTAGTTCCAGACGAAGGAAATCAGAATGCTAGGCAGTGTGAGGCACGCCAACCATGCGACATAGCGTCGCTGCACTCGAATTCTCAATCTCGTTTTCAATCGGGCCATCGATAGCCCTTCACAGTCCAGTAACCATGATATGCGCGCTCGCTGACCCGATTCCCCTGGTTTCCGCCAAGCAAGGTGATGCTGCGCACGCCATCACCACCCGTGCAGAACGCCACGTGATATCCGGAACTTGTGGTGCCCGCCGTGCTGGTGCCGGGCGTATGATAAACGACGGCGATCGCACCGGGCCGGAGCGCGTCTAGCCTCGTACCATACTTCAACCAGTCCATGGCACGTGCCGACGGGCCCGACTTCTTCCCAGCGCGGATCAGACACCAATTAACGAAGCAGGCGCACCACGGCGTTTCGTCGACATCACCGAGCCTCGCCGCGTGATCCTTGCGCCAGATATCTTTGAGGTACGAAAACGTCGAGATGTACTCGAGGATTCGCGGATTGTTGCTGCCGAGTCCAGGTGACTCCTTGACCTTGATACAGACTTCCCGGCGCGCTACGGCGATCCACGGCGCATCGCGTACCAATCCGCTTTCTGTAACCGTCGAAGCCATATCGCCATCGAGAGCGCGCAGCGTCCGACCGCCAGGGTCGACACGACCGTCGCTCGGGGACATCTTCAAGACCACTCTCTGGAAAACTTCGATTGCGTTCATCGTCATAGCTCCCGCGACGCCATCCACAACGAGAGGCGCTAGCGAAGGCAATCGCTGTATGTTCTTGTTGATTAGAGTCTGGACCGCGATTACATCACTGCGGCGGTTCAGACCACCACGCCCGACAGAGGCCGTAATGGTTGTCATAAAGTCACGCCTCCCCCGGTAGTTTATTCGTATACGAGTGCTTCCAACGGCGTACGGCTCGGCCAGGATTGGAATACGAGGCAGCCCAACACGGCACCTGCTGAAGGCGAGGCTGGGGCGCGGCACGCGGAGCTCAGGCGATACGACGCGGAGGTCATGGTTGAACGTAGCCAACGTACCCCGTATTAAGGCGGCGCTGCATCGGACGTCGGGACGTCACACTGCCTCGCTATACAGTACCTATGGGTTCCAGGTCAAGCAACTGCGGGCCCAGACACCTCCGGCGTAAGCGGTCGGCTCTCGAGGAGCGCGCGGAACTCGTCCGAGGTCGGCAACGCCGCGCACGCCAAGACCAGAGCATCGCCGTTCACGCGGCCGCGCGTCCACCACAGGCCTTTCCACCCAGCCTGACGTGCCCAGGCGTCGAGCGCCTCGGTCCTCACCAGGACGTCGAACGCCTCCAGCGAGGGAAGGTCTTGAATGGCGCCGAGCCCGAGATCGACGCTGACGGCGGGTGGTGGCGTAAAGGTGAGGTCACTAAGCAGGCAGTCAAGGTCTTCCGGCCCGCGGGACGTATCGAGCATGGCCAGTGCCGCGTCTTCGAGACCGGCGAACCACTGCGCAGCGTTGAACACCGCGTGCGCTACTGCCGCCGCCGATGCGACCTCCATCGCAAGCGTCAGCGGGAAATAGCGGCCCACACGATCCACACTCGGCATCACGAGACCCGCCCATCCTGTTGGCGTCACCAGGCCCGGGAGGACCAGGAACCGCCAGATCGGCATGGTCAAATACGAGCTGAGCCACCCATCACCGATGGCCTCCCGCGTGGACTGGATCACATCCTGAAGCCACGTGTCCCAGGGCGTGATGAAATCTGCGGGCAGCCGGCGGCTTGCGAAATCGCCCAGGCCCGGTAGCTTTCCGTACCAACCGGGGATCGTGACCTGCGGTGGTGAGATCAGAGTGCTGTCGGGCATCGGAATTGAGCCAGCTCGGGCAGGCGAAGAGGATTTTGCACGCTGGACGCGAGCACCTCGAAAACTCCGCGCCGTCCTTCGACGTTCATCGTCAATACGAAGCGGTCCGGCTGTCTCGTCGGCTGCAACTGGAACGCGTCGAGCATGCGGAAGAGCGCCCATGGCCCCTCGAACTTCACCTCTGTCGAACGCGACGAAGTCGGCGATGACGCCGATATGCGGATATAGCCGAGCGCATTCGGTCCAGGGAACTGGATGCGAACGGGGCTCTGTGCTGCATGAGTGTACTGCGCCACCTTGCCGTCGACGTCCACGCTGAGCTGCCGGATGGAAGCGTCCAGATCCAGTAGCTTCAGCTCGAGCTGCAGAGTCGGCAGACTGGTGCCGCCGCGAAACAGGACCTCACGAATGATGTACGCGCGCTGGAACTGCGCCAGTGCCGCTGACTGGCCCATCGCCGGTTCCTTGAACTGCCACGGCGTGCCGCTCGTGTCCACCTGCTGCGCCAGGTGCTTCTGGAAGAACGTGTCGAGCAGACCACCGGGCGCAAACAATCGCGAGAAGTCGTCGGGCGAAACGTCGACCGTACTGCGGAAAAATGGGTATCGGCCGCTGATGGCTTGCGTGCAGAAGCTCCCCACCTGCGCGCGAAGCTCGGCGTCGATGCGAGCGCGACCTTTCTGCAGGCCTGCGGCGTGCCCGCTCTCGACGAGTGCCAGGAAGATCGAGCGAATCGGCTCCGGTTGGCTCTGGCTCTCCGCGCGTAGCTTGAGGGCGGCCTCGTTGGGCAGCGGGGTCTGGCCGGCGTCCAGCGCCGATCTGATCGCCATGAGTGTTTGTGAATAAAAGGCCAGCTGCTGCAGCAGCGCGTCGATCGGGGCGGGGGCATTGCCCCCCGGGCCGTTGACGACGCGATGCAGGCGCTCGAACTCGGCGTCGACCAGCGTCTTCTCGAGAGAGTCGCCGCCCGTACCCGGCAGTGCGCTGCGCGCCTTCCGCATCGCCGCCGCGGCCAGATCGTTCTCGGGTGGCTGTGACAGCGTCGTCTCGCGGACGATGGCCTTCATCAGCGGTTTGAGCGGCGTGTCGGGCCCGGTCAGGAGCTGGACGACCTCGATGCTCCGGGTGGGGTCCCGGCTGCCGACCACAGTAATGTCGCCGATGAACTGCCGCCAGATCGCCCGGTAGTCGTCCAGGTAGCGGCGTCTGACGACATCGCCGAACGTGGCGGTTGCGGCCGTCGCGGCGAGCGTGCGGCCGCTCGTGCCCAGTACCCAGGGCTCTTCCTCGGCCAGGGCAATAGCGGCCGCGTCCACGCGCGGCATGATTCGGCGATAATACGCATCCTTCGTATAAAGGGCAGGGACGCCGGTGGTGAGCGGCTCACCGCTCACACGCTCGAAGACGAGCAGCGCGTTGGGGCCGCCTTTCTCCGCAATCGTGAAATCGCGGAGGTCCGCAATCTTCTCGCGCTTCAAGCGCTCGTACACTCGGGCGTGGACCCCCGTGAGTCGGACGTTGCCCCTGACCTTGGCGACGACCTCGTCGTCCTGAGGCAGACGGGGCTCCACCCATCCTCGCTCGTAGAGCGAGTCGAGGTGGGCCTTGAGCTTGTTCTTCGCGTCGGGATCCGCGCCGGGGTTCAGTTGCTCGACATGTGCCTCCAGCCACTGCCAGACGGCTTGCCGATCGAAGTGCTTCGGGTCATACAGCATGAGATAGGTCTTCAGGGTCTCGTACGAGTCGTCCTGCCCTGCGGAAGCGGCACGCTGCAGCTCGTGGTCCAGATGCGCGGCGACGAAGGGCAAAAAGGTATCTTCGAGCATTCGGCGATAGGCGATGCTGCTCGCCGTCTCGAGTTTCGGGCCCTGGTACAGCCCGGCGCGCCACGACCACGGTGCGGCCCCGTCCGGGTTACCAGGCGTCTGCCACACAGTCTGGACGCGCGTCAGTGCCGGCAGCAGCAACGACACATCGGTCATGGCGCCGGCGGGAAGGGCGGCAACCTGACGCTTGACCTCCTGAGCCTGCGCGCCGACGTCGGCGATGTACTGCTCGTTCTGGAGATAGCTGAGGGACCAGGTTGCCACGGCCACGATGACAATCATTGCGGCCGTGGCCATTGCAGCCGTCCGCAGCAAGCGCCGACGGCGTTCCCACCGTAGATCGAGGCCGGCAAGTCCCGCCTCCGGGAATACGACCTCCCGGAGAAACCGCGTCAGGAAATAGCTGCGCCCGCTTGGACGCTGCGGCGGCAGCAGCCTTCGCTCGAGCCCGAACCCGCGCGCGACCGCACCGATCACACGATCGATCGGGCTGCCTTCCTGAGTGCCACTCGTGAAATAGACCCCGCGTACGCGGGGCGCCGCCTCGAACCTGCTCCGGGCGAAGCTCGCTTCCACGAACGCCACCAGGCGTTCTCGCAGCAGTGCGAACTGCTGCGGAAATCCATAGATGAGCGGGCGCCGTGCAGGGTCGCGCTCTTCCTCGAGCCGATCGGGTAGGCGATCGTAGAGGCGACGCTCGAGCTGCTCGAGCTCGGCCGACAGGACCTCGGCGTCGACCCCCTCGTCGGAAAGAGGCAGTGAGTAGCCCCAGACCTGCGCGCGCTCGTCCTTGCCGAGCGAGGCGAAGAACTCGGTGAAGCCGGCCAGGAGGTCGCTCTTCGTCACCAGCACGTACACAGGAAAGCGGACACCGAGCTCCGTGTAGAGTTCCTGCACGCGTGCGCGAATCGCCTTCGCCTGAGTCTCTGTCTCCGCCTGGGACTGCTGCAGCAGGTCACCGACGCTGACGGTGGCCAGAACGCCGTTGATCGGACGCCGTGTGCGCGACTTCTTCAGGAGCTGCAGAAAGCCCTTCCACGCCGCGGCATCGGCGGCACGGTCGCTCTCCTGGGTGGTGTAACGCCCGGCGGTGTCGAGGAAGACGGCCTCCTCTGTGAACCACCAGTCGCAGTTGCGTGTGCCACCGACCCCGCGGATTCCGTCGCGGCCGAAGCGCTCGGCCAGCGGAAAGCGCAGGCCCGCGTTGACGAGCGCGGTGGTCTTGCCGGCGCCGGGCGCGCCGATGAAGACGTACCACGGCAGCTCGTAGAGATACTGCTGCGATCCCAGCGTTCGAAGGCGGGCCCAGAGCGACGGCTTCTTGCCGCCGAACCGGAGATTGCGCAAAATCTCCAGCGCCTCATCGAAACGCCGGCGCAGCTGGACGACTTCGTCGGTCGGGCGGCCCGGGCGCGCTTCGGCGGTGGGTGGCTGGACGAGGCCTTCGCGGAGGATGGCATTCGCACGCCGCGCCCTGGTGAAACGCCACACCGCGCGCCCGATCGGGAATACGACGACCAGGGCGGTCAGTAGCCAGCGCACCCAGTCGGCCTGGAATGGATAGACGTCTCTGATCGCGACCATCGGCCCGACCCACCAGATCAAGACGAGCAGGATCACGATGCCGATGGCGATCAGCACCCACTGATTGAAGATCAGCCCGAAGATTCGCCTGACGAAGCTCATCGCGGGCGCGTTGGAAGTTCGGGACCGCTTGGCCCTGTGGCGCGCTGAGGTTGGCGCTCAGGACCAAGCTTGGAAACGGGCTCGGCAGCGCGTTCAGCAACGTGCAGCGTCACGTCCACCCGGCGGTTCCTGGCCCGGCCCTCGGGCGTATCATTCGGCTCCAGCGGGTCGGTGTCTGCCCGACCGCCCGCGCGCATGCGCTGGCTGGGCACCCGGGTCGCGAAGATCTTGCTGACGGATTCCGCGCGGGCGCTCGAAAGCTCCCAGTTCGACGGAAAGCGCAGGGTGCGGATGGGCGCATTGTCGGAGTGCCCGATCACATCGATGGCTCCCGGGAGGTTTGCCAGCGCATCCGCGATGCGGAGAAGCAGCCCCTGATACTCCCCACGGACGACCGCTTCGCCGGACTCGAACAAGCCGTCGCCGAGGATCGTCACGATGCTCCGGTCGGGGCGATCGTCCACGGCAACCAGCCCGCGCTGTATTTCGTCGACGAGGAGTGGGGCCAGGCGGGGCTCTGGAGCTCGAGCGGTTCTCGGCGCGGGCGCCGGCCTGGCCGTCACGCGGGCCGCACGAACGCTCGCAATGTCGGCCGCCACGCGATCCGAAACGGGGCTCAGCGTGAGCTTGAAGCCGAAGTAAATGACGACCAGCAACAATGCGGTGATCGCCGCGACGACCCACAGGGGTAACCAGCCCAGCTTTGTCGAGCGCGCAGCCGTCACCCCTTGCCAGCTTGGCGACAGATCACGCTCGTATTCCCCTCGCTGCTTGCGAATGAGGTCGAAGAGCCGCTGCCGCATCGTCTCGAGGTCACGCTGGCCGCTCTCGATGACGCGATACCGGCCCTCGAAACCTAGTTGCAGGCATACGTACATGAACTCGAGGATGTCGATATTTGCGTGCGGGCTCTCGGCGAGTCTGCCCAGCAACTGGAAGAATTTCTCGCCGCCGCTGGTCTCATTGTGAAAGAGCACGAGCAGGCCGCGTTGCGCCCAGGCGCCCGAAGCACCCCACGGCGTGCTACTCGCCGTCTCATCGATCAGGGTACACAGCGCGTAGCGAGCGGCGATGACCGTGTCGTGAGAGATCCCGGCGGCCTTCGTACGCGCTTCGAAGTCACGGATACCCCGCGCCAGGTTCTCGCGTAGGCCGGCGGGATTCGGATGTGTCGGCGACATCCGAAGCTGCGGGACGACGTTGAGGAGCGGGTTCGCTGCTATCAGGATCGGATTGAGCCCGCTCGCGACCGTGCTACGGTCGCTGGGCTCGGTGGTATCGATCACAACGGCTCGCGTCGGCGACGCCGCGCGGCCCCCCGGCGCCGGCATGAAGACCGTCCGGTCACCGCCGCTCTCAAACGGGTTACTGGGCACGGCTACCCTCTTATCGCCCAGAATTCGAGCTCGAGGCCCGGGAAATCTCCGGCGAAGTGTAGCGCCAGCATCCGGGACTGCTCCGTGATCTTCCACAGCTCGCCGCCCCGCTCCAGCTCGAAATAGAGGAAGCCGGCGTTGTAAGGGATCTGCCGCGGCGTCACTGGCAGGCTACGTAATGCGATCCCCGGAAGATTGAGATTGACGAGATCTCGGATGCGCTCCACGGGACCGATCTTTACGAGCATCGGTAGATGGGCCTGGATCCTCTCTACCGGAAGCTGGGCCTTGGCGGCCAGTACGAAACGTGCGGTCCGAACGAGGTCGCTGTCGGGAATCGAGGCGATCCGCAGGCCGTAGGGGCGCTCCTCGAGCGTGATCGGGATGGCGTTCCGCTCCAGCACCATCGATAGCGATCGTCGGATATCTGCGACTACGGGACCGAACGAGCCGGCCAGGTCGTCATGACGGTAGACCGGATACGCTATGGGTCGCCGGCCCTCTCGCGTGAACGTCGAGAGCTCACCCGCCAGGGCAAGGCACGTCACGTAAAGCGCTTCCGGGTGCAGGGGAGTTGTCGCGGCCAGGTGGGCGAAGACCGGCTCAAAGCGGTTGACCGTCTCGAGCCAGAGAAAATCTGCGATCTCCGCGATACCGCCGGGTCCGGGCTGCGACAGTCTCGCCGCCAGCGCGTCGCCACGCTGGTGTAGGAGACCGTGGATATCACGCACGACGCCAGCCAGTCTCGAATCGCCGGCGACATCGAGCATCGTCGGGACGTAGCGACCGTCGAGCACGACACGGCTGTCGGCTCGGCGTTCAATGACGCGCGCGATACCGAGCGCCGTGTAGGCTCCAGCGTCGGCCACCGACGTGACAAGCTGAAGTCGAAGTCGGCCGACCTGAATGAGCGCCGTGCGATCGAAGGACGCGTTGCTGTCCTTGATCTCCAGGTCGGCGGCAACGTAGCGGGCGAGGCTGTCGGCACCGGCCGCGGACAAATCGGCCTCCTCCACACCAGGCCGGCGCAGCGGGAGCGCCAGCAGCACCGGCGAGTCGCGCAGCGTGTCCGGGACATCCAGTGGCGGCGGCAATGGATCACGACCCGGGCAGTCGAATGGCGTGCCGTCAGGTAGGACCCCCCGGGCGCTTCGCAGACCCAGCTTGCCGAGCTCGAGGAGGGAGTCGTCGAGCGCGAGCTCCAGAAATCCCCACCCATACGGTCGCAGCCCGCGGGCGCGCGCCTCGATATAGGTTTCGAGGTAACGATCGTGCTGCTGGAAGTGCTGAGGCTGGAGGAACGTGCCCTCCGACCAGACAACTCGATTCTCCCAGCTCATCTTCGATCCACCGATGTGGCTGGCCCTACACTCTGGCCGTTACTCGACTTGACGAAGGACCTTCGACCACGGTGCCGCCCACGGTTGGATAGCCCTCGGTGTACTTCCTGTGCTCCGCCATGAAAGCGGAGTTGGTGGTACTAGACGTCATCGAGCATTGCCGCCTGATCTGGGAGACCTATCTGACGCCGACCGGGTCCGTCACAAGAGAAGGTCTTCGAGCGAAGAACGAAGGACGCGAGCATCGCATAGCATGCCCCCTGGCCTGCGGCTGCAGCATCCTGCCCCGGCTGTCAGTGTCGAGGAGATTACCTCCGACGAACATCCTGATCAAGACCCACAAACACCGGCCAATGTCCCAGCGATCGCACTGAGGAGGTTCTTGGCAGGCTGAAATCAGGCCGTATAACGCACAAGGACAACGCTGATGTTGTCCCGGCCGCCCTCTTCGTTTGCCCTGGACATCAACTGTCGGCACGCTGCATCAAGGTCCGCTGACTGCGATGTCACGATCTCAAGGATCTGGTTATCAGAGACCATGTTCGTCAGGCCGTCGGAGCAAAGCAGGATGATGTCGCCGTCGGCGAGGGCCAACTCATCAAGGTTGAATTCCACCTCCTCGCGGGCGCCTAGGGCCTTTGTCAGAACGTTCCGCATCGGGGCAACCGCGTCGTCCTCGGCAGCCCCGGCGGACTGTAGGTTGGCCCACGTGTCGTCACGCGTCAGCTGCAGCATGGCACCCGACCGGATATGATAGATGCGGCTGTCTCCGACATGCGCGTACGTCACTGTTGGCTTCTGCGATGCGAGCAGCACAGCGGCCACAGTAGTCCCCATGCCCGTGTAGTCGTCCTCCAACATCGACTTTCGGAATACGACCCGGTTTGCCTGCTTGATGGCTGTGCCGAGACGGTTTGCATCATGGGGCAAGTGTGGATCGTAGCCATACGGCCATGTCATCTCCGGATCTTCAGCAGAGCGCAACAGGAAGCCCGCGATCGCCTCCATAGCCAGCTTGGACGCGACCTCGCCGGCTTTGTGGCCCCCCATGCCGTCGCAGACCAGGAAGACACCGTCTTGAGCATAGATGCAGTCTTCGTTGAGTGAACGTCGCCGTCCAATGTCCGTCTGTCCAGCGAAGCTGATCATGGGGCCTCCGTTACGACGGTAGACGGTAGTTGAATGGTAAAGCGACCGGCCGGCCACTCATCGTTTAGAACATAGACTGATCGCCCGCTTGAAGGCCGCAGCTGCATGTGTCGCGGTCTCCCCCTCGGGAAACCACACAAGCAATCCGCTGAACGAGTCGTTCCTCACCATGCGAGTTTCCTTGTCGGTCCAGGGCAGATCGACGATCCAGCCGCGGTCACGTCGAGCAACTGCTGTCTGGTCCGCATCAATTGAAATGAGAGAAGCCTTGACGCGAAAGCCGTCGCCCGTCTCATCGAAAGCACGCCACTCGATGTTGCACCCCTCAAGTCGGTCTACTCCATACACGACGCCACTGGGGAGCCGGCCCAGCCGTGCGTGTTCCCTTAGGGCCTGCGTCAGCCATGCGACGGTCTCTTCGAGACTCGCCTCAGCTGGCAGGGCAGGCAAGGGAGACTTCAACACGGGCGGCGGCTGGCTCGACGGGGGGGCGGGCGGGGAGACCTGCGGTTGCTTTGCTCTGCCTTGCGGCGGTGGCTGGGCGCGATCCGCCCGCGGCGCCCATGCGCGCGGCGGTAAATCGATTGGGGGGGTCTCGACTCGGGCCGGGACCTCGGCTTCCGGTGTCGCCGCGACCGGAGGGCCGACAGGCGTGCTATCGACGCGGGGATCTTCGAGCTGCTTTGGCGCTGCGATATCGGCGTCGGGCGAACCGACGTTGGTCCGTGTAGCCGTTCGAGGGCGAAGATCTGTTAGCCACGCAGGCAGCGCCGTCCAGGCGCGTAAGATCTGCTCGCTCAGCGATCGCGGCGGTATCGAGCCGATCCAGTACGCCACCGCTATCAGTGTGACCCCCGCGAGCGTTCCCACAATCATCCAGCGCCGCCGCCGCCTTAAGCGCCGGCGCCGCGCAAGGACGAGGTGGTCGGACTCGCGATCATCAGCGCGTGTAGCCCGGCCGACGCCGGCACGAGTTTGTTGCTTGCCCGATAGCACTCCCTTACCGATCTCAGAAGCCGCTACCTTCTTGCCGATGGCGGAAGGGTGAGCAAATGGCCATGGCGTCTCGCCCGGCACGCGGCTGTCCACGAGCGTGACATCTGACTGGGTCGCATCGGGCGGCTCGACCGCCTGCATACGGCGTCGCTGTTGGTCGCGGGCGTGCCGAAGCCCTTCGGTGGCGCGAGCATGATCGGGCATGTCCACCAAAATCCGCTGGAAGACGGCGATCGCGGAGTCATAGTCACCGGCGCGCGTGAGTCGAGCCGCGTGTTCGAGCGATGGTTCAAGGCCTTGCGCCAGCTTCAGCTGAGATTGTAGACGGTCGACCCTCGCCGCTAGCTCTGCCTCGAGCCGTTCTAGTGACGTTCGAGAGCCGCTGTCGTCCAGGGTTACTGCCGGCCCGACATCGGCACCCGAGCTCTGCGCTACTGCCTGTTCGAGAGTTTGTACCTCGAGTAGGCGTGACCGCAGCCGACTACGCGCACGATCGGCTTCCACAAAAAGCTGTTGCTGGGTCCGCTCTAGTTCCAGTCGCATATCACGAATCGACGCAAAACGGGCCGCGGGGTCCTTTCGCAGCGCCCGGTGAATCGCGGACCCCAGGGGTTCGGGAAGGCGCGGATCGACCTCCATCAGAGGAGGCGGCTCGGCGTGTTGAACCTGTTCTAGGAGCCCGAATGTGTCGTCTCCGGTAAACGCCTGACGATACGTAAGCAGCTCATAGAAGACAGCGCCTACAGAGAAGATGTCCGATCGATGATCGGCTCGGCCCCGGCACTGTTCGGGTGACATGTACCGCAACGTGCCCATAATCAGACCGGCTCGCGTCAAACCCGTGTCGACCGTAGCAAGGCGGGCGACGCCGAAGTCCAGAAGTTTCACGTGACCATTGGTCAGCACAAAGATGTTGCCTGGCTTGATATCGCGGTGAATCACGCCCTTTTCGTGGGCGTACTCGACGCCTTTGCAGACCTCAACCATGACAGTCAGCTTCTCTTCCAGCGCTATGTTTCTGCGACGTGTGATGAGCTGCCTCAGCTCCTCGCCTTCAAGCAATTCCATGACGATGAAGAGGCAGCCGTCCTCCTCGCCGAGGTCGTGCACAGTAACGATGTTCGGATGGCTAAGCATGGCTCCCGCTTGAGCCTCTTGGAAGAAGCGCGCACGGAGCTCCTTCGTGACTTCGACGTTGCTCGAGAAGACCTTTAGGGCGACCGATCGCTTCAGCATGGGGTCGTAGGCTTTGTACACCTCGCCCATCGCCCCAGCCCCAACTCGATCGACGATCTGATACTTGCCGATCTTCTGACGCATACTATGTCGCTCGCTTCCTACTCACGGCCTCACATTGTCGGCGACATACCCCCGGTTAGCCCGATGGCGCCACTATTGCGGGAATGGGTCGGTGACCGAGGCCAGCAGTCTACGTCTCGCTGGGGCGATGCGCAATCGGCTGCGAGACCACCGAGCAGGGCTGCGAGCGAGCGCCGGCTGTTGGTCGTCAAAGCCGAGGCGCAGATCAAGGCGAAGTGCTTTCGAAGGTCGAGGAGTGGACCAAGCTCCTTGCGCGAAGGAGCTGAGCCAGGCCGACCGGAAGGGACTGCACGAGCAGCAGGCGCGGATGAACCGCGGGATCCAGAAGCCCGTCGACTCCCTCGCCTCCGTCGGCGCGACGGGCGGATCAAGCGCGCCATCGACGACCGCAAGACCAAGCTCGAGCACGTCGACGGGCAGCTGAAGGCGGCAGAGGTCCTGCACGACTTCGACATCCTAATCGTCCGCAAAACCGTGGCCGATGTTGGAGGACTGGCAGGCACAACTCGACCGCACCCAGCTGTGTTCGGGCAGGTCCCTGGGCAAGCTGGTGACAGTGAAGATGAACTGGTTCCGCAGCACGACGGCAAGGCTGGCTCCTCGACGGCGAGGCCTACGACGCGGGCGCCGTGCGGGGGGCCGACGCGGACCTCGTCGAAGCGATGGAGACCTTGCTCCGCGAACTGCAGAATTAAATCGGCAGGAGCCGGTCGAGCATCCTTACCCACCCTGTTCGATGCTGACGGGCTTCCGCACGACGGGCAGCAGCCGCTGCCTCGCTTTCGGGCGTCCATTTCGGCAAAAGCGCCTTGGCGAACTTGCTGGCGAAGGTCTGGTAGCCGTCGATGAACGTCAGCTCGACGACCTCGGCCTCGGAGAAGTGCTCCCGGAGCCGTGCGACACAGGCGTCGGTGACTTCACAGTCCTCGCGCACGATCGCCTCGGAATAGGCGAGCGCCGCGCGCTCGCGCGCGGTGAACCGCTCACTCGTCGAGTAATCCGAGAGCGCGT
>Ga0075423_10000892_pt1 | contig 25316 bp, 29 predicted proteins | sample SoiMethybrSBSTD2_FD_80114 | JGI IMG/M metagenome (GOLD analysis project Ga0075423, IMG submission 80114) | Bulk soil microbial communities from a Populus tree surrounding site in Tennessee, USA - Soil MetaG P. TD hybrid SBSTD2 | ecosystem: Environmental > Terrestrial > Soil > Tree plantation... | reverse complement strand
CGGAGCTGGCGGGGGAGGGCGCGGAAGCCACGCTGAACGGCCTCTTCGAGGGAACGGGCCGGCAGATCGTGGACAACCACACGTTCATCGACCACGTCAGCCCCCACACGACGAGCCGCGAGCTGTACAAGGGCATCCTCGGGGGGCAGTCGCACGGCGTCTTCGACGGACGCATCGTGGTCCGCGCGGCGGCGCAGAAAACGAACGCCGTGCAGGCGAGCCGGAACCTTCTCCTGTCGAAGGAGGCGATCGTCAACACGAAGCCCCAGCTCGAGATTCTCGCGAACGACGTGAAGTGCAAGCACGGGGCGACGATCGGCCAGCTCGACGAGGACGTGCTTTTTTACCTGAGGTCGCGGGGCATCGGCCTCGCCGACGCGAAGCGGCTCCTCGTCCACGCGTTCGCCGGCGAGATCCTGGACCAGGTTTCCGTCGAGGCGGTCCGGACCCAACTTGGAGGCTGCCTGTTCATGATGGCGCATTAGAAGTGAGCTCCAGAGCTTCATAGCGGTGAGGCAGGTTGGTTCTAGTAATGAAGGGGAGCGGTCACGCGAGGTTGGATTACCGCTTTGAAGCTTTGAAGCCTTGAAGCTGAAACCATGGGAACCGCAACGGCATTCGATGTCCGCAAAGTCCGATCGGACTTTCCGATCCTATCTAGGAAAGTCCGTGGCAAGCCGCTGGTCTACCTCGATAACGCCGCGACGACGCAGAAGCCCCGCGCGGTGCTCGACGCCATCCGGTCGTACTACGAGACCGAGAACTCGAACATCCACCGGGGCGTCCACTACCTGAGCGAGCTCGCGACCAAGTCCTACGAGGGTGCCCGACTCAAGGCGAGAGCGTTCCTCAATGCCGCCGAGGGCCGGGAGATCGTCTTCGTCCGCGGGACCACCGAGGCGATCAACCTCGTCGCGAACTCCTTCGCCCGGACCTCCCTGAAGCCGGGCGACGAGGTCCTGATCACCGCGATGGAGCACCACTCGAACATCGTTCCGTGGCAGATCCTGCGCGACGAGCGCGGGATCGTCCTCAAGGTCGCCCCCATCGCGGACGACGGATCGCTCCCGCTCGACGAGTTCGACAAGCGGATCTCGCCGAAGACGAAGCTCATCTCGGTCGCCCATGTCTCCAACGCGCTCGGCACGGTCAATCCCGTGAAGCGGATCGTGGAGATGGCCCACGCGCGCGGGGTTCCGGTGCTCGTGGACGGCGCGCAGGCGGCCCCGCACCTCCGGATCGACGTGCGGGAGCTCGGCTGCGATTTCTACACCTTCTCCGGGCACAAGATCTACGGTCCGACGGGGATCGGCGTCCTGTACGCCAAGGCGGAGCTTCTCGAGGCGATGGCGCCGTACCAGGGCGGCGGAGAAATGATCCTGTCGGTCACGTTCGAGAAGACGGTGTACAACCGGATCCCGCACAAGTTCGAGGCGGGCACTCCGAACATCGAAGGCGCGATCGGCCTGGGGGCGGCGCTCGACTATTTCACCGGACTGGGCCTCGAGGCGGTGGAGGCGCACGAGGCGGCGCTCCTCGAGCACGGTACGAAGGCGCTTTCCGAAGTCCGAGGCTTGCGCATCATCGGCACCGCGCCCGAGAAGGCGGGGGTGATCTCCTTCATCCTGGAGGGAGTCCATCCCCACGACATCGGCACGATCCTCGACCAGCAGGGGATCGCGATCCGGACCGGCCACCATTGCGCTCAGCCGGTGATGGATCGGTTCGGAATTCCCGCCACGGCGCGGGCCTCGATGGGCGTGTACAACATGACGGAAGACCTCGACGCGCTGGCGGCCGGCCTCCGGCGCGTCGTGGAGGTGTTCGGCGCATGAAGACGGGCTCCGACGACGAACTGGGCGCGCTCGACGACCTGTACCAGGAGGTGATCCTGGACCACTACCGGAAACCCCGCAATTTCGGGACGCTTCCGGCGGCGGACCGGTCGGTCGAGGGGCACAATCCGCTCTGCGGAGACCACATCGTCCTCCAGGTGAAGATGAAAGGGGAGGTGATCGAGGACCTCCGCTTCCAGGGGAAGGGGTGCGCCATCTCGACGGCGAGCGCGTCGATCATGACCGACGCCGTACGCGGGAGGACCCGGGCGCAGGCGGAGGCCGCCTTCGAGAAATTTCACGACCTCGTCACGGGCCGGGGGAACGGGGCCGATCCCGCGCTGGGCAAGCTTGCCGTCTTCGCGGGCGTCAGCGAATTCCCGGCGCGCGTGAAGTGCGCGTCGCTGGCGTGGCACACGCTGAAGGCGGCGCTCGAAGGATCGCAAACGACGATTTCAACCGAGTAAGTAAAAGGAGAACTATCATGTCGCTGCCCCCGATCTATCCGCCCGAGGCGGTCGTCCCGTTCCGCGAGGAGCTGACCGCCGTCGGATTCGAACAGCTCTCGACGCCCGACCAGGTGGACGAGGCCGTGCGCTCCACGAAGGGAACGCTGCTCTGCGTCATCAACTCGGTCTGCGGCTGCGCGGCGGGAAGCGCGCGCCCCGGCGTGGGCATGGCGCTCCAGCATCGCGTCATCCCGGACCGCCTCGTGACGGTTTTCGCGGGGATGGAGCGCGAGGCCGTCGAGCGCGTCCGCGAACTTCACGCGGAGGCCGCGCCGCCCTCGTCGCCCTCGATCGTGCTCTTCAAGGACGGCCGCGTGGCGGCGATGATGCCGAGGTCGGAGATCGAAGGCCGCACGCCGCAGGAGATCGCGCAGGGACTGGTGTCGGTCTTCGACCAGTTCTGCGCCCGGCCGGGCCCGTCGATCCCGCCCGACCAGTTCTCGAAGCTGGGCCACATCAAGATGTGCGGATCGCAGATCCCCCGGTTCGGCGGGAGGTAGGAGCCGAGGCCATGAACCGCGAGCCGATTGTCCTGAAGCGCGAGGTCGACGCCATCCAGATTCCCTACGGCCAGGCGATGAAGCTGGCCGCGGGGAGCCAGGTGACGATCCACCAGGTGCTCGGCGGGAATTTCACCGTCGTGACCGATCGCGGAGTCATGGTGCGCATCGACAGCTGGGACGCCGACGCGCTCGGCGAGGCGGGGAAGCTCGCCCAGGCGGAGTCGGGCGCCCCGGCCCCGGTGAAGGCCGATCCGAACCAGCCCGTCACGCAGGAAGGCGTCGTGAAGGCGGTATGGGACCAGCTCAAGACCTGCTACGACCCCGAGATTCCGGTGAACGTCGTCGAGCTCGGGCTGGTGTACGAGGTCAAGGTCGAGCCGCACCCCAGCGGGCAGGGCTACGCCGTCGACGCGAAGATGACGCTGACGGCCCCGGGCTGCGGCATGGGCCCCGTGCTCCAGATGGACGCGGTCGCGAAGCTCAACTCGATCCCCGGCGTGAAGCGGGCCAACGTCGAGATCGTCTTCGACCCGCCGTGGGACCGCGAGATGATGTCCGACGCCGCCAAGCTCCAGCTGGGGATGATGTGAGCCGGCCGGACCCGATCTACCTCGACCACCACGCGACCACGCCGATCGACCCGCGCGTCCTCGACGCCATGATGCCGTACCTGCGCGAGAAATTCGGCAACGCGGCGAGCCGGGAGCACGCGTGGGGGCGGGAGGCGGCGGAGGCGGTCGAGGCGGCGCGCGCGCAGGTCGCGGCCCTCATCGGGGCGGACGAGCGCGAGATCGTCTTCACGAGCGGCGCCACCGAGAGCGACAACCTCGCGATCAAGGGCGTCGCGGAATTCCACCGCGAGCGCGGAGATCACCTGGTCACCGCGGTCACGGAACATCCCGCCGTCCTGGATTCGTGCGCCGCGCTGGAGCGCGCGGGCCGGGCCCGCGTCACGCGGCTTCCGGTGGACCGGGAGGGACTCGTCTCCCTCGATGCCCTGCGGAAAGCGCTCACCGACAAGACCCTCTTGGTCTCGATCATGTTCGCGAACAACGAAATCGGGGTGCTCCAGGACATCCCCGCGATCGGGGCGCTCTGCCGCGAGCGGCGCGTCCATTTCCACACCGACGCGGCGCAGGCGGCGGGCAAGGTGCCGATCGACGTCGCCACGATGCCCATCGATCTCCTCTCGCTGAGCGCGCACAAGATGTACGGCCCCAAGGGGGTGGGCGCCCTCTATGTGCGGCGCCGAAATCCGCGCGTCCGCCTCTCGCCGATCCTCGACGGGGGCGGCCACGAGGGCGGGCTGCGTTCAGGAACCCTGAACGTGCCGGCGATCGTGGGATTCGGCGAGGCGTGCGACCTCGCGCGAAAAGAAATGGGCGAGGAGGCGGCACGGCTCCGTACGCAGCGCGACCGGCTCTGGGAGGGCCTCAAGAAGGACCTCGATCACGTCACGTTGAACGGGCACGCCGAACGAAGACTGCCGGGGAATCTCAACGTCAGCTTCAAGTACGTCGAGAGCGAGAGCCTGATCCTCGCGCTTGAGGGCATCGCCGTGTCGAGCGGCGCCGCCTGCACGACGGCGAAAGTCGAGCCTTCCCACGTGCTGAAGGCGCTCGGGCTCCCCGAGGACCTCGCCCGGTCCTCCGTGCGCTTCGGCCTGGGCCGTTCCACGACGCCGGCCGAGATCGACGCCGTCCAGAAGCGGGTGGTCGACGCCGTCCGGAAGCTCCGGCGGATGTCGCCGCTCTACCCCGGGGCCCGGTGACCCGCCGATGGAATGGAGCCTCCAATTGCGCTATGATAGAGGGGTCGTGTAGTCTTCACCCACGGGAGCAACGATGCAGAATCACGAACATGGAGCCCATCAACACGCCCACGCGACGGCGGCTTTCCCGCCTCCGCCGGCGGGGGCGCCCCCCGGCGCGGCGCTGACCATCGCCCCTAAGGCCGCAACGAAGCTCCAGGAGCTCCTCGCGGCGGAGAAGAAGGACCCGGCGACGACCGGCCTGCGCCTCGGCGTCCAGGGCGGCGGCTGCTCGGGCCTCTCCTACGTCATGGAATTCGACACGAAGCGCGAGACGGATCGCGTCTTCGCGCGGGACGGCGTCCAGGTCTTCGTCGATCCGAAGAGCATCCTCTACATGAGCGGCTCGGTCCTCGATTACGCCGAGGGGCTGATGGGGTCGGGCTTCTCGATCAAGAACCCCAACGTCAAGGGGTCGTGCGGCTGCGGCCATTCGTTCACGACCTAGGGCGAGGTGACGGAATGAGCGAAGACCAGAACAGGCCGACGCCGGCCGCGTCGCCCGCGGGGGCGGCCGGGCTGTACAAGAAAGTCGACGAGGTGCTCGACCGGATCCGCCCCTACGTCCAGGCCGACGGGGGCCACGTCGAGCTCGTCAGCGTGGACGAGGCGGAGGGCGTCGCGAACATCCGCTTCCAGGGCGCCTGCTCGGGCTGCCCCTCGAGCGCCATCACGCTGCAGATGGGGATCGAGAACGAGATCCGCACGAGCGTTCCGGAAATCCGCCAGGTCATAGCGGTCTAGGCCTCCGCGCGCCCGAGGGACCGGGGAAAGGGAAGCACCGTGACGCAGATGCGCGCCGCCCGGAGCGGCGAAGTCACCCCGGCCATGCGGCGCGTCGCCGAGCGCGAGGGCCTCGACCCCGAGTTCATCCGCCGCGAAGTCGCCGAAGGCCGCGCCATCATCCCGGCCAACGTCCACCACCTCGCCGGAACCCTCGACCCCATGGGCGTGGGAATCGGGCTGGGCTGCAAGATCAACGCGAACATCGGCAATTCCTCCGTGACCAGCAACACGGCGGAGGAGCTGAAGAAGCTCCACACCGCCGTCCACTACGGCGCCGACACTGTCATGGATCTTTCCACGGGGGGCGACCTCGACGAGATCCGGACCGCGATCGTCGGAGCCTCGACGGTTCCCATCGGGACCGTGCCGATATACCAGATGTTGCTGGGCGTACGCGACATGGCGGACCTGACGTGGCGGGACATGCTCGAGGTCATCGAGAAGCAGGCCCGGCAGGGCGTGGACTACATGACGATCCACGCGGGCGTCCTCCTCGAGCACCTCCCGCTCATCAAGGGGCGGATCACCAAGGTGGTCTCGCGCGGGGGAAGCCTCATCGCCGACTGGATGGTGAAGCGCCGCGAACAGAATCCGCTGTACGCGCATTTCGACGAGATCTGCGAGATCTTCCGCCAGCACGACGTCTCGTTCTCGCTCGGCGACGGGCTGAGGCCGGGGTGCTCGCACGACGCGAGCGACGCGGCGCAGTTCGCGGAGCTGGCGACGCTGGGAGAGCTCACGGTGAAGTCGTGGCGGCACGACGTCCAGGTCATGATCGAGGGCCCGGGCCACATCCCGCTCGACCAGGTCCCCGCGCAGGTCCTGAAGCAGATCGAGGTCTGCCACGGTGCGCCCTTCTACACGCTGGGCCCCCTCGTGACCGACGTCGCGCCCGGCTACGACCACATCACGAGCGCGATCGGCGCGGCCGTCATCGGGCAGTTCGGGGCGTCCCTCCTCTGCTACGTGACGCCGCGCGAACATCTCGGACTTCCGGACGACGACGACGTCAAACAGGGTGTGATCGCGTACAAGATCGCGGCCCACGCGGCCGACGTGGCCCGCCACCGCCCGGGGGCGCGGCGCCGCGACGACGAGCTGTCGAAGGCGCGGTTCGCCTTCGACTGGAACCGCCAGTTCGAGCTGTCGCTCGATCCCGAGACGGCCCGGAGGATGCACGACGAAACGCTGCCCGCGGAATATTTCAAGACGGCCGAATTCTGCTCCATGTGCGGCCCGCGATTCTGCTCCATGAAGGTCTCGACCCACGTCGAGACGTGGGAGCCGCAAGCGGCCGCGCCGAAAAAGAACTAGCCCCATGACCGCCGCCGTACTGTTCCTGGCGCTGTTCACCCAGGGCGACCGGCGGGACGATCCGGAGGCGCGCCTGAAGGAGGCCCTCCGCCTCCGCGACCTGGGGATCCACGAGCGCTCCGAGGAGCTGATCCGGGAGGCGCTCCGCATCTTGATCGGCGATCCCCAGCGGCCGAAGGACCTGCCGAAATACCGGGCCGCGCTCTGCGAGATCCTCCTGTCGGCGCGGAAATACCCGGAGCTGATGATCGAGGCCGGACCGCTGCGCCAGAGCCCCCGGACGCGGGCGCACGGGTGTTCGCTGATGGCCTGCGCGGCGTGGAAGACCGGCAACGCGGCCGAGGCGCTCGCCTCCTGCGACGAGGGCGATCGCGCGGCCGCCGATCCGTCGGGGGGCGCCTCCCCCGAAGTGCGGCGGCGGCTGAAGCTGGTGCGCGGCCTCCTCGGCTGGCGGCGCTTCGAGACGGCGACCCACTCGTTCTTTTGCCCGCCCGATTCGCCCATCACCGCGGATCCCGCGGGATTCGGACGGCGGCTCGATGCCGCCTTCGAGCGCGTCCGGGCCGAGATCGACGCGACCGTCGAGGGCCGGATCGAGGCCTTCTTTTTCAACGACCAGGCCCAGGCGGACGCGATCCTCGAGCGCGCCCTCTCCTTCGCCCTGCCCGCGGAGCGCGTCTACTACGCGCGGGCCGACGGCGCGCCGGGATTCACGATCGCGCAGGTGGTCTCGTTCTTCGCGGTCAACCGTCGGGAAAAGCGGCCCCCGAGACTCCCGGGCCTCGGCGAGGGGTTCGCGGCCTCCCACGCGGGCGATCCCCTCTGGGACCGGCGCCGCGAGGAACTGCCCCGGCGGGCCCTCAAGGAAGGGACGCTTCCCGCCCTCTCCGACCTCCTCGCCCGGCCGGCCGGGGATGCGGAGTACTACGCGATGACGGGCTCGTTCGTGCGGTGGCTCATCCGCACGCGCGGCCGCGAGAAATTCCGGCGCCTGTGGGCGGAGTACAACGATCTGATCGGAGTCGACGGCAAGGCGGCCGACCTCCGGCGCCCCTGGTCCGAAGTCTACGGCGCTTCGCTGGAATCCCTGGAGACCGCGTGGCGCTCATCCATCAAGTGATCCCGGTCGGCGTCTTCCAGGCGAATTGCAACATTCTGGCGGACGAGGACTCGAAGACCGCGATCATCATCGACCCCGGCGACGAGCCCCGGCGGATCCTCGACGTCGTGCGCGACCTCGGAGTCAAGGTCACCCACCTGCTGCACACGCACTGTCACCTGGATCACATCACGGGCACGCGGGCGGTGCGGGAGGGGACCCGCGCGAAAATCCTGATTCACCCGAAAGACAGGTTCCTGTACGAGGGCCTCAAGGAGCAGTACGCGACGACCGTGCGGCTCTTTGGACTGAGCCTCGAGGCCGGGGATGATCCGTTGCCGGCGGACGGAAAGCTGGCCGATGGCGCGGAGATCGCGCTCGGGAAACACAAGCTGAAGATCCTCCACACCCCGGGCCATACGCCGGGATCGTGCTCATTCCTTCTCGAGGGAAAAGAGGGGCCGCGCCTTTTCACGGGCGACACGCTCTTCGCCGGCAGCATCGGACGGACCGACCTGGCGGGGGGCGACACGGCGCTCGAGTTGAATTCCATCCGGGAGCGGCTGCTGACCCTCGACCCGGAGACAACCGTATTTCCCGGGCACGGACCCTCGACCCGGATTGGAATTGAACGAATTGAAAATCCCTGGCTTCAATAGGAATCGGGGTAGACCTCAGGCACTTGATTTCAGACTTCGGAAGGAGCTGCCGGTGAACTGTTTACCGACGACTTCCCCCTCGAGTCCGATGTCCGTCTAGTACTCGACAATCTGGCCCGAGCTGGGTACACTTTTTCTCCCCGTTAAAGAAGAGGATTTTGAATATGCCTACCACGCGCATCCCCAAGCAGGCCCAGCAGCTTCCGAACGACTCCCGGGTGAAGGAGCTGAGGGCGGCGCTCGACCGGGATCCCTTCAACATCAACGTGCGCCTGATGCTCGCGGCGGCCCTCGAGAATTCGGGCCGCCAGCCCGAAGCCGTCAAGGTGCTCCAGGACACGATCGAGAAGGCGCGCCGTAATCTCGGCGTCACCTATTGCACGCTCGGCTCGGCGTTGATGAAGGCGAGCCGGCCCGACGAGGCGCTCCGCCACTTCGACACGGCGATCGAGCTTGATCCCTCGAACTCCTCGTTCTACCTGTCGAACAAGGCGGCGGCGCTCAACAAGATCGGCCTGGCCGACAAGGCGAAGGCGCTCTACCAGGATTTGCTGGGGCGGGGCGACCTCGCGAAAGAGACGCGGCGGATCGTGGCGAGCAACCTCAAGGAACTGAAGTAAGGCTAGACGCCGCCTTTCTTGACCAGGTCCTCGACCGACCTCACTTCGCCCTTCTGACGGAGCGTCCGGAGACATTCCAGGAAGACCCGTACGGTCACCTCGCAGTCCCCGATCGACCGGTGGCGGGAATCGACCGTGATCTGGAAATGGTGGGCGAGCCGGTCCAGCGAGTAGCCGGAGAGCCCGGGCCGGACCCTGCGCGCGAGCGCGACCGTGTCGACGACCGGGATCGCCAGCTTCCCGTGGCCGGCGCGCACGAATTCCGCGTTGATGAATCCCAGGTCGAACCGGGCGTTCTGCGCGATCATCACGGTGCCGGCGAGGAATTCCCGGAGGGGGCGGGCGACGGTGGCGAAGGGGGGCGCCTCCTTGATCATCTCGTCCGAGATGCGATGGATCTTCCGCGCCTCCTCGGGGATGGGGATGCCCGGGTGGATGAGGCTGTGATAGCGCTCGATCTCCTTGCCCGCCCGCAGCTTGATGGCGCCGATCTCGCAGACGCGGTCGCCCTGTTCGGCGCTCAGCCCCGTCGTCTCGACGTCGAGCACCGCGAACATCGCCGCGTCGAGTTCCATCCCGGCGATTCTAGGCGCGCCCGGGGGGAGCGTCAACGAGCCGGCCCCGGTCGCCGAAAAATGGGTGAACGGAAGTCTCGCTTCTTGACTCGCGCGGGGGTCGGGCTCACAATCGCGCCGCCATGGACCTGGGACTCCGCGACCGCACGGTGCTCGTGACGGGGGGCAGCCGGGGGATCGGCCTGGCCATCGCCCGGGTCTTCCACGAGGAGGGGGCGCGGGTGGTCATCTGTTCCCGCAGCGCGCGCCATCTCGTGGCGGCGGCCAAGTCGATCGGCGAGATCGTCGCGGTGCCCTGCGACGTCACGAAGTCGCGGGAGGTGCGGTCGCTCCTGCGGCGGTCGGGCCCGCTCGACGTCCTCGTGAACAACGCCGGCGGAATGGAGCATTATGGGAAGTTCGCGGAGACGACGGCCGAGACGTGGCGGCAGGTCCTCGAGCTAAACCTCATCAGCGCCGTCGAACTGATCCGCGCCGCCCGGCCGGGCCTGGCGGACCGGAAGGGGTGCGTCATCAACATCTCGTCCGAAGCGGGACGCCAGCCGCTCCGGGTCGGGCCGGACTATTCGGCGGCCAAGGCGGCGCTGCTCTCCGCCACGAAGTCGCTTTCCGTCGAGCTGGCTCCGGAGGGGATCCGCGTCAACGCGATCTGCCCGGGGCCGGTGATGACGGACTCGTGGATCGCGGAGGCGCGTCTCCGGGGCGGGGTGCGCTGGCAGGCCTTCCTGAAGAGGGCCTCGGCGCACGCGTCGGCGCGGGTCCCGCTGGGCCGCATGGGGACGCCCGACGACGTCGCGTCGATGGCGGCCTTCCTCGCGTCGCCGCGGGCGGCGTGGGTCACGGGCGCGGCGTTCGCCGTGGATGGCGGCGCCGTCCGGGTCATCTAGAACGGAGAAGAGCCATGAAAGTCGGCGTCATCGAGCACTTTGATTCGATGCATCTCCTCCCGGGCCACCGCAAGTGCGGCGTCCCGCACGGCCACACGTACCGCGTCGAGGTCACGGTCGAGGGGCCCGTCGTCAACGGGATGGTCGTCGACTTCGACCACCTGAAGTCGAGCCTGCGGGAGCTCCTCAAGGGGTACGACCACAAGGACCTGAACACGCTGATTCCCTACCCCTCGTGCGAGAACATCTCGTCGGACCTCCTGGCGAATCTCAAGGGCCGGCTTCCGGCGGGGCGGTTGACCGTGCGGGTGTGGGAAGGCGAGGGGAAATGGGCGGAAGCGGAAGGGTAAGCTTCAAGTTCCCAGCTTCGAGCTTCAAGCCGCGCTGATCATTTCACCCGGAATGGGTCCCGCATTCGCGATCGGTGCTGGGTGCCGAATGCGAGAGCCTGATTACGCATCCGTGAAGCGGCCGCCCTCGATGGCCCGTTCGACGAGACGCGTCGAGACCCGGTTCGACCTGAGGTACTCGGTCGCCGGGTCCTTTTCCTGCCGGAGGATGGCGACGAGCAAATCGAGCGTTCCGCTGACCCGGCGCTCGCGCCCCGCGGCCTGCTGGGCGACGAACCTCAGGACCTCCTCCGTGATCTCGCTGTACTTCGCGTAGCGCTTGTCCGTGGGGATGCCCTTGAGGTGGGGCTCGAGCTCGGGCGGCGTCCCCGGGGGATCGAGCTTCATTTCCTGCCGCAGCCACCGGTTCGCGCCGGCGGCGGGCTCCCGGAGGAGGGCCGCCAGGAAGTGGACGGGCTCGATGTACGCGCAGCGGCGGCGGGCCGCGTCCATGAGGGCGGCGTCGGCGACCCGTCGGGCCGTCACCGACCAGGTCTCGAACATCCCATCATTCTACCCGGCGGGCGCCCGTCGCGGAAGGGGGCCCGGAACCGGCCCTCTTATCCTTGACTTTCGGGGGCCTCCCGGATACCGTCTACTTAGTGTAAAATGTACACTAACTAGGCGGACCCATGGCGCGCACGGCGGAGGAGACCCGGGGGATCGTGGCGGACATCCTCCGGCTCAAGAAGGAGCGGCGGGCGGTCATCCTCGCCCACAACTACCAGCGGGGCGAGCTCCAGGACATCGCCGACTTCACCGGCGACTCCCTCGGCCTGACCCAGCAGGCGGCGAAGACCGACGCGAAGGTCATCGTCTTCTGCGGCGTGCATTTCATGGCGGAGACCGCGGCCGTCATGAACCCGGGCAAGCTCGTCCTCATCCCGGACCGCGAGGCGGGGTGCTCGCTCGCGGCCATGATCTCGGGGGAGAGCCTTCGACGCTGGAAGGCGGAGCATCCCGGGGCGGTCGTCGTCAGCTACATCAACTGCACGGCCGAGGTGAAGGCGGAGAGCGACTACATCTGCACCTCGACCAACGCCCAGAAAGTCATCGAGGCGGTGCCGGAGGGGAAGGAGATCCTCTTCTGCCCCGACCAGTTCCTCGGGACGTTTCTCCAGAAGAAGACCGGGCGGAAGATGCACATCTGGCCCGGGTACTGCCACGCGCACAACAAGATCAAGACCGAGCGCATCGTCGACCTGAAGCGCGAGCACCCCAAGGCGCAATTCCTCATGCACCCCGAGTGCGGCTGCCTGACGAGCTGCATGCCGCTCGCCGACAAGGTCGTCTCGACCGAGGGGATCGTGAAGGCGGCGCGCGAGTCGCCCGCCCGCGAGTTCATCGTCGGCACCGAGGTGGGGATCCTCCACCGGCTCCGCCGGGAAAATCCGGAGAAGGAATTCTACCCCGCGGCGGAAGAGGCGTTCTGCGAGTTCATGAAGCTGAACGACCTCGAGAAAGTCCTCTGGTCCCTCGAGGACCTCGAGCACAAGGTCATCGTTCCCGAGGAAATCGCCAACCGCGCCCGCCGGGCCATCGAGCGCATGCTCGAGATCAGCGACCCCGGCGCGTACGTCCAGAAAGCGGGCTCCTCGTCGCCCGTCGATTGACTCCGACGAGGCGGTATAATCCTCCTTCGTGATCGCCCTCGTACTTGCCGCACTCATCGCTTTTCAAGATGAGGCCATCGAGGCCAACATCCGGGCTCTCGCCAATGAGGACATCGCGGTCCGAGAGAAGGCGACGGCAGACCTCCTGAAGACGCCCCTCGCCAAACTCGATCTACTTTCGAACCATTTGACGGACTCCGACGCAGAAACCTGCGTCCGTGTCCGCAAGGTCATGACCCAAGTGTTGACCTCCAATTTGGGTTCCAGGAAGGCACGATTCCAACTAAGACCGTTCGCCGCTCCCGAGGTGATGAAGGAGTGGATCGCCCAAGGAGCCGACCTCAAGAAGCCGCCGAAGGGTTACGAAGCGGTGGCTGCAAATCCGAACAAGCTCAATTTTCAGGACGATTACAAGATCTACCGGCGGGAGTGGGTCCTGGTGCAAAGCGCCTGTATCACGCAAGATGACATCGAGAGTGCCAGACCCGAACAGGACCTTCGGACGAGCAATGGCCATTGGAGTGTCAGGTTCGCTCTCACTGAATCGGGGTCAAAGAAATTTGATACAGCCGCCGAGCAACTATTCAACAGGGATCCCAAGGGGCTCATGGGCATCTTGGTGGATGGGTCCGTCCTGTCCGCTCCAGCGATGCAGGCCAATCGGTTCGGTGGATCGGGTGTGATCTCCGGTGAATTCTCCGAAAAGGAGGCACGAGATCTAGCCACCGTTCTCAAAGGAGATTGGCTGGAATCCTCCATCAGGGCCAATCGCGAAAAGGAGAGCGCCGCCACTCCGGAGAAGATACTCGGATTCTTGCACGGCATGAGGGGTCTCGAGAAGGCGGTGATCCAGGCAGACCCCACCGGCTTGATTATCACGGGCTATGTCGACATCAAGGAGGTCGATTTGCCCTCGCTGTGGCAATCCCTCCGCGAGCGGGGATACCGCCTCGCACCCAAGAATTAATCGCATCTCATCGCCTTTCCGCTCTGCCTCGAAACTCGGAGCTTCGGGAACGGGGAACGGGTCACGGGAATCGGGAAGCTCATCCACCCCCTTGTCTCACCGTTAATCCGTCGGCGATAATGCGCTCACGCGGCCCCACGGGAGGACCGGATGCTCGGAAAAATGTTCGGCGGGCTCGAGGAGTATGCCCCGCTCTTCATCCGGCTGGGACTCGCCTCGATCTTCTTCCACGCCGGAGCCCAGAAGGTCTTCGGGCTCTTCGGAGGCCAGGGGCTCGAGGCCACGGCCGAGTATTTCAAGACGAAGCTCGACTTCCCGCTCCCCATGCTCATGGCCTCGCTCGCGGGCATCGGCGAGCTCGGCGGCGGCATCCTCGTCGGGATGGGGCTCATCACGCGGTACGCGGCGGGGACCCTCTGCATCATCATGCTCGTCGCCATCTTCGCCGCCCACGGCGGCCGCGTCTTCGGCGACGGCATGTCGGCCTTCGCCTGCCTGATCATGGCGATCAGCCTCCTCGCGACCGGCGGGGGGAAGGCGAGCGCCGACCGGATGCTCAAGATCGACGACCGGGTGTAACCGCCATGGCGATCGTTCCCATCGTGCTGGCCGCGGGACAATCGATTCGCATGGGCCAGCCCAAGCCGCTCTGCCTCTTCGGCAACCGCCCCGCGCTCGACCTCGTCCTCGACGCCTGCCGGGGGGCCAAGCTCGCGCCCATCGTCGTCCTGGGCCATGCCGCGGACCAGATCCGGGCGAAGGCCGACCTCCGCGGCGCCAAGGTTGTCCTCAATCCCGACTTCGCGAAGGGACAGACCTCGTCGCTCCAGGCGGGGGTGAAGGCGCTTCCAAAGGACGCCGAGGGATTCCTGGTCTTTCCCGCGGACCATCCGCTCATCACGGCCGACGAGATCGCCCCCCTCATCGCGGAGCACAAGCGGCGGCGCAAGCAGAAGCAGATCTTCATTCCCTCGTACAACCTCAAGCGCGGCCACCCGGTCCTGTTCGACGGCGCGCTCCGGCAGGAGGTCCTGGGCCTGCCGCCCGACGCGCCCGCGCGGACCGTCGTGAACCGCCACCCCGATCGCATCGCGTACGTCGAGATGAACACCTCGGCGATCCTGTTGGACATGGACACGCCCGAGGATTACGCTCGGTGCCTGGAGGAGTGGGGGAGGCGGGAAACGACGCGGCGGCGCGCCGCCGAAGGACACGCATGAGCCGTTCCGTCCTCGAAGAGGCGCTGCGACTGACCGACGCGGGCGTCGAATTCGCCCTCGCCACGGTCGCCGAGGCCCGCGGCAGCGTCCCCGGCAAGGCGGGCGCGAAAATGATCGTCCTCGCCGACGGCCGCCAGTTCGGCACGGTCGGCGGCGCCGGTCTCGAGGAGAAAACCAAGGCCCTCGCGCGGAAATGCCTCGCCGAGAAAAAGGGAGGCCTATTCTCCTTCGACCTGATGTATTACAAGGAAGGCGGCCTGGACAGCCTCTGCGGAGGGAGCGTTCAAATCGTGGTCGAAATCGTCCCTCGCCAGCCCCACGTCCTGATCTGCGGCGGCGGCCACGTCGGCCTCGCCGTGGCCCGCGCGCTCGCGCCGCTCGAGTACGCCCACTCGGTGCTCGATGACCGACCGGAATTCGCGGCGCGCGAGCGTTTCCCCGAGGCGCGCCGCCTGTATCTCGCGAAGCCGGACGAGTTTTTCGGCCGCGAGGATCTCGGTCCCTTCACGCACCTCCTGATCCTCGGGTACTCCCACCAGATCGACACCGCGATCCTGCACGAGGCCGTGAAGCGCTTCCCGGGATACATCGGGCTCATCTGCAGCCGGACCAAGAAGCGCGAGATGTTCCATCGCCTGAAGGCGCGCGGGATCACCGACGCCGAGCTGGAGCGGATCGACGCGCCCGTGGGGATCCCGATCGGGGCGGAATCGCCCGCGGAAATCGCCGTCTCGATCGTGGCGTCCGTCGTCCGCCACCACAAGAAAGGAACGGCGCGCGAGGAAGAGCATGCCGAAGAAACCGAACAGGCCGAAAAACCCTAGGATCGGCCCCGAGTTCTCGCGCCGCGGATTCCTGCGCGGCCTGGGAGCCGCCGCCGGGGCCGCCGCCGTGGGAGCGCCGCTCCTCGGCGCCCGGCAGGACTCCGGAGTTCAAGGCCCGGGTCCGGTCAGGATTGATTTGCAGATCAACGGCGCCCGACGCGAGGTCACCGTCGAGCCGCGCGTCACGCTCCTCAACGCCCTGCGGAATCACCTCGATCTCACCGGCACCAAGAAGATCTGCGACCGCGGCTCGTGCGGCGGCTGCACGGTGCTCATCGACGGGGCCGCCGTCAATTCGTGCCTGATGCTCGCGATCGACGCCGAGGGGCGGAAGATCGAGACGATCGAGGGGCTGGCGACCGACGGCAAGCTCCATCCGCTCCAGGAGGAGTTCTGCGCGCACGACGCGCTCCAGTGCGGGTTCTGCACCCCGGGCATGGTGATGGCGTGCAAGGCGCTCCTCGACCGGAAGAAGGAGCCGACGCTCGACGAGATCCGCGAGGGGATCTCGGGCAACATCTGCCGGTGCGGGACGTACAACAGGATTTTCGACGCCGTGCGCGCCGCCGCGCCGCGGCTGAAATAGGGTGACGCCATGTCGCGCAAGATAAAGACCAAGGTCGGCTTCGCCGGGAAGGTCGAGGAGATCGAGGTCACCGTCGCCGACAGCGATCCCGATCCCTGGGGAGCGGAGGCGAAACTCGCGGTCGTCGGCACGCGGGTCCCGCGCGTCGACGGTCCGATCAAGGTCACCGGCAAGGCGAAGTACACTTACGACGTCGCGCCGAAAGGGATGCTCCACGGCGCCATCCTCCGGTCGCCCCACGGCGCGGCCGGGGTGAATTCGATCGACACTTCGGCCGCCGAGAAACTCGAGGGAGTCGTGGCCGTCCACGCGGCCAAGAGAGCGGGCGGACGGGTCTTGTTCCACGGCGACGAAGTCGCGGGGGTGGCCGCGGAGACGGAGGAAATCGCCCAGGAGGCGCTCACCCTCATCAAGGTCGACTACGAGGTCAAACCGTGCGTCACGACCGTGGAGGCCGCCAGCAAGGAGGGGGCACCCCGGGTATTCGACAATCGGCCCAACGTTCAGCCGGGACGTGGCCGGGGCGGCGCGGACGCGGACGGAGCCATCGAGAAGGCGCCCTTGATCGTCGAGGCCACGTACACCACCGAGGTGCAGACCCACTCCAGCCTCGAGACCCACGGATGCGTCGTGCAGATCGACGGCGATTCGCTCACCGCGTGGGCGTCGACGCAGGCGACATTCGGATGCCGGCAGGGATTCGCCGGGGCGGCCAAGATCGACCAGGGGAATGTCCGGGTGATCTCGGAACACGTCGGCGGCGGCTTCGGCAGCAAGTTCGACATCGGGGTCGAGGGGCGCATCGCCGTCGAGCTGGCCCGGAAGGCGGGCAAGCCCGTGAAAGTCATGCTCGATCGCAAGGGCGAGCACGTGCATGGAGGCAACCGCCCCTCATCGATCCAGGCCTTCAAGGGAGGCGTGGACAAGGAGGGGAAGATCTTCGGGATCAAGGTCGCCACCTCCGGCACGGGGGGCGTGGGCGGCGGAGCCGGGTCGGCCCATCCGGGCTTCTACACCGTGGGAGCGTGGGAGAAGTCCGAGACCAACGTGATCACCAACGCGGGGGAGGCGCGAGCCTTTCGCGCCCCCGGCCACCCGCAGGGTTTCTTCGGGATGGAGTCGTTCCTCGACGAGCTCGCCGAAAAAGCGGGCATCGATCCGCTCGAATTCCGGAAGAAGAACTGCCGGAGCAAGGTGCACCTTGCCGAGTTCGACCTCGCCGCCGAGAAGTTCGGGTGGAAGGAGCGCCGGAAGGCGAAGTCGGGCTCCGACGCGGGTCCGAAAAAGCGCGGCGCCGGCATGGCTTCCTCGGTCTGGTACAACGCCGGAGGCACCGGCTTCAAAGTTGACGTCGTCGTCAGTCCTGACGGCACGGTCGAGGTGCACAACGGCGCGCAGGACATCGGCACGGGGACCCGCACCGTCCTCGCGGTCCTGGTCGCGGAAGAACTGGGGCTGAAGCCCGACCAGATCGTCGTCAAATTGGGCGACACCAACTTCCCTCCGGGTCCCGGCAGCGGCGGCTCGACCACCGCGGCCTCGCTCGGCCCCGCGGCGCGCGCGGCGGGACTCAAGGCCAAGAAGGCACTCCTCGATCGGGCGGCCAAGGTTTTGAAGGCGAAACCCGAGGACCTCGATCTCAAGGACGGCGTCGTCGTGAAGTCGGGCGCGGCGACCTCGATGACGTTCAAGAAGCTCTGCCAGGGGCTGGGGACCGAGACGCTGCACGTCACGGGCGACCGGGAGAAGAATTACGCGGGGTACAGCGAGACCGTGGCGGGCGTGCAGATGGCGGAGGTCGAGGTCGACGTCGAGACGGGCCAGGTGCGCTGCCTGCGGGTCGTCGCGATCCAGGACGCGGGGCGCGTCGTCGACCGGCTGACGTTCGAGAGCCAGGTTTCGGGCGGCGTGATCCAGGGGGTGAGCTACGCGCTCTTCGAGGAGCGGCGGCTCGACCCCAACCTGGGCGTCATGGTGAACGCCGATTTCCTGAACTACAAGGTGGCGGGGTCCAAGGACTGCCCCGAGATCATCGCCATCGCCTTCGACGTCGCGAACGCGAAGAACAACGTGGGGATGATGGGGCTGGGCGAGCCGCCCACGATCCCGACGGCCGGCGCGATCGCCAACGCCGTGGCCAACGCGATCGGCGCCCGCGTCCGCTCGCTGCCGATCACGCCCGACAAGGTCCTCGCGACCTTGGAGGGGAAGAAACCATGAACCGCTTCGAGGTCGTCCGGGCCCGTTCCGCGAAGGAGGCGGCGGAGCTCCTCGCGGGGACCAAGGGCGCGATGCTCAAGGCGAGCGGCACCGACCTGATCGACCGCATGAAGTCGTTCATCGACACGCCGCCGCGCGTCGTGAGCCTGTCGAACGCGGAGGGGATGGCGGACATCGCGACCGACGCCGGGGGCGCGCGGATCGGCGCCTTGGTGACGCTGGCGCGCCTCGCGGAATCGCTGCGCGAGGGACCACTCGCGGCGATCGGCCAGGCGGCGGGCGAGGCGGCGACGCCCCAGATCCGGAACGTCGCGACCGTCGGCGGCAACCTCTGCCAGCGCCCGCGCTGCTGGTATTACCGCCTCGGCGAGGTGCCGTGCCTCAAGAAGGGCGGCAAGGAGTGTCCCGCGCTCAAGGGCGACAACCGGTACCACGCGATCTTCGAGACGTCGCCCTGTCCGATCATCCATCCCTCGAATCTCGGCGGTCCGGCCGTCGCGTTCGGCGCGACGATCCACGTCCAGGGCCCGAAGGGCGCGCGCGAGATCAAGGCGGAGGAATTCTTCACGCTCCCCAACGCGGACATTGCGCGCGAAAACGTCCTGGAGCGCGACGACGTGATCACCGCGATCTCGGTCCCCGCGTGGAAGGGCGCCCGCAGCGCGTACCTCGAAGGGCGCGAGAAGGAATCGTTCGACTGGTCGCTCGTCAACGCGACGGCGATCCTGCAACTCGAGGAGGGCGTCTGCCGCGATTCGAGGATCGTCCTCGGCTCGGTCGCCCCGATCCCGTGGCGCGTTCCCGCCGCCGAGGCCGTACTCGCGGGGAAGAGGATCGACGAGGCCGTCGCCGCGGAAGCCGCACGGAAAGCGTTCGAGGGGGCCAAGCCGCTCTCCGGGAACGCGTACAAGATCCCGATGGGCCGGGCGATCGTGAAACGGGCGATTCTTGCCGCCGCGGGACTCTGGAAGGAGTAGGCCATGGACCCCGCCGATTCCGCCGTCCGCCAGGAACATCAGATGTGCATCTTCTTGCGGTGCAAGGGAATGTACGTCGGCAAGAGCTCCGGCGGGCCCCCCGACGAATTCGCGGGCGATACGACCTGCTGGTGGTGCTCCCAGACCTCCTCCGCGGTCGGGCCGGACGAGGATTGGGTCCACAAGACGGCCTGCACGTCCGACCGGGCGTGCTACCGCGGCCCGGAAAATCCGTCATGACCCGGCCGAATTCCTGTCACCGGCGTATCATTTGCCAGTCCAAAATGCCGATGTTAAACTGACGGAAATCTACCGGAGAATCCCCCATGCGCTTCATCGCCCTCTCGCTCGCTTTCCTCATGTCCGTCGCGGCCTCCGGGCCGGCGCAGGACGGCGACAAGATCAGCCTCGAGTGGAAATTCAAGAAGGGCGACTCCTTCCGCTACGAGATGAGCCAGTCCACCGAGATGGACATGGGCGGGATGGAGATCAACCAGGAGATGCTCTTCGGATTCGCCTGGGAGGTCGTCGACGTCAGCGCCGAGGGCGCGGGCACGATCAAGACGACGTACGACCGGGTCAAGATCAAGATGGCCGGCCCTATGACCGCCGACTACGACTCGGACAAGGACAAGAAGCCCGGCGAAGGCGAGATGCTGAGCCGGATCATGGCGGCGTTCGTCGGCAAGTCGATCACGCTCCAGGTCGGAAAGAAGGGCGAGGTCCTCAAGGTCGAGGGCATGTCCAAGCTCCTCGAGGCGGCCATCAGCGAACTGCCCGAGGAGATGCAGGCGATGGGCGGGATGATGAAGACGTACATGAACGACGACAACATGAAGAGCCAGATGCAGGTCCTCTTCGGGCTGCTCCCGCCGGAACCCAAGGGCAAGGGCGACACCTGGGAGACCAAGTCCAACATCGGGATGGGGGGCATGGGCAAGTCGGAGATGAAGTCCAAGTGCACCCTGAAGGACCTCCGCGAGGGCGGCAAGGAGGCGGTGATCGGGATCGACTCCAAGCTCACCTTCAAGGCGGAAGAGGGCGGCGGCATGGGGATGGAAGTCACCGACAGCAAGTCGAAGTTCGAGATGGTGTGGTCCGTCGAAAAGGGGATGATGCTCGGCATGAAGGGAAGCATGACCCTCGACGGGACCGCCGGCGGCGGCGAGATGAGCATGGTCCAGAAGACGGAGCTCAAGCTGGCGCCGCGCCTCAAGGACGTCGCCACCGGCCCGAAGGAAGCGCCCCCGAAGGAATCTCCGCCGAAGGAAGCCCCGCCCAAGGACAAGTAGCTTCAAGCTCCGAGTTTCAAGCTTGAGGCTGCTCGAAGCGCGCCGCTCGAAGCTCGAAGCTGACTAGTCGCCCAGCTTCTCGAGGAATTTCTTCGCGGCGCGGTCGTCCGGCTTCTTCTTCAGCACCCGCTCGAAGATCTCCTTCGATTTCGGCCGGTCCTCCGAGAAATAGCGCTCGTGCCCCAGCAGCAGCAGGGCGTCGGGGTCGTCCCCCCGGGCCTCCAGCGCCTTCACGTACTTCGCGTGCTCTTCCGGACTCTTGTGCAGCGACTCCTTGAAATCGATCTCCCGGTCGAGCCACGTCGGGATCCGGTCGATCCCGCGCCGGAGATCCTCCGCCGCCTCCGCGATCCGTCCCTGCGCGGCCCTCACCCGCGACAGGAGGACCGCCGCGAGGCGCGGGGCTTCGGCCGTGGCCTCCCACGTCGACGCCCGGAGCGAGGGAAGTCGCGACTCCGCCTCCACGAGCGCGTCTTCCGCCTCCTCGTTCGCCCCGGCCCGGAGGTAGTCGAGCGCGGCATTGACGAGATCGGTCGCCTCGGCCGAACCGGCGGAGGCGACGAGGCCGGCGCGATCGAGCGCGTACCGCAGGGCGACCGCCCGCCTGGCGTCGTCCGGCGCCGCCGCCGCGCGTTTCCGGCCCCGCTCCAGCTGGTTCTGCAGGCGACGGAGCTCCGACGGGCGGTTCTCGAGCGCCGCGACCGCCTTGGAAATCCGGTCCACCGCCGCGGCGTAGACGGCCGCTTCCAGCTTCGAATCGCCCGCCCGTTCGGCGGCCGCCCCGGCCACGCGCGCCTGGCGGACGCACTCGCCGGCCGCCCCGAGCGTGAACTTCTCCTCCCGGGCGGCGCAGGCCGCGGAGATCCGGTCCAGCTCTTTCTCGAGGTCCCGGACGGGATCCGGGTCCTGCAGCAGGACGGCGGCCAGCAGGGTCAGCGCGATCATAGTTCCTCCCGTCGATGCGTCTTTCGATGGTACGTTTCGCGCCACCCGCGTGGAAGCGGACCTCGGAACCGCTTGCCCTTGGCGTAGTCGCGTGTCATTCTGTCAGGCGTCCTCAGTACTCGCGAGGAGACCCATGGACCGGATCCCGATGACCCGCCGGGGGTATGAGCAGGCGAAGGCGAAGCTGGACCGGCTCAAGAACGTCGAGCTTCCCCGTCTCGAGAAATCCCTCGGCGACGCCCTGGACCTGGGCGATATTTCCGAGAGCTCCGAGGTCGAGACGGCGCGCCACGAGATCGACCTGGCCAAGACCCAGCTCATGGAGCTTGAAGATCGCATCGCCCGGGCCGACATCGTCGACGGGGCCAACCTCGACAGCATCTCGATCGGCGCGCTGGTCAAGGTGCTGGATCTGGACACGAAGCGGAACGACGAATTCATGCTCGTCGGGGAGGGGGAGACGCGCCCCGAGGTGGACACCGTCTCCGTCAGCTCGCCCCTCGGCATGGCCCTCGTCGGCAAGAAGGTCGGGGACTCGGCCGAGGTCGAAGCCCCCCGCGGCCGCCTCCGCTACAAGATCGTCTCCTTCCGCTACGAATAGCGATGCCCGGGTACAGGGGCCACGCCCGATCGGGGATCGACGCCCGCCGCCCGCGGGTCGAGACGTTTGCCAATCAGTTTCCCGGGTACACCGTCACGGTCACCGATCCGGAGTACAACGCGATCTGCCCGAAGACGGGCCTGCCCGACTTCGGAACCGTCACGATCAGCTACCAGCCGGACCGGAAGGTGATCGAGCTGAAGTCGCTGAAAATGTACATGACCGCCTTCCGAAACGTCGGTATCTTTTACGAGAACGCGGTCAACGTGATCCTGCGCGACCTCGTGAAGGCGTGCGACCCCGTCTGGATGTCCGTGACGGGGGAATTCAACGCACGCGGCGGCATCCGGTCCAAGGTGGAGGCCCGCTACGACCGCCCCTGATCCGGGCCGCCGGGAGGTATCGGAGATGTCGAAGTTCCGGCGCGTCCTGGCCCTGGTGGGGATCCTGGCCCTGGCGTCCGCGGGGGGCTGCCACAAGAAAGAGCGGGTCCGTTCCTTCGACCCGGGCGATTTCAACGCCGACGGCTGGGCGGACGTGGCGGTGGGCGCGCCGCTCGACGACGCGGGTTCCGCGGGGTCCAACCGGGGACGCGTCTATGTGTACGGCGGCCCCCTGAACTCCGCCCCCGGCATTCTCAACGGAGCGGAAGACGGGGCCCGCTTCGGCTTCTCCGTCTGCGCGGCCGGCTACTTCAACGGCGACGGATTCCCCGATCTCGCCGTGGGCGCCCCCCTCGACGACGCGGACGACATTTCCACCGACAGCGGCGCCGACTTCGGCCGGGTTTTCATCTACCTCGGCGGCCCGGGCTTCGTCGCCGGGGTGATCACGCTGAACGGCACCGAGGCCGGCGGACAGTTCGGGTACTCCGTCGCCCGGGCGGGAGACGTCAACGGCGACGGGATCGATGACCTGATCGTCGGCGCCCCCTTCGAGGACGCGGGCGGCACCGATCGCGGCAACGCCTATCTCTTCCTCGGAGGCGTCTCGCCCTCCACGACCCCGGCGCTCGCCTTCTCGGGCACCGAGGACCTCGGCCGGTTCGGATTCTCCGTGAGCACGGCGGGCGACATCAACAACGACGGTTTCTTCGACTGGATGATCGGCGCGCCCGGCGACGACAGCGACGGGGACACGACGTCGGACAGCGGCCTGGACCGGGGCCGCGTCTTCATCTACCGGGGATCGTTCTTCCCCGACAGCGCGGTCGACATCGTGATCAACGGGTCCGAGGATTTCGGCCAGCTGGGAACCTCGATCGCGGGGCTCCTGGACGTGAACGTCGACGGCCGCGACGACATCATCCTGGGGGCCCCCTTCGAGGACGGCGACGGGAACACGGCGACGAACAGCGCGCCCTACCTGGGCCGGGCCTACCTGTTCTTCGGATCGGCCCTTTCGGGGATCGTCTCAACCAGCTCCTTCTCCGCGAGCCGGATCTTCACCGGGACCGAGGCGGGAGCGCAGTTCGGCGCGTTCGTGGCCCGGATCGGCGACGTCAATTCCGGCGGGGCGCCGGATGTCTTCGTCGGCGCGCCGCTCGATGACGGGGACGGCAACTCGACGGACGAGGGGATCGACCGCGGCCGCGGGTTCGTCTACTTCGGCGGCCCCTCCATCGACACCGTCGCGGACATCACCCTCACCGGACTCGAGGCGGGCTCCCACCTGGGGGCGTGGGCCTCGTCGGGCGGGGACGTGGACGGCGACGGCGAGCGCGACCTCGTGGTCGGAGCGCCCGGCGAAGACGTGGACGGGAACGCGACCGAGGACGGCCTGGACCGGGGACGCGTCTACTTCTTCCGGGGCGGCATCTTCCTCGATTCCACGCCAGACAACTTCCTCGACGGCGGCCTCGAGGACGGCGCGCAGGCAGGGACTTCCGGGGCGTGAGCGTTTCTCCGGTTTCCCGGCGCGAGATCTGGTCCTGGGCGCTCTACGACTTCGCCAACTCCGCCTTCACCCTGGCCATCATGACGGTGGTCTTCCCCCGGTACTTCCAAGGCGTGCTGGGAGCGAGCGTGGAATCCTGGGGATACGCCAACGCGGCCGCCCTCGTCATCTCGGCGGTCGTCATGCCCCTCGTGGGCGCCATTTGCGACTACACCGCCGCCAAGAGACGTACGTTGCTCCAATTCTGGCTGCTCGGTTGCTTGGCCACCTGCGCCCTGGTGCTGACCCCCTCGTGGTTCGCGGCCGCCGTCGTCTTCGTCGTCGCCCTGGTGGGATTCGAGGCGAGCACGGCCCTGAACAACGGCTTTCTTCCGGAAATTACGACTGGAGAGAACACGGCGTGGGTCTCGTCGCTGGGCTACGCCTCGGGGTACATCGGCGGGGCGCTCCATCTCGTCTTCGCCTTCCTCGTGATCACGTACCCGGGATGGTTCGGGTTCTCCTCAGGATCCCAGCTCCCCACCCGCATCGCCGTCGCCAGCGCCGGAGTCTGGTGGTTCCTCTTCTCGCTCCCGATGGTCTTCTGGCTGAAGGAGCGGGCCGTGGTCCGGCCGTTGCCCCCCGGGGATACGCTCCTGAAGGCGGGATTTCGGAAGGTGAGCACGACCATCCGGAACATTCGCCGCGTCCCGACGCTCGCCCGCTTCACGCTGTCGTTTCTCCTGTTCAACGACGGCGTGAGCACGGTGATCATCATGGCCTCCACCTTCGGGGACAAGGTGCTCGGCATGGGTCAGACGGAGACAATCCTCTGCTTCCTCCTCATCCAGGTCGTCGCCGCCGGGGGGTCCTTCCTGTTTGCCGGACTCGCGCGACGATTGGGCGAGAAGCGCGCGCTCGTGCTCTCGCTGCTGATCTGGTGTGGGGCGGTCGTCTGGGCCTTCTTCATGAAGTCAAAAACGGAGTTCTGGTGCATGGGGGTCGTCATCGGCCTCGTCCTCGGCGGGACGCAGGCGATCGCACGTTCCCTGCTCTCGCGGTTCACGCCGCCCACGAGCGCCGGCGAATTCTTCGGCTTCTACGCGGTGACGGGGAAGCTGGCCTCGGCGATCGGGCCGATCCTCTTCGCGCTGGCGATCCGGGCCACGGGAGACGTCCGATTCGGAATCCTGTCGGTAATTCTCGTCTT
>Ga0075423_10000891_pt1 | contig 25321 bp, 16 predicted proteins | sample SoiMethybrSBSTD2_FD_80114 | JGI IMG/M metagenome (GOLD analysis project Ga0075423, IMG submission 80114) | Bulk soil microbial communities from a Populus tree surrounding site in Tennessee, USA - Soil MetaG P. TD hybrid SBSTD2 | ecosystem: Environmental > Terrestrial > Soil > Tree plantation... | reverse complement strand
GGCCCCGGGTGTCGTGGCGGCGTTGGCGGCCTCGGCCACAATCGTCGCCTTCACTTTCGAGGCATTGTCCAAGGTGATTTGATTCTCGAGGGCGGCCGGAACCAAAACATCGCATTTCAGCTCCAACAATTCTGCGTTGGAGAGGGACTCCGTTCCTTTCAGTTCCTGAAGAGTGCCACGCTTTTGTTTATGCTTGAGGGCTTCGTGGACATCGATGCCTTGGAGGTTAGTGACGCCGCCGTTGGAGTCGCTCAACGCGATAATCTTGGCTCCATCCTCGTGCAAAAGTCGGGCTGTGGTGTTGCCTACGGCTCCAAACCCCTGGATTGCGACCTTCGCATTGTTCAAATGGATATGCTTCACCTTGCAGGCTTCGCGAATCACATACCAGCAACCTCGGGCTGTGGCTTCGTCGCGGCCTCGGGAGCCGCCGAGAGCTACGGGTTTGCCGGTGACCACCCCCAGGATGGAGTGGCCGACGGTCATGGAATAGGTATCCATGATCCACGCCATGGTCTGGGAGTCAGTGTTCACATCCGGAGCCGGGATATCCCGGTCAGGCCCGATCAGTAGGACGATTTCGGAGGCATAGCGCCGCGTAAGCCGTTCCAGTTCGCTTTGCGACATCTTCTTGGGCTCGCATACGACACCGCCTTTGCCACCCCCATATGGGATATTGACTGTTGCGCACTTCCAGGTCATGAGGGAGGCCAGAGCCTTAATCTGATCCAGCGTCACATCGGGATGATAGCGGATACCGCCTTTGGCAGGGCCGCGAGCGATGTTGTGCTGAACCCGATACCCTTCAAAAACGCGGATCTCTCCGCCATCCATTCGGACAGGGATGGCGACGGTCAGCTGCCTTTTGGGGTGAATCATGACTTCGCGCAGGTCCCTCGGCAGATGCATGACATCTGCCGCCTGCTCAAAACGAGAGCGGGTAATCTCAAACAGATTTAGTGTTTCTTTCATGATAGAAGGTGTGTTGGTACTTTTCCAGGCAGGAAGGGGAGCAGAAGTATTTCATCTCGCCACCAAAGGTTTGATGAAGTGAGGTGGCAACATCAACATAGGTTCCGCAAGCGGGATCCTTCTCCATCCTGCCTTGCTTGACGGCTCGACCGCTCGGTTGAGCCGGACCACCCCTATTCTTGAACGTGGTCTGGGAAAAGATCGAAGGCAGAAACTGGCGCAGAAGGGTGCGAACAAAATAGATAACTAGCAAAAAAGCCAGAATTTGAATCAGGAATCTCATCAAAAAAGAGTCTGTCGCGGATTGGCCTGAGGAGTTCCGGAAGAGGCCATCATGCTTTGGAGATTCGGGATCGAAGGGTTATTGGGATCGACGCTCTTCAACCGCTCCAGCGCCCCCTTTGCGGCATTGAGATCCTTCTTTCCTTGGAGATTGACGACCACGAGATTGTGCAGAGTCTGGGCGTGCTTTGGGTCAATCTCCAAGGACTGATTGAATTGGGCTATGGCCGCGTCGGGATTACCCGTATAGAAAAGCGCCGTCCCCAGATCCGTGCTCACATTCACATTGTGAGGCTCTAAGGTGAGCACTCGTCTGTAATACGGAATCGCCTCGTCATAGCGGGCGGCATCATACAGCTTGTTGGCAAGTTCTGTCGCAAGCGTAGCGTTGTTGGGAGCCGCGTCTGAAGCTCTCTTCAGAGTCTCCAGGTCTGACGAGGTTGTAATGGTCTGATGACCTTCCGGCGTGGTGTTTTGATTCGGAAGGGTTGTGGGTCCAGACGTCAATTGGCTTCCTGCCGAACGGGCGGTTTCATTGATTTGTTTGAAGGCAATCTGGGTGCCGCTGATGTACCCGATGAGTCCTCCCAGAAGCAAGCAGATGGCTCCGACAGCAACGGTCTCCCTTTTCAACGCAAGCCTGCTTTCGGTTGAATCACAAGGACAATAGGCTCTGCAGCGCTGCAAAAAAGTCTAGCAACCGCTCTCGCGAGGTGTCAAGGAGAAAGCCCCGGTGGGGCCGCGCGCTGATCTTATTTTGGGAAGAGGGCAGCTCAATCTGCCGTCAGAAGACTTATTCCCAGCCACTGGCGTGTACCACTCCCTCGAAAACACTTGACAGGGAGACCTCGCTGGTATATGGTCAGACCATTAACCATTAGGGCTACATGAGTTCTGTAGTTGAAACGAGGCCAATTTTGGGGCACGGAGCAGCGGATGCTCCGTCTGATGACTGGTTCTGTAATTAGGAGAACCGATCCACCCGTCAAATCATCCTGAAACCATAACCACCAGCAATCAACCTAAGTGGAGGTATATCATGAAATGGCTGCGATCCAAGCTGATCCCGGCGCTAGTCTGCTTGTCCCTTATCTTGGGGCAAACCCGTTGGCTTCCCGCTCAATCAATCAGCGGTGACATACTCGGTACCGTGACCGACCAAAGCGGCTCGGTCGTCCCTGGGGTTAAGATGACTCTCACAGCCGTCGGAACGGGCGTTACATTGACGACGACTACAGACGAAGGCGGCAGTTATCTTTTTTCCCAACTAAAGCCAGGCCACTACCGGTTGGACGCAACTAAAGAAGGTTTTCGAACAGGAGCCATTTCGGATATTCAGCTTCTGGTCGGGCAGCGTCCTCGGGTTGACATCACGCTTCAGGTCGGAGAGCTAACCCAGTCTGTCGAGGTCAGTGTTGGGGGCGTTCAACTCCTAGAGACACAAACCTCTTCAATGGGCCAGGTGGTTCAGGAAAAACCGATTGTGGAGTTGCCTCTGAATGGGAGAAATTTCATGCAGTTGGCAGTCCTTTCGGCAGGCGTCGCTCCCATCGGCACCGGGGTATCCCCGGCATCATTCTGGACTGGAGCAGGCAACGGCCAAGTTACGACGAGCGTGGCCGGTCTCAGAGAGTCAAACACCAGCTTTCTCGTCGGTGGCATTGAGACCCGCAATGCGCGTTTCGGCAGCGTGGGTCTGCGGCCTTCCATCGATGCCATTCAGGAATTCAAGATGCAAACGAGTAATTTCTCCGCTGAGTTCGGTCGATCGTCGGCCATCGTCAACTCGACCTTGAAATCCGGAAGTAACGCTCTGCACGGCACCGCTTATGAGTTCCTACGTAACAGCTCCCTGGATGCCAACGACTTCTTTCTCAACTCTGCCGGGCGGCCGACTCCGCAATTCCAGCAAAACAACTTTGGCGGCAGTTTGGGCGGCCCTATCGCCATCCCACACGTCTACGACGGCCGCAATAAGACCTTCTTTTTCATTAATTACGAAGGATTTCGATCACGGCGAGGCCTCAGCAGCTCAGGAACAGCTTTGCTTCCCAGCGTAGGCCAATTGGAGGGACACCTGGCCGATGACTCGACAGGCACGGGGATTATCCCCACCAGTTCTCCCTTCTGCACCTCCAATCCAACCTCTCCCAAGTGTTTTGATCTAAAAGACCCATTGACTGGCCAAACGATTCCCGGAAACGATATTTCCGGGAGACTGGACCCCGTGGCACAGAGATGGCGGGAATTTACTCCTGTGCCCAATGTTGCGATACCCGCCGGTCAGCCAGGCATTCCGCTTTTCAATTACAGTATTTCTCCCAAGATCCGCAACGATTTCAACCAATTCAACACGCGCGTCGACCAGGTGCTGGGAGCTAAAGACCAGCTGTATGGAAGCTATTCTTTCGAAGATAGGCCCCACATCGAGCCTGATCCAATGCCCTTAGCAGGGTTGAATTTCCCACTGCGGAACCAGGTCGTAGCGGTCACCGAGACCCATACGTTCTCACCGACCATGATTAACGAATTTCGCTTCGGCTACAATCGCAGCAAAACGTTTCTCGTCTCCGAGGGCGCCCTAGGCAAGAATTATGCGGCCGATCTGTTTGGATTTCAGAACACCTCTGCCAATCCCTTCGATTACGGTGTGCCCCAGGCTGGCATCACGGGCTTCACATCCATCGGTTCACATCCCGAATCGATTGGGGCTCTCGATGAGGATTACCAATTTGTTGACAATTTGAGCATTGTGCGGGGAACACACAATATCAAAGCGGGAACGAACATCATTCGCGAGAAATTTTTTCAGATCACGGATTTTGGCGGCATACCTTCCTTTACGTTCGACGGCCGTTTTACAGGCAGGGGTTTAGGCGATTTTCTCTTGGGTGCTCCATTTCAAGCAATTACCTCGGTGGGTGATTCTTCCCAGAATTTGCGGACTACCTGGTGGGCAGGTTATCTGCAGGACGATTGGCGCGTCCGGCCCAGCCTCTCCCTCAACTTCGGTTTACGCTACGAGCATGCCAGCACACCCCATGACCTGGACAACCGAACTCAATGGTTCGACCCCGCTGCACGGCGCGTTGTCACCTCGACAAGTGGTGGAGTAAGGAATGGGATTGTGGATCCGGATTGGAATGATTTCGGACCCCGGATCGGGTTTGCTTATTCCCCTGGCTTCCTGAAGAACACCGTTATACGTGGATCCTTTGGTGTTTTTTATGCCACGGATAATTGGAACGAGTTGCAGTTCTTGGTCATTGGGCCTGACTTCTATTCCTCACAAACCCTCAACTCAGATCCGGTTAAGCCAACCATCTCTCTCTCCAATATCTTCCCGACAGGTTCGCTGGGGGGCGGAACGTCAAACCCCTTCAGCATCGATAAGAGAAATCGAACGCCGTATGTTCAAGAGTGGGCCTTGGACCTCCAGCACACTTTTGGGAAGGACTGGGTCGTGGATTTGGGGTATATCGGGAATACCGGTCAGAAGCTCTTACAACGCCGCAATCAGAATGCGCCCAGTGAGGATCCCACCGGCACCATTCCCATCCAAGATCGAGTCCCCTATCCCGATCTCAGCTGGATTCTGGTGACCTACGGTGCTGGCTGGTCCAGTTACAACGGGCTCACTGCGCGAGTGGAAAAACGGCTGTCGTCTGGTTTTTATCTGCTGGGCTCCTATACCTTCAGCCATGCGATCGATCTGGGCGGCACCGACGAATTCTCTGCTTCTTCCGCCAATTTCAAAGTGCTCGACAAGGGGAACTCCACCTTCGACGTCAGGCACCGGTTTGTGGTGAGCTACCTTTATGAACTTCCGTTTGGGAAGAATCGCCGATTTCTATCCGGCGCCTCAGGCGCAGTGGACCGATTCGTGAGCGGTTGGAAGCTCAATGGAATTACCACTTTCTCAACTGGGCAGTACAAGACTGCCAACCTGTCCTTTGATTGGCCGAACCTTGGCGCTTTCAGCCAGTCGCGCCCTGACCAAATAGGGAACCCTTACCCAGCCAATCAGACCTTTCAAAGCTGGCTGAGCGCCGATGCATTTGTAGCCCCGGGATGTCCTACGTTCGAGGCCTGCACCCCTGGAAAACATGTCCAAGGAAATTCCGCCCGAAACAGTCTCGAGATGCCTGGCATCAACAACTGGGATTTTTCTATTCTAAAAGACACGAAAATCAGTGAGGGTGTATTGGTGCAATTCCGAGCGGAATTCTTTAACGGCTGGAACCATACACAGTTTGGAGATGCCGATACGGGTCTGGTTCCCGGTCAGTTCGGACGGATCGGGAGTTTGCGCATCGATCCAAGAGAAATACAGTTCGGCTTGAAACTTATTTTCTAGCTGAGCGCGTCAGGTGGCCAGAGTTCCGGCAGTTGGGGGTCCTGAAGTCGCGTTGCTCGGAGACCACTCCGCCGACCTTGCGAACTGACGGTTCGGTCGGTCTAGCTTCACTTGGTGTCGCCCAACTTCACAAATTAGGTCAGTCAAGTCTCAGTTCTCTCTCGCCCCGTAGCAGGAAGAAGGAGCTAGAGGGAAGGTGTGAAAGACGATCGTGCCGCCGGAACGAGTCCCCTTTTTTCAAAGAAAGGACGACTCTCCGGAGTGCATGTTTGTGTGCCCGCTCCACGCTCTGGTTCAAGGACATCTGGCTGCCCTCAAGTTGTCTCTGGAAAAAGGTGATGATCAAAACTGACGATCTACTAATTCTTTCATAGGTCAAGGTGGGGGCTTCGATATGACCTACTCTCTCCCCTTGGAGTATGAGATAGCTTGCCGTCGGGTTTTGGTCTAAGACGGATTGACCCGAGCTGTTGCGGTCCCGCAACCGCCTCGGCAGATCTATAGGTGTAAGGCTAAAGGGTCGGCTTGTGATACCTGTGGTAGGAGGAGAACCACGACTATGCGCATCACGGCTGTGAAAGTCCATGCTGTTCCGATGAACTTCTCCTGGCTGAGCGAATCCTTAATCGCCAACCCAATGTCGATCTATCCCCGGTACCGGGAGAAGCGTTCTAGCTGGTTTGGTGCCATGACGAGTGCCATTGTGGAAATCGATACTGACGCTGGCATTCAGGGCTTGGGCACCGTTGGTGGCGGAAAGGGTAACCTCGCACGGCCGATCATCGAAGCACAATTCGAAAGTCTTCTCATTGGACAAAGTCCATTTGACATCGAGTTGCTATGGGAACAAATGTTTCGAGCGTCTCAATTTTATGGTCGCAAAGGCGTCGTCATCGAAGTGATCAGTGGCATTGATCTGGCTCTATGGGATATCGTTGGCAAAGCCCTGAAGCAGCCGGTATTTAACCTCATTGGTGGCAAGACCAAGGACAAAATTCCAGTCTACGTCACGGGCAACCTCACCGAAAGCCACCTGAGGGCAGGCTTTCGACACGTGAAGCTTGCCTTGCCTCACGGACCCGCCGACGGCAAGGAGGGACTGCGAAGGAACGTGGAGTTGGTCGCAAGGACCCGTGCATTGATTGGCCCGGACGGAGACATCATGTTGGATTGCTATATGGCGCTCGACGTCCCCTATACGATCGCCTTGGTGAAGGCCGTAACTGAGTTTGGAGTCTTGTGGATTGAAGAGCCGGTACCTCCTGATCAGCCCGACTCCTACCTCAGGATCAAAGAGGCAGTCCCTGATATGTTGATTACCGGCGGAGAACACGAATTTACCCGCTATGGATTTCGGGAGCTGATCGAAAGGAAGGCAGTAGACATCCTGCAACCCGATATCTATCGTACAGGTGGACTTTCTGAATTAAGGAAGATCGCCGGCTGGGCCAGCACTTATAATATCCCAGTGATTCCCCATGGGGCTGGGTCTCCTACTTATCATTTCGTCATGGCTACCACGAACGCCCCTCGGGCAGAGTTTGTCGATATTTTCGCGCAGGGGGGAAAACCGCTGCTTAGAGGAGAACCAGAGCCCCAAAATGGATTTGTAGAATTGTCTGAGAGAATTGGCTTTGGTTACACACTCGATGAGGACGTACTGTCGCGAAAGTCTTCAAACCCGCTCATTTGGTGAGATAGTGGGGGCGTCCATCTGCTCATCAGGTAGGTGTTTGGGGTGATTCCGGGATGGCCCCTTGCTTTTGGCTGGAGCCTGATGCAAGCGCCTGTTCTCGTTTTGACTAACCCGCATGTGCTGGATCATTGCCGAACGAGCCTGTCGCGGATCGTGGCGGCGAAGCGCTTCGTAAATGTTTTCGTGAAGAGACAGGATTTTCGCTAAGTCACCGTAGTTTTCAGCGACCCGTCCGAAATGACCGAAAAGAGTTTCGAGAACCACTGACATCATCTTCCTGAGCACGCCGTTGTGGCACACCCTATTAATACAGAGATGAAACTGGAGATCGTGATGAAGAAACTGCGGACGATCGTTGAGATTGTGCCGCATGCTATCGAGTTCCTCACGAATCAATGCCAAGTCTTCTTTGGAAACGCGTTGCGCCGCGAGGGATGCCACGTGGGGCTCGATGGCTAACCGTGCTTCAGCCAACTCTGCCAGATCAAGACTCTCCTGCAACGTTAGGATTTCTTCCGGGCGATTCAACGTTTTTCGAAGCGAAGAAGCCAGGTAAGTCCCATGGCCTTGTTTCGGTTTCACAATCCCCAGGATACTGAGAGCTTTCAGAGCCTCGCGAATCGAAGGCCTGCTCACACTAAGCATCGCAGCTAATTGTCGTTCGGATGGCAACTTCGAACCCACTTTCATACTTTCCTGGTCCAAATAGGCCTTCAATCGGGAAAGAATTTGCTGACTGACGGCCGTTCTTTCAATAGGGCGGAGTGATATTGGCTCTTGCTTAGAGGCCTGTTTATAATTCATCCTGTTCTCGCTCGGCTGGCATTGTAGCACAGTCAAAGCTACTTCTGTGATCGGCTGCTGGTCGCCGGAGACTGGGAAAACTTCCGGTTGATAATTACGCCGAGCCTTTCGATCGCCGATTTTGGATGCGGATTTTTGGGATTTGAAAAACGTTCCCAGGCTCCGATCGGCCGAGGCCCCACCTCAAGCCAGCCGTCGCCATGTTCATGGATCCGGCGGTCTGCATGTGCAAGCGCAATCGGAAATCGACAATCGAAAAATCTGGCCTGAGGAGTGACAATGAACGGCTCTATGATGAAGGCGGTCGTTTTTCGGGAGCATGGTGGTCTTGAACGCCTGGACTTGACCGAGATGCCGGTGCCAACGATTACTTCGACGGGCGTTTTGGTTGAGGTTCGGGCCTGCGCATTGAATCACCTGGACCTTTGGACTCTTAAGGGATTACCCGGGCTCAGGATCGAAATGCCCCATGTGCTGGGCAACGACATTGCGGGGCGGGTCAAGGCAGTCGGTAGTGAGGTCACTCATCTGGCCGTGGGCGACCGAATCATTGTTGCACCTGGAGTTAGTTGCGGGCACTGCGCTCAATGCCTGTCAGGGCGGGACAATCTCTGTTCTGACTACAGCATCATTGGGCACAGGGTGCAGGGAGGCCTCGCGCAGTACGTGAGCATTCCAGCAGTCAATGCTCTGCCAATGCCAGCGGGGCTGGACTTTCCGCAGGCTGCGGCAATACCACTGACATTTCTGACGGCTTGGCACATGCTGGTGACCAGAGCCCACCTGCAGCCCGGCGAAAGTGTTCTGGTGCTGGCAGCAGGCAGTGGTGTTGGGAGTGCTGCCATTCAGGTTGCGAAGCTCGTGGGCGCCCACGTGATCACAACTGCCGGGAACGAGCAGAAACTGGAGTTAGCCACACGGCTGGGCGCTGACGAAACCATCCAGCATTATGAACAGAAGATTTCAGCCGCGGTCAGAAAAATCACGAACGGCAGGGGCGTGGAAGTCGTTGTTGAGCATGTAGGCTCGGCCACCTGGGACGAGAGCATGCGTTCGCTAGCCACCAATGGGAGATTAGTGACCTGTGGCGCCACCACCGGCCATCAAGTGCAGCTCGACCTGAGGCACGTCTTCTATCGACAACTGGCTGTGCTGGGCTCGACAATGGGCGGAAAGGCTGAACTGGTCGAGATTCTCAAATTCATTGAGGGCGGAAAGCTGCGTCCGGTGGTTGACAGGGTCTTTCCGTTATCAGAAACGACCCAGGCGTTTGAACGTCTCCAGGCCAGCCAGCACTTCGGCAAGGTTGTAGTAGAGGTGAGTTCCGATTGATTCAGCGAGGCGTGGGCGGGTATGTAAGAATTGGGTTGACCATGAGACATCCCCTACAGCTGAAGCATGCGGTCCCTTCAAATGAGAATGAAGGAGCCAACCGCTCGTCACTAGCCACTAACCATTCGTCACTGCTTTTATGGATTGTTGGAATAAGGTGAGTTTGAAAAGGGGCATTTGAGGGAATTCGAGTTTCCATACCTTCGGGCATTTTAAGGAGAGAGTTGATGCCCCAATACAAGATTGCATGGCTGCCCGGAGACGGCATTGGACTGGAAGTCCTGGAGGCAGCGAAGATTGTCTTGGATCAGCTTAACCTGAGTGTGGAGTATCTTCGGGCTGACATTGGCTGGGAGTTTTGGCGTGAGGAAGGCGATGCGCTACCGCCCCGGACCATTGAGCTGCTGCAGAAGGTGGACGCCGCCATGTTTGGTGCGGTGACTTCCAAGCCGGTCAAAGCGGCAGAAACCGAGCTGGTTCCAAACCTCCAAGGCAAGGGGCTGATCTATCGGTCTCCCATCGTACGGATGAGGCAGCTGTTCAATCTCTACATCTGCCTCCGACCCTGCAAGGCTTATCCCGGCAATTCATTGAACACTAAGGAGGGGATCGACCTCGTGGTGTTCCGGGAAAACACGGAAGATCTTTACGCAGGTGTGGAGTTCCATCCCGTGCCTGAGGCACTCTCACGGACACTCGCGGGGCTCTCCAAACCTTTTGCGGCTTTCAGCCAGCTGCAGGGAGATGACTATGCAATGTCATGCAAGATCAACACGCGCCAGGGCTCGGAAAGAATTCTTCGGGCCGCTTTCGACTTCGCCAAGCGGTTAAACCGCCGGAGGGTGACTGTCATTCACAAAGCCAATGTGGTGCGCGCCACCGATGGGCTCTTCCTCGAGGCGGCCAGGGAGATTGCCAAAGATTATCCGGAGGTTTCTTGGGATGAGGCCAACGTCGACGCTATGACTATGTGGCTTCTCAAGAATCCGCTCAACTACGATGTCCTCGTGGCGCCCAATCTGTATGGAGACATCATTTCAGATCTCTGTGCCCAAATGGTAGGCGGCCTAGGCTTCGCCTGCTCCGGAAACATCGGAGACCGGCTAGCCGTCTTTGAACCCACTCATGGATCGGCCCCAAAGTATGCCGGACAGAACAAGGTCAATCCCATTGCTACCATCCTGGCTGCCAAGATGATGCTGGAATGGCTGGGTGAGTTGGAGGCGGCCAGGAGGTTGGAACAAGCCGTGGCTGCGGTCATCCAAACAGGCGAGGTTCGAACCTATGACATGGGAGGGAGTGCCACAACAATGGAGATGGCCGAAGCGGTAGCAGGTCAGCTGTAAACGAGTGATTCAGAAGCTCGTGACTGGTGGCTTGAAGCCGGGAAGAAATCACCTGCGCAAGACCCGACGTGCAGAGATACTCGCTACTCTCGGCCAAACGTTGGATGCCGCGTGCCCTCACGGTGCTTCTCAAAAACTCCGAATTTTTCGCAGCTTCCCTCAGTGGTCTTGAAGTCCCTGTGGCCGACCGTTTGTGACCCTTTTCCTAGGAAATTTGGCTCGTAGAGGTCATGCATTCCTACTTCGACTGTCCAAAGACTCCCTTTGGTCCTAGTCCTTTTCGAAAGTTCCTTCGGAAGCGAAAGTAGCAGGCGATTCCCCAGAGTCTGCCGTGGGTGTCACTTGTGAATAACGATGCTGCCGCCGGAGATAGCTTGTGTGTTCTGGTTGCTCATCGTGTCATCGGTGGACAGCTTGTTGTCATAGATTACGGAACTGCTAGTCGGATCTGTAATTTTGAGACGGAAGCCGTCCGGGGTGCCATCCAGCGCTGTCAAGAGGAAGTTGTAATTCCCCGACCCATTTATCGTGCCGGTACCCTTGTACTGTGCCATCGACCCAGAGACTACCAGCCACTGATAACTTGCGCTGTGAAAGTTAAAGTTGGCGACTTGGTAATTGAACTCGGTTTCTCCGGTGGGGACGGTCGCGCCCTTCTGGTACTTCGAAACAAAGCCAAAGCTGGCTTTACCGGCCAAACTTGGGTTCCAAGTATAGGCCCCAGCAGGAGAGTTGATCCAACCACCACCCGTAACAAAGCCGGCGGACGAATCATAAACAACGACCGTGTCCGGAAGGTTCGGTGGAGCATTCGTTGAACTGACGGTGTTCGCGATTGCAATGCCACCGAGTCCATCATTGAAGGTAAGTGTAACATTATAGACACCAGCGGCAGCGAATGTGTATGACCCTGTAACGGTTCCTCCGCTCACATTACCATTAGTGCTGGCGGTCGTATCGAAGGACCACTGGGCGCTCGGATTAGATACGGAGGCGTCAGTAAACGAAGCTGAAAAGTTAACTCCGGTATTTACGGCGTGAACATCTCCTGAGGAAGGACCTGTGATGGTTAGGACTGGAGCCGTGTTCGGGCCTGAGCTACTTGCGCCGAAATTAAGATTCGCTGGAGTGTAGGTCACAGAGATCAGGTGTTGGCCCACTGGGAGAGCAGATGTCGTCAGTGTCGCTTGTCCACTGGCGTCCAGAGTTTGCATTCCCAGCAGGTTCCCGGTTGTGGTGTCGGTGAAGGTCACCGAACCTATGGGAATCACGGGGGTAACGATATTCATTACCTTAGCGGTCAGCGTTATTGCCACGGGCATGGCGGGCGGCACACTGGAAAAGCTGGAGCTGAGCGTGGTAGCTGTGGGGGCTGTCGCGATCGTGGCCGTGGTCGCAGCGGTCGTATTGGCTGTGTAGTTGCCTGCATCAGGTCCGGAGATCGAAATCCCAGTCACAGTCACGGCCCAGGTCCCGACATTCGCATTCGCGAATATAGTGTTGGAGTACCCATCCGTGAACATGTCGCCCGAGAGTCGGTCATCCGATAGCGTCACCGCCGCTGCCACGGTACCGTCGTAGAACTTGTTCACTCCCGTCGCGCTCACAGTCAGCGGGCGTGGGATGATGCTGCCAGCAACATTGACAGGTGTCACGGCGTAGTTGAGGCCGCTGTTGCCGTCGTTTACAGCGCCCGATGGTATGAGCATCCTGGGACCTGCATTCCTGCTGTCAAACGCCTGTGTGAAGCCCGGGGTGTCGCCACCGACCAGGCCAGGCATAATCGTCGGTACTCCCGACGAGCTGGTATTGCCGTCATAAATCTTGGTGTCGGTCACGGCCGTCACCGTGATCGCTAGCGGCGTGATCTTGCCCGTGTTCACAGGCTCAAACGTGACGTTATAGTTGTTGCCGTTATTGCCGTCCGTCACCGACCCCGTCGGAATCAGGGTTTTCCCGCTTCCCGCGTTTTTGGTGTCGAAGCGCTGCCGGAATTTGGGCGTGTCGGTGCCTGCCAAGCTGCCCGCTGTGATCGTCGGCGCCGCGGCAGAGAGTACCCCGCCGTCATAAATCTTGGCGTCGGTCACAGCCGTCACCGTGATTGGCCGCGGCGTGATCGTCAACACCCCCGTATTGTCGAAGGCGATCGAGTAGTTCGGATTGCTTAACCCACTAACCGTGATGGTATAGGTACCAACATTCACCGCAGGGTTGACGGGACTCGTGGTAAACGCGGGGGATCCCAGCGAGGCCAGGCTGTCACTGTACGCAAGGGTACCCACAGCCAGGGAAATGGAGAAGCCGGGGGTTGGGTTTCCATAGACCCGCGATATGCTGTCGGCCTTGATGGTAATTGGCCGCGGAGTGATCGTCAATGACCCCGTGTTGTCGAAGGCAATCGAGTAGTTGGGATTGCTCAACCCGCTAACCGTGATGGGGTAGTTGCCTACATTGACCGGGCTCGCCGGATTCGTGGCGAACGTGGGTGTTCCCAGCGAGGCCAGGGTATCTGTATATCCAAAGCTACCGGCACTGAGAAAGATTGAATAGGCAGGTGTCGAATCTCCATAGACTTTTGAGACATTGGTCGCCTTGACTGAAACAGGACGAGGGGTGACGGTTAGAGCTCCAGTGTTGTCGTACGCGATGGTGTAGTTGGCATTGCTTAGTGCGCTGACCGTGATCGGGTAGGTCCCTACACCCGGAGTGGTCGGAATGCCACTAAAGCTGGGTGTTCCCAGTATAGCCAGTGTATCACCGTAGCCAAGAGTACCGACGCTGAGGAAGATCGAAAATGCCGGGGTCAAGTCTCCATAGATCCGCGAGACGTCGTTGGCCTTAACCGTCACCGGACGTGGTGTGACCGTCAGAATGCCGGTATTGTCGTAGGTGATTGTGTAGTTGGCATTGGTCAGCCCGCTGACCGTGATCGGATAGGTACCCACCCCCGGATTGGCTGGCGTGGTGCTGAACAGAGGCGTTCCAATTGAGGCCGCGGTATCGCTATACCCGAAGGTACCGGCACTGAGGAAGATTGAAAATGCAGGTGTCGAGTCTCCGTAGACCCGCGACACATCATTGGCCTTGATGGTGATGGGTCGCGGAGTGACTGTCAGAATACCGGTATTGTCGTAGGTGATCGTGTAGTTCGGACTGCTCAGCCCGCTGACCGTGATCGGATGCGTTCCCACCCCCGGATTGGCGGGCGTGGTGCTAAAGGTAGGCGTTCCGAGCGAACCTAGATTGTCTGTATATCCAAAGCTGCCGGCACTGAGCAAGATCGAAAACGCCGGCGTTGAGTCTCCATAGAGACGCGACAAGTCATTGGCCTTGACGGTAACGGGCCGCGGGGTGACCGTCAGAACGCCGGTGTTGTCGTGGGTGATCGTGTAGTTCGCATTGCTCAGTCCGCTGACCGTGATCGGATGCGTCCCTACCCCTGGATTGGCTGGAGTGGTGCTGAACGCAGGCGTGCCCAGTGAGGCCACAGTGTCGCTATATCCAAAACTACCAGCACTGAGGAAGATTGAAAATGCGGGCGTTGAGTCTCCGTAGACGCGCGACAGGTTGTTGGCCTTGACTGTTATAGAGCGCCGCGTTACGGCTAAAATGCCGGTGTTGTCATAAGTGATTGTGTAGTTGGCGTTACTTAGTCCGCTGACCGTGATCGGGTACGTCCCTATTCCCGGATTGGCTGGAATGCCGCTGAAGCTGGGTGTTCCCAGTGTGGCCGGCGTATCGCTGTATCCAAGGGTACCGACGCTGAGGAAGATCGAAAATGCCGGTGTCGAATCTCCATAGACCCGCGAGACATCGTTGGCTTTAACCGTCACCGGACGTGGTGTGACCGTGAGAACGCCGGTGTTGTCGTAGGTGATCGTGTAGTTTGCATTGCTCAGTCCACTGACTGTGATCGGGTAGGTCCCTACCCCCGGATTGGCTGGCGTGGTGCTGAACGTAGGCGTGCCCAGTGAGGCCACGGTGTCGCTATACCCTAGGCTACCAGCGCTGAGGAAGATTGAAAACGCGGGCGTTGAGTCTCCGTAGACCCGCGACACGTCATTGGCCTTGACGGTGATGGGCCGTGGGGTAACTGTGAGAATGCCGGTATTGTCGTAGGTGATTGTGTAGTTGGCATTGCTTAATCCGCTGACTGTGATCGGATGCGTCCCTACCCCCGGATTGGCTGGCGTGGTGCTGAACATAGGCGCACCCAGTGAGGCCACGGTGTCGCTATACCCGAGGCTACCCGCACTGAGGACGATCGAAAACGCTGGTGTCGAATCTCCGTAGACCCGCGACACGTCGTTGGCCTTGACGGTGATGGGCCGCGGGGTGACGGTCAGAACGCCGGTGTTGTCGTAGGTGATCGTGTAGTTGGCATTGCTCAGACCGCCGACCGTGATGGGGTATGTCCCTACCCCCGGATTGGCGGGAATACCACCAAAACTGGGAGTTCCCAGCGAGGCTAGAGTGTCGCCGGACGCCAGTGAGCCGACAGTCACAGAGATTGAGAAGGCGGGTGTCGAGTCTCCGTACACTCGTGAGATGGCGTTGGCCTTGACCGTGATTGGCCGCGGGTTCACTGTCAGGACATTAGAGCCGCTACTTGGGCTTAAGCCTGAGTCACCCGCGAAACTGGCTCCAACGCCCGTTGGATAAGTATTGGCATTGATCCCAGCCAGACTGACACCAGAGAGCGTGGCAACGCCGCTGCCATTTGTTGTGGTACTACCCGCAGCATTTCCGTTCAAGGTGAAGTTGACCGTTTTGCCCCCGATCGGAGAGTTATCGGAAGTTTTTCTCAGGGTTGCCGAGAGTGTCGTCGTCCCTCCGTAGGTCCCACTCGCGCTCGCAACGGAGAGGTTTGTGGCAGCAATAGTAGGAACATTTACAATCACAGCAGCGTTCTGGTTATCGTTTTTGTTGTTGGATCCGCTTCCCGTATTGTTGGTTACAGTTACTTTCACGTTATACGAGCCGTTCGCGGTGCCGGCGGGAATAGTGACAACAATGCTGTCAGAGTGGGTGCCAGGCGCCAGATTCTTGGTGTTCGAAAGAGTGGGCGCCGCTAATATGTCTGCCTGACCTGTTGTGGTGCCTGTGGTACTTGTGATGTAGCTGAATGAAACCGTCACACTAGCCGGGAGTGACGTAACCGTAATGGGGCTTGCACTGGTGGGTGAGGTGATTGTGACGCTCGTAACGCTATCCGTGAACGTCGTCTGCGCCTGCGACACTGAGCCAGTCGCGGTGACGTAAAATAGGATGTTGGCATCATGCTCGTCGGGGACGAAACTGTTGTTGTAAATATTCCCGCTGCTGTCAGCGACCGCGGTAAAAGGCCCATGGGTATCGAGATCGGGCGACTCTACAAGTGCCAGGTTGACGGTCTCCCCCGGCTGCCAGCCGCGGCCGGTAATGGTGACGATTTCACCAGGCGCATAATCGGCCTTGTCACTCTTCACAGTCGCGAAACCATAAAGCTCGGTGCTGGAAAGCTTGCCGGAAGCATTTTCGCCACCCGCCAACAGCAGTAATCCATCGAAGCTCAATCGGCTGCCTGTAGCTCGAATACGAGCTGCTGCAGGCGAGCCAGTCAAGTTGAACGTGCCGACCCAGGGAACAAATAGTTCTGCGGAAGACAGTTCTACCTCGGCTGACGTGCCTCCCACGATCAGCACGCTGTTATTGTGAGGAAGCAGGAAGGCCAAGTGGTCTTTGCGAGGCGTGGACAGGTTGGTCGCGGCTACCGAAAACGCCCCGGTGGTTGGGTTGTAGAGTTCGGCTGAAGCAAGGTCTTGTGAACCGTTGTTGCCTCCCACAAGCAGGACCTTGCCGTCGAGCAGCGTGGTGGCGGAGAGTCCGGCACGAGGGGTCGAGAGATTAGGAGCCTGAGAAAGCGTTCCGCTTTCGGGATCATAAATATCAATTGAAGCCAGCGGGCTATTTCCATCAGAACCGCCAGCAATGAGGACACGTCCGTCTAACAATACAGCCGCGGCATGTTCCTTTCTCGCAGAAGAGAGCGTGCCTACAAACACAAAAGAGTTGGTTGCAGGATTAAACATTTCCAGAGTAGAACTGGCTACGCCGGAGTTCTCACCTCCGCTGATCAACACCTTACCATCCTTTAGGAGAGAAGCGGTATGACCTGCGCGAGCCTCTGTCATGCCCCCGCTGATCGCTGACCAGGAATTGCTGGAAGGATCATAGATCTCGGCGGCATTGGTCACTCCACCACCTGTGGTGGAGCCTCCGGCCACCAACACTCGCCCGTCCTGCAGGGCTATGGAGATATGGCGGCTGCGCGGCACGTCCATGGGTGGTGCCGTCGAAAAAGAACTTCCATTATTAAGCAGCTCAGCGGTCACCAAAGCCCCCGTTGCATCCTCACCACCGGTGATCAGAACGCGTCCATCTTGGAGCAGTGCCGCAGAAGCCCCGGCGCGTGGTTGGGTCATGGAACCAACCGAGCCCCACATCCCGCTCAATACCTGAGGCACAGATCCTTTCAACAGAAGTCCTAGACAGAAAATCAAGCTAACTATGCAAAGAGCATATTTCGTGGTGCGCTGCATTAAGTCCCTCCAACGAAAGATGGCTTACCAAGTTGCTGCCAGCGGGAAAAAGCCTAGTAAGTGCGTTCCAGTGGGTAATACGCAATCCAGCCACCAGTGCCATTTTTGTCATTGGAACCAGCGTAGTCGGCATCTGGTTTGGCAGAAGGCCATCCCAGAGAGAGAGAAAGGAGTGGTAGTAGCCCGTTTAGCCGAGGTGGTCCCTCTTTAGGGGGACATGGAAGTCGCTTGCCACTTGTTGGAATTGGTATCTGCTTGAAAGCTTATTTGCTGGTCTTGCTGGGCGTCAGTTGGTGGTTGTTGAATGAGGCATGAAACGTGTCGCTTAGAACGTGAAGTTGTGTCCTAAGCTTGAAACTCGGTTTGTTCAGCAGTCGCAAGTTTCTTAACTTCGGAGTTACAAATACTCGAGGATGGAGGAAACGAGGGGCAGCGAGGAGATCCCTGGCACGCTTGGGGCCGGTAGCGCTTTGCGGCAGCTAATTGGAACAGTATTGGTAGGATTCACGCACGCCTTCATCGACCGGTCCAAAGGCTTAGCGTGGTCCTAACCTTTTTCAAGCAGTTCACTCAGATGCCGGCGTACCAGGAGTAGCCTATTTCTGGGGCGCTGGATCCCAGGCCTTTTCCGATATTTTTCACAGTGTCTGTAACGGTGATGTGAGACAGGTATTTTGTGCTCTTATAACCGAGCTGGCGCGCGACACGCAGCCGGACCGGAGCACCGTGAGGTGCGGGAAGCGTCTGCCCGTTCATACCGTAAGCAAGCAAGGTTTGGGGATGCCACGCCTCCGGCATATCAAGGCTGTCAAATCTGTCCCATCCATCATCAAAAGGAAAGAAGACCACATACTTCGCCTGCGGACGGACGCCGACTAAATTCAAGACATAGGAGAGAAGAACGCCGGTCCATTCCGCGATGAACGACCAGCCCTCTTCGCAAGCCTGATGAGTGATCTGGGTGCGAGAAGGAAAGCGTTTCAGTTCTTCGAGAGAGAAGGAAGATGGGCGAGCGACCAAGCCGTCAATGGTAAGCCGAAAATCCGCGAAGTCGCCAGCCAAGAGCCGCTGGTAGGTATCGTTCTCCGGTGGATTGCCATTGACCGGAATAACTTTTGAGATTTGGCTGCGGCTGAATTCCCGAGCGAGCGAGTGGTGAGACATCAAGAGCCGCTGCGCAGCATAGGTCAGGGTTTCACCAACGCCCCAGATACCGCCGTGATCGGGCGGGATCAGGCCATATCGGTCCGCGAGCCGGCCAGCGACCACTAAGCCAGAGGCACCCGCGGCGACCGCTAAACCACCGGTGATGAGTTTTCGACGGGTGACCAGTTCGCTCATAAGGGCTCCTTTCCGGCGGCGACGTGGCCCGTGATCATGGCCCGCACGCGGTTCGCAAAACCGGCGACACAGACCATGGCTATATGGACAAAGAGAAAGAGAACGAGGAAACTCGCTATGAAGAAATGAATGGTCCGCGCGGATTGCTGACCACCAAGCACATTCACGAGGAGGGGGAAAACCGACGTAATAGCGGGAGACATGGCGAGGCCGGTCCAGATCATCAGAGGAAACAAAACGAAAATAACCGTCAGATAGGTGAGTCGCTGAAGCACGTTATAGGTCAGGGATTCTCCTTCCGTGGGCCGCTTCAGACGCATGTGATTCCAGGCAACGCGCGAGATGGAACTCAAGGAGAGATCCGCCCAGGCCGGCAGCAAATGTCTGCGGAAGTGCCGGGTGAAGAGGCCGGAGACAGCATAAAGCAAGCCGGTCAACACACAAACCCAAGCCGACAGAAAATGCAAATACCGGCCCCAACCAGACTGGCCCACCAACACGAAAGGAAGCGAGAAATCGAGTAGAGAGGGAGTTCCCACGGCGCCGGTTTCTCCCCAATAGAGACGCGGATGAGCCAGAAGAATGGCGATCCCACTGACCACCAAGCCAATGAAGCTAATCGTGTTTATCCAGTGGGTGATGCGAACAAGACCAGTGTGCCGTGGAGGACTCAGAAAGTTCGAGTCTCGGATCGCAAGCCCAGGGAGATACGTAGACTCAGCCATAACCGATGGAGGCCGAATAGCACGCTAAGATGGGACACTTGAACACTATTCCCATGTCAAGGCGATGTCAAGCTGCTTGGCTTTGGAGCAGACATCACAGGTGGCTTACTCGGCGCACCTTGGTTCTCCGACCGGTAATCGAAATTGAGTTGGGCGGTCTCTTAATGAATCGTCTTGACCTTTTTCTGCATGTAATCCATCAGCAGGTACTGGCCAAGCGTGTAAGGCGTGGTGAAATAAGCTTTGCCGCGGCAGATCTCCGTGACTTTCTTGACGAAGCTGACCAGGTCATAATCTCGCGCCAGCATGAAGGTGTTAATGAGGATCCCGGATTTACGGCAATTGGCGACTTCCTTGATGGTCTCTGCCACAACGTGAGGATCGAGTCCAAAAGCATTCTTATAAATGCGACCATCCTCTTTAGTGAGGGCGGAAGGCTTGCCGTCAGTGATCATGATGATCTGCTTCATGTCTTTGCTTTGCCGCGCCAGGATTCTTTGTGCCAGCCTCAAGCCTTCGCGAGTGTTTGTGTAGTAAGGCCCCACCTGGACTCGAGCCAGCTGGCTTAGCGGAAGCTCTTCAGCCGAATCGTGAAAGAGCACCAGATTCAGGGTGTCTCCGGAATACTGCGTTCGAATCAGATGAGCCAGGGCCATGGCAACTTTTTTGGCGGGGGTAAATCGATCCTCTCCATAGAGAATCATGCTGTGGCTGCAGTCCAGCATCAAGACCGTGGCACAGGAACTTTGGTATTCGGACTGATGGACCTTCAGGTCTTTGTAATCCACGTTGAGCGGCACTCCCAGACCTTCGCGCTGCACGGCGCTCAGCAGCGTCCCGCTTACATCCAAATTCAGCGAATCTCCGAACTCATAATCTTTGGAAGATCCGCTGCTTTCGATGCCCGTGGACAAATCGCGAGTGTCATGCCGTCCAAAATTACTTTTCCCCAGCGATCCCAACAGGTCTTTCAACGTTTTGTAACCCAGGAAATCGAGGCTTTTGTCGGTCAGCTCGAATTTCACCTGACCCACCTCCATGTCTTCGTGACCCTGTCCGGGCGTTATTTCGCGGTCTGTTCGGGGAGAGGACGGGTCGGAAAACGATACATAGCCTTCCTCTTGCAGCCGCTCGATTAAGGCTTGCACGAGTTGAGAGAGCTTGGAGCTCTGTTCGTTCTCAGAATCCGAGTCTGCCAAAAGTTTTTCCAGCACTTCATCTGAGAGCAAGCCCTGATTGAGAATGGCGTCCAGGATGGCGTCATGCAAGTTCTGCAGATTGTGATCCTGGCCCATCTGCTGCAAACCGTAATAGTCGTTATAGAACCCACTCTGTAACAAAAAATCGGAAAGCTTATTCAGCAGCTCTTCCAGGCTAAGGGAATCCCAATCGAATCCGGTAAACTTGGAGTATTTGATCGCCTTCATAATTGCAGGCCGCTTGCCTTCAGGCGGCGCTTTTCAGAAACTCCGAATTTTTGACAGCTTTCCTCTTCCAGAGCGGAGCAAGCGGAAAGAACACAGGGGTTGTGTCCTCCACACACCGCTTGGAAAGCGGTCAGTTGTATGATTTCTTGGCCCGACCGGCTTGATCATCGAAGTAGACTTCGGACCGCTTTTTCTCCACGGCCAAATATCCCTTTTCCTCGCTCCGGCTGATCTTCCGCAACGCGTACAACCCATCCAGGATAAACTCGCAAGCAGATACAAGAAGGGCAAGATCATCCTTTTTCTTGGCGCCGAGGACTGCGGCCTTTTCAGGCAGTCCTTGAATCACGCGAAGCTGAGTGAAACACTCCTGCGATGAGGTCTCCTCGCTAACCTTTAAGGTTCCACCTAAGTCAAACCAGTTGACGATCTGTTGAAAGTCGATGGGATCGAAATAGTGAGAGAAGACCAATCCGACGGCATTACGCACCAGTTCCTGGGCGACCTTGTCAGCGCCCTTCAGCTCGCCCTCATATTCGAGCTCGATTTTGCCCGTCATCGAAGGCAAGGCAGCGTAGATATCGCAAATGCGAGGAACGATTCTTCTCTCTTTGTTGAGAATCGCTCGCCGCTCGGCATTGGAAACAACGTTCTCGAGAACAGAGATCGGAAGACGCTGGCTGACTCCAGACCGCTTGTCCACTTTCTTATCTTCACGAGCTTGAAAGGCAATGGCCTCGACCACTTCTTTGACGTATTTAGGAATCATCAAGCGTTCGTCGGGATGACGAGAAAGCCAGGCTTCCTGCTCCGTGATACGAATGCCCTGCTCGAGCTCAGCCGGATAGTGGGTACGAATCTCAGAACCGATTCGATCCTTCAACGGTGTGATGATTTTGCCGCGAGCGGTGTAGTCTTCAGGATTGGCTGTAAACACCATGACCAGGTCCAGCAACAAGCGAATGGGATAGCCTTTGATCTGAACGTCGCCCTCCTGAAGAATGTTGAAGAGCCCGACCTGGATTTTGCCCGCCAGATCGGGAAGTTCGTTGATTGCAAAGATGCCCCGATTGGAGCGAGGCAACAAGCCATAGTGAATGGTCAGTTCATCTGAAAGGTGAAGGCCGCTCCGCGCCGCACGAATAGGGTCCACATCGCCAATGATATCCGCGATCGTCACATCGGGAGTGGCAAGCTTCTCGACGTAACGATCCGATCGAGGAAGGAAGGAGACAGCCACCCTGTCGCCTCTTTCTTCCAGGGCAGAACGACACGCTCGGCACAGGGGAGAGAAGGGGTTATCATTGATTTCGCAACCCGCCATCACTGGGAGCTCGTCGTCCAACAGACTCGTCAGGTTTCTCAGGATTCGGGATTTAGCTTGGCCTCGAAGCCCCAGGAGAATCATGTTGTGCCTTGAAAGAATGGCGTTTACGATCTGAGGAATGACTGTGTCTTCATAGCCAACAATGCCGCTGAAAAGCAGTTCATTGCTTTCCAGCTTTCGAACCAGATTGGCCCGCATCTCGTCCTTGACCGTACGCCGCCATATCTCGGGAGTTCCCCAGACACTATTCTTCAACTCACCCAATGTTTTTGGTTTGTTCATAAATCTCGATTTCCTGGATTCCAGTGCTGAGATTCCCGCAGATCGTTGGTCAACCCAAGGAGCCGCGTCATCGAAACCGATGTCATTATAGGCACGCTTCGCAACACGTGACAACTCATTTAGGCCCGCTCAGCGATTTGAGAAACTCAACCAGCGCCCTCTTCTCCTCGTTGTTCAGGTGCAATGGTTGGATCAGAAGGTCCAACTGAGGATTCGGAATGCCTCCGCGATCATAGAAATCGATTACGGCCTCCAAACTGGCGAAGGTGCCGTCGTGCATGTAGGGACCTGTCTCGAAGACCTCTCGTAACGTGGGCGTCTTGAAGGCGCCCTGATCCTTAAAAACTCCGGTGACTTCGTAGCGGCCGGCATCTTGAAAGAACTTTCCATTCCAGCCCACACCAATATTGTGAAACAATCCGTCGCTGAAATTGAAGCCCTGATGACAAAGGTTACAGTGAGCTTTTCCGTTGAAGAGGCGCAAACCGTCCAGAGCTGTCCTAGTAAGAGCTGTCCCGTCTCCCGCAACGAACCGATCATACGCGGAATTACCTGATAGAATGGTTCTTGCAAAGGCGGCCAACGCTTGTCCCAGGTTCTTGACCGTAATCGGTGACTCGAAGACTTCGCGAAATCGTTCAGGATACCCTTCCAGACGATGTAGCTTGGCGACTGCTAATTCGGCACTCACTCCCATCTCTGCTGGATTGCGCAAGGGTGCCAGAGCCTGGTCTTCCAGTGAGCTGGCACGACCATCCCAGAAAAGATAAGGTTGAAATGCCACGTTGATTAGGGAAGGGGTGTGACGTCGTCCGCGAAAACCTCGGATGCCTAAGCTCACAGTTTTGCCATCACTGAAGCTTGCCTTCGGGTCATGGCACGTGGCACAACTGATGGTCTCATCTTCTGAAAGGCGCTTCTCAAAAAACAGTAGGCGGCCCAGTTCAATCTTTTCCTGGGTCAATGGGTTGGACTCCGGTGCTGGAACTTGAGGCAGTCCGAAGGGACGCTCGCTGGAGCCAGACCGCAGAAGGCGCGGCGCCGCCGACAAGACTAAGTCCCCAATGCAGGCTAGTTCAATTAGTGTTGTCAAGACCGTCAAGATCGCAATGTGTTTCATTCTGAGGCTCGTCAATGCTGTTGGAGCGAATTCCTGGTGCAGGACGTAATGTTTTCGAGCAAAATGAACAGAGTGTACATGGTGACACAAGCGCACAAGGTCAAGAATGACTAACTCCCCGCCTCCGGTGAGGCGGGATGCTATGGCGCGGGAGATACCGCACTTAAAGCCTCTCAAAGCTTTTCTTGCCTTGTCCAAGGACGACCTTCGTTCATACACTTATGGCTTGGTGTTTAGCCTCAAAGTGAGCGCCTGGAGCACGAAGGAGTCGAGGATGTTCCCATTTTGCTTCTGCCGATGAAACAGGTTCTGTTTGTTTGCTTCGGCAACTCTTGCCGCAGCCCAATGGCCGAGGGATTTGCCAACCATTATGGCAAAGAGTGGCTTACAGCCCATAGTGCCGGGACGAATCCCGCAGGCTTCATCATGCCGAGCACGGTCGAAGCAATGCAAGAGAAAGGCATCGACATTTCTCAACAGACATCGAAGAGTCTCGCTACCATTCAACTGAAATTGATGGACTGGATCGTCGTTATGGAACCGAGTATTGCCCGGTTTGTTCCCAGGAACCTTCCTGGCTTAGAGACCCTCATTTGGCCTATTCCGGACCCAGTGGGCCAATCGATGGAGATCTACCGCCAAGTTAGAGATCAAATTGAGTTGAGCGTTCTCGAATTCCTCGACATCGTCCGAAAGTCAAGCTGAACTGGCCCTGTGCTAGACCAAGCTCTGTTCTTCCTTGCCAAGCGTTTCGTAGCCGGACATACCATTGACGAAGCCATTCCCAAGGTGCAAGCCTTGAACCAAGGCGGAATGACCGCGACGCTGGACGTCTTGGGCGAGCATGTGCAACAGGCAACGGATGCTGAAAAGGCAGTCCAGAGCTATCTCCAGACTCTGGATTCCATCCACAAAGCCCGGCTTCAATCCAACGTGTCGCTAAAACTGACTCAGATGGGGTTGGATATCAACCGGGAGTTTTGCTATTCCAATCTGGTCCGAATCTGTCAGAAGGCCGCTGAGTGCGAGAATACCGTCCGCATTGATATGGAGGGTTCGAAATATACCGAAAGGACTCTTGCCCTATTCCTAGACTTGTTCCGGGACTACAAGAATGTAGGCATCGTGATTCAAGCTTACCTTCACCGAAGCCGGCAGGACCTGGAACGGCTGATTCAGATTGGCGCGAGGGTCCGTCTGTGTAAAGGTGCCTATCGAGAACCAGCCGAGGTTGCCATCCAGGAAATGACTGAAATTCGGCGAAACTACAGGGAACTGGCCGAAATGCTCTTGGAACGCGGCAACTATCCCGCTTTGGCTACTCATGATGACAGTTTGATCTCCTGGGTCAAAGACTATGCCAAGGCTCATCAGATCTGCCAGGAACGCTTTGAATTTCAAATGCTTTATGGCGTGCGAGCCGGGACCCAGCGCGGTTTGGTGCGTGAGGGATACAATATGCGAGTCTATGTTCCCTTCGGCTCCCACTGGCTTCCTTATTATTACCGTCGCCTACGGGAGCGCAAGGAGAACGTCTATTTTGTGTTAAGGAATTTCTTCAGAGGCTGATCAGCTTCTTCAGAACAGCCAAGTTGGCGGGCGGAAAGTGATAGCGCGGCAATTCGTGGCGAAAGACCCATTTGAATTGCCGGCAACCCAATGCCTTAGCTTCCCCCTTCAGATAGCGGCAAGAGTAAAACCGCAGCGCGACGACCTTGTCGGCATACTC
>Ga0075423_10000890_pt1 | contig 25325 bp, 28 predicted proteins | sample SoiMethybrSBSTD2_FD_80114 | JGI IMG/M metagenome (GOLD analysis project Ga0075423, IMG submission 80114) | Bulk soil microbial communities from a Populus tree surrounding site in Tennessee, USA - Soil MetaG P. TD hybrid SBSTD2 | ecosystem: Environmental > Terrestrial > Soil > Tree plantation... | reverse complement strand
GGCATTCGTTACTGGAGAGGGCATCGGTGCTGCGACGATCAACGAGCATTGCGCCGGCCGGCTCGCGAAGTTCAAGCGTCCGAGCCAGGTCTGGGTCGTCGGCGAGTTGCCCCGGGGGATCACCGGCAAGGTGAGGAAGGGCCTCTTGCGCGAGATGCCTGCGCCCTGAGCTTGTCGAAGGGTCGTACTGAGCTGTCGAAGGGCTCAGCCCCCATGGGGCCACTGACGGAGGCTGTACGTGACTCCGCATCCGCTCTACAGTCAATAGATGCGGCTAAACCCGGCCGAAATCCGGGCGGTGATTGCGCTCGCAGTCGGCATGTTCTGCGTGCAGGTCGACTTCTTTGCGCTCAACCTGGCGCTGCCGCGCATGGCGGTCGACCTCAATCAGACGACGACCAACATGCAATGGGTGATCAGTGCCTACATGATTGCCGTCGGTGCAGCCATGATTCCGGGCGGCCGGCTTGGTGACCTACGTGGTCATCGGCGAATCGTGATTGCTGGGCTGGCTCTTTTCGGCGGCGCGTCACTGATCTGCGGCCTGTCCTTCTCCTATGGCCTGTTGATCGGATTTCGTGCTCTGCAGGGCCTCGGTGCCGCGGCGTTGTTCACCGTCAGTGTGGCGGCGATCAGTAATGCGGTCACCAGTGATCATCGGGCCTTGGCTATTGGTGCCCTCTTCGGGATTGCGAACATTGGAACCGCGCTCGGCCCGTTCATCGGTGGACTTCTGACCGAGCAGCTCAGTTGGCGCTGGGTGTTCTTCCTCAACGTCCCGCTCAGTGCGATCGCCATCTTCTGCTGCCTTCGCTGGTTGCCCTCGACGCCACCCGCGGAAGCGACGATGCGGATCGATTGGTTGGGATTGATCTTGGTCAGCTCCGGCATCGTCGCGGTGGCTTATGCGGCTGACCGCGCCGGCGAATGGGGCTGGAGCTCGCCGAGGCTAATCGGATTACTTGCCCTGGCTGTTGTGCTGTTCGTCGCCTTTATCCTCGTCGAGCGGCGCGTGCGTGATCCATTGATCAACTTGGCGCTATTCCGGAATCGGCCCTTCGTATTGATCACCATTGGCGGCACGATCGCGAACATCGTGTACACGGTGACTGTGCTTTGCACGACGATTTATCTGCAGGACGGTCGCGGGCTAAGCCCGATCGCTGCCGGCGTGGTATTTCTGGCGCCATCGGTTGCCGTGGCGCTGTCTGGTCCCTTGGCTGGCCGACTTGCGGGCTGGCAACCGGTGCCGGTGCTGATTCCGGCGACCATGCTGTTCGGCGGCGCCAGCCTGCTGGCCACCTCGGCGGTGGACGCCTGGGGAGTCTACGTGCCGCTTCTCGGCCTGACGGGCTTCGCACTGGGCCTCGGCTGGACGCTACCAAGCATTGGAAGCCAGACGGTCGTCGATCCGGCTCGCGCCGGGGAGGCCGCCGGAGTGAACCTCACAGTGATGGTGACAATCGCTGGCGTCGCTGTCGCTATGGCCGGCACGCTCATCGAGCTCGGTGGCGCCGGAACTGCGGACATCGCCGCCGCTACCAAGGGCGTCGTGCGGCTTGTCTCGGTGCTGTCCCTCGTCGGTGGCGCAGTGCTGCTGGCCGTTGCCCTGATTGGCCGTGCCCGCCGGGCCGTGGAGGTCGCATCGCCTGCGTCATGAAAGATGGTGACGTGGTCGAGTTCCCCGAACGTGCGGAGCGGGTCGTCCTTCTGACGCGTACCGGCTGCCATCTGTGCGAGGAGGCAATCGCACACGTGGCGGCGGTATGTGCCGAGACCGGCGATGCGTACGCGCTGATTGACGTCGACGGTGATCCGGAACTCCAGCGGCGCTATACCGACCAAGTACCCGTGACGTTCGTCGATGGCGCGCAGCATGACTTCTGGCGGGTGGATCCGGTACGCCTCAAGGTCGCTCTGGCGCGGACTCGCTGAGCGCCATGTTGTTCACCGCTGCCACGCTTCGCGGGCTGACTGAGGGTCGGGTGTCCTGCACCTATCGCCGCTGGGACGTCGAACGCCCCAAGGTCGGATCACGGTTCACTACTTCGGCTGGGGTTGTGGAAGTGACTTCCATCGCGCGTGCGGACGAGCAGCGGCTGACCGACCGAGATGCTGCCGAGGCTGGTTTCGACTCGGTGGCTGACTTGATCAAGTGGTGTCGGGCCAAGGGCAGCGGTGATCTCTATCGGATTGGGATCACCTTGGCTGGACCCGATCCGCGCATCGAGCTGCGGCGCACCGACAAGCTGGGTCCTCCAGATGTCACGGCGCTTAACACGAAGCTTGATCGGATGGATCGGGCCGCTGACCAGCCATGGACTCGCAAGACACTGCGGCAGATTCAACGCCTGCCCGGTGTGGTGTCGACCGAGCTTGCCGCCGAGGTGGGCCAGGAGCGGCAGGCGTACAAATTGCGCGTACGCCGCCTCAAGGCTCTTGGGTTGACCGAATCACTGGAACGCGGTTACCGGCTTTCGCCCCGTGGCGAGGCTTATCTCCTCGCGCTTGACTCCTCATCGTCTTGAATCGGTGCACGATTGGTCCGTTTCGACGACTGTGCTGCGAAACGTACCCTGCGAGCGGTCTTGAGGGGCTCGTCTTGACGGCTGTGATGCGAAACGTACCTCTGATCGGCGTGTGTGAGTTGATCAGCTGCGAGCGTCGGAAATCGCGCGCCGACGCGCGGAGGAGGAACAAGCAGAGGCGTTCTTTCCTCTGCGAGCGACGACGACGGCGGCGGATTCCAAGCGCGATGCGCGAGCAGCTTGGACAAATTGTGCGGTCATTCACAAACGCCTTAGAGTGGCGCTGTTTGGACCAGATCCGAGCGTCGAATCAGGAGTTGCGTGTCGCAGACCTTCCCCACTGAGCCTCCGCCGCGCGCGGCGGCAGGTGACCATTGGCGGACGGTCCCCACGCTTAAGGGAATCCCGGACGCCACAGTCGCCCGCTTGCCTGTCTACCTCCGAGCGCTCAACCAGCTGGCAGAGCAGCAGATCGACACCATCAGCAGCGGCGCACTGGCTGAGGCAGCCGGAGTCAACTCCGCCCAGCTCCGCAAGGACTTGTCGTACCTCGGCTCATACGGCACCCGCGGGGTGGGCTACGACGTGGCCTACCTGCGGTTCCAGATCGGTCGAGTGGTCGGCTCAGCTCATGACTGGCCGGTGATCATTGTGGGTCTGGGCAATCTCGGTACGGCCCTGGCCAACTACTCCGGTTTCTACTCCCACGGATTTCGAGTCGTCGGCTTGATCGATAGCTCGTCCGATCTGGTGGGCAAGCGGATTCATGACCTGGCGATTTGTGATCTCAGCGAGCTCGAGGAGGTGGTCGCCCGTACCGGCGCGGTAATCGCGGTGATCGCAACTCCGGCCGAGGCCGCGCAGGCCGTCGCCGACCGGCTTGTCTATCTAGGGGTAACCAGCATTCTGAACTTCGCCCCAACGGTGCTCGTAGTCCCCGAGGGCGTCAATGTTCGCAAGGTTGATCTGGGTCAGGAACTGCAGATCCTCGCGTACCACGAGCAACGCAAGACCGACGACTCCCAGATTTTGGCCAAAAGCAGGAGGACGAGCTAATGAGCATCCTGGTGGTCAGCGTGTCGCACAAGTCCACATCGGTCTCGCATCTGGCTGAGCTTGCCCTGGAGTCACACGGCTCGGTCAAACTGGCTGAGCAGCTTGTCGACTCCGAACACATCGACGAGGCCTTGGTGTTGTCGACATGTAACCGGACTGAGCTTTATGCGTCAGTCTTCCGATTTCACGGCGCGCTGGACGATGCAACGCAGGCATTGGCCGATGTCGCCGGTCTGAGGGCTGGTGAGGTCCGTTCGCTGTGTGCTGTGTTTTTCGATGAGGGCGCCGTCGCTCACACGTTCTCGGTCGCCTCTGGGCTAGATTCTCTTGTGGTCGGAGAAAGCCAAGTTCTTGGACAAGTCAAAGGCGCGTTAGCCCTTGGCCAAGCTCACCAAACAGTGGGCCCGGTCCTCAACTCCTTGTTCCAGCAGGCGATCAGGGTAGGTAAGCGGGTCCACACCGAGACCGGTATTGGCGCGGCCGGTCGGTCGCTGGTGAGCGCGGCGTACGCACTCCTCAGTGACGAGATCGGCGAACTCGCGGGTCGCCGGGTGCTGGTAGTCGGAGCCGGTGCCATGGCTGGGCTGGCCGCCCGGACCGCGGCAGCTGGCGGCGCTTTCGTGACGTGCGCAAACCGGACGCTGGCTCGCGCCGAACGGTTGGCCGAAGCGGTTAGCGGGAAGGCGGTAGCGCTGTCAGATCTGAGTGATGCTCTCGCGGCAACTGATGTGCTGGTGACCTGCACTGGAGCTCGAACGCTCACCATTGGCGTCGACGACCTGGCCGGCACACCGGTACGTGGCGTCGTCGATCTCGCACTTCCGGCCGACGTAGCGCCGGAGGTCGCCGCCGAACATGCCATTTGCCTGGTGAACCTGGACCGGCTCGTCAGCGATCAACCGCACGGTGCCAGCGCCCAGGAAATCGAGGATGCTCGCGTCCTGGTCCGCGACGAGGTCGCCAACTTCCTCGCGCTACGCCGGGCTGCGCAAGTGGCGCCAACTGTGGTCGCCTTGCGTTCCATGGCTTCTGATGTTGTGGCAGGTGAGCTCCGCCGACTGGAGGCCCGGCTGCCTCACCTCGATGATCATGAACGGCAGCAGATCCAGCACAGTATGCGACGCATCGTCGAAAAGCTGCTGCACGCCCCGACCGTACGCGTACAGGAACTGTCCTCTGAGACCGACGCTGTCGATTACGCCGCCGCATTGCGGGTGCTCTTCGCCCTGGACCCGCAGACCGTCGCAGCAGTCATGTCACCGGAGGTCGGACCCTGATGGTCAGACGGCCCTGATGCATACGGCCCAACTGACCCGGCCGATCCGGCTGGGTGCACGCAAATCCGCGCTCGCCCGCGCACAGGCGACCCAGGTGGCGACCGCACTGGCGGCCGGCGGCATCGATTCACGCTTCGTCGGCATTACCACGACCGGTGATACCGATCACCGCGACCTCACCGAGATCGGTGGTCGAGGTGTCTTTGTCAGTGCCGTACGCGATGCTCTGCACAGCGGCGAAATCGATGTCGCCGTGCATTCCCTGAAGGATCTGCCGACCGCGCCGGCAGAAGATCTGGAGATCGTCGCGATACCGCCCCGTGAGGACACCAGGGATGTGCTTGTCGGACGCCGACTTGATGATCTTGCCGATGGCGTGAGGGTGGGCACGGGCGCTCCACGGCGCGGCATGCAAATCCTCGACTGGGGCAGCGGCCACAACGTTCAGCTGGAGATCGTGCCGATTCGGGGCAATGTCGAGACCCGAATCGAGCGAGTACGAACAGGTCAGGTCGATGCCGTGATCTTGGCCGCGGCAGGCTTGCGCCGGCTCGGTCTGCTGCCGGAGTCAGCGGCAGCAGCTGAAGGCCTCCTCGTCAGCGACCTTGAAGCACAGATTCTTGATCATCAGGTGATGCTTCCAGCACCTGGACAAGGTGCCCTCGCGCTAGAAATTCATCGTTCTCTCAGCATTGAGCTCCGGCAGTATTTGGCAGATCTCGACAACTCGGTTTCCCACGCAGAATCCCTTGTAGAGCGGGGTTTTCTGGCCACTCTGGAGGCTGGCTGTACGGCGCCAGTAGGGGCCCATGCAACAGTGACTGCCGTCCGTGGTACAAGTCTCGATTTGACTCTGACGGCGGTAATTGGGAGAACGTTACTGAGCAACTTGTCAGAACCGACCAAAGCGGGCCCAGTGATACGGCTGGAGGTGCACGGATCAACGACGGATCCGCAGCATTTTGGGGCCGCGCAAGCTGGTGAGGTGCTGGCGCAGTTGCGAGAGGAAAACGTCTGAACAACCTAGGCTCGGCCCGCCGGCAAGGCGACCGAGCTGAGACAACAGAACGCGAGAAGAAGTCAGTGAGTACATCCTCGGCTCGTAGGCCCCGGACCTCCCCCTCAGCCACTCCGACCGCACCTGTTGCCAAAGGTCGGGTCATCTTCGTCGGTACCGGACCTGGTGACCCGGACCTACTGACACTTGGTGCGATTGCCGCGCTGGCCGACGCCAGCTCCGTGATCTTGGACAACGATCGGCAGCGAGAAATCCTGGCTCATCCCGCTATCACGCTCGGCGAGGAGGCTGAGGTCATAACCCTCGGACTCACCGAAGCGCGCAAGCCGTTAAGCCCTTCGGCGCGAGCCAAAATTGTGCTCAAGCAGGCCTCGACAGGTTGCCGGGTGGTGCGGCTGGTGGCCGGCGATCCCTTTTTGGACAACGCGGTCGCCGACGAAGCAGCGGCGTGCGTACGCGGTGGCATTGACTTCGAGGTCGTGCCGGGAGTCTCCAGCCTGACCGCTGTTCCCGAGTACGCCGGTATCGACTTGATCCATGCTGGAGGTGTGCAATTCGCCTCCGTAACCGACGGCAAGTTCACCAAGAACGGAACGTCGCAGTGGGGTGCCGCGGCGACGATTGTGGTCAGCACGGTGGTCTCGATGATTAGCAGCCTGGTTGAGGCGGCCAAGGCTGCCGGCCGGCCTGGAGATGATCATGTCGTCGTGACGCTGCACGGCGGGAGCACCGAACAGATCACGTTGACGACCAGCCTGGACGGGCTAGCGGCTGCCGTCAAGTCCGTGCGGCCACCGGCCTCGGACCCAGTGCACGTCATCATCGGCGCCGCCGCCGAGCAACGTCACGAGCTGAGCTGGTATGAAACCAAGCCGCTGTTCGGCTGGCGAGTACTGGTGCCGCGTACGAAGGACCAGGCGGCACCGATGGTCGCGCGACTACGCACCTACGGCGCCCACAGTGAGGAGGTGCCGACCATCTCGGTCGAGCCACCTCGCAGTCCGTTACAGATGGACAAGGCGATTCGTGGGCTGGTCGAGGGCCGGTACGAGTGGGTGGCCTTCACCTCGGTGAATGCGGTCCGGGCCGTACGCGAGAAGTTTGAGGAGTACGGGCTGGATGCTCGAGCCTTCTCCGGCCTCAAGGTGGCTGCTGTTGGCGAGGTGACTGCTAATTCGTTGCAGGCTTGGGGAATCGAGCCTGACCTGGTGCCTAACGGAGAGCAGTCCGCAGCGGGCTTGGCGGGCGAGTTCCCGCCCTACGACGACGTACTGGACCCGATCAACCGGGTCTTCCTGCCGCGTGCAGACATCGCCACCGAGACACTTGCCGAGGGCCTGAGGAACCTGGGCTGGGAGGTCGAGGACGTTACCGCGTATCGCACGGTGCGCGCCACGCCGCCGCCGGCACCGGTGCGGGAGGCGATCAAGACCGGCAAGTTCGACGCCGTGGTGTTCACGTCGTCATCTACCGTGCGCAACTTGGTGGGTATCGCAGGCAAGCCACATTCGTCGACGATCATCGCCGTTATCGGCCCGGCGACCGCCCGGACCTGTGAGGAGCACGGCCTGCGCGTCGACGTCATCGCCGCCAAGCCTTCGGTGGTTGATCTTGCTGACGCCCTGGCCAGCTTCGCTGCCCAGCGGCGAGACGCTTTCCTGGAGGCCGGTGAGCCAGTCCTCAAGCCGTCTCAGCGGCGTCCCGGCACTCGGCGCAAATGATTGCTCCGCTCGCTCTCGCTCGCTCCGCGCGGATCGCGCCTTGGAGCTCGCCGACTTCGTCGTCGCTCGCAGACGAGAAAGCGTGTCTGCTCGCTCCTCCTCAGCACGGCGAGGGGAGCGATCCGGATTTGATCGCTCCGCTCGCTATCGCTTCGCGTGGATCGCATATTGGCAGAAGAGTGCTGAAAATTTACAGGCTCCGGGCTCGGTAATCTGCAGTTTGCCAGCACTTTTAAGGAGCGACGAGTAGTGCAGCAGCGTCCGCGGCGGTTACGGACCACAGCAGCCATACGGGCGATGGTCGCCGAGACCAGCGTCGAACCACGCCAGCTGATCTTGCCGATGTTCGTTGCCGAAGGACTGCAAGAACCGCGTCCGATCAGCTCCATGCCCGGTGTCGTACAGCACACCCTTGACACGCTCCGAAAAGCGGCGGTGGAGGCCGCGGACGCCGGCCTGGCAGGCGTCATGCTCTTCGGCGTGCCAGAGCACAAGGATGCGCAGGGCTCCGGCGCGCTCGATCCGGATGGCATCTTGACCTCCGCAATCCGAGCGGTGCGTCAGGAAGTCGGAGACGAATGCCTGGTCATGTCGGATGTCTGCCTGGACGAGTTCACAGACCACGGACACTGCGGCGTGCTTACGCGATCGGGTGTTGTCGATAACGACGCGACGATTGAGATCTACGCGCAGATGGCGGTATTGCACGCTGAGGCTGGTGTCCACATGGTCGGACCCAGCGGCATGATGGACGGCCAGGTCGGCGCCATCCGGAAGGCGCTGGATGCGGCAAAGGCCTCTGACGTTGCGATCCTCGCTTATTCCGCTAAGTACGCCTCGGCGTTCTACGGTCCTTTCCGTGAGGCCGTAGCATCCACCCTCCGCGGTAATCGCAGGACATACCAGCAGGATCCGTCCAATGTTCGGGAGGCGCTCCGCGAGGTGACTCTCGATGTCGAGCAGGGTGCCGACATCGTCATGGTCAAGCCAGCCCTCGGCTACCTCGATGTGGTACGTGCGGTCCGCGAGGCTGTCGATCTGCCGGTCGCGGCGTACAACGTGTCGGGGGAGTACGCCATGGTCGAGGCGGCAGCGGCCAACGGCTGGATCAATAGGGACGCGGCGATAACCGAGGCTCTGACGTCAATCCGGCGCGCGGGCGCGGACCTGATCTTGAGCTACTGGGCCCTCCACTGGGCACAGTCGCTGCGCGACGAAGAACGTGGAGAGCGCAAGCGCTCGCGCCTTGTTGGTTCCGTCGAACCAAGCCCTCCTTCGTCGGGGCGGTTCGACGGTCGGACTTCGTCCGAGTCGCTGCGCGAACGGCGATGACGGTCCGACCAGCTGCGAGCACCGTACGCAGCGAGGCTGCTTTCGAGCGTGCCCAGGCGGTCACCCCGGGCGGTGTGAACTCGCCAGTCCGGGCCTTCCGATCCGTGGGCGGCACGCCGCGGTTCATCGCCAGGGCCAGCGGGGCGTACATCTACGACATCGACGGCAACGAACTCGTCGACCTGGTCTGCTCCTGGGGTCCCATGTTGCTGGGACATGCCCATCCAGACGTCATCGGTGCAGTTGCGGACGCAGCCCGGCGCGGAACCTCCTACGGCGCCCCCACATTGGCCGAAGTTGATCTTGCAGCCGAGATCATCGACCGGATGCCGGTGGAGCAGGTGCGCCTGGTCAATTCCGGGACCGAAGCCACCATGTCGGTACTGCGTCTGGCTCGCGGCGTCACCAGACGTAACAAGATCATCAAGTTCGCCGGCTGCTACCACGGGCACGTGGACGCGCTGCTCGCGGCCGCCGGTTCGGGCGTAGCAACCCTTTCAATTCCGGGTACGCCAGGAGTGACGGAAGGGACCACCCTCGACACCGTGGTGCTGGGCTACAACGACCGAAACGCCGTACGTGAGGCCTTCGCCAGCTTCGGCACCGAGATCGCGGCGGTGATCACTGAGGCTGCCCCCGGCAATATGGGTGTCATTCCCCCCGCGACAGAAGATGGCATCGGTTTCAATGCATTCCTGGCCGCGATCGCCCATGAGTACGGTGCGCTGTTCATTTCCGATGAGGTGATGACTGGTTTTCGAGTGAGCAGATCGGGACAGTTTGGACTTGACGGCGTGCAGCCGGACTTAATGACCTTCGGCAAGGTGATGGGTGGCGGGTTCCCAGCGGCGGCCTTCGGCGGGCGAGCCGAGCTTATGCAGAACCTGGCACCAGTAGGCAGCGTCTACCAGGCCGGCACCTTGTCCGGAAACCCGATAGCGACAGCCGCGGGATTGACCACCTTGCGGCTGGCCACCCCGCAGGTCTATCAGCAGATCGACCGCACGTCAGCAACGTTGAGGGCTGAAGTGGCGGCCGCCCTGGATGCCGCTGGAGTGCCCTATGTCATTCAGAATGCGGGGAACTTGTTCAGCGTTTTCTTCGTGACCGAGAACGTGACCGCAGTGCCGGATTACGCCACAGCGACCCAGCAGTCGACCGGCGCATACGCTGCGTTCTTCCACTCCATGCTCGGTTCCGGCATCTACCTGCCGCCGAGCGTGTACGAAGCTTGGTTTCTGTCGGCGGCGCACGATCATAGGGCGTTAAATCGAATCGTCGAAGCGCTACCAGCTGCGGCGTCGGCCGCCGCGAGTGCCTCGGGATAGGTAAGCGAGGAGGCGAGCATGGGTCAGAACCGGACGATCGTGCACCTCGTACGACACGGAGAGGTGGAGAACCCGGCGGGGCTGCTTTACGGACGCCTGCCCGATTATCACCTATCCGAGCTGGGCCAGGAGATGGCCGAGCGGGCCGCCGGATATTTTCGGGGCCGTGACGTGGTGCACCTCAGAAGCTCGCCGCTGGAGCGGGCGCAGGAGACAGCAGCACCTATTGCCGAAGTGCTCAGTCTGCCGGTAGTCGTCGACGCCCGGCTGATCGAGGCGGCCAACTACTTCGAGGGTCTGAAGCTTTCGTTCGATGGCGCGCTACGCCGTCCAAGAAACTGGCTCTATTTCCGTAACCCGCTGCGGCCGAGCTGGGGCGAGGCATATGCCGACATCCTCGCGAGGATGCGTCCTGCGATGAGAGATGCTGCTGACGCCGCCTTGGGCCACGAAGCAGTCATCGTGACGCACCAGCTGCCGATTTGGGTTGCGCGGAACTACGCGGAGGGCCGCCGGATGGCGCACGATCCGCGAAAACGTCAATGCACATTGGGCAGCGTGACGTCGTTCACCTATATCGATGCTCATGTAACCTCCGTCAGCTACTCGGAGCCGGCTGCTGAGCTGCTTCGGCCACACCAGACCAAGAAGTTCGTCGCAGGAGCCTAATGCTGTGTTGGATTGCTCCACTCGCTTCGCTTCGCTCCGCGCGGATCGCGCGTGCAGCCCGCCTACTTCGTCACACAGCTCGCCGCTGGGGCTGGTGCACACAGCTCGCCGCTGGGGCCGGGGCTCGCTTCGCTCGCGCCCTCTTTTTGCTGCGCTCGCGCGATTTGATTGGTCGCTCGGGGACGAAAAGCGTGTCCCATCCCTCGTCCTCAGCACGGCGGCGCGCGATCCGGGCTGCTGCGGCTCTGGTTGCCACGCTCATGCTGGCGGCATGCACGAGCACCGGGGCAGATGAGCAGACCCGAAGTGCCGGCGAGGTGGGCTATCCAACCGTGCCGCGCAATCTGACCCGAGTTGCACCTGACCAGCGCAAGGAGCTGCCGGCGGTGTCGGGTCCAGCCCTGGGCAGCGATAAGACAATCTCGACCCAGGACTACCGCGGCAAGATAGTCGTGATCAACGTCTGGGGCTCCTGGTGTCCGCCATGCCGCAAAGAGGCACCCGATCTGCAGGCAGCGAGTGTCGAGACCAAGAACGTCGCACAATTCGTCGGCATTACCAGTAAGGACTATGACCCGGCGCCGGCTGAGGCGTTCATTCGGAGCTTCAAGATCACCTACCCCAGCATCTACGACCCGACAGGCAAGGTGCTGCTGGCCTTCGCCGGCGAACTGCCGCCAAGCGCAATTCCATCGACCATGATCATCGACAAGAATGGCCGGCTCGCCGTCCGAGTACTGAGCGAAGTCTCCGAGATCACTCTGGTCGACATGATCAATGACGTGGCGGACGGTCGATAGTGACTCCGCTCGACCTCGCGACCTGGGCCGAGACAGCGGTCGGCGGCTCGATGGCGCTGGCGCTTCCCGTTGCCTTCCTGGCCGGTCTGGTCTCGTTCTTTTCGCCCTGCGTCGTGCCGCTGCTGCCCGGCTACCTCTCATACGCGACCGGTCTAGGCGCCGCCGAGGTTGTCGAGGGATCACAGCACCGTAGCCGGATGCTCGCCGGCGCATCGCTCTTCGTGCTGGGATTCGCAGTGGTCTTTGTCATCACTGGCGTGGTCGCCGGATCTGCTGGGCGAATGCTTGCCGAGTATCGGGATGTGATCACCCGGGTACTCGGCGTCTTGATCATCATGCTCGGTCTGATCTTCGCCGGCGTGCTGCCAATCGGGCAACGTGAGCTACGGATTCATTGGATACCCGCGGTAGGTGTTGCCGCTGCACCGCTGATCGGTGTGGTCTTCGCCCTCGGTTGGACGCCCTGCTTGTCACCGACTCTCGGTGTGGTCGTCAACCTTGGCTTCAACGAAGGCACTGCCATCCGCGGTGGACTGCTCGGCTTCGTCTATGCCCTGGGCCTCGGCATTCCCTTTGTGATCGCAGGCCTAGCGTTCACCAAGATGGCCGGCGCCGTCGCATTTCTCCGAGAGCGGCAACAGTTGATCATGAGGATCGGCGGAATCCTGATGATCATCGTCGGCGTGCTGCTGGTGACCGGCACGTGGAATACGCTCACCGGAGTGCTGCGACAGTGGGCAGCCAGCTTCCAAACGGTCATTTGACGTGATGGTGATCTGACGTGACGGCGATCAAGACTCGCGAGCCAGCGGCCGAATCCAGCGGTCCGGCCGCACGAGCCGAGCTTCCCCGACTGGGGTGGCGTGGCGGACTGCGCTACCTGTGGACCCAGCTCACCTCGATGCGTACGGCGCTGATCTTGTTGTTCGCACTCGCCCTGGCAGCTATCCCGGGCTCCCTGGTGCCGCAGCGCAGAATTTCGCCAGTTCGGGTAAGCGACTTCATCAACGAACGTCCCACACTCGGACCGATCTACGACAAGATCGGCCTGTTCAACGTCTATAGCTCCCCGTGGTTCGCGGCGATCTATCTCTTGCTGTTCGTCTCACTGATCGGCTGCATCGTGCCGCGCGTCGCGGTGTACGCCAAAGCGCTGCGTGCCCGGCCGCCGAAGACACCTCGCAATCTTGTCCGATTGCCGGCGTACGCCAGGGCGGACATCTCCAGTGGTAATCATGACGTTCTGGAGCGTGCTGCTGACTCGCTGCGCAGACGGCACTACCGGGTTGACACCCACACCGACAGCGTCGCGGCAGAGCGGGGCTACCTTCGCGAGGCCGGAAACCTGGTGTTCCACATCAGCCTGGTCTTTGTGCTCATAGGGGTAGCGATCGGCGTGCTCTTCGGATTTCGCGGCACCAGCGTGGTGATTGTTGGTCAGGGCTTTTCCAACAACCTCACCCAGTACGACGACTTCTCGGCCGGTGCTCGTTTCAAGGAGACGGACCTGGCGCCCTTCAGCGTGACGGTCAAGGACTTCGAGGTGAGGTTTGAGACCGGTCCGGTGCAGCGGGGCGCAGCTCGCCTGTTTCGGGCGAACGTCGAGGTGACCGACCGACCCGGGGCGGCACCTCGCCAGGAGGTTCTCGAGGTCAACAAGCCGCTGCATATTGCTGGCACGACGGTCCACCTCATCGGCCATGGCTATGCCCCCAAGGTGACGGTCAAGGATGCACAAGGCAACGTCGCCTTCTCAGGTCCAGTTGTGATGCTGCCGCAGGACGGCAATTTCACCTCGCTGGGCGCCGTCAAGGCTCCGGACGCTCGGCCCGAGAGACTGGCTTTTGAGGCCCTTTTCCTTCCCACAGCAGTGCTCAACGACCAAGGGCCGCAGTCGATCTTTCCAGACGCTTTGAATCCGGCACTGTTTGCCAACGTCTGGTACGGACCACCCAAGGTGGAGACCGGCAAGCCCGAAAACGTCTACTCTCTGGACACCGCCGGGCTCAGCCAACTCAAGCAAAGTGACGGTCAGCCGGTACGCATCGCCCTCAAGGTCGGAGACGGGGTCAACCTTCCTGACGGTAAGGGCTCTATCCAGCTCGATGGCTGGGTGCGCTGGGTCAAGCTGCAGATCGGCGATACTCCAGGCGTACCGATATCACTTGTTGCATTGGCCTTTGCCGTCGCAGGCTTGTGCTTGTCACTGTTCGTTCGGCCCCGCCGGGTATGGATCCGAGTTCGCGACGGCGAGGCGGACCATAAGGTGTTGGAGGTCGGAGCCTTGGACCGCGCAGATGCTCGTGCCGGGCTGACCGATGATGTGGCAGAGCTTGCCGCGGAGCTGTCCCCTACGCCGGAGGATGTGAGCGCGACGTGAGATACGAGTACTACTCCAATGTCGCGCTGGTGAGCTCGGTAATCGTCTATGCGCTCGGCATGTTCGCGCATGCGGCCGAGTGGGCAGCTGCCCGCCGCGTCAGCGTCGCAGGAAAAACCGAACCAGAGCTCGTCGATGTTGCGGCTGAGGACAGGCATGCAAAGCCCAGCACTATGCGCCCTGAGCCTGTCGAAGGGCGCCAGCAAGCGGACCCGGGAACCTCGCCCGCGTCCAGCGCCCGAGTTGAGCAGTTTGGTCGCATGGGCGTTGCCCTGACCATCATCGGTTTCCTGCTCAGTGTCGCAGGCGTCCTGCTGCGAGCCCTTGCCGCGCACCGGGCACCGTGGGGCAACATGTTCGAGTTCACGATCACCGCGATGGTCTTGATCGTCGGCGTGTACTTGATCTTGCTATGGCGTACCGGAATGCGCTGGCTCGGATTGCCTGTTACCTTGCTCGCTGCCGTTGGAAACGGGTTGGCAGTAACCGTCTTCTACGTCGCTGTCGCGCCGCTTGTGCCTGCATTGCACTCTGTCTGGTTCTTGATCCACATCGTGGCCGCGGCTATCTCCGGGGCGGCGTTCAATGTCGGTGGCGTGATGTCGATCCTTTACTTGATCAAGAAACGTGCGGAGGACCGTGGCGATGTGCGCGGCTATCTCGAGCGGCTGCCGAGCTCTCGCAAGATCGACTTGATCGCCTATCGATTCCTTGCTTTCGCGTTCCCGCTGTGGACCTTCACCGTGGCGGCGGGCGCGATCTGGGCCGAGTACGCCTGGGGACGTTATTGGGGCTGGGATCCCAAAGAGACGTGGGCTCTGGTGACCTGGGTGATCTACGCCGGCTACCTGCACGCCCGGTCGACAGCCGGCTGGCGCGGCACCAGGGCCGCTGTAATAGCGATCATCGGCCTCACCTCGTTCTGGTTCAACTTCGTTGGGATCAACCTGCTGGTCTCCGGCCTGCACTCCTACGCCGGAATCTGATCTTCGAAAGCCGGCCGCCGCCTCGGTCTTAGAGCAGCTCTCGCCAGGCGGCGTAACCGCCGATCACATCCGTCGCTTGATGGATGCCGACGTCTTGTAGCGAGGCGGTGGCGAGGCTCGAGGCGTAACCCTCCTGACAGACCACGATCACCTGCATATCGTGATCCGCTATTGGCAGACTTGCATCGCTACTCGGATCGAATCGCCACTCCAACACATTGCGCTCGATGATCAATGCCCCGGGCAGCGCGCCCTCCGCATCTCGCTGCGCCGCCGGTCTGATATCGACCACGACGGCACCGGTCCGCCAGGCATTCTGCGCTTCCGCCGAGGTAAGTCGGGAGATCCGCCGACGCGCCGACTCGAGAACGTCGTCAATCGTCCTGGGCTCGATCGCAGCCGTGGGGTCTGGCCGCGCCGAAGCTGCCCTCACCAGTTCACCCCGACCATCTGGGAATTCGCCACGTGGAGCAGATCACCGCTGACCTCGTATTGATGCATTTCGACCAGAGCCGGGGAGTAGACGTGCAGGCTCACTGCTGGTTCGACGCCCCGGTTGGTGACCTCGTGCACATGCCGGGAGCCGAAGGACCGTAGGGTCCCAGCGACCAGTTTCCGAGCGCCAGGAATGATCCGAGGTGGTCCGTAGCCAACTTCGGCGTGGCGCTCGGTGAGTATTCCCCGGAGAGTGATGAAGGTGCCGGCACTGCCGCCGTGGTCGTGCCAGTCGGTCCCTTGACCGGGCAGCCACGTCAGCAGCCAAGCCTCGAACTCTGGTTCGCGGGCCAGGCGGACGTACTAACGAGCGACCGGACGGTAGGACACCAGCGGTTCCCACAGGAGGCGCTGGCTGGCCAAGCCGGTGGCGATCTTGACGAGATTGACGGATTGTCTGTCCTTCTTGGGCATGGAAACTTCTTTCGTCGGCAGGACTGATGATCAAGAAGCCGCGGACCAATGCCACGGCTGGATAGTGGCGTCTTCTGAGATCAACTCAGTGGATTGCCGACAGGCGGAGCTCGCGGTACGCCGATAGTCGACATGAAGTCCGCGATGCAGCCGCTTCGTCATGTCGAGTCCTGTCCCTAAAGATGCTGGCTATGTCACTGTCCACTGGAGACGTGCACCAGAGCTAAGCAGGCGTCCCGCGGCTGCGATCCCCTGTCTCACTATAGGGAATATCTGGTTTGTCTTGCCGTCGTGCATGATCGCCAAAAAGAATCGGTGCTACATGGCATTGTGGCGAGCGTGGATGACCTGGTAAAGGCGATGGAGGCCGCTGCCAATCCAGAAAATGCACGAGCACTTGCCAGATACTTCAAGGTGGCTCCAGGCAGCTATGGGGAGGGCGATGTCTTCCTTGGCCTCAAGCTTGGCGACCTGCGTCAGCTGGCCAAGCCGTACGCCGCGGCTGCGTTCGAACCTGATCAATGGCTGCCGATGCTGCACAGCCCAATACACGAGCATCGCCTTATCACGCTGGTCGTGATGACTGAGCGAGCAAAGAAGAGTGTGAAGAAATCCGCGAGTGATGCCGAGTTGCACGTGATCTATAACACCTACCTCGGCAACACCAGCTACGTAAACAATTGGGATCTGGTGGACGTGAGCTGCGGTCCCATCGTCGGCGGATATCTGCTGGATCGCGATCGCTCACCGCTGTACGAGCTGGTGAGGTCTGACTTGTTGTGGGACCGGCGGATTGCCATGGTCGGCAGCCAGCACTTTCTGCCGCGCGGCGAGACCGCGGATCTGTACCGGCTGGCAGAGATCTTGCTGCCCGATCGCCATGACTTGATCCACAAGGCCGTTGGCTGGTCGCTGCGTGAGGCCGGCAAGCGCGTCGATCGAGATGAACTTCGTCGTTTTCTTGATCAACATGCGCCGGTCATGCCGCGTACGACGCTGCGCTACGCCATCGAGCACTTTGAGCCGGCAGAACGTCAGCACTACCTGTCGATTCCACGACAACGCGCGCCGAAGTAACCGTGTCGCGCCTTAACACCGGCGCCGAGTTCCCGGCGACATCACCGTAGAAAGATCCGGTGCGGTCAGGAAATGGCGATGTTCGGCGGCGAAAGCGGCCAGAATGCCTTTCTTGTTCCTGGTACGTCCAGGGTGCGGAATGTCGTGGAACTTTTCATTGAACTGGATCGCCGCCTCAGTGGCGCGGTCCTTGAAACCTCGCAAGCTGCTCGCATCCACATGCAGCATTTCGGCGACCAGCGCCATGTCACCCGCGGCCTCACGGAGTGCCCGCCAGATGCGCACCCAAGAGGCGTCCGCCAGCAAATGGTCGATAAGTGGCGCCCACTGGAGCCGCCGCTGCCAGGGCACCGGCGTCGGGTTGATGCCGTTGCAGATCGACTCCCGATAGTGCACGAGCGTGCCGGGATCGTTCTTGGTCTTGTCCATGAGCGCAGAGGCTTTGAACCAGTGATGTGCTGCTGCGGCGTACAGGGTGCGACCACTCTCGGTGAATTGGCTGTACGTGACGATCCGGGTCGCGGGCCGTTCATGGTGAAGTCGGAGCAGGGCGGTCAGGCCGGTGCTGGTTTGGGAGCTCAGATTGAAGTCCACGAAGGCCAGGTCCCAGTTGAGGCCGCGGCGCAGTTGCTCATTCAATTGATCGATGGATGGTGCAACCGTGAGGCCACGTCCGAAAGCCTGCTCGAAATTCGCTCGCTCACCGGGCACGTCATCAACCAGCAGCACGCCACTTGGGATCACCGCTGACACTCCATGGCCTTGATCATTATGAAACCTTGATCATCTGTTGCCCATTGATCATCTGGGATTCCTGCTCATCTCAGACTTGATCACTCACTTTCTGGCACCCAACTAGCAGTAACCGTTTTGGTAGTGCCGTTTTGCTTTGAGATCAGCGATCCGGAGAGGTCTCCCAAGCGAGCCTCCAGCCGTGCCGAACTCGTTCCCGGAGTCTTCCATACCCCATTAACCATAGGTGGAGCATCATCAGTCACTGAGATGGCAACATGTCCATCGTCGGGCGTGATTACCACACGGATGGCTCCGGCGCCGGCGTTCAATGCGTTTCCCACGAGGTCATTCAAGACCAGTCTAGCAAGATCACGATCGTCTGCCGAAAGCGTGTCTACGTTGACGTATACGGCGGCCTTCGCCCCGACTGCGCGGGCCAAGGTAAGCACCGGAGCCTCAAGATTTTGCAAGCTCGTTGAGCTGTCACGGCCGAGCTTCGCCAGCGTCAGCGTCTCCCGCAACCGACTGTTGGCTGAGACCGCCAGCTCGTACAACGTCGGAGCAACACCACGAATCTGACGCGCCTGCTGCTCGAGCAACCGAAGATTGGTGGAGAGCGCACCGTGCGCCTCGTTGATCACCAGTTCGCGTCCGGCGTGGGACTCCTCCTGTACTAGTCCGGGCAGTGTGTGCATGATCAAGTCGGTGTCTGAGATTCGGGAACCAACAACCCCGAGCGGCATCAAGCAGATTGCCAGTGCTGCAAGCCAGCCGTTCGGTCCCCAGTCGGCCGGAAGCGCGATCACACAGACCGGTAAGGCCGTAATAGGCCCAGCCACCAATCGCAAGAACTCGTGCCAGGCTGGAGGGTCAGATTCTTCGGGATTGAACCAGGCGTGGTCATTGAAGATCAGCAACGAGGTCGTGATCAGGAACACTGTTGCCGCGGCCAACATGGCGAGTCGTGCCCACAGCGGATCGTCAGTGGTTATCCAGGACGGGATCGCAATGAGCACAAAGGCCTCGGGAATCTCGAAGTACGAGCCGAGGTTCAGTCGATGCCGGCCGTCGGTCTTGATCACATTTCGGAGGTAGACCTGTGACAGCCAAAAGCGCGGCTGCGTTCCGTTTCTCAGGTGCCGCTCGTTGGTCCACAGCAGATAGCTGCCGATGGAGGCAAGCAGACACAATCCGATCGCCAGCACGCTGCTGCGACTGCCAAAGGAGAGACCGGCGATGATCACCAACGCGGCTACACGGATGTACCACGCGTGCATGGTGTAGTTGCTGGAACGCCGAAGTAACGCCAGGTAAGTGATGCGGTTTCGGCGATGACGGCTGAGCCTGCCGCCGAGGCTTGTGCCACCCACTGCCTTATGGTGGCTCGATTTTCTGCTGCGCGGCAAGCGCTACTGGTGAGTAACGCTAGGTGCCTGCTGGCACCATGGCGACGTGCGGCACTTTGACCTTTGCGTTATCGGCACCGGGTCGGGCAACTCGATCATCGATGAAAGGTTCGACCATCTCGATGTCGCGATCGTCGAGATGGGCACCTTCGGTGGAACCTGCCTCAACGTTGGCTGCATTCCCAGCAAGATGCTGGTCTATCTGGCCGATCTCGCAGCCTCGACGATTCAGGCCAACAGGCTTGGAGTTGAGCTGGATCTTCAGGGGATCAGGTGGCGGGACATCCAGGAACGCATCTTCGGCCGGATCGATCCTCAGGCCGCCAACGGACGGGCCTACCGCCAAGAGAGCCACAATGTCACCGTCTTCGATGAGCGAGCACGCTTCGTAGGCCCGCGCGAGCTCGACGCCGCTGCGGCGGAGACGATCACTGCTGACCGGATTGTCATCGCTGCCGGCAGCCGTCCGATGGTGCCAGATCTGCCTGGCCTTGGTTCGGTGAGGTTTCACACCTCCGACACCGTGATGCGGCTCCTCGAGCTTCCGCAGTCCATGATCATCATCGGTGGCGGCTATATAGCGGCCGAGTTCGCTCACGTCTTCTCCGCCTTCGGTACAGCCGTGACGGTGCTGAACCGCTCGGATGTGCTGTTGGGGACGGAGGATGCTGACGTAGCGAAGCGGTTCACCCAACTCCTCAGCCGCCGAGTCGATGTCCGGCTGAATAGCAGTGTCGAACGCGTTGAGGACACCGGCGATGGCGGCGTACGCGTCCATATCAAGGGTTCGGAGGAAGAATCTGAGCCTCTAGATGGCGAGGTTTTACTGGTTGCCACGGGCCGGACCCCAAACGGTGACACTTTGGATTTGGCGCGCGGCGGAATCGACGTTGATGATGATGGGTTGATTATGGTCGACTCGTATCAGAGAACCAGTGCTGACGGCGTCTTCGCACTCGGCGACGTGTCATCTCGGCAGCAGCTCAAGCACATTGCCAATAGTGACGCCCGCGTCGTACAACACAACCTGCTGCATCCGGAGTCGATGATCAGCAGTGACCGACGATTTATACCGCGCGCGGTGTTCTCCATGCCGCAGGTGGCGTCGGTGGGCCTCACCGAGGCTGAGGCTGCGGAGCGGGGAATCGATTATGTCGTCTCAGTCCAGGACTATGGGGAGACCGCATCCGGCTGGGCCATGGAGGATACCGATCATTTCGTCAAGGTCATCGCTGATGCGCGGTCGAAGCTGCTTATTGGCGCGCACGTGGTCGGGCCGCAGGCATCCTCGCTGATTCAGCCGTTGATCCACGCGATGAGCTTCGAGCAGGCCGCGCCAGAGGTGGCTCGCCGCCAATACTGGATTCACCCGGCGATGACCGAGGTGATCGAAAACGCACTCCTCGGCGTAAGCGACTAACTGCTTACCCCCTGGCCGAGCTCTCCGTCTCCTTTCGTCCACCAGACCACCCAAACTCACGGTCCCGCTGCGGAAACCTACGTGCACGTAGGTTTGTCGCGGTCTGCACACGTTGCAACCTGTGCAGACCGTAAGCAGCCTACGTGAACGTAGGTTTCGAACAGGGATCGCGGAGCCTGGGCGTCATCAGCGAGGTTCGGTCAGCCGCTTGATCGTTTTGGCGACCCGATCAGCACGGGTCTCGGGCTTCTTTCCTTCGTCGATCCAACGCGCGTACTCATTGCGGTGCGTGAAGGGCATTTTCTTGTACGCGGCTTGAGCTGCTGGGTTCTCCGCGAGCGCCTGGGTGAGCTCGGGCGGTTCGACCACGACGCGCTCCTGAAGATCCTCGACGAGTTCGATCTGTACCTGATCGCCAGCCGCAACCTGGAGCTGCCGGAGCAGGTCTTTGCGGAGGCCGAGATAGCTCTGACCGCCATAGACCATCAGCCTGGAGCGATATTCGACACCGTTGACATGCGCCAGTACTTGAGGCCGCTTGCTCTCAAACGTTGCCGCGACCTCCTTGGGCACGACGACGGCATGGCCTCCGCCCTGTCCCGCTGAAAGAACCTCGGCTGTGAAGGCCATGCGTGCGCTCTAGGAGTCCTTGCGTGAATTGATCAGCTTCCACGTGCCTGGAAGCAATACCGCAGCCAACAAGATCTTGATCGCGTCGCCGATAAGGAAGGGCAGCACCCCCAGCGCCAGCGCCTTGCCGAACGATAGATGGGCTATGAGCATCAAGCCGGCCACCCCAAAGGCGTAGATGACCAGGTTGCCGAGCGCCATCATTCCAATCGTCGGCAGCACGCGGCGGTCGGCGCCCCGTTCAGCGAGTCGGCCGACCACCCAAGCCGCCGCCACGAAGCCCACGATGTAGCCGAAGGACGCCAAGGCCCACCCGCTCTGGTGATCCGCAAACCACGGCACGCCGGCCACGCCTGCAAGCAAATAGAGGGCCATGGAGGCAACCCCTCGAACACTGCCCAGGGCAGCGCCAACGAGCAACACCGAGAAGGTTTGCAGCGTCAGAGGAACCGGAGTAAATGGCAAGGGGATCGATACCTGAGCGGTGAGCCCAACGAAGATGGCACCGCCGATGACGAGAGCGATGCTGCGGACCAGGCCGCCGGGAATTACGTCGCCCAGAGTGCGCGGGCTTACGCTGGTGACGCTCGACATGGGGTTGTCCTCCAAACCGGGTGGGCGTAACGGGTATGGATGCGCCGCTGCGTCCTTCCCGCGATGCGACAACCCTAGTGTCCGGACTGCTCTAGCCGCCAACAGGCTCGTGCGGTGAATCCGACCGGGATCGAGGTGCTGTGCGTCGAGCGAAGGGTGGTCAGCGGGCGTGGTTTGCCACCTGCGCGCTGATGATTCCGACGGCGTTGGCTGGTTGCGGCGCTGTGCCCATTGCCGCGCCTCCGACTACTGTGACCCCTTCCGAATCGACGACCAGCTCGCAACCGACTCCGACACCATCGCCCAGCGACACAACGGCGGGTGAACCGGCTGAATCGTTCACAGTGGATCAACCTTGCGCAGAGGTCGTCCGAAGGATGAGCATGTCCGAGCGGGCCGGCCAGCTGCTGATGGTGGCTGTCAGCTCTGATGGGATGGATTCGTCAGACAGGGCGATTATCGACCGCACCCGGACAGGAAGCGTGCTTCTGCTGGGCAATTCCCGGGCCGGGATGGAGGCGATCCAAGGGGTCGCCAGCCGAGTACGCGACGCCTCGCACAGCCCGGAAGATGTGAAGGTCATGCTGGCTGCCGACCAGGAGGGCGGCCTGGTCCAGCGACTCCAAGGTCCCGGATTCACCGAGATTCCCTCGGCAACTCGGCAGGCCCAGCAGTCTGACAGCGAACTTCGCGACAACGCTTATAACTGGGGGCGCGAGCTCAAGGCCGCCGGTATCGATGCAAATCTGGCGCCGGTCGCCGATGTCGTGCCACGCGCAATGACCTGGATGAACCAACCCATCGGTCAGCTGCGTCGCGGATACGGCAATTCCCCAAAGACGGTGGCCGCGAAAGTTACTGCCTTTACCGAAGGCATGGATCGGGCCGGCGTAGCGACGGCCGTCAAGCACTTTCCCGGACTTGGCCGAGTACGTGGCAACACAGACTTCATGACTCGGGTGATCGACCGCACCACCACGCGCCACGACACAGCTCTGGCCGGCTTCAGTGCCGCGGTCGAAGCCAACGTCGACATGGTGATGATGTCGTCTGCGTTCTATCGCAAGATCGATGATGAGCATCGTGCCGCGTACTCGAGCGTGATCATCGACGAGATGCTGCGTTCAGATCTTGGATTCTCTGGAGTGGTGATCTCGGACGATCTAACGGCCGCTGCAATGCGAACGATCCCGCCGGATGAGCGTTCGATCCGCTTCATCGGTGCCGGTGGTGACTTGCTGATCATCGGCGACGCGAGCCTCGCGATCACTATGGCGAACGCGATCAAGGACGAAGCCTCCGATGATGCGGACTTCGCCGAGCGTGTCACGCAAAGCGCTGCTCGCGTCGTTGCGATGAAAGAGCGTCGCGGCCTGGCGCGGTGCTGATTCGCAGCGCCAGCTGAACATGATGCGCCCTGAGCTTCACTTACTGTGCCGTGAGCTTTACCTACTGCGCCTGAGCTGCACCTCTGCGCCCTGAGCCCGTCGAAGGGCCCTCACCGGCTCAGTACGAACTAACCTTCGACCTTCAGATTCTTTAAAGCGTCCCGGGCCGGCTGGACCAGTTCGGGTGTGGTATCCGGTATCGAGGCGTAGTACAGACCGGACCGGTTGCCGGCGGAGACGATCGCGACAATGAGCAGCTCACCCTTGGTCTTCAGGCCCGTAATGTCGAAGCTGAGCTGTGACTCCACGAGCCACGCGTCGTGGCCGTCGATGGTGGTCTTCTCATTCACCTTGACGTCGCTCTTGACGGGATTGTTGCCATAGAACTTGCCGAGAATGCATTTCACGACAATCTGCGAGCCCTGCTCGGGCGTGAAGAAACCATCGCCGGCCTGCAATTCACCGACAAGAACAGATGCGACCCAGTTCGAACCGTTGCCGTCATAGTCCTGCTCGACAAGCACGACCTGACTTTTCACATCGCTCCCGAACGGGACCCGACTGTCACCTTGTGGCGAGCTCCACGGCTGACCCAGCATGGGATAGGAAACTGGGCCTCCGTGGACCCGTCCGTCGGCCGGATCACTTGAGGGTTCGGCACTCGGGGTAACTTCCGCCGGACAGACGTCCTGTGAGGGCTGTCCGGACGGGACGCCGCTTGTGCTGCCACTGCCACCGGTGACGGCACGTATAGCAAGGACCGCAACGACGATAATGACGATGACCAGCGCCGCGCCTGCGATCCACCAGCCGACTGGCGACTTCTTTTTTTCTAAGTCCTGATAGCTCGCGTACGCGTCGTAACTTTGTCCGTACGGCGACGGACCGTAGGGGGACTGTTCACCCTGGCCGTACTGCTGACCGCCTTGCCCGTACGGGGCTTGTCCGGTCTGGGCATACTGTTGCCCGCCGGCCTGCGGCGTTGCGCCCGCACCGACCAAACCCTGTGTTGGCGGAGGTGCGCTCGGATTCGGGGAGGTTGCTGCTGACCAAGCCTTGCCATCCCAGTACCGAAAGAGTCCCTGGCCCCCGCCCGGATCGGGATACCATCCAGCCTTCGCACTCACGGGCCCGAGTCTATGTTGCGAAGGGTCTCAGGCCAGGCGCGCAAAGCCAGTCGTTATCCAATGAACAGGTTCGAAGGACTCGATGCGGAGTGGAAAGACCTGCCCCGCTCGTCATCACGGCCGTCAAGACGGCGAACGCTAGCCGAACCTTCCGGTGATGTAGTCCTCCGTCGCCTGCTCGTCGGGGTTGGAAAAGATCTTGTCGGTTGGACCGATTTCGATCAGCTTGCCCGGCTTCCCTTGAGCTGCCAGATTGAAGAACGCGGTCTGGTCGCTGACTCGAGCGGCCTGCTGCATGTTGTGGGTGACGATCACGACGGTGTATCGCTCCTTGAGCTGACCAATGAGATCTTCGATTGCGAGCGTGGAGATCGGGTCGAGGGCGGAGCACGGTTCGTCCATCAGCAGCACCTGAGGTTCAACGGCAATAGCCCTGGCAATGCAGAGCCGCTGCTGCTGACCGCCAGACAGCCCTATGCCCGCCTTGCCAAGCCGATCTTTGACCTCATTCCATAAATTCGCCGCGACCAGCGAGCGTTCCACTGCATCATCCAAGATCTTTTTGTTCTTGACTCCGTTGAGCCGCAGGCCAGAGGCGACATTGTCGAAGATCGACATCGACGGGAACGGGTTCGGCCGCTGGAACACCATGCCGACAACCCGGCGAACGGCCACCGGGTCGACGCTTTGGCCATACAGTTCGGTCCCGTCGAGCTGCACGCTGCCGGTGACATGTGCCCCCGGGATCACCTCATGCATCCGGTTCAGCGTGCGTATCAACGTGGATTTGCCGCATCCCGAGGGCCCAATGAACGCAGTCACCGTACGCGGCTCCCCCGTCATCGTGACATCCTCGACCGCATGGAAGGCGCCGTAATAGACGTCAAGGTTCTTCACATCAATTCGCCTTGCCATGACCTATTTCTCCTTCACAGTGGTGAAGC
>Ga0075423_10000889_pt1 | contig 25335 bp, 25 predicted proteins | sample SoiMethybrSBSTD2_FD_80114 | JGI IMG/M metagenome (GOLD analysis project Ga0075423, IMG submission 80114) | Bulk soil microbial communities from a Populus tree surrounding site in Tennessee, USA - Soil MetaG P. TD hybrid SBSTD2 | ecosystem: Environmental > Terrestrial > Soil > Tree plantation... | reverse complement strand
TCGTCGCGCTCGGCGGCGGCGCCGTGGGTGACCTGGCCGGGTTCGTCGCGGCCACGTACATGCGGGGCGTCCCGTTCGTGCAGGTTCCGACGACGCTGCTTGCGCAGGTCGACGCGTCGATCGGAGGCAAGACCGGCGTGAACCTGCCCGAGGGCAAGAATCTCGTGGGGGCGTTCCACCAGCCCATCGCGGTGGTCGCCGACGTCGACACGCTCGCGACCCTTCCCGAGCGCGCGTACCGGAGCGGACTGGCCGAGATCGCCAAGGTCGCGCTCACGCTGGACCTCCAGCTGCTCGACATGCTCGAGACCGACCCGTCCCCGCTGGTGGAGCGCGACCCGGGAACGCTCGAGCGGGTGGTGGCGCGATGCGTGCGCGCGAAGGCCGACGTGGTCGCGCTCGACGAGCGCGACGCGGGGCAGCGCCTGGTGCTGAACTACGGACACACGCTCGGGCACGCGCTCGAGCGCCTGGACGCGTTCGCCGGCCGGACCCACGGCGAGGCGATCTCGGTGGGCATGGTGTTCGCGGCGCGGCTGGCCGAGTCGGCCGGACGCGCGCCCGATGGGCTGGCGGCGAGGCACGCGCGGCTGCTCGCATCCCTCGGCCTGGACACCGACGGCCCGCTGCCGCCGGCCGAGGAGATCCTCGCCTCGATGCGGCTGGACAAGAAGTATCGGGCCGGCATGCGGTTCGTCCTGCTCGAGGACGTCGGGCGTCCCTATATCGACGGATCCGTCTCGCCGGAGCGGGCGCGGTCCGCGCTCGAGCAGACCGGCGCCGGCGCGCGGGCCAAGGGGAGCTGACATGCGGGTGCTGTTCCTGTTCGGACCGAACCTCGGCGCGCTGGGCCGGCGCGAACCCGATCGGTACGGCACTCAGACGCTCGAGGAGATCATGGGCGAGGTGGCCGAACGCGGCGACCGGCTCGGCCACGAGGCGACCTGGCGCCAGTCCGACCACGAGGGCGAGCTCGTCGGCTGGCTGAACGGCGCCGCCGCGGAGGGGTTCGAGGCCGTCGTGATCAACCCGGGCGCGCTCTCGCACACCTCGTATGCGCTCCGCGACGCGGTCGAGGGCTCGGGCTTGCCGGTCGTGGAGGTCCACATGACCAACATCTACGCGCGCGAGGAGTTCCGCCGTCACTCGGTGATCTCGGCGGTGTGCCGGGCGACGATCTCCGGTGCGGGCGCAGGCGGGTACCACGTCGCGCTGGAGGCCCTTCCGTGGATCACCGGCTGAGACGGTCCCGGCTCGCCGAGCGCGTCTCGGCGCTGGAGGCGGACGCGCTGATCGTGACCAGGTTGCCGCACGTCCGCTACCTTACCGGGTTCACCGGCTCGAACGGACAGACGGTCGTCGGGGCGGACGGCTCGGCCGTGTTCCTGACCGACGGGCGCTACGACGAGCAGTCGAGCCACGAGGTTCCGGACCTGCCCCGCACCATGTACACCGAGCACTACCCGCAACCCCTCGTGGACGCGTGCCGAACGCTAGGCGCGACGCGGGTCGCGTTCGAACGCCGCGGACTGACGTACGCGGCCTGGGAACGGCTGACCGAGGTGGCCGAGGGGCTCGAGCTCACCCCCGCCGACGACGAGGTCGAGCGCGGGCGGCGCGCCAAGGATGACGAGGAGGTCGCCCTGATCGCGCGCGCTCAGGGGTTCGCGGACCAGGCGTTCGAGAAGGTGGTGCTGAACGGCGGTTTGCGCGCCGGGGTCACCGAACGCGTCCTGGCGCGCGAGCTCGAGGGCGCGATGCTGGACGCGGGCGCGGACGACCGCGCGTTCGACTCGATCGTGGCGTTCGGCGAGCACGCGGCCGAGCCGCACCATCACGTGACCGATCGCGAGCTGGGGCCGGGCGACCTGGTCAAGCTCGACTTCGGCGCGCTGTCTGGCGGCTACCACTCGGACATGACGCGCACGGTCGCGTTCGGCGAGCCGGACCCGCGCCTGCGCGAGATCCGCGACCTCGTGTCCCGGGCGCAGCGCGAGGGCATCGAGGCCGTGCGGCCCGGCGTCTCGAGCGTCGAGGTGGACGCCGCCGCGCGCTCGGTGATCGCAGACGCTGGGTACGCGGACGCGTTCCCGCACGGGCTGGGACACGGCGTGGGGCTCGAGGTCCACGAGGACCCGTTCCTTCGCTGGGACGCAGGCGAGACGCTCGTCGAGGGCATGGTCGTCACGATCGAGCCCGGCGTGTACATTCCCGGGCTCGGAGGCGTCCGGATCGAGGACATGGTCGAGGTGACCGCCGACGGGCGCCGAGAGATCCCGCGTTCGACCAGGGAGCTGATCGTTCTGTGAGCGTGTCCACCAACGACTTGAAGAACGGGATGACGCTCGACCTAGACGGGACGCTGTTCCAGATCGTCGAGTTCCAGCACGTGAAGCCGGGCAAGGGCGGCGCCTTCGTACGGACCAAGCTCCGCAACGTCAGGACCGGCGCGGTCGTCGAGCGCACGTTCAACGCCGGCGTGAAGGTGGGTCTTGCCATCGTCGAACGCAAGGACATGCAGTACCTGTATCGGGACGGCGACGCGTTCACGTTCATGGACATGGAGTCCTACGAGCAGATCCCCGTCGAGCCCGGCGTGGTCGGCGGGGGCGCCAGCTGGCTCTCGGAGGGCTCGACCGCGCAGGTCTCGATGCATCAGGGAACCCCGATCGCGGTCGAGCTCCCGGCATCGGTGGCGCTCGCGATCACGAAGACGCAGCCGGCGGTCAAGGGCGACACGAAGACCAACGCGATGAAGCCCGCCGTTCTTGAGACCGGCGTCGAGATCCAGGTGCCGATGTTCGTCGACGAAGGGGAGCGCGTGAAGGTGGACACGCGTTCGGGCGCGTACATCGAACGGGTCAAGTGACCTGCGTCGGCCGGCGCGAACCCGCGTGACGGCGTGAGCTCGCGACGGCAGGAGCGACGCCTCGCGATCGAGGTTCTGTTCCAAGCCGACATAACCGGTTCCGACGGCCGCGCGGCACTGGCGGGATGGGCCGATTCGGGACGCTCGGCGGCCCCGTTCACGCGAGCGCTCGTGGAGGGCGTCTCCGACCACCTCGAGGAGATCGATCGCACGATCGCGGCGCATTCCGAGGGCTGGACGGTCGACCGGATGGCCTCGGTGGACCGAACGGTCCTACGGGTAGCCGCTTACGAGCTGGCGTTCGGCGGCGAGGTGCCGGTTGGCGTGGCGATCGACGAGGCGGTGCGGGCGGCCAAGGACTTGTCGACAGAGGACTCCGGGCGGTTCGTCAACGGGATCCTCGGCAAGATCGCGAGGGAGCTCGACCCGAACCAGGCGTAGGCGAGGCGGGGAGCGGTGAGCGGTGGCCGGTGAGCCGGGCTACTCGGAGGAGGACGCCTTGCCCTCGGCGCGCTTGTCGGTCTCGTCCGAGGTGCCGGCCTGATCGGCGTCGGTGGCACCCTCGGCCATCCCCTTCTTGAACTCACTGGAGGACTTGCCGAGCGAGCGTGCAAGGTCCGGCAGCTTCCGCGCGCCGAACAGGAACACGATCAAGGCGACGATGCCGACGATGACCCATTCGTTCATGCGAACCAGCCCTTTCCGTGTCGGGGACCAGTGTACGCCCGGCAGGGCTTCCGGGCGTGGCGCGGGACCGTGTTATCCTGCGCGACAGCTTCCCCCTTTAAGTCCGGTCCCGCGAGGCCGGGAAGGGAGTGCCCAACGGTGACGCACCATGACGACGCCCTGCCGCGCTCGCGGCCGGGCGTTCCTCTTTGATGGCCCCGCCCGGCCTCGGCCGGGTACCGGCCAGCGCCGAAGGTGCCTGATGGGTGCCTCCAGCCTGATGGACGAGGCCGAGATCGGCCGCGCGGTGACCCGGATCGCCCACGAGATCCTCGAGCGAAACAAGGGCGCCGAGGCCGTGGTGCTGGTCGGGATCGCCGCCCGCGGCGACGACCTCGCCCGCCGTCTGGCCGGGGAGATCCTGCGGATCGAAGGTCGCGGCGTGCCCGTGGGGGCCCTCGACATCACCTTCTACCGGGACGACATCGGCATCCGGTCCGAGGCGCCCGAGGTGCACGAGACGCGGATCGACTTCGCGGTGAACGATCGCGTCGTCGTGCTCGTCGACGACGTCCTGTTCACGGGCCGCACGATCCGCGCGGCGTTGGACGCGCTGGTCGACTTCGGCCGCCCGACCGCGATCCAGCTGGCCGTGCTGGTCGACCGCGGCCACCGCGAGCTGCCGATCCGGGCCGACTTCGTCGGCAAGAACGTCCCGACCCGCAAGGACGAGGACGTGCGCGTGGCGCTCCGGGAGGTGGACGGCGAAGACGCCGTCCTCGTCCAGGACGCCGTGACCAGTCACACGAAGGAGCGAGCATGAACAGACACCTGCTGTCGATCCATGATGCGAGCGCTGAGGACGTCGTCCGGATCCTGGATACGGCCGAGTCCTTCCGGGAGGTGGGCACGCGCGTCATCAAGAAGGTGCCGGCGTTGCGTGGGCGTACCGTCGTGAACCTCTTCTACGAGAACTCGACGCGCACGCGGATCAGCTTCGAGCTCGCGGCCAAACGGCTGTCCGCGGACGTGATCAACTTCTCCACCGGCGGCTCGAGCGTGTCCAAGGGCGAGAGCCTGAAAGACACCGCGCTCACCCTGCAGGCGATGGGCGCCGACGCGATCGTGATCCGGCACTCATCCAGCGGCGCGCCGCTCACGCTCACGCGATGGGTTCGGGGCAGCGTCCTGAACGCCGGCGACGGCACCCACGAGCATCCGACGCAGGCGCTGCTGGACCTGTACACCATGCGCGACCGCCTCGGCCGTCTCGAGGGTCTGCGCGTGGGCATCGTCGGGGACGTGATGCACTCGAGGGTCGCGCGCTCGCTCTCGTTCGCGCTGGTCAAGATGGGCGCCGAGGCCACGTTGGTCGGACCGCCGACGCTGATCCCGCCCGAGGCGCCCGCCTGGGGCGTCCAGGTGAGCCACGACATCGAGTCGGTCCTGCCCAAGCTGGACGTCTGCTACATGCTGCGCGTTCAGCGGGAGCGGCAGCGGCAGCAGTACGTCCCGAGCGTCCGCGAGTACGCGCGGCTGTTCGGGCTGTCGCGCTCGCGGGTCGACCTGCTGCCCGAGGGCGCGCTCGTGATGCACCCGGGCCCGATGAACCGCGGCGTCGAGATCGACTCGGACGTCGCCGACCTGCCGCGCGCCGTGATCGAGGAGCAGGTCACCAACGGGATCGCGATCCGGATGTCGCTGCTGTACCTGCTCCTCGGCGGCTCCGGGGCCGAGGACGTTCCGCGCGCGGAGGAGGTGGGCGCCGATGCCTGAGCGGTTCCTGTTCAGGGGCGCCCGCGTCGTCGATCCCGCGACGGGCCGTGATGAGGTGGCCGACGTGGCGATCGATGACGGCGTCGTGTCCTCGGACAGGCCCTCGAACGCCATCGTCCTGGACTGCGAGGGCCTGGTCCTCGCTCCGGGTCTCGTCGACCTGCACACCCACCTGCGCCAGCCGGGCCGCGAGGACAAGGAGACCGTCGAGACCGGCTGCCGGGCGGCGGCGCTCGGAGGCTTCACCGCGCTGGCGGCGATGGCGAACACGGAGCCGCCGGCAGACTCGGCCGCGGTGATCCACGAGGTTCGGGACCTGGCGGCCGCGGCGGGGCTGAGCGAGGTCTTCCCGGTCGGCGCCATCACGCGCGGCCTCCAAGGAGAGGCCATGGCCGAGCTCGGCGAGATGGTCGAGGCCGGCGTGCGGATCTTCAGCGACGACGGACACTCGGTTCCGAACGCCCGCCTTCTTCGTAACGCGATGACGTACGTGCGCGCGTTCGACGACGTCGTGATCGCGGAGCATTGCGAGGACGTCTCGCTCGGCGAGGGCGGCCAGATGCACGAGGGCCTGATCTCCTCCTCCCTCGGCCTGGCCGGCGAACCGCGCGAGGCCGAGGAGGTCATCGTCGCGCGCGACCTGGCCGTGGCGCGGCTGACGGGCGGCCGGTTGCACCTGTGCCATCTCTCGTCCGCCGGATCGGTGGAGCTGGTCCGCCGGGCCAAGGCCGGGGGCGTGCGAGTCTCGGCAGAGGTGACGCCGCACCACCTGGTGTTCAGCGAGGAGGACCTCGTCACCTACGACACGAACATGAAGATGAAGCCGCCGCTGCGAGCATCCGAGGATCGCGCGGCGCTCCGCGCCGCGCTCGCCGAGGGCACGATCGATGCGATCGCGACCGACCATGCGCCGCACGCGGTCGAGGAGAAGGAGGCCGAGTTCGACCAGGCGCCGTTCGGCACGATCGGGCTGGAGACCGCGCTCGCGGCGGTGCTGACCCATCTTGTGGAGCCGGGCGAGCTCGGGCTCGCGCGTGCGATCGAGGCGATGTCGACGGCCCCTGCACGGATCCTCGGCGCACACGACCACGGCGGACCGATCGAGCCGGGACGGCCGGCGAACCTGGTCGCGTTCGACCCCGCCGCCGAGTGGAGGGTCGAGCCGCCGTTCGGATCGCGAAGCCGGAACAGCTCCTTCCTCGGGACGACGCTCCGCGGACGCGTCGTGCACACGATGCTGGCCGGCGAGCTCGTCGTGGCCGACGGAAAGGCGCAGCGGTGACAGACGCGCTCCTGGTGCTCGAGGACGGCACCGCGTTCCGCGGCGCCGCGTTCGGCGCCGAGGGGGAGGCGTTCGGTGAGGCGGTGTTCAACACGGGGATGTCCGGCTACCAGGAGGTCCTGACCGATCCGTCCTACGCCGGGCAGGTCGTCACGATGACCGCGCCGCAACAGGGCAACTACGGGACGGATCCCGTCGACGCCGAGTCCGGGCGCCTACACGTCGCCGGGTTCGTGGTTCGAGAGGCGGCCCGGCGCCCGTCCAACTGGCGCACAATTCGCTCGCTCGGGGAGGAGCTCTCGGCCGGCGGCGTTACGGGGATCGAGGGCATCGACACGCGCCGGCTCACCCTGCGACTGCGCGAACGGGGCGCGATGCGCTGCGGTCTGTCGACGCTGGACCTGGACGTGGACGCGCTCCTCGAACGCGTGAGGGCCCAGCGGGGGATGGAGGGCGCCGACCTCGCGAGAGGCGTCACCACGGCGGAGCCCTTCGCGTCGGCCGATCTCATCGGGCCGGCGTCCGATGCGCTCGGGCGCGTCTTCCGCGTCGCGGCGTACGACTTCGGCCTCAAGCGCAACATCCTGCGACGCCTCGCGGCCGCAGGGATCGAGGCGACGGTCCTCCCGGCCACGACCCCGGCGCGGGAGGTGCTCGCGGGAGCGTACGACGGCGTGTTCCTGTCCAACGGGCCGGGCGACCCCGCGGCCACAGCGTACGGGATCGAGGCGTGCCGCGGCGTGCTCGGCACCGTGCCGGTGTTCGGGATCTGCCTGGGGCACCAGCTGCTGGGACTCGCCCTCGGGGGACGCACCTACAAGCTGCCGTTCGGGCACCGCGGGCTCAACCAGCCGGTGCAGGACCGGCGCACGGGCCGGGTCGAGGTCACCAGCCACAACCACGGGTTCGCGGTCCACCCCGACGGGTGGCCGCGGGACGGGGACCTGGCCGAGACCGCGTTCGGCCGGGCCGAGCTCACCCATTGGAACCTGAACGACGGGACGCTGGAGGGTCTGCGTTGCCTCGACGTGCCCGCGTTGTCCGTCCAGTACCACCCGGAGGCCGCGCCCGGACCGCACGACGCCCGATACCTGTTCGACGAGTTCCGCGCGCTGATGGCGGCGGCCTGATGCCCAGGCGCACGGACCTCGAACGCATCCTGGTGATCGGCTCCGGTCCGATCGTGATCGGGCAGGCGTGTGAGTTCGACTACTCCGGGACGCAGGCGTGCAAGGTGCTCCGGCGCGAGGGGTTCCACGTGTCGTTGGTCAACTCGAACCCCGCCACGATCATGACCGACCCCGAGTTCGCCCAGCGCACCTACATCGAACCGCTCACGCCCGAGTCCGTTCTGCGCGTCGTCGAACGCGAGCGTCCCCACGCGCTGCTGCCCACGCTCGGTGGTCAGACCGGGCTGAACGTGGCCGTCGCGCTCGCCGAGTCCGGCGACCTGGAACGCCTCGGCGTCTCGCTGATCGGGGCCGGGCTCGAGGCGATCCACCGCGCCGAGGATCGCAGCGGGTTCCGCCGGACGATGCGGGAGGCGGGCCTGGACACGCCGCGGGCCGGGATCGCGCGTTCGGTCGAGCGCGCGCTGGAGCTGGGGGCCGAGCTCGGGTATCCGCTGATCGTGCGTCCCTCGTTCACGCTGGGCGGAGGTGGGAGCGGGTTCGCGCACGACCCCGACGGGATGCGCGCGCTCGCGACCCGCAGCCTCTCGATCAGCCCGGTGACCGAGATCCTGGTCGAGGAGTCGGTGGCCGGGTGGAAGGAGTTCGAGCTCGAGGTGATGCGCGACGGCGCGGACAACGCCGTGGTGATCTGCTCGATCGAGAACGTGGACCCGATGGGTGTGCACACCGGGGACTCGATCACCGTGGCGCCCGCGATGACGCTGTCGGACCGGGAGTACCAGCGGATGCGCGACGCGGCGCTCGCCTGCATCCGGGCGGTGGGCGTCGAGACCGGCGGGTCGAACATCCAGTTCGCGGTCGACCCGCGCACGGGACGGCAGGTGGTGATCGAGATGAACCCGCGCGTGTCGCGCTCGTCGGCGCTGGCGTCCAAGGCGACAGGATTCCCGATCGCCAAGATCGCGGCGCTGCTCGCGGTCGGATACACGCTGGACGAGATCCCCAACGACGTGACCGGGGTGACGCCTGCCGCGTTCGAGCCAACCTTGGACTACGTCGTGGTGAAGGTGCCGCGATTCGCGTTCGAGAAGTTCCCCGACGCCGATCCGGTGCTCACCTCGACGATGAAGTCGGTGGGCGAGGTCATGGCGATCGGGCGGACGTTCAAGGAAGCACTCGGCAAGGCCTGGCGCTCGCTCGAACGCCCGGAGGCCGACCTCGGGGGCGCCGTCGACGCCGGGCCACTCGCCGCGCTCGCGACGGGGACCGAACGGCGCCTGCATCTGGTGGAGGCGGCCCTGTTGGCGGGGCGCTCGGTGGACGAGGTGGCCGAGGCGAGCGCGATCGACCCGTGGTTCGTCGACCAGATCGCGCAGGTGGTCGAGGAGATCCGGCACCTCCACGGGCGCGCCCTCGACGACCTCGACGCTCCCGACCTCCGCCGGGCCAAACGCGCCGGCCTGTCCGACCGGCGGATCGCTGCGCTGGTCTCCGCCGGCGAGACGCAGGTGCGCGCGCGCCGGACCGCGCTCGGCGAGCGCGCCGTGTTCAAGACGGTGGACACGTGCGCCGGCGAGTTCCCGGCGCGAACGCCGTACCACTACTCGACGTACGAGGAACAGGACGAGGCCCGGCCGGCCGAACGCGAGCGAGTGATCATCCTGGGCGCCGGGCCGAACCGGATCGGGCAGGGGATCGAGTTCGACTACGCGTGCGTGCACGCCGCGTTCGCGCTGGAGGAGGCGGGGTACGAGGCCGTGATGGTCAACTCGAACCCCGAGACGGTCTCCACCGACTACGACACGAGCGCGCGCCTGTACTTCGAGCCGCTGTCGACCGAGGACGTGCTCGCGGTCTGCGAGACCGAGCGACCGATGGGCGTGATCTGCCAGTTCGGAGGTCAGACTCCTCTTCGGCTGGCGCACGAGATCGAGGCCGCGGGCTTCCGCGTGCTCGGGACCGAGGCGACGTCGATCGACCTTGCCGAGGATCGTGGCCGGTTCGCCGGGTTGTTGCGCGACCTCGGCATCGCCGCGCCGGCCCACGGGGAGGCGGGCGACGTCGCGCAGGCGCGCGCGATCGCGGCCCGGATCGGCTACCCGGTGGTCGTCCGGCCCTCGTACGTGCTCGGCGGCCGCGCGATGGAGATCGTGTACGCGGAGGACGAGCTCGAGCGCTTCGTCACCAGCGCGGCCGCCGCCGGCCCGGAGCATCCGGTGTTGATCGACCGCTTCCTGGAGGGCGCGGTGGAGATCGACGTCGACGCGGTGTGCGACGGGGCGGAGGTGTTCATCGGCGCGGTCATGGAGCACATCGAGGAGGCGGGCGTCCACTCGGGCGACTCGTCGTGCCAGATCCCTCCAGCGACGCTCTCGGACGAGGAGTTGGACGAGATCGAGCGCATCACGCGCACGCTCGCGCTCCAGATGCGCGTGCGAGGGCTGATCAACTTGCAGCTGGCCGTCAAGGACGAGCGCATCTGGGTGCTCGAGGCCAATCCGCGCGCCTCGCGCACGGTGCCGTTCGTGTCCAAGGTGACGGGCGTGCCCCTCGCCAAGGTCGCGACGTCGGTCCTGCTCGGCCGCCCGCTGGCCGCGCTCCGCGACGAGGGCCTGGTCCCCGCCGATCCACGCCACTACCTGCACCTGCCGTATTCGGCGGTGAAGGCTGCCGTGCTGCCGTTCGGACGGTTCCCGGGCGTGGACACGCTGCTTGGACCCGAGATGCGTTCCACGGGCGAGGTGATGGGCATCGACGCAGACCCGGGGTGGGCGCTCGCGAAGGCGCTGATCGCGAGCGGCGCGTCGCTTCCCGTCACCGGCACGGTGTTCGTCTCGGTCGCCAACCGCGACAAGCGGTCGATCGTCTACCCGGCCAAGCGCATGGCCGACCTGGGGTTCAGGCTGCTCGCGACGCGGGGCACGGCGGCCGTCCTCGAACGGGCCGGCGTCGCGGTCACCCGCGTGGCGAAGGTCTCCGAGGGTGGACGCTCGGTCGTGGACCTGATCCACGAGGGTGAGGTGGACCTGGTGGTGAACACGCCGTTCGGCCGCGGGCCGCGCACCGACGGCTCTCTGATCCGCACGGCGGCGGCGCAGGGCGCGATCCCGTGTGTGACGACGTTGCCCGGGCTGTTCGCGGCGCTCAGGGGCATTGAGGCGCTGCTGGGGACACCTCGTGAGCCGCGCTCGATCCAGGAGTGGCATGCTCGGGCCGGGGAGGCCTCGGCGGTGCAGGAGAGGCTGGCGTTCGAGGAGCGCCCAGCCGGCGTGGTGGCCTCGTGAGGCGCGTCCGCGCCGAGGTGCTGAACGCGAGGCGGATCGGTGCTTACCACTCGATCACGATCGTCGCCCCCGAGGTCGCCGAGAAGGTGCGGCCGGGGCAGTTCGTCTCGGTTGCGATGCCGCTGGAACGAACGTTCCTGCTTCGCCGCCAGTTCTCGATCCACCAGGCGTCCCGCCGCGGCGGGTGGGCCGGGACGCTCGAGTTCGTGTTCGACCCGCGGGGGCCCGGGACGACGTGGCTCGCCGATGTCAAGGCGCACCAGTTCCTCGACGTGATCGGCCCGCTGGGCAAGGCGTTCGCGTACCCCGCGAAGCTCTCCGCCTGCCTGCTGATCGCCGAGGGGCACGGCTCGGCCCCCCTGTACTTCCTGGGGCAGGAGCTCCGCGCGCGAGGCAAACGCGTCGACATGCTGGTTGGCGCCGAGTCCGAGGAGAAGGTGTTCAAGCCGATCGAGGGCAAGCGCCTGTCCCAGACGATCGTCATCACCACCGACGACGGCAGCCTCGGGGAAGCCGGGAGCGTGCTCGACCACCTTCCCAGCGTGGTCGAGTCCACGGGCGCGCAGGTGATCTACGCGGCCGGCCGGCGTCGGACGCTGCGTCGGATCGCCGAGTTCTGCGCCGAACGCCAGATCCCGTCGCAGGTCGCGGTCGAGGAGGAGATGGCGTGCGGCATCGGCCTGTGCTTCTCGTGCACAGTGCCGGTGATCAGGAAGGACGGGTCCGGCTACGACAACCTGCGCGCGTGCATCGACGGGCCGGTCTTCAACCCCGCGCGGATCCTGTGGGACCGTTGGTTGGGGGAGGACCAGCTGCGAGGCGTCACACCGCCCGAAGGGTTCCCGGTGGTCAAGGCCTGGCCGGGATGACAGCCGCGCCCCGACCGCCGTCATGGTAAAGCCCGACTCCACCGTCGACCTGAACGGCCTGCGCTTCCCGCATCCCGTGCTGGCTGCGTCCGGATGTCTGGCGACCGGCCACGACGTCCCGGCGCTCGTCGACCTCCACAAGCTCGGCGGCGTCGTGACGCGGAGCCTCACGTTCGGTCCCTCGAAGGGGTGGCCAACGCCACGGACGGCCGAGACCTCGTCCGGGCTGCTGTCGGCGGTCGGTCTCCAGAACCCCGGCGTCTTGGACTTCATCGAACGCGACTTGCCCCGGCTCGTGAAGATCGGCGTCCCCGTCGTCGCCTCGGTCGCGGGTTCGAGCCTGTCCGAGTACATCGACGTGACGAGCGCGATGCATCTCAAGCCCGGCGTGGTCGCGATCGAGGTCTGTCTTTCCTCCGCCGACGTCGAGCGCGAGGGCGAGCCCTTCTACGCGCGACCCGAACGACTGGTCGAGATCGTCGGCGCGGTCGCGCGCATGGCGCGGGTGCCCGTGTTCGCGAAGCTCCCGCCCCTGCTCCCCGGCTTGGTCGACGTGGCCCAGCAGTGCGTCCGCGCAGGCGCGTTCGGCTTCACGCTGGTGGATGCGGTCCCGGCGCTCGCGGTGGACGCCTCTCGCCTGCGGACGCGCACGGCCACGCCCGTCGGCGGCTTGTCGGGGCCGGCGGTCAAGCCGATCGCGCTCGCGGCGGTGTTCCAGGTGGCGCGGGCCCTCCCCGAGGTCCCGATCATGGGCGTCGGGGGCATCTCCACCGCCGAGGACGCGGTCGAGTTCCTGCTCGCCGGCGCGTGGGCGGTGCAGGTCGGGACGGCGTTGCTGATCGATCCGACCGCCCACGTCGAGATCGCCCTCGGGATCGTCGGCTACCTGCGTGAGAAGGGGTTCGCCTCCCCCCGAGACCTCCGCGGCCGGCTGCGGGTCGGCGCCGACGGGAACGGTTCGGCGTGATCCCGCGCCCGGACAATCCGCTGATCGTCGCGCTGGACGTGTCGGAGGCCGCGGAGGCGGAGGCGCTGGCGCGCCGCCTTGAGGGTACCGCCGGGCTCCTCAAGGTCGGGCTGGAGCTGTTCACGGCCGCGGGCCCGGAGGTGGTCCCAATCATCGGCGAGGTGGCACCGGTGTTCCTCGATCTGAAGCTGCACGACATCCCGAACACCGTGGAGGGCGCGGCGCGCAATGCTTCGCGCCTCGGCGTCGCCATGCTGACGGTGCACGCGTTGGGAGGCGAGGCGATGGTCGCGGCGGCGGTTCGCGGCGCGGCCGACGGCGCGCGAGCGACCGGTCGGACCCCCCCGACGATCCTGGCGGTCACGGTGCTCTCGAGCCTGGCGGGCGAGGGGCTCGCATCTCCGTCCTCGCTCGCGTTCGAGGCCGTTGCGGCCGGCGCGGGCGGCGTCGTCGTGTCCGGCGAGGACGTCGCGAACGTCCGCGAGGTCCTGGGGGCCGATGCGTGTCTGGTCGTCCCCGGTATCCGGCCGGCCGGATCCAACGGACACGACCAGGCTCGCATCCTGACGCCGGAGGAGGCGGTCGAACGCGGCGCCGACTACCTCGTCGTCGGTCGTCCGATCACCGGGTCGGCCGATCCCGCGGGCGTCGCGCGCGCCATCCTGGCGAGCGTTCGCTGAATCGGGAGCGCGCGAAAACCCGCAGGTAGCGGCGGGAGTTCGCGTTGCTGGGCTCGCGGGGGCGTGACTATACTCGCCGCTTCCGGCGAGCGAAGGAGTGTCGTCATGCCCCTACCCGTCCTGACGGATGAACAGCGAAAGCAGGCCCTGGAGAAGGCCGCCGAGGCGAGGAAGAAGCGGGCCGAACTCAAGGGTCAGCTGAAGTCCGGCAAGCTCACGCTGAAGGACGTGCTGTCGCGGCAGGACGACGACACGGTCGGCAAGATGAAGGTGTCCAACGTCCTCGAGTCGCTCCCGGGTGTGGGGAAGGTCCGGGCGCGCAAGATCATGGAGCGACTGGACATCTCGGCCAGTCGCCGGGTGAGGGGTCTCGGCGCGAAGCAGCGCGAGTCGCTGCTCGGCGAGTTCGCGAAGAAGTAGCCGAGCTGGCTGCCGGCCGGGGCAGGCTGTTCGTCCTCGCCGGGCCCTCGGGGGTCGGCAAGGGAACGATCGTCCGCCTCGTTCGCGAGCGCCTTCCGCGTCTCCGGGTGTCCGTGTCCGTGACGACGCGCGCGCCCCGGCCGATCGAGCGCGAAGGCGTCGACTACGTGTTCGTGACCGAGCCCGACTTCGACCGGATGGATGCGGGCGGCGAGCTGCTCGAGTGGGCGGAGATCTTCGGGCACCGCTCGGGGACGCCGGCCGGGCCGGTCCACGAGGCGCTCGAGGAGGGTGCCGACGTGCTGCTCGAGCTCGACGTCCAGGGCGCCCGCCAGGTCCGCGCCAAGATGCCCGAGGCCGTCCTGATCCTGCTCGAGCCCCCGACCCGCGAGGAGCTCGAGCGCCGACTGCGCTCCCGGGGCACCGAGAGCGAGGAGGGCCTGTCCGTCCGGCTGGCCAAGGCGGACTGGGAGCTCTCGCAGGCCGACGCGTTCGACCACCAGGTGGTCAACGACCGAGCCGAACGGGCCGCGGACGAGGTCGCTGCTATCATCGGTGCGTCTCCCCAGGTCAACGGCACCGGAAGGACCCCGACATGATCGAACCGAAGATCGACGATCTGCTGTCGCAGGTCGACTCCAAGTACACGTTGGTGACGCTGGCGGCCAAGCGGGCTCGCGAGATCAACTCCTACTACGGCCAGCTCGGCGAGGGCCGCGCCGAGTTCGTCCCGCCGCTGGTCGAGACCGGGCTTCGCAACAAGCCGCTGTCGATCGCGCTCGAGGAGATCGCCGAGGGCAAGATCAGCGCCGAACGCCCCGAGGGCCTGGGCATCAAGTAGGGACGTCTCGAGGCCGCCGAACCCGGCGGCCGAGGAGGACGAGGTGGCGAGCGAACGTTCCGCCCTCGCGGGGCGACGGATCCTGCTCGGCGTCACCGGCGGGATCGCCGCCTACAAGGCGTGCATCCTGGTTCGGCTCCTCCGACTGCGCGGCGCGTCGGTCCGCGTGGCGATGACCCGCTCGGCCGAGCGCTTCGTGGGGCCCGCCACCTTCGCGGCGCTGTCCGATCATCGCGTCTACACCGATCTGTGGGAGGAACCGGGCGTCGTGCTCCACGTTCGCCTGGCGCACGAGGCCGACCTCGCGGTGGTCGCGCCGGCCACGGCCAACGTCATCGCCAAGCTCGCACAGGGGATCGCCGACGACCTGCTGACCTCGACCTTGCTGGAAGCGACCTGCCCGATGGTCGTTGCGCCCGCGATGCACACCGGCATGTGGGAGCACCCGGCCACACAGGCCAACGTGGCCGCGCTGGCCGAACGGGGCGCACGGATCGTCGGGCCGGCCAGCGGTTCCCTCGCGGCCGGCGACGAGGGGATCGGTCGCATGACCGAGCCCGAGGACATCCTGACGGCGGTCGAGGACGTGCTGGCCGCGGCGGGGGACCTCGCCGGGCGTCGCGTCGTCGTGACGGCCGGGCCCACGTGGGAGCCGATCGATCCCGTTCGGTTCGTCGGCAACCGCTCGACCGGCAAGATGGGGTTCGCGGTGGCCGCCGAGGCATCCGCTCGCGGTGCCGACGTGGCGCTCATCGTCGGCCCCGGAACGGTCGAGCCGCCACCCGGCCCAGAGGTGGTCCGCGTGACCACGGCCGAGGAGATGCGCAGCGCGGTGCTGGATGCGATGCGCGATGCCGACGCCCTGGTCATGGCGGCCGCGGTCGCCGACTTCCGGCCGCAGGAGCCGGCAGAGGTCAAGCTCAAGAAGGAGCAGGGGCCGCCCGAGATCCGGCTCGTGCCGACGCCGGACATCCTGGCCGAGCTCAGTTCGGCCGGCGAGGCGGTGCTGGTGGGCTTCGCGGCCGAGACCGACGATGTCGAGGAGGCCGGTCGCCAGAAGTTGCGGCGCAAGGGCCTCCAGCTCCTGGTCGCCAACGAGGTCGGGCGAGAGGGGACCGGGTTCGGCTCGGACACCAATCGCGCCGCGATCCTCGCCGCCGACGGCGCGGATGTCTCGATGCGTGAGTGGACCAAACGCGAGCTCGCGTCGGCGATCTGCGACCGCCTGGCGAAGCTGCTCACCGCCTGACCGCGATTCGGCGGGAGGGTCCGAGGCCGCTGCTATGCTCGCGCGCGATGGGCCGCGCCTACCTGTTCTCGTCCGAATCCGTCACCGAGGGGCACCCCGACAAGCTCGCCGACCGGATCTCGGACGCCGTGCTCGACGCGATCCTGTCGGTGGACCGATCCGGCCGGGTGGCGTGCGAGACGCTGGTCACCACCGGCCTGGTTCTGGTCGCCGGCGAGATCAGTACCTCCGAGTACATCGACATCGCCGCGGTCGTGCGCCGGACGGTCACCGAGATCGGGTACACCGACGCGAACTTCGGCATCGATGGCGATACCTGCGGGGTCATCACTTCGATCCAGGAGCAGTCGGCCGACATCGCCCGCGGGGTGGACGACGCCCTCGAGCACCGCGAGGGCCGTTCGGTCGACGAGCTCGACCTGCAGGGCGCCGGGGACCAGGGGATGATGTTCGGCTACGCGTGCCGCGAAACCGACGAGCTGATGCCGATCCCGATCGCGATGGCGCATCGGCTCGCCAAGCGTCTGGCGGATGTGCGCAAGGCCGGCGTGGTGCCCTACCTGCGCCCCGACGGCAAGAGCCAGGTCACGATCGCGTACGAGGGCACCGTCCCCAAGCACGTGGACACCGTCCTGATCAGCGCCCAGCACCGCGAGGAGGTCGACGTCGACACGCTGCTCGCACCCGACGTTCGCTCCGAGGTGATCGACCCGGTCCTTCGCGAGTTCGACCTGGACGCGGAGGATGTCCGGATCCTGGTCAACCCGACCGGCAGGTTCGAGATCGGGGGCCCCAAGGCCGACACCGGCGTGACCGGCCGCAAGATCATCGTGGACAGCTACGGGGGGATGGCCCCGCACGGCGGGGGCTGCTTCTCGGGCAAGGACCCCACCAAGGTCGACCGCTCGGCCGCGTACATGGCCCGGTACGTCGCCAAGAACCTCGTCGCGGCCGGCGCCGCCGACCGGCTGCAGATCCAAGTGGCGTACGCGATCGGTGCCGCGCATCCGGTGTCGCTGGCCGTCGACACGTTCGGGACCGAGAACGTGGACCCGGGCAGGCTCGTCAACGTCGTGTGGGAGGCGTTCGACTTCCGCCCGGCGGCCATCATCCGGGACCTCGACCTGCAGCGCCCGATCTACCAGGACACGGCCGCCTACGGCCACTTCGGTCGCAAGGAGTTCCCCTGGGAGGCGACCGATCGCGCGGATGAGCTCCGCCGCGCGTTCGGCTGACGCCCGGACCACCGTCCCGAACTCCCCCCGGGTCGACGTCCTGTCCGGTCCCGTCTCAGTCTGCGTCGACCGCCCGTTGCTCTCTCTCGACCGGCCGTTCACGTACGAGTTGCCGTTCGAGCTCGGCGGGCAGGTCGGCTCGCTGGTCCGGGTGCCCTTCCACGGGCGGCTCGTCCGGGCATGGGTCCTCGGGCCCACCGACGACGTGCCCGAACGCGTCCTCAAGGTCCGCGACGTCGTCTCGCCGGTCCCGTTCTTCGACGAACGCGGACTCGCGCTGTTCCGCCGGGTGAGCGAACGGTACGTGACGCCCCTCGCGACGGTGATCGGGCGGGCCGTCCCGCCGCGGGTCGCCTCCGAGGAGCGCGACTCGACGCCACCGGTCTCGAGCGGCGCCGGCCCGCCCCTCGACGGCGCGCCCGGGCCCGTGGGCGACTATCGCAACGGCGCGGCCCTACTGAACGCACTCGGGGGAGGGGGCGGAACCTTCGTCGTTCGCCCCGGGCCGGCGGAGGAGGCGGCCGTCGCCGTGGGGTCCGTCCGTGCGGCGCTCGCCGGGGGCCGAACCGCGATCGTCGTCGTTCCCGACGCCGCCCCGGTTCCGGACACGGCCGCCGCGATAGCGGACGCCTTCGGCCGAGACGCGGTCCTGTTCCTTGGCGGGGACAAGCGCGAGCGCTACCGCACGTGGCTCGGCATCGCGGCGGGGCGCTACCGCGTGGTGGTGGGCACGCGCCCGGCGGTGTTCGCGCCGCTTCGCGACCTCGGGCTGGTGTACGTGCATCGCGAGGGCCACCCGCAACACCGCGACGAGCGTTCGCCGTCGTACCACGCGCGCGAGGTCGCCACGATGCGCGCCGAGGTCGAGGGCTCCGTCGTCGTCCTGAGCGCGTTCTGCCCGTCGCTGGAAGCCTCGGCTCGCGACCACGTCTTGGTCGAGCCCGCCCGGAGGCCGTGGGCGCCGGTGGAGGTCGTGCGGCCCGGACCGGAGGGACGGTCGCCGCGGCTCGTCCGGGCGCTCCGTGAGAGCCGGCGCGCGTTCCTGTTCGAGCCCGTGCGGGGGTATGGCGTGGCGCGCGTGTGCCGTGCGTGCGGCGAGCCGGCCGCGTGCGCGTCGTGCCTGGGGACGCTGCGCCTCGAGCGCGGCGAGATCCGCTGCGTCGTCTGCGAGGCTCCCGGACGATGCGCTTCGTGCGGCGCATCCGACTTCGGCGTCGTGCGCCGCGGCGCCGAACGCGTCGAGGAATGGGCCCGATCGATCACGTCGGTGCCGGTGTCGCTGCTCGGACGGGACGACGAGGCGCGGCCGCCGCTCGACGCAGAAGTGCTGGTCGGCGGGCTCGACGCATTGAAGGACCTCGGCGCGCAGGAGCTCGACGTGGTCGCCATCCTGAACGCCGACGCGTCGCTGCACCGTCCGGGCGTCGACGCACGCGAACGCGCGCTGATCGCGTGGTTCGAGGCCGCGGCATGGACGCGTCGGGACGGCCGCGTGATCGTGCAGACCAACGCCGCCAACGATCCCGCCATCCAGGCTCTGGTCTCCGGCCGGACCAGCCGGTTCCACCGCGCCGAGGCCCCGCGTCGCGCGGAGGCCGGCTTCCCCGTCGGCTCACCCGTGTTCCGGGTCAGCGGCGGAGAGGCGCTCGAGGCAGAGCTGCGTACCCTCGCGCCGCGAACGCTCCTGGTCTCGGGCGCGGAGGGCGCGACGATATGCTTGGTCGTGCTCGACCCCGGCGACCTCGCGTCGTTCGGCGCCGCGATGCGACGGCTGGCGGTTCGGAACGTGGTGACGCGGGTCGAGGCCGAGCCGCACCTGTGAGCCGTGTCGTGGGGGAGCGACCGTGACCGTGATGCCGATCCGAACGCTGGGCGACCCCGTCCTTCGCGAACCGACGTCTCCCGTCGAGACCTTCGACGACGTCCTGCGTGAGCTCGCCGACGACATGTTCGAGACGATGTACGCGGCGCCCGGGGTGGGGCTGGCCGCCAACCAGGTCGGCATCGGCAAGGCGTTCTTCGTCTACGACGACCGTGAAGACCACAAGGGCCTCGTGGCCAATCCCGAGCTCTCCGAGCTCGAGGGCGAGGAGACGTTCGAGGAGGGATGCCTGTCGATCCCCGGCCCGTACCACGACACGGTGCGGGCGGCGCGGGTCCGCCTGCGCGGACAGGATGCGAACGGGGATCCGATCGACATCCGCGCCGAAGGTCTGCTGGCGCGCATCTTCCAGCACGAGACCGACCACCTCCACGGCACGCTCTACATCGACCGGCTCGACGATGAGGGGCGCCGCGACGTGATGCGGCAGCTCCGCGAGCTAGAGGTGCAGCGCTCGGAGGGCTGAAGGCCGGTCCCCCGGCCCAACGTAAGCTCCACCGCGTGGCGCGTTCGCTCGGTCTCGTGTTCCTCGGAAACGACCGCTGGTCCGTCCCCTCACTTCGCGCGATCGCGGCGTCGGGACACCGCGTCATCCGTGTTGTGACGCGCGTCCCGAAACCGGCCGGCCGCGGCAACGCGCTCACGCCGACCCCGGTCGCGAGCGCGGCGCGCGAGGCGGACCTGCCGCTGCTCGAGGTCGAGACCGTCAAGGAGGGACCCGGGCTCGATGCGCTCCGCGCGGACGCGCCCGACGTCCTGGTCGTCGTGGCGTACGGCGAGATCCTCCCGCCGCGCGTGCTCTCGCTCTCGATCGTCGCCCCGGTCAACCTGCACTTCTCCCTGCTGCCACGGTTCCGCGGCGCGAGCCCCGTGCAGACCGCGCTGCTCGAGGGCGTACGGGAGACCGGCGTCACCACGATCGTGATGGACGAAGGCACGGACAGCGGCGCCGTCCTCCTCCAGCGTCCCGAACCCGTTCGCCCCGACGACGACGCGGGCTCGCTCGGGGACCGCCTCGCCGAGGCCGGCGCTGGGTTGCTCGTCGAGTCCCTCGAGCGGCTGGCCGCCGGGGACGTCGAACCGACCCCGCAGGACGAATCCCGGGCGACCTTCACCACACCGATCCGGGCGGCCGACCGGATCCTGCGCTGGGACGCGCCTGCCCGCGCGCTCGTGAACCGCGTCCGGGCCATGGCGCCCGAGCCCGGCGCCTCGACGGCGTTCCGCGGCGAGCCCCTGAAGGTGCTGCGCGCCGAGACGACGGACGCGGGCGGCGAGCCCGGGACGATCGCGGCCGTCGACGCGGACGGGTTCGTCGTGGCGACGGCGGACGGGGGCCTCCGCCCGCTCGAGCTCGCGCCGGCGGGACGGAAGCGGATGCGCGGCGCCGACTTCGTCAACGGCTACCGGCCCGCGGCCGGGGAGCGGCTGGGATGAGCGGGCGTCCGGCCCGCGCGAACCTGAAGCCCCGACGGCCGACGGCACGCTCGGTCGCGTTGGACGTTGTCCGACGCGTCTGCGACGAGGGGGCGTACTCGAACCTGACCCTGACGCGAACGCTCGCACGGTCCGGCCTGGACGAGCGGGACACCGCGTTCGCGACCGAGCTCGCGTACGGCACGCTGCGGCGTCTCGTGTTCATCGATCGCGCGCTCGCGCCGTTGCTCGACCGTCCGCTCGACACGGCGCCGAAACCCGCGCGGGCCGCGCTGCGGGTCGGCGCCTACCAGCTCCGCTACACGCGCGTGCCGCCGCACGCCGCCGTGTCCGAGACCGTCGCGCTCGCGGATCCGCGCCATCGGGGGTTCGTGAACGCGGTCTTGCGGCGGCTCGCGGACGCCCCATCGGAGGAGGTGCTCGGCACGACCGACGGAGACGTCGCCGCCCGGACGGGCCTGTCGGAATGGGCGGTGCGCGAGCTCCGGCGTGTGGTCGGCGACGACGAGGTCGAGGAAGCGGCGGCCGCGCTCGCGCGGCCGGGAGGCGTGACGATCCGGACGAACACGTGCGCGACCACCGTCGACGAGCTCGAGCGCGCGCTGGCCGACGCCGGTGCGGAGGCAGCTCGCGGGGCGGTCCATCCCGACTCGCTCGTCCTGGAGCACGGCGCGCCGTCGCGGCTGCCGGGATTCGACCGTGGGTGGTTCGCGGTGCAGGACCAGGCGTCGTCGGTCGTCGTGGCGGCGCTCGATCCGCAGCCCGGCGAACGCATCCTCGACGTCTGCGCCGCCCCGGGGGGCAAGACGATCCATGCGGCATGCCTCGCCGAGCCGAACGGCCTGGTGGTCGGCGCCGACCTCTCGCTCCGGCGTCTGGAGCTGATCCGCGGGAACGCGGCTCGCCTCGGGATCCGGACGCTCGTGCTCGCGCAGGACGGACGGCGTCCGGCGGTGCGCGAGGGGTTCGACCGGGTGCTCGTGGACGCCCCGTGCTCGGGCATCGGGTCGGCGCGGCGGCGCCCCGAGCTCCTGTGGCGGTCGCGAAGGGACGAGCTGTCGGGCCTCGCCCGCCTGCAGGTCGGGATCGCGACGGCCGCGGCCGGGCTCCTTCGGCCGGGCGGCCGGCTCGTTTACAGCGTGTGCACGTTCCCGCGCGTCGAGACCGACGCGGCGTGCGACGCGGTCCTGCGGCGCGCGCCCGAGCTCGAACCCGCCGAGATCGCCGGGCCCGACGGACCCGCCGAACGCGTCCGCCTGTGGCCCCACCGCCACGGGTGCGACGCGATGTTCGTCGCCGCCTTTCGCAGGCGGGCAACCCCCGCCGATTAGAATCGGGCCCGTGGCCATGCTCGCGGCGTCGATCCTGTCCGCGGACCTCGCCCGTCTGGCCGACGAGGTAAAGCTCCTGGGCGCGGATGCCGACCTCATCCATATCGACGTCATGGACGGTCATTTCGTCCCGCCCCTCACGATCGGACCGGCGGTGGTTGCCGCTCTGCGCCCGCATACGGACCTGCCGCTGCACGCCCACCTGCAGGTCGAGGCGCCCGAGGGCCTGATCGACGACCTGGCGCGCGCCGGCACCGACGCGGTGTCCTTCCATCTCGAGGCCGTCGACGACCCCGTGCCGCTCCACCGGAAGATCCGCGGTGCGGGGATGCGCACGGGGGTCGCGATCGTGCCCGAGACGCCGGCCGAGGCGGTCTTCCCGGACCTGGACGAGCTCGACCACCTCGTCGTGCTCGCCGTGCACCCCGGGTTCGCCGGCCAGACCTTCCAGCCCGAGGCGCTCGCGAAGATCGAGTCCCTCCGCGCCGAGATCGACCGACGCGGCCTCGACGTCCAGGTGCACGTCGACGGCGGGGTGAACCTGCAGACCGCCGCGTCCTGCGTCGGCGCGGGCGCGGACGTGCTGGTGGCCGCGAGCGCGATCTTCGGTTCGGACGACCCGGCCGGCGCCGCACGCGAGCTCCGGAGCGCGGCGGGGGAGGCCTGATGCCCGAGTCGATCCTGGTCGTCGACGACGATCCCGACATCGCGCGGTTCGTCGAGGTCAACCTCCGAAGCGCCGGCTACGAGGTCTCGGTCGCCTCCGACGGTGAGGAGGCGCTCGAGCGCGCGATGACGCTTCGTCCAGACCTCGTCTTGCTCGACGTGATGATGCCGCGGATCGACGGGTTCGAGGTCGCGCACCGGCTGCGGCGGAACCCGCAGACCTCGAACACCTCGATCATCATGCTGACGGCGAAGGCGCTCGCGACCGACAAGGTCCTCGGGCTGACCGCCGGAGCCGACGACTACATCATCAAGCCGTTCGACCCGATCGAGCTCCTGGCGAGGGTGAAGGGCACCCTGCGCCGCGCCAAGGAGATGCGCAACCTCTCGCCGCTCACCGGCCTGCCGGGCAACATCCGCATCCAGGAAGAGATCGAGCGGATGGTGCGCGAGGAGCTTCCGTTCGCGGTGGTGTACGCGGACCTGGACAACTTCAAGGCCTACAACGACCAGAAGGGGTTCGTGCGCGGCGACAAGCTGATCGTGGCGACGGCCCGCATCCTGCAGGACGCGGTGGTCGAGTTCGCGGGCGCCGACGGGTTCGTGGGGCATGTGGGCGGCGACGACTTCGTGGCCGTGGTCCCACCGGACACGGCCGAAGACATCGCCAAGCGGGTCGTGTCCGAGTTCGATCGCCAGATCGAAGACTTCTACGAGCCCGAGGACGTCCGGCGCGGCTACGTGGAGGTCGAGGATCGCAAGGGGGAGATGCAACGCCTGCCGCTGGCGGGCATCTCGGTGGGCATCGCGACCACCAAGGTGCGTAGCTTCGCCCACTACGGCGAGGCGGTCTCGGTCGCGACCGAGATGAAGCAGTACGCCAAGCGCGAGCAGCGCTCGTCCTACGCCGTGGACCGCCGCAAGGTCGACTGACGAGAGCCCGTCCGGGCCCACGGGCGCGCACACGAGGGCCGGCCTATACTCCTGGCGAAGCCTGTCTTCGGGGCGGGGTGCAACTCCCCACCGGCGGTGACAGTCCGCGACCCCCCGGGAGCCACTCGGGGGTGGACCCGGTGCAACTCCGGGACCGACCGTGAGAGTCGGGATGGGAGAGGACGGGCGGCGCGGCGGCTCCCGCTGCCGTGTCTGCCTTTCCCCTGACCCATCCTTGTGTCATCGCCTCGGGAACGGAGTGCATTGTCCGACGAGGCGTTGATCGGGCGGGCCGTCGAGCTCGCGGAGCGGGGCCGCGGCCTCGTGTCCCCCAACCCCTTGGTGGGTGCCGTCGTCGTCTCCGGCGCCCGGACGATCGGTGAGGGCTGGCACGAGGGGCCCGGCACGCCGCATGCCGAGGTCATCGCGCTCGGCGAGGCGGGGGATCGGGCGAGCGGCGCGACGCTCTACACGTCGCTGGAGCCTTGCGTGCACTTCGGCCGGACGCCGCCGTGCACCGACGCGATCGTTCGGGCCGGGGTGGCCCGCGTCGTGGTCGCGGCCACCGACCCGAACCCGGTCGTGGACGGCCGCGGTCTGCGGGCCCTCCGCGAGGCGGGCGTCGAGGTCGTCGAGGGCGTTCGGGCCCAGGAGGCCGAGCGGCTGAACGAGGCCTTCGCAAAGCACGTCCGCACGGGGATGCCGTTCGTCACGTGGAAGACTGCCGTGTCGCTCGACGGCAAGGTCGCGGCTCGCGACGGGTCGTCGCGCTGGATCACCGGCGAGCGTGCGCGGGCCGACGCGCACCGTCTGCGCGCGTCGGCCGACGCGATCGTGGTCGGCGCCGGCACCGCCCTCGCCGACGACCCCGCGCTCACCGTTCGCGAACCCGGATACCGCGGCCGCCCGCCCGCCCGCGTGCTCGTCGACGCGACGGGCCGTGTGGACGAAGGCCGGGCGCTGTTCGACGACGCGGCGCCCACGATCGTGGCGACCACCGACCTCGCGCCCCGCGACCGCCGAGACGCCTGGCGCGCGTCCGGCGCCGAGGTCCTGCTGTTCGAACCCGAGGACGGCCGCGTCCCGCTGGCGGCGTTGTTCGGCGATCTCGGCAAGCGCGACGTCCAGGGGGTCCTGCTCGAGGGCGGCCCCACGCTCGCCTGGTCGGCGGTCGAACGCGGGCTGGTCGACAAACTCGTCGTGTACCTGGCGCCGAAGCTCGTGGGGGGAGCCGACGCCCCCGGCGCGCTGGGAGGTCCGGGGTTCGGACCGATCTCGGAGGCGCTGCCGGTCCGCATCCGCTCGGTGGAGCGGGTGGGCGAGGACGTGAGGGTGGAGGCCGATGTTCACCGGGATCGTTGAGGAGCGCGGCACCGTGCTCGAGATCGAGCCGACCCGACTGGCCGTCGGCTGTCGGACCGTCTCCAGCGACGCGGAGGTCGGCGCCTCGATCGCCGTCAACGGGATCTGCCTCACCGTGGTCGAACGCTCGGACGAGCGCCTGTCGTTCGACGTGTCCGAAGAGACACGCGTCCGGACGAGCCTGTCTCGGCTCGAGGCCGGTGACCCCGTGAACCTCGAGCGACCGCTCACGCTCTCGAGCCGTCTAGGCGGCCACCTGGTGCAGGGACACGTGGACGGCGTGGGCGAGGTAGCCGGGATCGAGCGCGGCGAGCAGGGGGGCGCCCGGATTACGATCGGCGCGCCTGGTGGGATCGGGCGGTACCTGGTCGAGAAGGGCTCGGTGTGCGTCGACGGCGTGAGCCTGACGGTCGCAGCGCGAAACGGATCAACGTTCGCTGTCGCATTGATCCC
>Ga0075423_10000888_pt1 | contig 25385 bp, 23 predicted proteins | sample SoiMethybrSBSTD2_FD_80114 | JGI IMG/M metagenome (GOLD analysis project Ga0075423, IMG submission 80114) | Bulk soil microbial communities from a Populus tree surrounding site in Tennessee, USA - Soil MetaG P. TD hybrid SBSTD2 | ecosystem: Environmental > Terrestrial > Soil > Tree plantation... | reverse complement strand
GGATGGTCGGCAAATCTGTACACGCTGGTCTCGGATACGTTTCCGCGTCAGGCCGTTGGATCGGTGGTCGGACTAGGAGGCGCAGCGGGCGCGATCGGTGGGATGCTGATCGCGAAGCTCACGGGCTACATCCTTCAGGCGACCGGTAGCTATCTGCCGGTGTTTCTGATCGCCGCGTCCGCGTATCTGATCGCACTTGGCGTGATCCACATACTTACGCCGAAGCTGACCCCGGCGGCGCTGGACGTCTGACGATCACCGCGGTACGCACCGGCTCATGCCGACTTCGAGCGCGTCGTACGCCGGCTTGGGCTGATAGCGCTCGTCGAAGATGAGGGCAGCACCGAACCCGGGATATGCGCCAGGAATCCATGAGTACGCGTCGGTGAATCCCCACGTCTGAAAGGCCTTGCATGCCGGCTGCGCGAGACACGCGTTGAGCACGCCGCGATAGACGTCGGCCTGACCGGCGAGCACAGACGCGGTTGCAGGAACCGGCACGCGAACGTCCATCTCGCTGATGTAGATCTCGAGTCCCAGTGCGGCGAACCGTTGCATGTTCTGCGTGACGCTCTGCACATCGATTCCACTCATCGGCAGATGCATCTGCAGACCGACGCCGTGCACGGGCACGCCGCGCGAGCGCATCGCCGACAGCAGTGCGTAGATGCCGTCGGATTTGGCGTTGATCGTTTCGTTGCCGTAGTCGTTGTAGATCAACCGTGCGGTCGGATCCGCCTGACTGGCGAATCGGAATGCGAGATCCATGTAGTCCGTGCCGATGCGGTCGAGCCACACCGTCCGTCTCAGCGTGCCGTCGTCGTTCACGCCTTCATTGACGACGTCCCAGGCCGTCAGGTAGCGCCCCGCGAACCGTCCGACGACCGTGGAGATGTGGTCGCGAAGGATGTCGATCATCTCGTCACGCGAGAAGGTGCTCGACGTCAACCACGACGGGTTCTGGTTGTGCCAGACCAGCGTGTGCCCGTGCACGACCATGTCGTTCGACGCCGCGAAAGCAACGATCGCATCGGGCCGCTCGAATGCGTACTTCGTTCGCTGTGGGTGGATGAAGCTCCACTTCATGTCGTTCTCGGGGGTCATGATGTTGAATTCACGACGGAGTGTGTCGCCGTACACCGGCTCACCGACAAGCGGACTGTACGCAACGGCGGGTCCGACCTTCACTCCACATCGAGCGGCGAGCTGCCGGAACGGTTGCGGAAGCGACGGAGGTGGTTCAGGGTTGGGAACAGGACTGGGACCGGGGCTGGGATTCGGAGTTGAGTTCGGGCTCTCATCGGGCCCGCAGCCGGCGTGTGAGCCGGCGAGAAGGATCATGCCGCCCAGCAGGATGAGTTTCCAGCCGTGCGCGGCTGACCGTCGACTCGGCACACCTCAGACTAACCCGGAGGTTTCGGCACAGGTAGGTTGATGACCTTCACCAGCGACGGTCGCGCTGGAACGCGACGAGGATCCCAGCCGTCAGAGCCGCTCAGCACCGACGTGATCGATACACGCCTCGCGTCTTCTGCTGAGAGGCGCTTGGCCCACGACACACGCGACCGTGCATTCGCACCTGGCCCCGCGTTGCCGAATTCAGAATAGCGCGCGGTCTTCTCGCGCTCGGGACGGTCCCAGTTGTGCCAGCCTTCGGGCCGCACGACCTCGGACATCTCGACATCGACGAACGCCACCTGTGCAAAGTCTCGCCATGGACGACCGAGATAGGTCTTCACCTCGGAACTTTCACCGGTGATGCGACCGTGCGAGAAGACGAAGCCGTACGGCAGCTCCTTCGGCGTCGACGCGGCGGTGATGTATCCGTTGCGCCAGCAGTGCAAGTGGCACCGCTCGAAGAACGCGGTCGCGCCGCCGAAAATGAAGTCGACGTGACCGGCGATGAGCGAGTCCTCGAAATAGTGCCGCCCGCGGTTGAGAAAGATCGTGTCCTGCCATCCGAGGAAGCGGCAGTTGCGAAAGATAACGCGGTCGCCGTCGACGCGGAGGGCGAGCGCCTGCCCGACCGGACCAGCGGTGTTCTCGAACGTCAGGTTCTCGGCGGTGAAGTCGTCGGCATCGATCACCGTCGACGGTGTGCGGAACGTGCCGATCGGTTTGCCGTCGACTCCCGTCATGTTGGCGTTGAGGTTGTACGTGAGGACTGTCCGCGCCGGGTCTTCGCCGACGAGCGTGACGAAGCGCTTCTCGCGCTGAACGTAGATCAGCTCGCGATACGTGCCAGCCTTGATGAAGATGATCCAGCGATTCGCTGCCGACGTATTCTGCGGCACCGCATTGATCGCTTCTTGGACGGTGCGATAGTCGCCGCTACCGTCCATCGCAACCACGGCCTCAGCGCCCACGGGGTTTGCGGCGCGAGGCGATGACTGCGAAGCGGAGAGCAGACGAAGGACTGCGCACAGGACGAGCGCAGCTGCGAGCGGCGGGCGGGACACAGTCAAAGCGTCGGATCCGCCGGCATTCTAACCGCTTACCGTCTAACCGGCGCCTCGGCGAGCGCCTTGAGTACGGCGCGACGATCTGCAGACGGCGCGTACTCCATCGCGTTTTTCTTGTGCCAGTCGAGTAAAGCCGGATTCGCCCCGCCGCGCACGAGCACTCGAATCGTCTCGACATCACCGTGTTGTGCAGCCCACATCAAGGGTGTGGGTGCGCCATCTGATCGCATTCGACGAAGGATCGGAGAGACGGCTGGGCGGTGTGCACCAACGTTTGTTCGGGTGCGCGTGGTGCCGCGGCAGCAATCGAAACGATCTCCGCGCGGTGTTTGAGCCCGCCGGTGTAGGTGCTGCCGTCGATCGATGCCTCCTTTGCGCGGCCGAACGCTCTACCAGCAAGGCGCGACGTCAATCGAACGCCGTGCGCTGTGGACAGTGAACCGCTTGCAAACGCAAATTCCACACATAAGGTCTGGCACAAATCGACGCCATCAAACTAGCTGTTCCAACTGTTGATCTTTTCAATGATTTCCTGAATCTGGGCGGGCAGGTCGAAGCGAGACTCGAGAACTGACTGGGACAAGCAAGGTGAGACGCAGAGCGCCAACTCCACTTTGTCGATCGTTTTTCGCTTTAAGTGCGCCTCCAGAAACGACTGGCCAGTCGTGTCAGCACGCTGGCTCGGGAAGAAGCTCTCAAAGATGCCTGGGTCTGGAATGGGCCCGCACTCAAAGGCCTCTCCGATTGCCGTGCCAGGGAGATAGTTCTCGATCTCTTTCGCCTGAGTTACCCACGCGTGAGCGTTCGGGATTCTGTCGACTTCCTCGCGGATCCGAGCTGCGCGGGCCTTCAGCTCGGAACCGGGACCGCTTGCGGCGGTAAGATCGCTGTCACAGACGACCACAACATTGGGGTTTATTCGAAGGAGATTTGCCAGATTGTTCTGTTCGTCGTCTGGTGAAGTGAACTGTGATCGTGCCAATAGAGCGCCCCCGTAGAACGCGCATTGATAGTCGCGGCCTTCCCTGAGTCGCCCCGCCGAAAACAGTTCGATCCATCTGTTCATGTAGACACGATCTGATGGCCCTTCTAGCCAAACGACGCCGTTCGCTTGCAGCAAATCGGAAGGCTTTACACCAAGTTGAGAAATGACGTTCATCTTATCGAAATGCGCAGAGATCTCATGCGTGTGCGCTGACTCACCATCGTGAGTGACGTGGATTATTTGAGCGTGATCGGAGACGCCAAAAACATCCAGGGCCGTACTGGCGTGTGTCGTCAAGAACATGGTTGTCCCTTCATGGACAACAAACGCTTCGACGAAACGCAGGAGCCTTCGCAATAACGCAGGGTGAACGTTGTTCTCCAGTTCCTCGAATGCAAACACGAAGTCCTTTGCTGGCACCTTTTCAAAATGCGGGACTACCAGCAGATTCAAGAGCACCAGAAGAATTGTCTTTAGACCACTCCCAGACGCGCTTAACGCGATCGGTCCCTTCTTGTCCTCGGTAAGGAACACCTCCCACTTGTCTTGGCGAGCGCCCGAGCCATCATCATGGATTCTGACGATGATTTCAGTGAATCGGCCATCAGAGCCAAAGATCTCATTGAACGCTTCGAGTAAAGTTCTCTGGATGACTTCCCTCGGGTATTCGACGTTCGTAGTTGTAAGGTACTTTCGGACAATATTTGTGGCGCCAGCACCGTTTGGGTTGAGACTGATGCTGTTCGAAAGAGACTCGGGTTGGATGTCCCTTTCGGCCGTCAGTCGGCGGAACCGCCTTCCAGATAACGAGCAGCATGCGCCCGTAAGCGCTTGGCTGATCTGATTACGACGCGCCTCGGTCGAGCGCTCTCCCCATTTCGAGTCAAATGCGAAATCAACAGGTCGCACATCATTGGGCGAGCCACCGTGAATCTGCCACGCGACAGTCTTGCCCAGAAAAAGTCGACCATGATCTGTCCAATGATTCCCCTTCAGTTCGCCCGCCGACGTGTTTTCTGGGAACACGCGTCTCAACGATTGTTCGTCAAGCACACCGCGGCAGCGGTATTCCCACCCGTTGGGTAGGCTGCTACCGCAAAGCTCCGACACAGTATCAATGAGTTGGGATTTGCCGCTGTTGTTTCTACCGATGATGACATTGACGGGCTTGATCGAGCTGAATCCAATCCAGTTGTTCCTAAAACAACTCCGACCTCGGAATTGCAGAGAGTCAATGATCATTAGGTCACACCTAGAGGTCGAGAGACTCGTTCAAGACATCGTTCGCATTCGTCGGTATCAGACAATCAATACCGTGAGCGTCATCGATCGTGACTCGGATAGGGATTACTGGCGATACCAAGCGCACGTCCACATTACCTCGACTTGTCGGAATAATCGATGAGAACGGCGCCGGTCGACATAGGCTGGACGACGCGCCGATAGATCGACAGGTAGCCTGTGGACTTCGGCAACACCGGTTCGCCGAGTCGCGCTCGCCGCGCCGCGAGCTGCTCCGCAGGCACGTCGAGATCGAGCGTGCGTTGGTCGACGTCGATCGTGATGCGATCGCCGTGCTCGACCAGCGCCAGCGGCCCGCCTGTCGCCGATTCGGGCGAGACCTCCGCAACGGTGACGCCCTTGTTGCAGAGTCCCGACAACTGTCCGTCAGAGACGAACGCCACATCGTTTTCTAGGCCCGCGGCGTAGATCGCAAAGACGACTCTCGACGCCGATCCAGCCATCGCCGGACCGCCTTTCGGTCCACACCCGCGCAGCACCAGCACCCCACCTGGTTTGAGCGCCCCCTGTTGCACGCCGGCAATCGCTGCAGGCACATCATCGAACACCACAGCAGTGCCGCTGAAACGAAGCGGCTGTCCCGGTTGTCGCAGGCCTGGTTTGATGATGGCGCTCTCGGGCGCGAGCGATCCACGCAAGACGACGATCGAGGCATTCCGCGCGAAGGGCCGCGTGAGCGGGCGAATGACATCCGGATTGCTGTTCGTCGCGCCGCCGATGTTGTCGCCGATCGATCGTCCGGTCACCGTGAGTGCGTCGCGATCGAGCAGCGGCGTCAGCTCCTTGAGCAGCGAGCGTGCGCCGCCTGCGGCTTCGAAGGCGTCGATCGTGTCGGTGCCGTTTGGTGCCACCGCGCTGAGCACCGGTACGTGCTCACCAAGCTCATTGAACAGCGCGAACACGTCGACGTCGGTGCCCGCTTCGACCGCCGTCGCCTGCAGGTGCTTGATGCAGTTGATCGATCCGCTGACCGCCAGTACCGATGCCGCCGCGTTGCGGAACGCGCCCGGTGTGAGGATGCGGCGCGGCGTCAGGTCTTCCCACACCATCTCCACGATCCGCCGGCCCGACTGGCGGGCGACCTCGAACATCTTGTCGCTGTTTGCGAGCACAGGAGCCGCTCCGGGCAGCGTCATACCGAGCGCTTCGCAGACGATGTGCATCGAGTTGGCAGTGCCCATGCCGGCGCACACGCCGGGGCCGGTGATCGCGTGATCGCACATGCTGGCGAGGGTGTCCTTCGACAGCTTGCCGAACATCGCCTGTACTGATCCGATGAACACCTCTTCGATGTCGACGTGCTTGCCCTCGTAGTGACCGCTCGGCTGATAGCCGCAGATCACGAGGATGGTTGGAATGTTGAAGCGGCCTGCGGCCATCAAATGTGCGGGCGGTGTCTTGTCGCACGAGGACAGGCAGATCATCCCATCGAGCTGCGCACCTTCGATGGCGATCTCCATGTCGTTGACGATGAGATCGCGGCTGGCCAGCATGTAGCCGCCGCCGGCGCCGGCACTGATGATGAAGTCGCTCGGCGCGGCGGTTCGGATCTCGAAGGGCAGGCCCCCGGCCTCGCGTACAGCCTCCTTCACCACTTTGGCGATGCCGTCGAGATGACTGAAGCAGATCGCCAGTTCAGAGGAGCTGTTCACCACGGCGATCTTCGGCTTCAGCATGTCCGCGTTCGACAGACCGAGCGCCTTCCACTGCGCGCGACGGACCGCTTCTCGCGGCGATCCGGGCTCGAAGTTGCTCCGCAGCGTTCGCTTCATGAGACGCATTGTACGTAGAGGCCGCCTTCAGGCGGCCTTCTAGTAAGTAGAGGCCGCCTTTAGGCGGCCTTCTAGAGAAGTACAGTACCCGGATGATCCCCGACATGACCCTCTCAACCGAGGTTGCCGACGCGCTTCGGTCGAACCTTCCGGTCGTCGCTCTCGAGTCGACGTTGATCACGCACGGCCTGCCGTGGCCGGCGAATGTCGAAACTGCCCTGGCCATGGAACAGGCGGTACGCGAGGCCGGCGCCGTCCCAGCGACGATCGCGGTGCTCGGCGGCGCCATTACTGTTGGCGTGTCGGCGGTCGACATCGAGCGGCTGGCGTCTGGTGCGTCTGGCAACGTGCGCAAGTGCAGCCGCCGCGATCTGCCGATCGCCGTCGCGCGGCGTGAGGACGCGTCGACGACGGTTGCCGGGACGATGATCGTCGCGCACCACGCCGGGATCCGCGTATTCGGGACTGGTGGCATTGGCGGCGTGCATCGAGGTGCGCCGTTCGACGTGTCGGCCGATCTGATCGAGCTCGGTCGCACGCCGGTTGCTGTCGTCTGCGCGGGTGCCAAAGCGATCCTCGATCTGCCGGCTACGCTCGAAGTGCTCGAAACGCACGGCGTACCTGTCGTTGGCCTCGGGACCGATACGTTGCCGGGGTTCTACGCGACGTCGAGCGGGCTGCCGATCGACGTGCGAGTCGAGAGCCCCGAAGAAGCCGCGGCGATTGTCGATGCGGCACACAGGCTCGGCGCGCAGCACGCCGTGCTCATCGTCGTGCCGGTGCCCGAAGCGGCCGCGTTCCCGGCCGCGGATGCTGAAGCAGCCATTCAACAGGCAGCGACCGAGGCCGATCTACGGGGCATCCACGGCAAGGCAGTCACCCCGTTTCTGCTCCAACGCGTCGCCGAGCTGACCGATGGAGCGACTCGTGCGGCAAACGTTGCGTTGCTCGTGAACAGCGCGCGGCATGCCGGCCTGATTGCTCGCGAGCTCTCCGCGCGAGGCCATCAGCGTTCCTGATTTCGACGTAATCTATGGCCGTTCGGGCTCGAACACGGGCCCAGGCTCATTGCGAAGGGTGGCGAGCGTGCAGACATCCCATGCCTACAGCAGCGATCAGGCGGCGTCGAGCGCGCCGGCGCTGCTGTCGCGACCGTGGTACTGGAACTACGTCCTCGGTGCGCTGACGCTCTGCTACGTCATCAACGTCGTCGATCGATCGCAGGTGCTGGCGGCCTCGCTGCAGGCGATCAAGAAAGAATTCGGCGCGACTGACTTTCAGATGGGGATGCTGACCGGGCTGCCGTTTGCCGTCTTCTATTCGTTTCTCGGCATTCCGATCGCCGCGTGGGCCGATCGATCGAGCCGGCGCAACGTGCTGGCGCTCTCGGTCGCACTGTGGAGCGGGATGACGGCGCTGTGCGGCATGGCCGTGAACTTCACGATGCTCTTCTCCGCCCGCATTGGCACGGCGATCGGGGAAGCAGGCGGTACTCCGCCGTCGCACTCGCTGATCTCCGACTACTTTCCGAAGAGTCGTCGCGGAACGGCGTTTGCGATCTTCGCGCTCGCGGTTCCGATTGGCACGTCGCTCGGCGCCGCAATCGGAGGCTGGGGCAATCAGCACCTCGGCTGGCGCAACACCTTCATCACCGTTGGACTGCCGGGCATTCTGCTGGCGATTCTCACCCGCATCACCGTGCTCGAGCCTCCGCGCGGATACGCCGATGGTGTGGCGCGTACTGCCGCGAAGACACCGCCGATGTTGGAGGTGCTGGCGTTTCTGTTGAAGCGGCGATCGTTCGTACACCTTGGGCTTGCCGCGGCGCTGCATTCGGTCGTCTGGTATGCGAGCGGTGCGTTCAACAATGCCTTCCTGCAACGTTCGCATCAGATGTCGGTGAGCCAGGCGGGCTACTGGATTGCGATCCTCTCCGCCATCGCCGGAGTGGGAACGTTCCTCGGCGGCCTGGCGGCAGATCGGTTGAGCGTCCGGCGGAACGATCGGCGCTGGTATGTCTGGGTGCCGGGGATTGCGACGCTGTTGTGCGTACCGTTCCAGTTTTTGGCCTATCTATCGCCGAGCGTGACGGTGGCGCTACCATCATTCGTCGGCCTGATGTTCATGGCCGCGGTGTTTTTCGGACCATCGTTTGCGATGACCCAGGCCCTGGCGACCGTGCGCATGCGATCGGTGGCGACGTCGCTGCTGTTGTTCATCCAGACGTTGATCGGAAATGGTCTTGGCCCCTCAATGGCGGGGAAGATCAGCGACTGGCTGAAGCCGTCGCTCCAGACCGATTCGTTGCGCTACGCGCTGGTGATCATCGGCGTCGTCAACGTGTGGGCCGCCCTGCACTACTGGCTCAGCTCGAGGACGGTTCGAGAGGATTTGGAGTCGACTGAGAGGCTCGCGCACGCGTGACATGCTGATCCTCACCGACGGCGAGAAGCGCATGTTGGACGGCCGCGACGGTAAAGCGCGGCGGAAGGCGATGCAGTTGCTCGTCCGCTACGCCGAGGCGCTCGGCGCCGAGCGCTTCGTCGACACCCGCAATGTGGCGGGCGTTCCTGGATCCGCGAATCCGTTTCTGCAGAACTACTACAAGGACAAGAGCCGCGACGGCCTCGACGCGATCTTCTCGCATTTCGATCTCGACTCCGACGAGCTCGTGGACGTTCCGCCGGCGCTCGTGCCGACGTTCCATCTGCAAGGCGGGGCCGATCCGACCGCGTGGCAGACCTTGGGCGTGAAGGTTGACGTGTTTCGCAATCATCAGGAGCGCGAGGCCTTCGCTGCGCAGCACGACGTCGGCATCCTGAAGACGTGCACGCCCTATCTTGCGGGCAACGTGCCAGCCAAAGGCGAGCACCTCGCGTGGATGGAATCGTCGGCGGTGATCTACGCCAACTCTGTCCTCGGCGCGCGGACCAACACCGAAGGTCGCGAGAGCACCAGTGCCGCGATGTTGACCGGCAAGATTCCCGACTGGGGGCTGCATCGAACGGAGCATCGCTTCGGGACCCATCGCATCGACGTCGAGCTCGATGTGAGCTCGGTAATGGATTGGGGAATGCTCGGCTACTTCGTCGGCGACATGGTGCAGGAGCGTATTCCGGTGCTGCAGGGACGATTCACTCGTCCTGATATCGTGCGCCTCAAGCACTTCGGTGCCGCGGCGTCGAGCTCCGGCGGCGTCGAGATGTATCACATCGTCGGAGTGACACCCGAGGCCGAAACGCTCGAGACGGCGTTCGGTCCGAAGCATCCACTCGAGGTGTTCCAGTATGGGCGCGACGAGCAGCGTCGTGTCTACGATCGGCTGAATACCACCGGCGTCGATGCAGCGGTGGACTTCGTGATGCTCGGATGTCCGCACGCGGCGATCGAGCAGCTTCGCGAAGCCGCGCAGCTACTCGACGGAAAGAAAGTCAGTGGCAACTGCCACTTGTGGATCTTTACGTCGCGTGCGGTGAAGAGTCAGGCGCACGACGAGGGGATCACGAAGACGCTCGGCGATGCCGGAGCGGTGCTGCTGACTGACACCTGCTCGGCCTTCGCGCAGGCGGTGCCGCCAGGGACCAAGGTCGTTGCGCTCGATTCAGCCAAGCAGGCGCACTACCTTCCGGCGATTCTCGGCGTGCAGGCGTGGTTTGGAACGACTCGCGACTGCATCAACGCGGCGGTCACGGGGCGCTGGAGCGCGGACCCACCATGGCAGTAACTGCGACGATCGTGCTGCGCGGGAGGAAGGTGGTCGGTGGGCGCGCAGAAGGGGAGGCGCTCGTTACCCGCCAAACCATTCCCGGGTGGGGCGGCGTCAATCCTGTTCAGGGAGTGATCACCGAGACGCAGCATGAACTGCGCGGCGTGAGCTTCAAGGACAAAGTGCTCGTGTGCCGCGGCGCCAAGGGATCGTCGGGTTGGTCGGCGATGTATCACACGGCGCGTCTCGCGGGGACGGCACCACGAGCGCTCGTGTTCAACGAGATGACGACCAAGATCGCGCTGGGCGCGGTGGTGATGCGCATCCCGAGCGTCACCGATTTCGATCGCGATCCGCTCGACATCATCGACACCGGCGACTGGGTCATCGTCGACGGCGACCGGGGCCTCGTCGAAGTGGTGAAGCGCACCGCCACCCAAATCTGATTCCCTACGCTCAAAAGAACCGCGCTGATCGCCGGGCCTTAAGGTCCAGGCCCGGCCTACACTGTCCCAGGTGTGAAATCACTGGAACTTCATAAAATCAATATTTAACTTGACTAAATTAATATAAATATGGCATTGTATTGATCAAGTTAATGGCAACAAAGGATTGGCAGACGCTGACCAGGTTGACCAACGGCGGGCGCATCGAAATCGAGCGCGTCCGCCTGGTGGAGCAGGACGTGGCGATCGAGGGGCCTTTCGAGCTGCCCCCGCTGGCCCAGCTCGCGGCCGACGACCAGGTGTTCGTGGCTGCCTTCGTGCGATGCCACGGATCGATCAAGCAGATGGAGAAGTTCTTCGGCGTCAGCTACCCGACCATCAAGAACCGGTTGAACCGGATCGGCGAGCAGCTGCCGTTCATGGAAGTGGAGCCGGCACCCGAGCCGGACACGACGCGTCAATCGGCGAGCGAGCTGCTCTCGAAGCTGGAACGCGGAGAGATGAGCGCGCGTGACGTCGTCGCGAAACTCAGGCCGCGTCCAGAAGGAGATCGATCGTGAGTGACGAAACCAAGCGCGTCCTCGAGCTGCTGGCTCAGGGAAAAGTCAGCGTTGACGAGGCCGATCAGCTGCTTCGCGCCCTCAACGACAAGGGAAGCCGCGTCGAGACGTCGCCGGGCGACGCGATGGCCGTCGCGGGCAAGCCCCGATTCATGCGTATCCATGTCCACAAGCCGGGGAAGCCTGGACGCGAGGACAAGGACGTCAACATTCGCGTGCCGATGGCGCTGATCCGCGGCGGCATGCGCCTCGGCACCATGATCCCGGGACTCCACGCCAGCATGAACGCGCGGCTCCGCGAGCGCGGGATCGATGTCGATCTGTCGAAGATGGATCCCACGGTACTGGAATCGATGCTCTCGGAAATGGGCGAGATCAACATCGACGTCGAGCAAACCGGTGAGCACGTGCGCATCACCTGCGAGTAAGGAGCTGCCAATGTCTGCCGCCGACTATCGCGAACTCCGTTTGCGCGACGGCCGCACGCTGGCCTACGCCGAGTACGGCCGCGCCGACGGTCAGCCGATCATCTACTGTCACGGATCGCCGAGCTCGCGCGTCGAAGGCGATTTGTTCCTTCATCCGGCGACGCTCGCCGATCTCGGATTGCGCGTCATCGTTCCCGATCGTCCGGGGGTGGGCCGATCGGATTTTCAACCGGGGCGCCGCATTGTCGATTGGCCGGGCGATGTCGAGCAGCTGGCCGACGCGCTGCATCTCGAGTCGTTCGCGGTGATCGGTGAGTCGGGAGGGTCGCCGTATGCCAACGCGTGTGCGGCATTGATGCCCCGACGGGTGAAAGCGCTCGGACTGATTGGATGTCTTGCACCGCCCGATGTGCCGGGTATCGTGGCCGCGATGGCTGCACCGCTCAGAATCATGTTTCGCCTGGCACGCTATGCGCCGCGGCTCCTACGGGCGCTCTTCAACCTGAACGTGAGGATGATGGCCAAGGGCGGAGAGAAGGCGGGCGATCGAATGGCGGCGTCGTTTCCGGAGCCCGATCGCACGCTGCTGCGGCGACCGGAGATTCGCGATGGCTTCATGAATTGTTTTCGCGAAGCGTGTCGCCAGGGACCCGACGGTGCGGTGTGGGACGTCGGGCTGCTGGCGCGGCCTTGGGGCTTCGATCTCTCGACGATCGCCGTGCCGTCACACGTGTGGCACGGAGAGCACGACGGCAACGTGCCGGTGATGCACGGCCGCTATCTCGCGAGTGCGATCCCGAATTGTCGGGCGACCTTCTATCCCGATGACGCGCACCTCTCGGTGCCGTTGAATCATCATCGAGAGATTCTCGGCTCCTTTGTCGCTGCGGGTCTTCAGACCCGCCGTGCTAGTCCGTTCGATCGAGATTCGCTGTGAGTCGTCTTTGGAACGCGGCGAGATCGATCGCATGCACGGCGCTCGGCCCTGCGAGGTCGAGGGCGTGCGCCGCAGCGGTGCCCATCGCAATACACGGTCCCATCACGCGGATCGCCGACAGCGCGCTGACGTCCGCGTCCACGCAGCGGCCGGCGGCGACGATGTTGTCGGCGTCGCGAGGGATCATGCACGACAGCGGGATGTAGTAGACGTGGTCGGGCGCGAACTTCTCCCAGTGGACGAGCTCGGGCGCGTTGTGCAGCTCCACCCACCACGCGCACCGCGCCGCCGCATCGTCGGGACGCGCGCCCGAGCGAATCTCATCGAGCATCAGCTGACGGCGGCCGACGATCCACCGCGTTTGTCGCAGACCGGGATTGCCGTAGGTGCGCACCTGCGCGTTGCGGAAGATGTGCGGAAACTCGGCGCGCAGGAAGCGAATGACGTTGTCGGCCTGCCGCCGCCCCTCGAACACCATCTGCGCCCCCGCCAGCGGATCGAGCGGCGTCTCGAAGTGCGTGACGTTGGCGAGCATGATGTTCTTGCCCGGGAAGTGCATCAGAAAGCCGTCGTGACGAACGAGGCCGTACGCGGCGCCGCGTTCCGCGAGTCGTTGATGGACCTCGGCGATCACGAGATCCTTCACCGTGTCGGTGTCGTAGCCCTCGATGAGAAAGTTCAGCGAGCCATAGACCGCCGCATCCGGTTCGCGCATCTCGAGCCCGGCTTCGTAGGTCAGGCTGGCGTCGCCGGACGCATCGATATAGCCGTCGGCCACGACGCGAACCGCCCCGAACCGCGTGGCGAAATCGATGTGTCGCACGCGCCGCTGCTCGAAGCCGACATCGGTGAGCACCGCACCGACCAGCGCTCGAATCCCCGCACGCTCCACGTGTGACTCGATCCACCGCGCCAGGCGCACCTCGTCGTACTGAAAGGTGATCGTGCCGGTCATCGACACCCGGCGATTGAGCGACCCTTCGGCGGTCAGATCGGCAATGAGATCGTCGGCGATGCCGTGAGTGATTTGATAGGGCTGCGGCCCGTGGGTATAGAGCCCGATGATGGTTCCGATGATGGACCCGATCGCCTGCCCGCCCAGCGCCGGCGCGGCGTCGACGAGCACGACCGATCGGCCGAGTCGCGCCGCTTCGAGTGCGGCCGACACGCCGGCGATGCCGGCGCCAACGACACAAATGTCAGCCGTGATGTTCGAGGGCTCGCCGCGAGGCCCACGACGCACGACGCGCGCTGTCGTTGCTGGTGCCATCGCCTTCATACGTTAGCCCAGGATTCGCGCATTTCTGACGAAGAATTCAGTAAGTCTTCAGATCGGGCGCGGTCATTGCTGCGTACGATGATGTCGTGCGCTCAGTCCACTGGCTGCTCCTGCTGACGCTTCCCGTCGTCGTCATCTCGTCGCTCCTCAATCTGCGGTCGTCGGGCACGGCGACCGCGACAGCGGAGAGGATCGCAACCGGTGCGCCCGTCGGGTCCGTGCGGGAGATCATGAAAGCGATGGTCGATCCCAACGCCGAGATCGTCTGGGGCGCTGTCGGAGTTGTGCACGAGAAACACGGCACGGTGGAAAAGGAGCCGCGGACGGAAGAGGAGTGGACCACCGTGGAAAACGGTGCGATGGCGCTCGCTGAAGTGGCCAACCTCCTGAAGATGCCGGGACGCAGCGTCGCTCGTCCGGAGGAAGCCAACACGATGCGGTGGCCGGAGGCGACGTTGACGCCGGTCCAGATCGAAGAGCGAATCGCAAACACTCGTGTCGCATGGGACAAGTCGGCCGATGCGCTTCAAAGGGCGGCGATGAAGGCGTTCGCAGCCGCCAGAGCGCACGACAAGGATGCCGTCTTCAGGGTCGGAGAAGAGATCGACAACGCCTGCGAGAGCTGTCACATCGTCTACTGGTATCCAACCGCGCCGCCTGGCGCCAAGTGATCCCTCGAAAAGCCCGGTCGATCCTGACGAAGAATTAATCAACTCTTCAGGTGAACGGCCGCGTCTCGTGCGTACGATGACTCCGTAATTCATGGAGAACCGGAGCATGCGAAGGTTTCATTGGCTATTACCGATGGCGGCCGCCCTCGTCCTGCCGGCGTGCAACTCCAATCAGCAGGCGGCGGCCAGCACGACCGCCGCTGCGGCCGCAACGGCCTCGACGTCCGCCCCTGCGCCAATCGGAACAGTGAAAGAGATCATGAAGGGCATCGTCGATCCGAGTTCGAAGGAACTCTGGGATTCGGTGGGAACCGAATCGGGACCGAAGGGCCTGATCGAAAAGTCGCCGAAGACCGATGAGGAGTGGGCCAAGATCGAGGGCGATGCACTTGTGCTCGCCGAAGTGGCGAATCTCTTGAAGATGCCCGGGCGTCACGTTGCGCTTGCCGAGCAGGCGAACCAGAAGACGACGCCCGATGCGCCAGAACTGACGCCGCTCCAGATCGAAGAGAAAATCGTCAAGGATCGTGCGGCCTGGGAGAAGAAGGCCGATGCGCTGCAGGCGACCGCCGTGAAAGCGAGAGCCGCAGCCAAGGCGCACGACAAAGACGGTCTGCTCAACGTCGGTGAGGAGATCGACAACGCTTGCGAGAGCTGCCATCTCGTGTACTGGTATCCGGATGAGAAAAAGCCGGGTGCAGCGAGCGCCGAATCCACGCCAAGCGACAAGAACAAGAAATAGCGGTCAGATATACTTGTCGCGCTCGAGGAGGGCGTGATGAGAACCTGGCTTCGCGGATTGTGTGCGGGCGTGACGCTGGGCGGCGCGCTCATTCTGACGGCAGAGCGGCCGGTCGCACAGCAGCCGCAGCAGGGTCCGCAGTCGACGTCGACGTGTCAGCCCGCGCCGGCTCGCGGTGCCGCGGCAGGACGCGCGGGCGCGCCTGCCGGTGCGCGCGCGGGAGGGCAGGCGCCCGCCGGTCGCGGTGCGGGCGCGCGCGCAGGAGGCGTCGGCGGAGCGCCGCCGCCGATCGCGTGGGCCGCACCCGTGCTGCCCGAAGGTCCGATCGCCGCCGAATCAGCAGTCGCCGCGCATCGCAATCTTCGGCTCGTCGTCATCAAGGGATTGACGCATCCGTGGGGCATGGCGTTTCTGCCCGACGGCAACATTCTGATCACAGAGCGCCCAGGCTGTCTGCGCATCGTGCGCAACGGCGTGCTCGACCCGAAGCCCATCGCGGGATTACCTCCGATCTCGGCGCAGGGTCTGTCAGGGTTGATGGACATCGCGCTCCATCCGCGGTTCGCAGATAACAAGTTCGTCTATCTCACCTATCACAAGCCCAATCCCGCAGCAGCTGGCGCGCAGGGTGGACCGCAAGGTCCGCCGCCTCGTCTCGCGACGCTGGCGCGCGGAACATGGGACGGCAGCGCGCTGACCAACGTGAAAGAGCTGTTTTCCGCCGACGTCACCACGGAGGCCTCGCGCATCGTCTTCGGTCGCGACGGCATGATCTACATGAGCCTCGGACGATCCACCGAAGGGGCCAACGCGCCGTCACAGGATCCGAACAACTACGGCGGCAAGCTGCTTCGTCTGCGCGACGATGGCACCGTGCCTCCGGATAACCCCTTCGTCGGAAAAGCTGGATACAAGCCGGAGATTTACACGCTCGGTCATCGCAATCAGCTGGGGCTCGCGGTCAATCCGGAGACCGGCCAGATCTGGGCGAGCGAGCAGGGGCCAAACGGCGGCGACGAGGTCAACATCATTCAGGCCGGCAAGAACTACGGATGGCCGGTCATCAGCCAGGGACGCAGCTATGCCGGACCGCGCGTATCGGATCAGCCGGTACGCGAGGGCATGGAACAGCCGCACGTCGTGTGGATTCCATCAATCGCGCTCTCAGGCATGACGTTCTATACCGGCGATCGCTTCGCAGGATGGAAGCGCAACTTGTTCGTCGGCGGACTGCGGCAAGGTGAATCGCCGCGCACCGGGCAGTTACAGCGCATCGAGTTCAACGACAAATGGGAAGAGGTGCGGCGCGAGCCGATGCTTCGCGAGCTCGGACAGCGGATCCGCGATGTGCGGCAAGGCCCCGACGGATACGTGTATGTGCTGACCGAAGAGAACGACGCCGCGCTCATTCGCATCGAGCCGGCCGAACCATCGACGAGATAACCACATGCAGCTCGCAGAACGGATGACGCGGATCGGGATCGAGTCCGCGTTCGAAGTGCTTCAGCGCGCCCGCGCCCTCGAGGCCCAGGGCAAGAACATCATTCATCTCGAAATCGGTCAGCCCGATTTCCCCACGCCAGCGCACATCAAGGACGCCGCGAAGCGCGCGCTCGACGAAGGCTGGACCGGCTACGGGCCCACGCCAGGCTTTCCGGATTTCCGTGAAGCGATCGCCTCGTACATCTCGACGACGCGCGGCATCAAGGTGTCGGGGCAGAACGTGGTGGTCGTCCCCGGCGGCAAGCCGATCATGTTCTTCGCGATGCTGGCGGTGGTCGAGCCGGGCGACGAGGTGATCTATCCCAATCCTGGGTTTCCGATCTACGAGTCGGTGATCAACTTCCTCGGTGCCACGCCGGTGCCGATCCCGCTCGTCGAGACCCGCGGCTTCTCGTTCGATCTCGACGTGTTCGAGTCGAAGCTGTCGTCGCGCACCAAGATGGTGGTGCTGAACTCGCCGGCCAATCCCACCGGCGGTGTCATTCCGCGCGAGGACCTGAAGCGCATCGCCGATCTGCTGCGAAGTCGCGACGTGCTCGTATTGAGCGACGAGATCTACTCGCGCATCTGCTACGACGCGCAGCCTTCGTCCATTACTGAATTCGAGGGCATGCTGGAGAAGACCATCATCCTCGACGGCTTCTCGAAGACGTACTCGATGACCGGGTGGAGACTCGGCTACGGCGTCATGCCGCTGTGGCTCGTGGACGCGGTCGACAAGCTGATGGTGAACTCGAATTCGTGCACCGCCAGCTTCACCCAGCGCGCCGGTCTGGCAGCGCTGCAGGGACCGCAGGACGCGGTCGATCAGATGGTCGCCGAGTTCCGCCGGCGCCGCGATGCGATCGTGAAAGGGCTCAACCAGATTCCGGGATTCAGCTGCGCGGTGCCGCAAGGCGCGTTCTACGTGTTCCCCAACGTGAAGGACACGGGTCTCTCGAGCCGCGACCTCGCCAACATGCTGTTGAACGACGCCGGCGTAGCCTGTCTGAGCGGCACGGCGTTCGGAAGCTACGGCGACGGTTATCTGCGATTCAGCTACGCCAACTCGCTCGAGAACATCGACGAAGCGTTGAAGCGCATTCGAGCGTTGTCGGAGCGCTGGGCGACGGCGGGCGCCCGTACGTAAAGGTTGGCTTCCTAATCCTTCCTATCCTCATCCCCGCGGCTAATCGTTCGAACACCACGGGCCCTTGATCGTCCGCAACACGTCATCATCCGAGAACACCAGCGTGCACAGGGCGATAGAGGTCGTCGCCACGGGCTTTCCGTTCACGCGAATTCGCATCGTGTCTCCGCTGAATTTGCCGAGCGCATTTCCGCGTGCCACAAAGGCAAAGGCGTTCCTGAACGTTTCGAGCATTTGGTCGATTCGAAAGCCGCTCTTTTCGGGGCTCAGAAGCTCGACGCTCGCGGGGTCGAGCATACCAAGCGTGTATATCCGGTTTCGCGCGTTCAAAAACAGCTCGAGCCGCTCAAACGACAGAATCCCCACCCGGGCAATCGCGGGCGCGCCCGCGTCCCACTGGTCATTGTCGAATTCCTGCAAGGTGGTTGTGCCGGTGCGGTAACGGCTCAGGAGCTTACGCCGTGCGGCGTTATATTACTGGCTCTGACCGAGAAGCGCTAGGTAGCGTTCGCCTTCTTCCTTTGCGCGTTGCTTCTCGATTGCCGATTGAATCTCCGCTGAGACGTCGGCACTGCGCGAGCGTGCCAGCCCGAGCGCCGTCACGCCGCGACGATCCTTGGTTTCCAACTGAGCGCCTCGAGCCACGAGTAGACGCACCACGGCCAGATGCGCGCCGTCGGCGGCCAGCATCAGGGGAGTCCTCCCGTCGCTATCCGTGGCGTCAATGTTCGCCGTTCCGAGCAACGCCGCGATGACTGCGGCTTCGCCTTTCATGGACGCCAGGTGCAGTGCTGTTCGTCCCCGGTTGTCCGGTGCGTTGACATTCACGCCAGCGTTGGCGAGATCTTGCACAAGCTTCACTTCGCCGCGTTCGGCAGCACGCCGCAAGTCATTCTCCAACTTCGGTGTGGACGGCTGCACCTGGACGCGCGCTTCCAGCGCCGAGCTCATGACGATACTGAACTGCGCCAGAAAGGCCAGCACCAACTGTGTACGCCTTGCGCGTTTCATCGTGGACCTCACCCTGCGTCCGTCGTTTCCGAGCGGGATGTGAAATCATAGCTGAACGGCTGACATGCGCAGTTAGTCTTGGCGACAATTAACCGGCATGTGATGCCTTCGCTTCGATCTGTCATGGACGCCGGACCCTGTGCCGCCGTTCCGGTCGATCCAGATGATCTGTCGCTCTTCACCGCGTTTCAGGAGCACTGGGGCTGAAGCTCGAACCAGCGACCCCTCGGCCGTAGTGCTCGTCATCGACGGCGTCGAGCGCCCCACGATTGAATGCCGGCCGCCTGAAGGCGGCCCCCACGACGATCCTATTGTCGTTGCCGTAGCAGCGCGATTACCTCTTCGACTTCTTTGGGTACGCCCGTGCTGAGGATCTCGGTGCCGGTCGGTGTCACGAGCACACTGTCCTCGATGCGGATGTGCAGTCCGGGGACATCGATGATCGGCTCGATCGCCAGCACCATGCCGGCTTCAAACGGCAGATCCCAGTTGCCGACATCGTGCACGGACATGCCGACGTAGTGGCCGGTGTACGCGTAGCGCGGATCGAAGCGGTGCTTCTTGTAGATGTCTTCGGCGAGCGTCTGGATGGTCTGCCGCGTCACGCCGGGTTTGATCGCCGCGATGATCGCTTTCTGCGCTTCGAGCACGCACTCATACGCGCGCAGCTGCGCATCGGTGAAGCGTCCCGACACGGGCCACGTGCGCGTGATGTCCATCGTCAGGTAGTCGAGTGAGCCCGCGTAGTCCATCACGACCAGCTCGCCCGCTTTCATCTGCCGGCCGTTGTCCTCGTAGTGCCATTGATTGCCCATCGGACCCGATCCGACGATGGCAGGGTAGGCGTCGCCCTGGAAGCCGTGCTTCACGAGCCAATACTTGGCCTCTGCTTCGAGCTCATACTCGTACTTGCTGGGACCGCTCGCCTGCATGGCACGCTTGAGCGCTTCAGCGCTGATGCGGCCGTTGTATTTCAGGATCTCGATCTCGCGCGGCGATTTGATCATGCGCAGCCGGTCGAGATGTGGCGCCACGTCCTTCATCTCGTAGTACGGAAAGCGCGCGCGCAGCGCGGTAATGCGGTCGGCATCTTCGGTGGGCTGTTGCGAGAAGGGGCTGATCAACCGCCGGCCGGTTTGGATGGCGACGTCGGCGCGACCCTCGTTGACATAGTCGCGCTCCGAGAGCCGCGTCCACAGTACCTCCGCGCCAGCAATCGATCGGCGGCGGGCGAGGAACTCCTGAAGCTCGGAGAGCGGCTGAATCGATGCGAAGCCGTACTTCTTGGCAGCGTCGGCTTCTTCAAGCCAGTTGCCCCCTTCGTAGCGGATCTCGCGCGCGGTCAACTTCGGCATGAACAGGTATGCAGCGCCCGACGGCACGTCCATCACCATCGCGGCGTTCAGCCCTTCGAAGCCGGTGAGGTAGTAGAAGTCATTGTCCTGACGGAGACGCGTACCGGGCGTTGGGGCAGTGACGCCGAAGAGCAGCAGCGTTCCGGATTGGAGCGCCTTCGCGAGCTTCTGCCGCCGTGCAGTGAATTCTTCCGGCGGGTAGCCCATGCGCTCCGCACCAGGGAGTACCGTCCACACCGCGAGAGCGAGCATCACGAGTGCCACGCGCGTTCGAATCACCGCAACGTTACGCATACCCACTCCTCTTCTTCAGATCGGTGTTCGACGGTTAGAGGGGCGAACGCTCGACGCACGTCACGCTCCTCGGTCGCCATGAACCCACTCAGGATCATTCGGCCGCCGGGTTTCGTCAATCGCTGCAGCTCGAAGGCAGCGGCGATGAGCAGCCGACCCGTCAGGTTCGCGAGCACGACATCCGACACGCCGTGCGGGGTGGCTCGCAGATCGCGCACGCTGACCTCCACATCGGCCCCTGGATTCAGCGGCAGGTTCTCGCCGGCGGCGGCGATCGCATCCGCATCATCGTCGAAGCCGACCACAGGCGTGGCGCCGAGCAGCGAAGCTGCGATCGCGAGTACGCCGGATCCGGTGCCGACGTCGGTCACCGAACGGCCGGTCAGGTCGAGCCGCTGAAGCGCGTCCAGGCACAAGCGCGTCGTTGCATGGTGCGCAGTGCCGAAACCCATCGAAGGCTGAATGACGATGACGATGTGGTCGCGGTTGTCGGGGACGTCCCACGGCGGCGCAACCACAATCCTTCCGACGCGAACGGCTCGAAGCGAGGCTTGCGATCGCGCGGCCCAGTTCTCGTCGGGCACATCGATCGGGCGGATGTCGAGATCGCTGAATGACGCTCGCAGCACCTCGATGGCGCGATCGCGTTCGGCAGGCGTTTGGAAGAACACACGCCACGATCGCGCGTCTTCGTTGATGGCGGTGACGTCGTAGTCGGTGAGCGCGGCTTGAAACCGGTCGACCCGATCAGAGCCCGTGCCGACGTCCGCGTCGAGCGCCGGCCACGTCCGTGTGCTAGCCAAAAATATCTTTGACGCGGTCGAGCAGGCCTTTGTCTTCCTGCTCGCCGATCGGCGTCGGTTCGTACTGCTCTTTCGGGAGCGTCTCGGCCAGCTGTTCGAGCAGCTTCTTCTGTTCCTTCGAGAGCTTCTTCGGCGTGGATACTTTCACGGTCACCAGCAGATCGCCGCGGCCGCGACCCGAGACGTCGGGCATGCCGCGGCCGCGGACGCGGAACGTTGCGCCCGTCTGTGTGCCCGCCGGAATCGACAACGGCTCCTTACCATCGAGCGTCGGGATCTGGATCTCGCCGCCGAGAGCAAACGTCGGGAAGCTGACGGGGATCTCGCAGTAGAGATCGTTTCCATCGCGCTGAAAGAACGGATGCTCTTGAACGTGAATGACGACGTAAAGATCACCCGCAGGGCCGCCACCAGGACCGCCTTCGCCTTCCGCCGACAGTCGCAGTCGCTGTCCCGTCGCGATACCCGCGGGAATGCGGACGTTGAGCTTCTTTTCCTGCTGCACGCGCCCCGCGCCGCGGCATGTCGTGCACGGCTTGGTGACGATCGATCCCGAGCCCCGGCACTGACCGCACGTGCGGGCGACGGTGAAGAATCCTTGCTGATAGCGAAGCTGGCCACGACCATGACACTGCGGACAGGTGGTTGGTGCGGATCCCGGGGCGGCGCCGCTGCCGCCGCATGTCTCGCAGGTTTCCTGCCGCGGGATTTGGATCGAGGCCTCGGTGCCCCTGGCCGCTTCCTCGAATGAAATCTCGAGGTCATAGCGCAGGTCCGCACCGCGCTGCGGGCCTCCTCGTCGACGCCCGCCGCCGAACACGTCGCCGAACCCGAAGATGTCGCCGAGCCCGCCGAGGATATCTTCGAAACCGGTGAAGACGGTGGGATCGAAGCCGCCGGTTGCGGCGCCGCCGAGGCCAGCATGACCGAAGCGGTCATACATGTGCCGCTTGTCGGTGTCGGCCAGGACGGAATACGCCTCTGCCGCTTCCTTGAAGCTTTCTTCAGCGGTTTTGTCGCCGGGATTGCGATCCGGATGGAACTTGAGCGCGAGCTTGCGGTACGCGCTCTTGACCTCCTGCTCGGTCGCGCTCCGCGCGACACCGAGGATTTCGTAATAGTCTCGTTTGCTCACGCGCCCTTTGCCACCTTGACCATGGCCGGGCGAAGCAGTCGGTCGCCGAGCAGATATCCGCGCTGCAGCTCTTGGATCACTTCGCCTTCACGATGGTCGCTGCTCGGTTCGTGAATCACGGCCTCATGGAATCTGGGGTCGAAATCGACGCCGAGCGTCTCGATCGGTTTGACGCCGCGCTTGCGCAGCAGATCCATCATCTGCTTGTGAGTCAGCTCCACGCCCTTGCGGAGCGGATCGGCGTCGGGTGCGGCCGCCAGCGCGCGCTCGAGGTTGTCGATGATCGGCAGCATCTCGGTGAGGACATCAGCGGCCGTGTACTCCGCGAGATCGCGGCGCTCGCGATCGACGCGCTTGCGGTAATTGTCGAACTCCGCCGCAGTACGCAGAAGGCGATCCTGGACCGCCTCCTTCTCGCGGCGCAGTTCGTCGACGGCGTCGGCGGGCGGTGTCTCGACAGGCTGTGCGTCCGCCTGCTGCGGATCTTGTTCGTTCAGTGTTTCCGCCATCTGATTCTGATCAGTGTACGTCGCGGAGCACGCGCGCCACGGCCTGCGTCGTCGTGTCCACCAGCGTAATGGCCCTGGAGTAGTGCATGCGCGTCGGTCCGATCACGCCGACCGTTCGGGTGGTCCGGCCATCGACCGCCGTGCTGGCGATCAGGCTGAACCGCTTGAGATCGGGCGCGGCATGCTCGGTGCCGATGACCACCGTGAGTCCGGGGCCGTCGATGTATTCGTTGAGTAAGTGTACGAGCCGTTCTTTCTCTTCCATCATGTCGAGCAGTGCGCGAAGCGTCGCCAGCGCAACATGCTCATGCGGTCCACCGTCGAGCAGCGAGGCCGCGCCTTCGACGTGGAACGTCTGCTGCTTGGGCCATTCATCGAGTGTCGACTTGGCGAGACGCAGCGCGCGCGCGAGCAGTCGGTCGTACAGCGTGCGCTCCTGCTCGAGCCGTGCCATCACCGCGGACCGAACCTCGAGCAGCGGCAGTCCCGCGAACTCGGTGTTCAGGTAATTGGCGGCGTGCACGAGATCGTCGTGATGCAGCTCCTCTTCGCTCGCGACGACCTTCTGCGTGACCTGATTGCTGTGCGACACCACAACGACCAGCACGCGCATGCCGCCCAGCGGCACGAACTCGATGCGTTGCAATGTCGCGGCTTCGGTTTCAGCCAATGCGAACGCGACGTGACCGGCGGCCTTCGACACGACGTGCGAGACGCTCGCCAGCAGGTTGTCCATCAAGGGCGATTGACCGGCATGGCGGCGAAGCTGGATTTCGACGTCGAGTGGAACACGAGTCGATCGGCGTGTCTGCAACAGCAGGTCGACGAACACCCGGTATCCGCGATCGGTCGGCACGCGTCCGGCGGAGGTGTGCGGCTGATGGATGTAGCCGCCCTCGTCCAGCTGGACCAGCATGTTCCGCACGGTCGCCGACGACACGCCTAGCCCGCTCTTTCGGGCGAGGACCTGCGACGACACGGGCTCGCCCGTTTCGATGTACTCGCGAACGAGTGTGGCCAGCAGACGCTGCGATCGTTGCGACAGTTGGAAGGAACCCATTGTGAAACGGGCGCTTAGAAGCCCCCATCGATTGGCGGGCTCCTCTCGATTATAGCGTCTATTTGCTGAGCGCCCCCTCCCAACGCATGGTCATTGCCGCAACGTTGGGCTGAGCGATCTTGCCGTGCTTCACCGCGATCAGCTCGGCGACGATGCTGACGGCGATTTCCTGAGGAGTAATCGCACCGATATCGAGGCCGATAGGCGCGTGCACGCCGCGCAGTGAATCGTCGGACGTGCCCTCCTCGCGCAGCGCATCGAAGATCCGCTTCACCTTCGCCTTGCTGCCGATGAGCCCGAGATACCGCAAGGGATGTGAGGTGAGCGCTCGCAGCGCGTCGAGATCGTGGGTGTGGCCGCGCGTCACGATGACGGAGTAGGCGGTGGGTGGAAGGGTGTGCGACTCGAGCCACGCAGGGATGTTGTCGACGATCACGTCGATGCCATCGCCAAAGCGCTCGGTGTTGGCGAACTTCTCGCGATCGTCGATCACGTGCACGCGGAAGCCCACCTCGCGCGCCATCTTTGCCACGAAGTACCCCACGTGGCCGGCGCCGAACACGTACACATCGGGCGACGCTTCGACCGGTTCGATGAACACTTCCATCTGCCCGCCGCAGACCAGGCCGGTCTCCTGAGCGAAATCGTCGTTGAGCTCGTACTTGATGTTGAGAGGCCGTCGAGCAGTGATCGCCTCCCGCGCTTTCCAGAACGCGTCGTTCTCGTAGCAGCCGCCGCCGATCGTGCCGACAGTCCGGCCGTCCGGAAAGACGAGCATCTTGGCACCGACTCGCTGAGGCGTGGAGCCGGTAGCGGCAACGATCGTGACGAGGGCGACTTCCTCGCCGCGCGAAAGCGCCTCGGCCAGTGCGGCAAAGACCTCTTGGTTCACAAGAGAATTATAGAGCTACCAATAGCGGCGGGATCGGCGAGACGACACCGCGGCGATAAGCATCAGGACCAGGCCGCCAAGAACGGCCTTGCCAAGCCAGGATCCGCGGCTATTTCGATAGGCAGAGAAGACTTTGATGCCCAGCAGCACGGCAAGGCCGGCGAGGATGACCTGTGCAAGGTTGTGACGATGGGGGCGACCCCATGGCCCACGCACCGGTCCAGCGCCCATTCGAGGGGCAGGATCCCACCGGTAGTCGGTCCAATTGATAGAGGGGGAGAACGGACTCCGACGGTGGTGGTGTCTGAACATCCCGGTGTAATCGACGAGTCGGGTACGAGCGAAGTTCCTCAAGGCCGCCTGAAGGCGGCCTCTACGTCAGCGATGGAGGTCGTACGTCAGCG